>ERZ808278.1000-NODE-1000-length-13892-cov-4.758763_pt1 | contig 13892 bp, 7 predicted proteins | sample MGYA00521239_ERZ808278 | MGnify/ENA primary metagenome ERZ808278 (study PRJEB31516, sample SAMN03275600) | gut metagenome | biome: mammalia-associated habitat; material: feces | host: Papio cynocephalus | place: Kenya | collected 2012-07-17 ... | reverse complement strand
TGCCCTCCAATGCTGCATCCACAGTCTCCGCCCCAGCAGCAGCCTGCTCCGCCTTTGTTATGGCTGCATTAGTGTTGCTTGCAGCAGTGTTGGCATTGTTGATGGATGCTGTCAACGCATCAAGGTCTATCTGGTCTAGCTTATACTTGTCTGCAACTGACATCAATCCGTTTGTGCCAGGAGAAAAGTCTATAGTTCTTCCTACAGCTATGTTGGAAACTACAGTTGGAATAGCCGTATTTAAGATTTTGCCGTCTGCTGTAGTCGTTTGCAGGTAAAGCTCCGTGCTATTTTGCTTAGTTGCTACATCAATGCTTTTAAGGGTCTCCTCTTTCTTTGAGTACTCCTTCAAGTCAAAGTCAGGAACAAAGTCACCTAGTTTCTCCCACTTGGTTTCGTCATAAATAGCAACTAAGGCATCCTCGCCATCTGTCAAGTCACCAGTGTAGATGTACTCGGCATACTTATTATTTTCTCCATTCTTGCTTTCCTTCATGATGTAGATATGCTTCTTGATCTTGTTTACATCATCAGGAAGAGTTTCCACTATCTCAAAGAAAGTAGTATCAAGGTTTCCTAGTTGGGCAAGAGGGACAAAGCCATTGCCATCAAGGGAAGCTATGCCATTTGCTATGCCCTTCGAGTTGAGTATAGTCTCCTTTGACTTATTTATCTGCGTCTTGACTCCTTGCAGAAGTCTAAGCACACCATTCTTGTCTAGATATTTCTCCATTGTAATCTACGTTTTATCATTAACCGAATACATTTGCCATACAAGCATCAACATCAGAATCAGACATGGCTGTCGCAACACTGCCCTCGTTACCCAGGAGACCAAAGGAAGACTGGTCTGTAGTCTTGAAGCCTGTTGAAGTCCAATAACCAACGCTATCCATAGAGCATTTATTTCTTGTTACCCTTCCACTAGCTACATTGATGCGTACTAGGCTTATGCCACCATCTTCATCAAAGAGTTCTATGCAGTTTTGTTTAGTGCCTGCATTGTTTACTTTTTGAATATGGGAATATATAGAATTAATATCAACTATAGAATTATCACTCATATTCAAATCAGCTCCCATAGCATTCTCACCATCGAGCCTCAGGTATTCTTCCTTTAGCTTGTTCCATACTTCCTCAGCTATTTTCTCTATAGTCACCACACCACTAGCCAGATTCCTTGTAAGGATGGCATTGTTATAGATATGGTCACTTATAATGGCTAGGTTTGCTATGTTAGGAGTATCTACAGCACCAGTTGCTAGCTTCTCGTTGGTAACAGACTCTGTAGCTAGCTTGCTGGTAGTTACTGAACCATCCTCAATTTCTTTTGTTCCTATTGCATCAACTTCCAAGCAGTCCCTAGTTATCCCACCAGGTTTCACAACACTACTATCAATGCTATTCTGAGCGATTTTCTTAGTAGTTATTGCTTCATCTTTCAACTTATCTGTTGTAATGGAACCATCCTTTATGACAATGCTAAGTTTCTTCTTAGGCTTGTCTATCATAGAGGATTCACTAAAATATTTTTTCTTTTCCATAAGCATTTTATTGTTTATGCAAAAGTATATAATTTACAAGTATTATATCTGGGTTTAATGAAATGTCTTATGTAACTTAAGTAAATAAAAAAGGAGCAACCATCTCTGGCTGCTCCCTTGACAAACAATAAATACACAAAAGAATTACCTACAATCCTCAATGGTCTTTATCCAAGACTCAATGTCCTCCTTTGACGTACCTATGTTATCAACATCAATATTCTTTCCTCTCAGGTATTTCTCCAATTCCTCAGGATGCTTAGGAGCATCCTTCCATTTATTTGATATGACTTTTCTCAGTCTTACCCTGTATTTACTATTGCCCATAAAGTCTGTGAGGCTTTGTGTATCTGAGCTTTGCTTGGTAGCTACTTGTCCTTCGGAAGCTATAGGAGGTTTATTTGTACTTCCCTCTGATGCCTTGTCACTAGAAGTATTTTCCTCATTGTCAGCTTGTGGGGTTTCTGTTTCCCTCTGTACTACCTCACCTGTCTCTGGATTAACATAAGTAGATTCTCCTTCCAAGGAAACATCCTCAATGCCCTTGCCTTCATCAGTGGCTTTGTTCATTATCTCCTTGGCTTTCTCTTCCTTGACTTTCCTAGCCTTCTCCTCCTCAAGTTTCTTGATGAGTTCCTTTGCCTCTTTCTCAGGTAATTCCCTTACTTCCTTTGAGTTCCTATCTATCTTGATTACCTCAGAGCTATCAGTGGAATCCAATACATAGTAATCCCAAACACCCTTAGAAGTTGCAGGAAGGAAGTCGCCGTCAAGAACTCTTCTTATGTACTGAAGCTGCTTGATTTCCCTTGCATCTGTCACTGCCTTGCTATTAAGGTAGAACGCATCACTCTCCTCAGGGTTATAGGTATAGTACTGCTTCTTGAAGATTATCTGTCTTCTGTTGGTATTTCTCCACTCACCATCATCAGCCTTTGGAGCTTGGCTCTCAGCCTTTGCAGGTATCATCATCTTACCCTCATTGTCCAAGGCATAGATGCTATATGAGCTTCCAGCAGTTCCAAACATTGCAGCATCTGTCTGCAAGGCTCCAGCCTCGTCATACTCACTGAGCAACTTCTTACTGGTAAGCACCCTTGCAGTGATATTGACCCTAGGATTGATGTCCTCAAAGGCTTTCATGAACTCTATCCTGTCAAAGTTACTGTCAAGCACAAAGGTTTTCTGCACCTCACCATTGTGGGTAAGTGATATTTCCCCCTTGTTCTTTCTAAGCAAGATGAAGTCCCCCTCCTTTTCCATATAGAAGATAGTGCTGAGTTCAATGGCAGCGGCATACCTTGTATTGTAGTCAGGGGCAACAACCTTGTTAAGCAAGTCATTAACCCTGTCTTTCAAGACACCATCCTTCATCTCTGTGTATTTCAAGACCTTTAAGTAAGAAGGAACCATCTTGCCGTTGCTTGCAGGCATGAGGACAAATGCACTACCCAAGTTACCTATTATATTCCTAGGAACCATAACCTTGTCAAGTGAAGCACCTATAATCAAGAACTGACTTAATTCCTGTATTCCCCATGCAAGGTCATTGAACTCATAGCCCATAGGATTTCTTTCCTTGTCAGACAAGAGTTCCTTTACACTCCTATATTGGACATTGTCATCCTTCAGGGACTGCCTTACGATATATCCAGGTATCTGTGAGTGGGGAACAATCTCTGTGGTGTAGTCCTTCGCAACATAGAACCTATCGTTAGGATGTCCAGCAAAGAAATCCCTCCTAGGATGTATGAGCATTCCTGTAGGACCACTGCTCTTATAGGTATTGAAGAGCCTGTTGTAAAGGCTTTGCTGTGCTTTGTTCTGCAAGCCTCCATAACCAGCAACACCAATTACCAAGTACTTCTTGCCATCACTCTCAAGTACCCCTCCATTTTCATCATTATGTATGGAAGTAATGCCTTTGTTAATGCTATTGTCATAATCCAATGCCAGAAACAGGTGTGTATGCACCTTATCATCATTAGTGACCTTAAGGTTAGGATTTGTCATTAGGAACCTCACCTTGGCATGAGGGTTTCTCCTGATGATTCTGGCAAGCTCATGGTCTATGATGTTCTGTAGGTTGATGCCCTCAGCCTTCATCCATGCATAGAAATCATCCATTTGCCTTCTTTCATCCTTGCCTTTCTTAAGCACTATCCTGCCATCACCTACCAATGGTTCCATGTCATATCTACTCATGGCATTGCCACTGAGGGTAGTGATATTGTTCTCTATGGCATTTTCACCAATAGCATTGGCATCATCCATATCCTCATTGACATCAGACACTGCTACCTCCTTATCATCGGAAGCAACATCACTTGCCTGTTGCTCAATGTTCTCAGAGACTACTTGCACTGAATCCCCATTGTCAATGACATTAGGAGCAGTGCTTACCTCATCAGCAATGGCTACTTTCCTAGCACTTTGCTGTTCCTCTATAGCCTTGTCTATGTCAAATTTATCTGATGCCTTCACTTGTGTTTGTTTATTATCGTCTGCAAAGGTACCATTAAAATACCAATCCCCATCAATTTTCTCCAAGGAATTTGCAATGATGAGTTCTTTTTTATGTTTCTCCTGCTCATCAGTTACTACCTCATAGTCCTCTGGAGCTATATATAATGTCTCCTTGTTGCCATCAATGCTAAAGGTAATCTTGTCTCCATCCCTAGTAGCCATGAAGTTTCCTTTCTTGGCACTGCCAACCTTGCCATAGTACATATCACCAAAGCCAATACTACCATTGCCATAGTTGTCACTCATAAGCAATTTACCATCAATGACTCCATCAGGTGTTTGCTGCAAGTCCTCATCCTCTACAGTTTGGGGTTTGGTTTCCTTGTTGCCTCCCTCTATATCAACATCCTTCTCATTATGTTCCTTGGTGTCCTTTGTATTGATAGAGGTATAGTCTTCTTTCTCCATGCCATCATCCACAGGAATAGCATTCAGTTCCTCATTGCTCATACCTAGGTCAAGATGCTCAAGGTCAGCACCTTCGATGTCTGCCTCACCAACAGGCTCTGCCACACTTTCCTTTGGCTTCTCTTTCTTCTTACTCTCTTCCTCCACCTTCTTCTCGGCAGCTTTCTTTGCATCATCCTCAGCTTTCTTAGCCCCTTCCTCTTTCTTCTTTCTGTCAGCTTCTTCCCTTTCTTTCCTTTGCTTTCTCTCCTCAAGGATGGTGGAATCTCTTTGGTAGCCTAGTTTTGTCATCTTGTTAAGGATTTTCTCAAGAGCCTCCCTTATGCTAGGAGATATAGAGTTGTCATCTATCAAACCTTCCATAAGGTTCTTCCACTCATCAACATTATCTGAAGATTGTTGCAAGGACTTAATACCCTTATTCAAGGTTTCCTTAAATTCATCGGTATAACCCTCACCATTGATGATGACAGACAAGTCCTCACCATATTTAAGCATATCATAGTAAGGCTTGATGGCATCTACTTGCTGAGGATGGTCTTTCATATATGCATCAAGGGTTTCACTATGTACCTTCAAAGCTTCTTTTCTGAGAAGCTTTGGCTCTTCTTCCCTATCAAGATAAGCACTTTCAATCCTACCATAATGATATTTAATTTCTCTTTCAATGGCTTCACCAAAGGCAGCTCTGTTCCTACTCTCCTCAGCAGCCTCAAAGAAATTAGCTGCAAGGTCATTGTTGTCCATCACCTTATTATATACAGTATTCAAGTCCTCTATCCTATCAGCAAGTATGGCAGCATCCTTTATTTTCCTTAGAGCCTCAGGGTCTTGTTTCTTTAGAGAAGCCTTTATACTGTCAATAATCTCCTTTCTTCCCTCTGTGAAGTTAGTGTTGTTCTCACTATCAAGTACATAAGCTATATCCCTTACATCATAGTTAAGTAAGTCATCCTTTGTAAGAAATAGCTTAGTTACACCATTGGAAGTCTTTTCTATACCAGTAAGCTCAGTATTCTCTATATCATTCTTTTGATTCTGAAGTTTCCTCTTTGTCTCTTCCAAGGACTTTATGTAGAACTTCTGTGAATCAATAAGCACCTTGCTACCTTGTATCTTGCTTTTAAGGTTTGCAGTCTCCTTGGCATCAGAGGTATTATCTACCTGTCTCTTATAGACCCTTGCTTTCTTCTCATTGTAATCATTGCTGCTTTTCAGCTTCTCAATCTCCTTGTCAACCTTTGCCATTTCCTTCTCAATGCCTGTGATAGCTCTTTTCTTTGCAGCATCAGTACCATACCTAAGATTATAGTCAGGAGTATAGGTTGATTCTGCATCTGTATGACTAAGACCAAGCTCATCTTCTATTGATTCAAGTCTCTTCTTATAGTCCTCACTGGCAACAGTGTTATACATGAGGAATGCCTTTGCAGCAGGAGTTACACTCTTTAAACTTGGACTGTTGGCATAGAGTTGTTCTATATTATCCATTTTGTCCTTCAAGTCCATGAAGTACTTTGCATTGGATTGTAACCTCTGTGCAGCTATAGCCTTGCCTTCCTCACCTTGGTCTAGGATTGATTTATTATCTGGGTCTGCAAGGAACCTGTCAATCTCTGCGTCCATTGCATCTTGTGAGAGGCTTCCATCTGCAAGACCTTGGATGGTATTCATGGCATCCTTATAGAGCTGGCTCTTCTCTCCTCCTATGTTCTCCAAGCTGTTCAATGCATGGATGAGGGTAAAGGCATTGTAAAGCTTTCCATCCTTTGAGTCTAGGATATTCCTAGGATTGTTTCCATCAATAGGAGTATTGTAGTCACCTAATACAGACACTATCTTTGCAGCAGTATTCAGTTTATCCTTATTGGCTGAGATAACATTGTTGATAGCCTCTACAGCCCTATCTACCCTTCTATCCTTCTCCTTGGCTTCCACTACTGCATTAAGCAAAGGATTCATCAATAACCTGCTGGCTCTCTCTGCATAGTTTATCTTGTTGCCATATTCATCTGTACCCTTTAATACTGCATTCCAAGTGGGCTTGAAGTTCCATGCAGCATTGGCATTCGGCATGACAGTAGCAACTGGAGAGATACCTCCTATGAATCCCTCATAAAGGTTCTCCCTGTCGACAAGACCATCAATACCCTCGGACATACCACCCACAAGATTACCAAGCATAGAGTCCATAGTGGAATCATAAGCCTTAGGGTCATAGTTCTTCCTGATATAGTTGTCAAAGATGTTATTACCCACACCTCCTGCAAAGGAAGCATTGATACCGTCAAGATACTCATCCATGAAACCTCCTGCAAACTGCCCTACTATACTCTTGGTAAGTTGCTTACCAGAGGAAAATCTCTTGACACTCTTTGGATTATCCACATACTTCTTTGCCTTTTTGTCCCATATTTTATTAAAGGCTCTCCTTACTCCACCACTTTCTGCATCAGCTACAATGCTTTCATTTATAGTGTTGTCAAAGGCTCCCCTCATGGAACCCTTGGCTATCTTGAACTTCTGAATGGCTGTAGTCAGAGGAATGTTCTTCACATAGTCCATAAGGAAGTTGGTCATATAAGCCTTGGTTGCTGTCCTTGCAGCTTCCATCTCATCCTTCTTGTGAAGTTCCTGCAACTCCTTTTGTTTACCTTCCAAGAGTTGATTGGTGTATAACTGCTTTGCCTGTGCCCTTAGGGTAGCATCACTCAGAGGGAAAGCCCTTGCACCTTCCCTATTGCCTAATGCTACCCTCCTGTTGTCCTTAGCCTTAAGTTGGTTATAGAAAGCATTGATACCTGCCTTAGCCTCCCTACTATTATAGTTGATGGATTGCTGATAATCGGTAAGTTCCCTCTCAATCTCTGCATTGATTTTCTCCTTGGCACTTTGCATCTGGTCATCAAAGGTACCCATTGCCTCAAGTTGGGAACCCTCAAGACCTGTGGTAGCACCTACAAGAATGTCATTGGTCACAGCTCCTACCTTTGAGGCTGTCTGTATAGCCTTTGCTGAGAGACCTAAGCCCTTGAGTGCAGCCTTGCCTCCCCATCCTATAGCCTTTCCTATACCTCCTGTCAAGGCAGTCTCTGCTATACCTGCAAGTACATGACCTCCTTGCTTGAATCCCTCTTGCACAGTTTCCCATGAGAGGAAGTCAGGAGTGGAGCCATAGTGCCTTACATTGACATCGGGGGATATGCCTCCTGCTTCCTCTATAGCCTTGATGTTTGTAGGAGAGAAGGTATTGTACTTATATACATTGTTCCAATATGCAGGGTTAGTCCAGATATTAGTGTTTTCCTTGTAATCAACAATCTGTCCTTTCTTATTATATATAGGTTTGTCAGGGTCTTTGCCTTGGTTAAGGATAGCCATCCTATCTACATTGAGTAGATTCTTGGCATTGGCAAAGAGTGCCACATTACTGCCTATGTCTGACCATGCAGTAGTCAAGATACCCTTCAATGTGTTACCAGTGAAGCTACCATCCTGTGCATCAGCTATCCTATTTTGCATAGAAGTCTCTAGGTAATGGTCAGCCACACCCTTACCATACTTACTTTGCAATGCAAGATACTTGGCATAGTCCTTCAACTTTGCCTCATCATCATAGTCATTCAACCATCTGGAGTTCTTGAACTGCTTATAGTTATTTGAGGACATAGCTATCTTATTGAACTCCTTCAAAGTCTTTGCCATGCTTTGCTTACCACTGTCATCAGCAGCAAGCATATTGGCATAAATTATATCAGCATCACCCTGTATGGCATCCTCTCTTCTCTTTTGAGATTCTGCCTTTAATCTATCAAGGATTTCTTTGTTTCTCTCTTTATCCTTGTTAAGAATATCCAATGGAGTTTGGGCAGAAGCTTGTTTGCCTATTTGCATAAAGCCTTGTCCCAAGGCATCAACATAAGGGTTCTGTATAACCTTGTTATAAGTTTTACCTACTCTTTTGGCAGCATCAAGGTTAGTAGAATATTTCTTTCCTAACTCACCTGTAGTAAGATAATCAGGATTGTTAAGTAAGTCATACATACCATCTATATCAAGATATGTAGCTAACTCATTAAAATTATCATCCTTACCAAAGGTATTCTTGAAAGCATCAGTAACTAGCTTGAACTTAGTTTCCTCATTTCTTATATGGAAGGCATCCTCAGTACCATCATTATTAAGATTAAACTTATCAATTCCAAAAGTATTGATATACTTCTGGTTCATGTATAATATGTTGGCAGCTTGTCTCCTTTTCATAGGATTCCTGTATATGTCAAGTTTACTTGCATTGGCTTCCATGAAAGCATTTCTTTCCTCAGGGGACAATGTATTAAGACCCTTCAATCCTCTCAGTCCTTGTAATCCTCTTCTTTGCATATCTATTTATTTTTAATTTTCTGCAAATTTAATGAAATACTAAGATAACTACCAAGGGTTTAGGAATAGAGTTATTTGAGCTAAGGAATAAAATTATTTCTCCAGAATACAATATATAATAATGCAGTACGTTATCAAAATAAATATAGAACATTCTCAATTATTGAAATAATATGTGTATCTTTGCACTATAAAAGATATTATATGGAAACAAATGCACTATCTGTTGCCAACTACTTCATTGAGTTAGCACAAAAGGAAGAGCAACCTATTAGGTTACTGGGGCTTGTAAAGCGTGTGTATATAGCACATGGCTTTGCTCTAGCTATATTAGGGCATGGACTATTGAATCCAAGGTTTGATAAAGTTGAGGCTTGGAAGTATGGTCCTGTTATACCATCTGTATATCATTCTTTCAAACAATATAAGTCTGATCCTATTCAAAGTAAGTCTGTTGTATTGGAGTTAGATGAGAATGGAGAAGAGATATTCCCTACTCCAACTCTAAAGAACAAAGAAGAGATGGCTATTGTTGAGATGGTATGGAAGCGTTATAAGTCCTTTAGTGGAAGTGAGCTTGTAAGTTTGACACACATGAAGGGTACACCGTGGCAACTATGCTTTAAGCCAGGTGAAAATATAGAGATTCCTGATGAGCTGACTAAAGCTTATTATTGTAGAGTAGTAGATATAGTCAAGAGAAAATATGAACAAGTACCTACTTGAGTTACTTACTGCTGAGGAGAAACAAGCTGATAAGGTTGAGGAGACCCAAGCTACTTTCCAAGAAGAAGCTGATAAGATTGCATTGACTCAGCAGAGAATTGACATAGAGAAACTTAAGGAAGAAGTTGAAAGCTTAAAGCAAGACAGAAAGCAAAGAAAGTATTTAAGTTATGCTCTGTTTGGTTTTATGTGTTTGTATATGGCAGCAGCTTTAGTAGCAGTATTTCTATGTGGATTCTTTATAATGTATCTTAGTGATACAGTACTTGGATTTCTACTTACAACAACCTTAGCAGATGTCATAGGAATATTCAGTTTTGTGGTGAAGTATCTTTACCACAAGTAGAACAATAAACATTTTCAATCATTATGGGATTATTTGATATATTTAAACCAAAGACTGTAGAGGCTAGATATAGCACTCTTCTAAGTCTATTTAGACGTACACATAAAACATTTAAAATAACTAGAAATGAAAAGAGTGTAGTTGAATTTACTTATGGCATAAATAATAAAGGTAAACAATACTGGAGTATTGTACAACCTTTTGATACTGGTGCAATATATGTTAAAGATAATTATTCTTATGACTCAAGTAAAATTATAACTATATCTATGCATACATCTATTGATGGGTATCCTGTAAAAGTAGCAAAGTCATTTGATCCATCAATTAATCAAGCAGTGATGTTTAATACTATCATGCAAGCTTCTATAGAAGAAATAGCTAAAGCAGCAGATAGTCTTTATGGCGAGGAAATTAGAAAAGAAATTCAAGAAGAAGAAAAAAAAGAAAGCTTAAAGCATATTTCAAAAACTACAAATAATATAGAAGTTAAAGCAATTGATAATATAGACAATAATAATAAAACAAATAAGACTAATATATTAAGTACAGAAAGTGCATCTTCTGTTTCTATACATGATAGAAATTTAGACTGGGAAATTAATTTACTTACAGGAAAACAAAAATTTGCATTCCTGTCCCTAATTATTTATATTTGTACACAAAATAAATTAGAGGAAGATAAATTCATTAAATCTTTATTGAAAGATTTAATTAATATGCTTGGCTTTACTTTTGACATTCTGAATTTAGCTTATAAATGTAATTCAAATAAAGAAATTATACAATACTATAGAGAAATGAATAGCATAAGAATGGATGGTCCATTCATTCGCTTTTTATATATTTGTGAAGCTATAGCATTTGCATCTAATAATATAGATAGATTCAATCTCATAATTAACAAAGTGTTGACAGAACTTAATTTTAGCAAGGAAGAAATTGATGATTTTTTATTGAAAATTTATAAATATAAAAGTACTTATACCTATAGGTTTAAAAAAGAACAAACATTACAAAAACATAATTGGGAGACCATTGAAAGATGGGACATAGAATTAAGTTCCCTAACAAGAACTCAGAAAATTAGTTTACTTAAATTAGCTATTTTGTTTGCACAACCTCTTAATGGAGAAGGTATTATTACGGACAAAGAATATAAAGAATTATTAACTTTTACTTTTGTCTTAGATTTTAATGAAAAAGTTCTTACAGAATTTCTTTCTAATGTATCTTCTATTAACAAAGATTTAGAACTTAGTGTTGCAAAAACTATTTGTGTAGAAGGACCTTTTCAGTTCTTTATAAGTACATGTACTAGTCTATGGGAGTTATCTAACATGGAATACTATGTCTGTTCTAAATATGTTAATATGTTAGAGTCTCTAGATTTTACTCTATCAGATATCAATAAAGTCCTACATAAAGAAAATAATTATAATATTTTAAATAAGAGTAAAACTATTTATAATTTTATTATCAAAGAATGGTCTTTACTCGGTTTTACTAAGAAATTTGGTAAAATGAAAATTGTTAAATTTGTAAATGAAAATACTAGTGATAGTTTTAAATGCTGTAAATTTATTCAAACCAATGGAACAGTTACTTTAGTAGCATTTGCAAAAAAATTAGGAGGACTTACCCCACAAGAGATTGTAGAAAGAAAGAATCAACTCAAAGTTGCAAAGTGGGTTAAGGGGGATGAGGAAGGTTATACACTTTATGAATAGATAAATATGGAAAAAATTATATTATTAATTGTAAGTATTCCTTATTCAAGTCTTGTATGGATATTACTGAATGCTATATCTAACAGAACCCAACAAGTAGTAGTTGGTTGCTTATTATTAGCACCAATAATAATTGCTCTTGTAGTTCTTTTTAAGGAGGATAAATCTAACAAAAAGCAAAAGAAAGAGCCTATAATGAAACAAGTACCATCTAAGAAGAAGGGACCATGTGTAGAAGAGTATTGGACTCTTATAGAGTTCAGAAAAAAGTTTGATAGAATGAAAGTAGGTAATTGTACTAATCATACTACAGGAGAAGTATTTAAATGCTGTATGTTTTTTAAAGATGCTGACATTACCTTTGTAAACTTTTATAATGACATTGGAGTATTATCTAAAGAGGAAATTCTAAGAAGAAAAGATAAATTAAAAATAGGCAAAAATGCTGTAGGTAAGTATTATCTTTATGAAGGAAAAGAAACTTTTCCTCAACCTATAGATTTAGGAATTAAATATTAAAGTTATGAATAAACAAGTTATTAAAAGAGCTAAGAGAGAAAGTATATTTTTATACTACTTCTGTGTTAAAGCATTTATTATTGTATTGTTTACTACTATACTTAATGGATGCAATTCCATCAATCATAATCCTGTAGAAGGAGCAAAAGATTTAACAGTATTACTCCTGAAGCATCAGCAATCAGAAAATTTAAATAAAGCCCATGAACTTCTTGCAGAATATTGGGCTGCGTATAATAATGAAGAAAAAAAAGAGTTTCTTCAAGTTCTTAATGATAATCTCATGGAACATGACGATATTGTTGACTTTTTGGTACAACCAAGTTTCATAAAATATCCTATGTTTGGGGTCTATTTGAAAACTATGTTTGACTTGGAAGTTGATTTAGGAAAGAAAACACCTGGAGTTAATGCTGCATCTAAAGGGCTGCTATTTGGGTCAATACTTTCTGAATATGATAAAAACAATGAAATAGATAAAGCTTATAATGTAGTTTCTACAATGTATGGTAAATTGAAGGATTCTTCTGAGTTGGAAAGGTTGGAATTTTTCTATGCTTTTCGTCGTTTTACAAAGGAAGGTGGAGAGTCAGGAGATAGAGCTTATAAGTTACTTCTTAAATTAAATACTTTGAATAAAGGATCTATAACAGATTTTTTAATGCTGGCACTTGAATCAACTATTGATTTTGAAGAACCACTTAATGATAATGAATAAGTCCTATTAAAAAGAGATTAGTATAATTAAACCCTAAGATGATAAATATACTTATTTTTTAAATATTAGGGAAGGATATACCTTCCCTAATAACTAATGAGCACCAGGATCCAACATAGGATCAGTATCTTTAACAGTCTTAGCTATAGGAATCATTATTACAGTCTGTTCATCATCATCTATAAAACCTCGTTTATATGGTCTATATAAATACTTATAGTTATAAGGATCTCCATTACCTACATATTCAAGTATTTTATCCTTTACATATTTATCAGGAATGTTATCAAACATAATAGGATCTCCCACAAAGTCATCATCATCTTTAAAACGCTCTACCTTTGTGTCATTTTCATCAAAGTCTGGTTTATCAGTATCTCCATTCCAAGTAATTTTTATAGCATCTTTAGCTATTGTTCCTTGGTCTGAACTAGTGGTACTAGAGCCAGACTTACCCTTACCTGCTTGTTTTAATGTAGCAATATCCTTAATCAACTGCTCATCCCTGTAAGGTTTTCCATTGTCATCAAGTCTATATCCCATAGCCATATATTGTCTTTCAAGTTGAGACTTATTAAGATTGAAATTCTTCTGCTGCAAATCAAGCTGTGCCTTTTCAGCAGCACTAAGTACATTAGGGTCTCTGATAGGGTTATGGCTCTCTTGATAGATAGCACCATTAATCATGCCATTGATAATCTGTTGTCTTGCAGCACCTCTATTATATCCTGTCAAGTTCTGTGCAGCACCACTGGCATTCATAATGTTGTCTATCATCTCATTAAGCTCAGGAAGGTTAGCTGCATTTTGTTGGAATGCTGCAATGCTCTCTGGACTATAGCCTACTTGCTGAACCCAATCCCTAAACATACCACCTAAGGTAGCACCTCTATCTCCTACCTTGAATACCCTAGAGGAAGCAGCCTTTCCAGCTTCTGCTCCCCTAGCATACAACTCATTGCCACTTACACTATATAGGTTAGGTGTATTGG
>ERZ808278.998-NODE-998-length-13925-cov-3.750613_pt1 | contig 13925 bp, 3 predicted proteins | sample MGYA00521239_ERZ808278 | MGnify/ENA primary metagenome ERZ808278 (study PRJEB31516, sample SAMN03275600) | gut metagenome | biome: mammalia-associated habitat; material: feces | host: Papio cynocephalus | place: Kenya | collected 2012-07-17 ... | reverse complement strand
TCCGCGCAAGGCTTTTCAAGGAAATTGAGACCAACGTTTCGATGAAAATCGAGGAAACGGACAGCGCGGATACCTTTAAGGTTTTCGGAAGAGGCGAGCTTCACCTTTCCATTCTTATCGAAAATATGAGAAGGGAGGGTTACGAATTCCAGGTTTCCCGCCCGAAGGTAATTTTCAAGGAGATCGAGGGCAAAACTCACGAGCCTATGGAAGATCTCGTTATCGAGGTACCTAACGATTACGTCGGCGCGATAATGAACAAAATCGGTGCGAGAAAAGGCGAGCTCATCGATATGACGGCAGACGACCGCGGAACCACGAAACTCGAATTTAAAATTCCCGCAAGGTGCCTTTTCGGTTACAGAAGCGAAATGCTTACCGACACCAAGGGCTTCGGCATAATGAGCCACGTTTTCGCGGGGTACGAGGAATACAAGGGCGATATCCCCGCAAGGACGAGAGGCAGCCTCGTAGTTTTTGAAACGGGCGTTACCACTCAGTACGGACTTTTCAACGCTCAGGAACGTTGCACGTTGTTTATAGGTCCGGGCGAAAAGGTTTACGAGGGACAAGTTGTCGGCGAGAACTCGAGAGAGGACGATCTTGCCGTAAACGTCTGCAAGCAGAAGCACCTCACCAACAGCCGTGCTTCCGGCAGCGACGACGCGTTAAAACTCGTTCCTCCCACGATTTTGTCTTTGGAGCAGTGTCTGGAATTTATCGCGGACGACGAGCTTGTCGAGGTCACGCCCGTAAACATCAGACTCCGCAAAAAGATTCTTTCAAGAGACCTTCGTATGAAAGAATGGGCGAAAAACCGCAACAAAGACTGATTAAAAAGACGAAAAATACAGAAATACAACACGAGCCGAGGCGGTAAACCGCCTCGGCTCGTATTTATGTCCTGAATCCACCCTAACAAACTTGCTTCAAATATCCGCTTCAGGCTGTCAATCCGTCAGTTTGCAGATTCCCGATTCTCGATAATTTCATCGATCTCGTCCTTACAAACATCGCAAGTGTAATGTCTATGTCCGTCCTCCGTTTCTTTAACACCTGATTCATCGGGCGTATGTGCAAGACGAACGTTTACCGCAATGATTTCTTTACTGTTTTCACAGCAGAAATATGCGTGAGAAACATTTCCGCAAGAGAGCTCATTACTATTACCCATAAGCTTAAGCCCGCTATTTTTAAACGCTTCGACAGTTGCAAAAACCATAACCACGTTCGGGTCTATTTTCATACCGTTAAAGTCGTGAATACCCGTCCTGGGAATCAACTCTATAAACGTTTGAGTCGAACCGTCCTCACAATTTATCGTATATCTTTTTTTCCCGTTCTCACAGCATGTAGCCATAATAACTTCTACAATAATCGGCTCGTCGGAAACATAATCGATTCTGCAACCTTCTTCCGCACAAGGAGCAAGGACGCCTTCTTCGTTTTCCCTTTCTCTTTGGCATATATAGACAAGGTGATATTTGCCATCATCGGAGTCCGCTTTATCGATAACTTCTGCCTTATAGTCATGTCCCATCGGCTCAAGAACTTCATAAACATCCGCAGTAGCACATACAGTGCAATTATATCTGATCCATCCGGGCGTTACACATGTGGGCACCTGATAATTACCATCTTCAATTTTATCAGGTCTCCTATGAGGAACTTTAACCAAAACCGAAATGACATGATCACATACGTCACAGACAAAATATCCACGACAATCTTCGGCGCAAGTGTAATTTGAATTCCCGAAAAGCTTTACTCCCGGCGTTTCGATTGAGAGCGGCTCATTGACATCGATAAACTCTCCGTTAAGAGTATGATGCTCTCTTACAGCCGGCACAAAGACCTTAATTACAATAATATCGCCGTTATCGTCAACCACCTCGTAATTAAGTTGTCCCTCCGCGCAAGTCGGCTCGGAAACCACATCTACGGTAAACGGCTTATCGGAAACATATTCAATCCTGTACTTCCCTTCATGACAAGCCTCATATTCTCCGCTTTCGCCGATAAATTCACGACAACAAATTCCGATAAGACGATATTTACCGTCATCCGAATCAGCCGCATCCACAGCCGTCCACCGATAATCGTGACCGAGGGCTTTGATCTGTTCTGTGTGGGAGTTTTTACCGCACACACATTCGACAACTCTCGAGCCGTCTCTTTCACATGTCGGATCTTCGCTCGATGTTACCACTCCATAATAATGCTCAAGCTTAATCGAGACAGCTATCAAACAGTGGCATACATCGCAAGTGCAATATCCGCTGGCAACGTCTCCGCAATTACTCAGATAAACGTTACCGAACAATTTAAGTCCGCTTGCATAAACCTCATCTTCATTTGCAAACACAAACGTTTCATCTTCATTAACTTCAACGCCGTTCAACGTGTGATTGCCGACTGGGGAAGTGTAAAAGTAAACCTCCATTGTCTTGCCGTCGCCGATTACCATCGTAAACTTTATCTGTCCGCCTTCTCCGCAAGTCGGTTCAGAAATAACCTCCTTGGAAAACGATTCTTCGGATACGTCAATCGTGTATTCTCCTTCCCGGCAGGATTCATAATATCCGCTATCGGACAGATAAACACGTCCGCATACGCCGATAAGGTGTTCTTTACCGTCTCCCGATTCGGAGCTGTCTCTAAGCTCCCATACGTACTCGTGCCCGAGTGCGGGAATCACAACTTCATTCTCGGTTTTGCCGCATATGCATACGCCTTTTTTCAAACCGTCGGTTTCGCAGGTGGGCTGCAAAGTTGTAGTGTAGCTATAAACGTGCAATTGCTTAATATGAACGAGAACACATACTTCGGATTTACAATCCTCACATCTGAAATATGCTCGGAAAGTGCCTCCGCAGGCAGACGGAGCGTCATCTCTATCATAAGAATAATAGCATCCGCTTGCTAAAAATTCCTCTTCGGTTTCAAACTCTTTGATAGCGTTCGCATCTATTTTTTCGCCGTTCAACGTATGACCGTACTTCTCCGCCAACTGCTCTCCCGAAATAAACGTAACGGGAATAAACTTGACAGATGAAGAATCAATATAGCTTATTCCTATCGTTATCTTGTATGCTTTACCTCCTTCGAGCTTATACGTAAAGGCATATCCATATTCGTTGCCTCCGCATAAATTGTAAACGCTATACACATCATTCTGACCTTCGAGAACGCTTGTCGAAAAATCAAACCATACGTTTCCCCAATGATTTTTACCACGGATATATAAACTGGGAGCAAGAATTGCTAAACTGCAGTTCTCGGTCGGCGTGAAAGAAAATTCCACGCCGTTTTGAAGATCATCCGTTCTGATAATGTATTCGGCATTGCCGTCGGTTTCTGTCGGGGCAGAATAATCGACATTTTCAAACGTTATAGCGTAATCAAGTTCATCCTTAAATCCCTTGGGAACAAAGGAGAACCTTATGTTGTAATCATCTCTATTTAAGCTAAGCTCGCCGAGTTTTGCCAAAGCAAGTTGTTCTGCAATAGCTTTGGAGAAGCGAACGGAAACAGTACCGTCAGTTGTAATGACAAAATCGGTCATATCAAGATAAATTTCGTCATACTCATTTCCTGATGCGGTTTTTCTGACAAGAGAAACGCTCAAAACATAACTGCTTATATCGCCATCTCTGAAATAGTAACCGACTACATAATCTTCACCGTTTTCGTAATCGGTGAGATCTTCCATAACGATTTTACCGGAAGCACCGTTGGTATTTTCAAGTCCGCACACAACGCAAACGTAACGGTCATCACCAACTTTAGCCCAGGCATGATCGGGCTCGATTTCATATCTGTTAAGAATTTCTTCGCAGTTCACGCAATAGGACACCCTTTCGCCAGGCTGAGTACAGGTCGGTTCTTTTTCTATCCGATCGCTGATTACGCCGAAATGGCTATACTCTTCCGTATTTGTTTCATTATTGCTGTTCGTATAATACTCAAATCGTTTGCAAGCGTCGAAATCGTACTTATACTTCCATTCTCTCCAATACTCGTTTTCCGTACCTTCGTTTTCGGTGCGTTTTTCATAAAGATCGAGTCGACAGCCGTCGCCGTTTTTAAGTTCGTGATAAGCATAGATATACTCTCTGGAGTAATTTTCGGACTTAAAGACATACTTCACACCGTCGGTAAATCCATCTTCGGTATCGTACGCCGTTCTTTCGCATGTTGAAGTATGCTCCTCTCCGTCCGCGTCGGTATACGTACAGGTTACAAAACCTAAGTCTCTATTCCAATTTGTTACATCGACTGTGTGGATATGCTTTTTGATTCCGCCGTTTTCGGCAAGGTTTTCGGATTCGACTTCGATTCTTACAGTATTGCCGTTTTCATCAAAGAACTCTCTGTAAGTATAATAACTTCCGCAAGCACACGTTAACTTGTAACCGCTGACTCCGTTTTCGTTAATTTCTTCTCTTTCAAATTCGTGATATACTCTGACTTCTTTGGTATCAATGATTTTCTCCCAGTCACAATCACCGGTATCTTCATTATAGCCAAACTGCCACCTTTCATATCTTGTTGCGGTACAGTTATCGGTTTTTGCCCAATACTCCGAATAACGGATAACATAGCCGCACTTTACAGGATCTGTAACCGCGCATGTATATATCGACCATTCATTCCAAAACCGACTGTAATGATTGTCAATATAGAAGTCTAGGTTATCCGAATAGTAATACCCATCGAAATATGAGTAGGAACCATCCTTAACAACTCCCTCGACATCACCGCTATAACCGTGTTGGTCGAAATCACACTTGCAGGAATATTCTACAGTCTTGTAATACCCGCAGGGGCATTCCTTATAATATGCCGTTCCGCCGCAAGCCGAATTAAGCTCATGAGATTCGACAACATTATAACTATGACCTCTGCTTTCGTAATTATCGGTATAACCGCAATCAAGACAAACTTCATTTACAATTACTCCGTCATAACAGGTTGAAGATCCTTCTTTAAGGGTATATTTACGTTCAAAATTATGATTATACGTATCAACCGATTTTACGGGGATATTTGCTATGCCCGTTCCGCCAACCGCAATATTCCAGTTTGCTGTATAAACTATATTGCAGGTATGTTCTTCAACGTTTATTTCTTTTACGCCTATTTTTTCTATTTCGACTTTAAGATTGCACTTATTGCAAGTGTAAGTCGTTCTCGTGTGAGAATATTCGCCGTCTCCGAGCGGAAGATCTACAGTTTCTCTATTTACGCCGTCACAGAAATTATAATCAATTCTTTCGTTATATCCGCAAGCACACTGGTATTTTCTGATATAAGTTCCTTCGCATGCGCCTTTTTCGGCAAGATCGTAATAATCCACCGTAAGAGAATTATGCCAGCTGCCGCTTTCGATGGTTTCTTTATCGCAAATCTTGCATTTGCCGTTTGCTGTCCAACCATCCTCACAAGTTTCGCCGTTAAGCTCAAATTCGTAAACGAAAATATGCGAATCTATGTCGTATCTTTCTTCAAAGCTTTTCGACCAATCGGAAATCTTATATGTCGTTGTTCTGTAAAGCGTATACTCGCACTGATTATCGCTGCCCGGAACCTTATACTCGTCGTAACCATACTCAAAACCGCATTTTGTACATCTTGCGAGATAACTTCTATGCTCATAGCCGTCATCGCCGGTGTACGTTTCATCTACCTCGGTTTCGTACTGATGATCATTCCATCCTTTGTCGTAATCGCTTATATCGCCGCAAACAAGACATTGATAAACACTTAAATATCCGTCGCACGCTTCTTCGGGGAAATCGACATAAATCCATTCGTAATAGTGACCGGTCCTTTCCCATTCGTATGACTCATTACAGATTTTGCAGGTTTCGGTTATTATAATGCCATCCTCACAGGAGCTTGCACCTTCCTTGAGCCTTGCGGTACGCTCATAATCATGAGTATCCGTATAGGAGGTCTCGTCGGCAGTGCAAATAACTTCGCCGTCGTAGGAAATTGTCTTGGTTCTGTAAACAGCCCATTCGCACGGATTCTCTCCGCGAAGGACTCTGTACTCATCGGTAACGTATTCATATCCGCACCGCGAGCAGCTTTCGGTAGTTACGGTGTGTTCTATGTTATTGTCGTCCGTATATGTTTTTTTGGTGTAGCTGTATGAATGATTGCCTGATACATATTGAATTCTGACAATCTCGTTACAGACAACACAACGCTGTACATCAATGCGTCCGCCGCACGAACCTTCGGGAAGCTCGAGCTCTTCATATTCGGTTTGATGGCTATAACTGATCCACGTATGGACTAAATCGCAATTTTTGCAGGTTGTTGTAACCTTTACGCCGTCCTCACAGGTTTCGCCAAGCTTCTCGTATGTCCTTTCGGTTTCATGATCCCCACCAACACCATCGCGAATAACGCAATCGTAAACGACCTTTTCTCCTAATATCACTTTATAGGAGTTAACCCCGTAATAGACACAGTTATTCAACATAACGTATGCAACTTCATTACAGTACTTAAGTCCGCAGACTTTACATTCAACGTAAACACCGTTACGTACGATACCGCCCTTATCTACGTATTCATACTCGGTAAAATCTTGGTCGAGAATTTCCGTACAAGCTGAATTTTTTACATGTAAACGTAAAATTTTGCCACAATCAAGACATTTTTCAACCGTAATATATCCGCCGCAAACGGTTTCCGTAGTCAAATCGGAAATATTTATTTTCTGAGTTTCGGTATTGGAATGCATATAATTATTAACATCTTCAAGCTCTGCGTTAAGCTTTACAACACCATTCTTGGTTATCTTTAAATATCCGTTTTGAATGTAACCGCATTTAGTTTCTGCTTCTTCGTAATAGAAATCAAAAGAGGCTCCGCATATCTTGCATGTATCGACCAACTTGTAATAGTCGTTTCCGTCCTCTGTTACTCCGCTTTCGGTTAACTGCTCGATTTCGCACGCAATAGCCCCCTCGTCGACCCACTTTTTAACTTCGCCGCAGGCACAGGTCATAACTACTATCTGCGTGCCTTTACAAATGCCGAGATCTTCGCCCGTCAGAAGCTTGGGAGTAAGAACCGTGTGGTCGCAAGCGGCATAAACCGCTCCGCAGTATGCGCAAACGTTGTTTATGTATAAATGCTCGCCGGTGGCGGGAATGATATCCTTTCTTACATATCCACAGGTCTCGCAAACGTAAACCTTTTCGCCGTAAGCCGAGCAGGTCGCGCTCTTGATGATTTCGCCCTCGCCGAATTCATGGTCGGAAACCTCTTCCCTGGAGCCGCAAAGAATACATTCTTTATAATGCGCCTCTTCGTCGTAAGAATACGCTTCGTCAAATTTGTGTTCGAGCTTAGTATCGCCTTTTATTTCTTCCTTTTCATCGGAATACAGCCTACCGTCGAACGAAGCTTTTGCCGTGTAAACTATTCTCTCGGGAGACAAGCAGGTTGCTTCCTCTCTGACTTCGGTAATCGTCGCCGTAATTTCCACAACGTGGCTGTCGTCATGCGAACAGGTCATTTTCAAAGTCGCGCTCGTGTATCCGTTCCAAACCCACGTAGCGACGTAATCGTGACCGTAAGCCTGAACGTAATTTTCCTTGAAGCTGTCGCCGCACTTCGTGCATGTCTTTTCGGTATAACCCGCAGTTTCGCAGGTTGCTTCGGTTTTGGTTACATCCCACTGATGTCCCGCTGCAACGATTACTTCTTCGTACGAATAATCGCATACCGAACACTTATAAACGATTTTTCCGTCCGCAACGCAGGTCGCATCGGTTTTCGTTTCTTCATAATCGTGTCCTCTTGCGGAAATTTTATCCTCTTTGCGTTCTTCTCCGCAACGAAGGCAAACGTAAAGCGTGTAACCCTCGTCCGTACAAGTCTCCGCGATTTTGTATTCGCGCTCGGAATGTCCGTAAAGCGCGCAACGCTCCGCGGGAGTGAGTCTCGTAACGGTATAGTAGGAGAAATGCTCCGCCTCGAACGTTACGTAGCCCTTGCCGCCGACTTCATAATAGAACGCCTTAACGTTCGTGGTCTTTCCTTCGTCGTCTATATACCAGATAGCGATACTGTCTACGTCATCGCCCGGTTTAAGATTGTACGGAAGAACGATTTTAACGGTTTTTCCGCCGAAATCAATGCTTCCGTCGGCATTTGCAAGCGTGAAGTCGTAAACCTCGTTTTCGCCTATCGTTTCCTTGTCCGCCGCCGAAAGAAGTTCGTTTTTCTTTTCTTCGGTAAGAGTTTTTGCACCGATCGTTACTTCGCCATCCTCTGGCAACTGATCCTTTATATCGCTAAGATCCATCGACGCGCCGTCAAGATGAACTTCGCCGTTTTCCTTAACGTCTCCCGCAGAAACGGTTCCTTCCACGCTTGCAACGACAACAACCGTTTTGGTTTCGTTACAGCCTTCGTTCAAACATTTGAGCTCTTTCCTGTTCGTGCCTTCAACGAGAGTGCCCTCGTCCCAGTTATGACCGTTTACGGTATCGATTTCGATTTCCTCGGTAGTTTCAAATCCGCACTTGGTACAGGTCAATTTCTTTTCGCCTGCGGTCATACAGGTAGCGGGGGTAATAATGGAAGCAACGTATTCGTGACTGCGGATTATTTCGGATTTTTCCTCCGTAATATCCTCTCCGCACGTCAAACACGTATATCCTTTTATATAACAGTAGTCATTACCTTTGAGTAGTACGTCTTTCTCGGGATTTACCTTAGGCGTATGTCCGAGAGCAGGCTCAAGAGCGGGATCGTCGTCACTTGTAACTTTTTTTGTATAACCACATTCGGAACAAGTCTGAGTTCCGGTTGCACCATGCGTGCAATCAACAACCGCATCCGGATCCTTGACCGTTTCGCCGAAATTATGAGGTTTCGTCTCCTCAATTTCGTGACATGTCGTACACTCTCTGCCTACAGTACAATCGATTTTTGCATTCGGATCATAAGTATGATACCCTACGCATTTGATAGTTTCGGTTTTCGTTTCGCCGCAGCCTTCAACCGTACAGGTGTACTTTTTAACGCCGTCCACCAAGCAGGTTACGGGAGTGATTTCTTCGCCATCGTTCCAGCTATGGCTCGGCTCGGCGCCGTATTCTTTCTTACACTTGTCGCAAACGGCTTTTTCGGTACAAGTTGCCGTTCCGCCCGAGCAAGCCTCGGGTTCGCCCTCGACGTAACCACAACCGCTACGCATACATTTTTTAGCGTGCGTGTCGTCGCCGAGAGAAACAACTCCGTCGCTCATTTCATGACCGAGAGCTTTATCTTTCTCCTCTGCGCTTTCAAAGGTTTCATTGCCCTTTTCGCCGCAGTATTCGCAAAGCTTATAGTATTTAGCCGCGCTCTCGCAAGTCGCCTTCGAGGCAAGATATTTAGCTTCGGCTACCTCTTTCGTGTAAGAATGTGCGGCAAGCGTGCCGTATTTTCCGCCGCAGGTCGAGCAGGTCGCAAGCTCTTTACAGGTTGCCGTTCCGCCCGAACATGCCGTCGTTGCCATTTTCGTTCCGCAACGAGTACAAGAGTTGTAATGTCCGCCGTTGCCGTTTGATACGTAACGACCTCCATTATGTCCTAATGCGGGGGTAGTCGTTTTTCTGTCTCTGCTTAAAACTTTGTCGCATACAGAGCATTTGACCACGGAATCACAGCTTCCTGCGGAAGTGCAGGTCGCCCCAACGACGTTTTCAATAACCGCATCGGCAGGCTTGTGCCCGAGAGCTTCGCCGTCCTCAAATGTCTCCTCGCCCTTTTCGCCGCAGACCGAGCAGGACACATAATATGTAGCCGCGTTTTCGCAACCCGCCGCTTTTACGAGATACTTCTCATCCGCGGTTTTAACGGAGAAATCATGCGCTTTAAGCTCGCCGTACTCCTCGCCGCAGACCGAGCATACCGCCTTTTTCGTGCAGGTAGCCTCTCCGCCGCTGTGAGTGTGCTCCGCAGAATCGCTGTCTGCCGCAGAGTCGCTGTCCGTCTCGGATTCGGGTTCCTTTTCCGAGTTTGTTTCGGACTCGGCTTCAGAGTTCGCCTCGGATTCCTTCTCCGAAGCAGCTTCGCTTTCGGACTTAGCAATGCTTTCGCTCGCCTGTTCGCTTGCAGATACCGTTTCCGAAGAACCGCCGCAGTTCTTGCCGAGCGTGACCGAAAGAGTCACTATGCCCGCAACCACGAGTACGGCAACGATAATCGCAATGATTTTTGCCTTTAACTTCATAACATCCTCCTATTGAAAGTTTTTGCGCCGAAAATCTTATTTTTCTTTCATTTCGGCTCGTCGGAGATTTTTTTGCCGTTAAGAGTGTTTCTTTGCTTACGCAGTAAGCAAAGAAGAGGTACCTCTTCCGATTGTTCGGTCAGCCTATGCCGGACGACATCATCTCCGAACTAAAAAAGCATATAAATTATGGGTGCAACTTATGGTAGTTTACAACCGTTAATTATTATAACTCCTGATGTAATAATATGTCAAGCATTTTTGAGTGAATTAAAAAAAATATAAGATGTTCTGACATTTTCACAAAACGCGCATTTTGTTTTTTCTCCGATTTTTGAATCAAAACCGCAAAATCTCTCGATTTACCCCAAAAGCCTTCGCCTTCAGACAACGATTGAATGTTGCCGTACAACTTAAAAGGGGGGCGAAGGTGGCAGCGTAGCTGACGGATGAGGGGCTGAGCAAAAACTTTGCATAAGCCAAATTTTTTCCTTGCCTTCTCCTGTTGGAGAAGGTGTCGGCAAACGCCGACGGAAGAGGACAATCGGGAAGAAAAAGTCAGCCTATAAGTCGATTAACAACCATATAAGCCTTACTACATACAATCTGCAAGATGGAAGTAAAACGCGCCCCGAAACCTGTCGGTTTCGGGGCGCGTCAATATTATCGGTTAGCCGATTGTCTGATTTTTTGTTATTTCTCGATTTTAACGGGCTGACCGTTTGAAAGCCTTGATTTTTCCGCAGCGAAAGCCATCAGGTGACTGTCAACAGACACGTCGAGATAGGTTATGCCGTCGGCTTTTTCGCCGTTGAGCTCCTTATATAAGCTGTTCATCATATAATAGTCGCCGCCCATATGCCCGCCGACGTTCGCCGCGCTCGTGTCGATATTCACAACCTCGGTTTCGCCGCCGAACTCCCTTATCTCGAAGCTTCCGCCCTCTATACTGCCTACAAGCTCGGCTTTCGTTCCATGAATTTTGAGGTCTCTGTAAATCTTTTTGCTGAACGCCGTCATCGAATGGCAGGCGGTTATGCCTTTATCGAACTGCATAATCGTGACCTCGTGATCGACAACGTCGTTATCGCATTTAAAAACGCACCTGTCGTACTGCGAATGGCGGAGATTTTTAAGAATATTCTCGTCCGTCGGCTCTTCCGAATTGAAATAAGCGGCAAATTCTCTCGAAAAATCGGTAAGATACAGCTTTTGCGCATTATATATGCAATCCTTCAGCTTGCAATCGGAGCAGTATGCCGCAGAGCCCTCGGGCGCGTGAGCCTTATTGAAAAAGCTGAGCTCGCCTATCGAAGAAACCGAAAGGCATTTTTCGCCGATTATCCAGCGCAGAATATCCATATCGTGACAACACTTCGCCAGTATCATAGGTGAGCTTTGCTCTTTGTTCCGCCAAGGACCTCTTACGAAACTGTGCGCCTGATGGAAATAGCCCACGTTTTCGCTCGCGCTTATCGTTATTATATCCCCGAGCCGACCGCTTTCGACAACCTTTTTGACAGTCGAATAGAACGGCGTGTACCTCAAAACGTGGCAAACGATAACCTTTCTGCCGTAAGTCTTGCTCGCGTTATAAATCCCGAGACAGTCCTCTTCGGAATTTGCTATCGGCTTTTCCAAAAGCAGGTCATACCCCGCCTTCATAAACGCAAGAGCATGCTCCTTATGCTGGTCGTCCTGAGTGCATACGGCGACTATATCCGCGGCGATATTATCTTTCAAAAAGTCGCGATAATCGACATATAGGGGCACATTCGGATAGTGTTCTTTTGCGTAAGCGATGTTTCTCTCCGAGTTTTCTATAATAGCGACAGCCTTAAATTTTTCGGGGTATGTCGCGGCGAAGCGCGCATAAATCTTTCCCCTTGCGCCGAGCCCTAAAATAACGATTTTCTTTGTCATAATTCTCCTTCGCGGTTTTTCCGCCGCATTTTTCTGTGTAGTTTCTTACAAGCCGAGTTCTTTATAAAAATACTCGAATACGCCCGCCGTCCAGCCGAGCATTTCGGGCACGTCGTACTCGTTTACGGTAGCCGCGCCGCCCTTTTCGCCGTCGTACTTTTCCCAAAGTCTGCCGCTTTTTGCAAACTCGTCCGAAACGGTTTTAAGATAAGTTCTCGCGATTTCCTCGGCTTTTCCTTTCTCCCCGACGGCTTTCGCCGCTTCATACGCGAGGAAATTATCGGGCGCCCAGCTGTTCGGATATCCCCATTGATAAACTGTTTTTTGCTCGGTTTTTTCAACGCAAATTACGCCGTGAGATTTAAAAAGTCGGTCTATAAGTCGATTAAACGCATTTTTGTCATTGCATAGCCCGACAATAAACGACATAAACATACCGCTGAAATCAAGCTCGGTTTTCCTTTCCGAAACAAAATTATAGTCTCGGAACAAGCCGTTTCCGTCCGACATATATTTGTCCGTTTTTTCTTTTCTGAGCTTTAACGCCCGAGAAAATCTCTCCGTCTCGCAGGGCTCGAATTTTTTCGACCATTCGTAAAGATCTTGCTCCGCGCCGTAAAGATTGGCGTTAAGATCGACAGGCAAAATGCTCGCCCCGTCGAAGCCGAAGCGCGGAGTCCAGTCCATACCCGATTCCGCAACGGCGATGAAGTTTTCCGCCAGAGAAAGCTTTTCTTCCTTAGTCTTTTCTTCGGACAAATTAAGTCTTTCGCCCGCAACGTAGCCGTAATAATCCAAAAGCTCGTTTTCGGGCAATTTGTGGTGAAAATACCTGTTAAGCCCGTCGAAGCCCGCTCGCTCGGTCTGCCAGAAAGCGTACTCTTTTTTCAGCGTGAAATAGGCTTTTTCGAGCCACTTTTCGTCGCCGAAAGCCTCGTAAACGTCCTTGACAATAAAATGAAGATATGGCGGCTGCGAACAGAACTTTGACAAATGCTCGCTTATCGCGTTGGGCACAAACCCGAATTTTTCAACGGAATTCAAGAGATTTTCGGCGTTGTTCTTCGCTTCCTCCTCTCGCCCGTCGGCGATAATTCCCTTGTTCGTGAAATACGTATCCCAGTAAAACAGCACCTTAAATGGTCCGTTTATGCACGGCGGAACGAAAGGCTTTACGTAAAGCGAAGGCGTTTCCGCGTTTTCGGGCGCGATGATCGCTTTTTCCCAGCTGTTTATTATGTATTCGTGAGTTTTATTTATCATTTTAAACCGTCTCCTCGTCAGACCGTCTCGCCGAAAAGCCCTTCGCAAGAGCTCAGTCTCGTCCACACGTAACGCGACAAGCCGCTGTCGGTCTGTTTCGGGAATCCGTTCACTATGCGAAATTCCACTTCGGAAGAGTCGTCGGTAAAGCCGCCGCCCGTTATATAATCGGGCTGATAGCACGCGTAACTTCTGCCTTTGCGGTCGATTTTGGAAAGGTTGCTCATATAACCGTTCCGAGCTTTTTCGAGATAGGTTTTATCGCCCGTCTGGGCGTAATACCAATAGTCCGCTTCGGCGCGCCAGATCGTCCAGGCATGACCGCAACAAAGCGCGTTGCCGTCCTTATCGCCCTCCCATTTCGTTTCCCACCACCGAAGCGAGCTGAAAAACATAGGCGCCTTATACGCTTTTATGACCCAACTGTCGTGAATATCCAGAATTTCCTTCGCGCGCGCGATATATTCGTCCTTTTTCTCTACTTTCGCGCAGC
>ERZ808278.997-NODE-997-length-13925-cov-4.461355_pt1 | contig 13925 bp, 10 predicted proteins | sample MGYA00521239_ERZ808278 | MGnify/ENA primary metagenome ERZ808278 (study PRJEB31516, sample SAMN03275600) | gut metagenome | biome: mammalia-associated habitat; material: feces | host: Papio cynocephalus | place: Kenya | collected 2012-07-17 ... | reverse complement strand
ACAATTAAGGATTTGTAAATTTGAAAATGAACGCCTTGTGGGCGAGTATCAGATGTCACCTTTCTGAGGCGGTGGCTTGACCTAATCTTTCGAAAGACGGTGCAAAGGTACTACAAAATCGGACGAAATGTTGTCTGTAGCAGACAATTCTGTTTTTTGTACTTCAAAAACGTGTGTTTTTACAGGGTAAATACACCCAAGTAATGGAAGATAAACATATAATCAGCCGTGTAATGAACCATGAATTTTTCTCCATTGCCAACTGCCAAAGGAGAGTAAACAAAAAGGTCAGGCTCTGCCAGCGACGATGTCACGGACACGTTTCTCGCTGAGATAGAAGTCTTCGCCCGTTTTGGCATAGGCGGTCATACGGGGTAATCCTGATTGAATGTAGGCAATGAACTGGCTCTTGATAGCGGTGTTACGGCGATGAAGGTGATAAAAATCTTTCTGCATGATGATTGGTTGATATGGGGAGTGCGACTTCCCCGTTAAACATAAAAAACAAGCACTACAATCTCTATAACGAAATTGCGGTGCAAAAGTACAGAAAGAAATATGCGGTTGTTGTCCGTAGCGGACAATTCTGTTGCTATGTACGATTTATGGGGTCCATTTAATGATTGGCAAAGTCTCCATTAAAGACCATTAAACTCCCATTAAAACGTTATGGGAATGATTCTCCGTTAATGACCGTATAATTGACCATTAATTTCTTCTTGGGCACCTTGGTCTGTCGGGGTGGTCGCTTCAGTAGTCTCTTGAACTTTTTCTCGGGTTTCTTCTCGGGTAGTTTCTTGGGTATCTTCCCGAGTGGAGCGGTAGATGACGTAGTTGTCACGGAGGCGGGTTATCCACTGGTCCAACGACAGACGGGCATCACCGAGGCGTTTGCACATGGTGTTGCGGCGGTTCCAGATAGTTCGGGCGGAGCGGTCAAGGACAAAAGCGATGTCGTTGTTGTCGAAACCGAGTGTAGCCAGGATGATGTACTGTATATCACTTTCGGATAGTGTGGGGTAATGCTCGTGGATATAGGGAATGAAATCGCCATACGCCAGATTGAACTCTTGCAGAAAGGCCTGCCAGTTGGCATTGTCGGCAAACGAATAGCGGTCGGCGTACGCTTGGAGCAAAGGAGCAACAGGCTTGTCGTGCGGCTTTTGGGTTTGATTGACATGCTTCGCGAGTTCGATACGCTCTGCCAATATGCGGTGGAGGAATTGGCTTGTGGTATTGAGTTGGGCATGAAGTTGTGCAGTTTTGGCTTGTGCCATTTCTGCACGGAGACGTTGCCGCTCATTCTCCTGCTCCAAGCGTGTCCGTCCTTCTTCGTGCTTGGCGCGGGCTAATGACTGCTCCTGCTGCAGACGGGCTTTTTCGGCTTCGTGCTTAAGGCGCATTATCTCTTGTTTTTGGCGCATCTGCTGTTCCTCGTTGCGGTGCATCTTGATGATAAAAGCAGACAGGAGAATAATGATAACCAATGCCGCAATGATGCTACCTGTCACAATCCATAGTTTCTGCTGGCGAATCGTGAGACGCAGTGATTTCTCCTGTTCGCGCTCAAGGTCATAGTGCCGCGCTATGGCGAATGTCCGCACCTTGGCATCTTCGGCTATCTGCGCAGACTGATTGAGATAGACTTGCTGCAACTCATCGTAAGCATCTGCCGTATGTCCCATTTTGGCATCAAGCAAACTATGCAGATAGTGGTATTCTTCGGCACGCCACGCAGATGTAGCCGTGTCTGCCGCAAATAGGTTAAGGTATATCTCTGCTTCGGATAACTGATGGCGGGCAATAAGATAATCTGCCACATAAGAGGCGTAGTTGACACTCTGTAAGGAATCTACATATAACTTGCACCATTCATACACTTCCAAAGAATCGAAGTAATGACCGAATGACACTTTTTGCACCGAAATATCAATATACAATATGGTATCTTGAGCCGTTTGAGCAATAGAAAGTGCTGTGTCATAGTAAAGAATAGCGGTACTATCTTGGGCATAATCCAATGTGCGTGCAATAGCGGTAGCAACATGCCAACCGCCTTTGGTCGGGCAATAGTTGGAAGTAAGGCAATGCTTTGATATAGCAATCTTTGGCAGTATAATACAAATTCTCCCCCTCATCCATAACTTTTCCCTGCGTATAATAAATCATCCCGATGTATGGCTCAGCGGTATCCAATGCCGCGATATGGTCTTCTGCCCGCTTGAGACATAATATGGCATCGTTATATTGATTCAGAAGATAGTATTCCACTCCTTGTACATAGAGGGCTTCACCAAGGTACTTCTTATTGCTATGCGTGTCAAAGTAGTTTACCACTTGGTTCATTACGGAGTCGGGAGATACAGGATAACCCAATCGGACGGCAGTATGTTGGTGCAATAATTGCCAGTACATTTGCTCGTTTTGTGGCAAAGAATCATACGAAATTTGCTCCAAAACATGTCTTGCACTGTCCGAATCCACCCAAATGAGACCTTCAGCCTCCAAAATAGCGGGGGTAACAGGTTGCTGATGATTACTACAAGCGACTGAAAAAACAGGCGATTATACATACAAATACAAATCTATGAAGGGGGTAGTAAGAAATCGCATTTTTTGCTCTAAAATGCAAAAAGCGTATATTGATAATCAATGAGTTAGACATATCAGTTTCGTTATTTATACGGGGTAGTAAGTCATAGTAAGCCCGATTTCTTGGCGGTTATAGAAAAAGGAATTACCTTTGTAGCGGCAAAAGTACAAAGAAAGAGTTGGATATGCAAGTTATTAACTATAAAAATATACAAGTTATGAAGAAAAAAGTGATTTCGTTGATTCTTTTGTTAGTTGGCATAGCAGGTGCCAACTATGCTCAATCGTTGTGGGAACTGATACCGCTATATCCCATACCGCCTGTTGATATTCCCGGACTTATAGTAAAGCCAGGGATAAATCCATTCTCTGCAGATGATAAATTGCTCGCTTTTGAGGCGGAGCAGACCGAGAATGAGGTTGTAGTAACCGCCATGGAGAATGTGGGGGAGATACAGGTCGTGATTGTTAACGCCATGGGTGTAGTGATGCACAACACCATAGAGCACGTAGCGGCTGATGACATGATTCGCATTTCGGTCTCGGGTTGGCAGAAGGGCGAGTATATGCTCTATATCATTCGTGATAACGATGCCATCGGCGGAGAATTTGAGGTGCGATGACGTGTATGTAATGTCAAAAAGGCAGGAACATTAATTGCCATATAATTGACCATTAATTTTTACGGGAAGTTAGTGGTTGAACAAAAATGTACACAATTAACTACGAAGAAGAATATACTTAAGGATCCATGAGTATAGGTGAAGCCGACGACCTGTGACAAGTGCCGATATGTGGTATTTGCACGAACAGGAGGTAAGATAAATAGATTCAATAAAATTATGAAGAAAGAATTTAAGATGGAGTTATTGAACTCTGAAGAAGCACGTGGTATCAAAGGTGGAGATTATACCCCTATTTGGTGCCAAACTGTGGAAGTTAAGGACTGCCTAACTTTTGAACTTAAGGATTGTGTAACAGTTCTTGTCAAAGAATGTGAACCCAATGGAATAATTGTATTAGAGCCCAAGCCAAAGGATGAAATAATGCCATAAGTATAATGCTCCGAATAGGGGTAACTTACATTTGAAAAGTCTGTTATTTTCAGACAGACTTTTCATTTTAATCGACATAATTCAAAATTGTCAATTATGGAACTAAATCCTAAATCCATTCACTTGGTAGATATAGATAGTACTACTACCTTGTTTTTTCACACGGATACATTACAAATCTATCCTCTAAAAAAGGATAGCGAAGTACTGCTATTCCTACAACGTTTTCAACTTGATGGCACCCATATAAAGGGAAAAGATTATACTGCAGAAGACTATGAGCAGTTGTACCAGTTTGTGTGCGATAAAATAAAAACGGCTCCACTCTCAATAGGAGTTGATGTAGATACAGATAACTATTCTTTTGACTGTGTAGCCCTGCCTATTGCTGCTCAGTGTAATCTGCGGTGTCCATACTGCTTTGCCTATACGGACGACGGCTTTCATTTCAAGAACTATACAGAGGAAGACATCATTCACACGATAGTGTTTTTAGTCAAGCAAAAGCCTAATGAGCAAGAGCCTATCAAGATTGTTTTCTTTGGTGGTGAACCGTTGTTGCGCTTGGGTATTATAAAATTTACCATCCAGCATGCTCAACAATGCTATCCCCATAGAAAATTTGCCTATTCCATAACGACTAACGGCACCATATTGAATAAAGAAATTATAGATTTGCTGAAAACAAACAATATTGCTGTACTGTTGAGTATGGATGGTCCTGATAATGAGTTTAATTTGCGCCGTTATCGCAATGGCACAAAGAGTATCGGTCGAGTATTAGAGAATGTTCGCAAGATGAAAGAAGCGGGTATTAATGTTGAATTACGGGCAACTATGGTCAACACCAATCCTTACGTATTAGAAACATTCCAATTCTTTGAGGAATTAGAAATTCCATTTGATGTGGTGTTCGCATACGTATCTGAGAATCAGTCTCATCACTATGCCGACTATGATACAAACACACTACGGCAAATACACTCCCAATTAGAGGATTTGCTGAACTACTATGTAGATTTAATACGAGATAAAAAGCCGATATACAATAGCATATTGACACATTTTGCAAAGGTGTTTCACTATCGGTTCAAACAAAATATCCCTTGCCTTGCAGGAAATTCGTATTTCACTATCATGGCTGGTGGAGATGTGTACACGTGTCCGCACTTTATGAATAATGACAAATATGTCGTTGGCAATATCTATTCGGATAATATCATTGATTCTGCTAAGCGCAAACAACTTATGCCATTCCCTATAGACGAAATGCAAGACTGTCAAGATTGTTGGATACGCAATTTGTGCTTGGGTGGCTGTGTCGGGCAAAAAGTATCTATAGACCGTTCTAATATATCTTCTTTAGGCATAGAATCTTGCCAGTTGAGGAAAATGGAGTGGAATTTTTATCTAAAATTGTATTATTATATTCAGACCTTGGTTCCTGAATATCTGTCAAAGACAAAAAAGGGATCTGTAATACCCGTATAACCCAATCATTATTTGTACTATGAAACGGACGTTATTATTAGTCCTTGTGCTGCTTGGTATGGCGGCGAACAATGCATTTGCCGAATATGCGGTAGAGTCTTCTGTATGCGTAGAGATATCCGCCCTGCGCGATGGCAAGGTGCCACCCAACAGGCGAATGTTTAAGATAGAGCAAGTACTCACATTTCATGAACAGGACGCGGGGCAAGACAGTGTCCGACTTTGGTTACCTGACCCAGGATGGGCAAGTGCTCTCTTGAGTGAGGCACGCAACGACTCTGATATGGGGTTCCGCGTATGGGTGGACGGTGTAGAGGACCTCACATATCGTTTCGATTGGCCGGAACTATACATCCCCAAGCACTCGGATACGGTACATCGTATCGTGTTGCGCTATGATTTCTTGGACGATTCTCCTTTCCAGTATTACTATAAAACAGATTTTGTAGCCTTCTATTCCACCTCGGTATTGTGTTCTTTGGGTTCCTCCTTTTTCTTTTCCACTAAAGGGATGCACCGCAATGACATCACCGTGCGGACCAATAGCGATGACCTGTATTTCTACTCCACCTGTCCGATGATGCAGACGGGTGAACGGGAGTACCGCTTGGACTTGTCTTCCAATCAGAAAGATGGTGCCATTAATCTTCATTTCTTGGAGAAGAATATGTACGACCATTGTTCTCAAGACATGGGCAAGGTGCGCTACGATATGTTTGTGCAGAAATTTTACACGGTGGACCATAACGCAGGGACCATTACGGAGATGCACTCCAATCCCGCCGTGGCACAATACGAAAAGGCTGTACGATATGCCATAGAAGGGTTGGAAGACTTCTTCCAAGATACTATCCGGCGCACATTGTTTATCAATATCGGAGAATACAACTGGCAAGAGGGATACACATACGGGAAGGCTTATCACTATAATTCCTCCATATATTCGGTGGTCTCTGATTCTTCCGGTACTCTTCGCGATGCACGGGTGCTGACACACGAACTGACCCATTGCTATATGCCCTACGACAATGCCAAAGGAGATTCGGTAGCGTATCTGCTATTTCAAGAATCGTTGGTGGAGTACGTGACGAAGCAGGTCTTGTACAGGGGCAATCCGCAGGCATTGGACAGCGCATACACGTGGTGGTACAACAAGTATGTGTCCGAGAAAGAGAGGGAGGTCTCTATCATCACGCAACGCCAAAACAAGGCTAACCGTACGGGTGTCAATACCAGTGCTGTGACCTACTACAAGACACCCTACATCTTGCACCAGTTTGCGAAACGAATCGGTGAGGAATACTTTGTCGAGTTGCTGAAAGGCTACTTCCGCTATGTCCGTACCGAGAAAGACAATATCACCTCCTTGTCCGATTTCGAGCATTATCTTAAAGCCCACGGTGTGAGCGACGAAGATTGGGAGTGGCTGTATCATGCCTTGTAAAACTTTTGCCTATCGCTTCTTTCCCCACATATCGCCAGTTGGACTCGATGGATTGCGGTTCCACGTGCCTGCGTATTGTAAGCAAGTATTACGGTAAGTTCTACTCTGCCGCCACGATGCGGGAACGGTGCATTACCACGCGCGAGGGTGTGTCCTTGCTCGGTATCAGCGATGCCGCGGAGAGTATCGGCTTCCGCACTATCAGCGTGAAACTTACATTCCGCCAACTATGCGATGAAGCCCCGCTGCCTTGTATCGTTCATTGGAACCAGCGGCATTTTGTGGTGGTGTATAAGATACGCAAAGGCAAAGTGTATGTGTCCGACCCTGCGGCGGGCTTGCTGGTATATGATGCGGACAAGTTCTGCAAGAGTTGGCTGTCCTCCGAGAACGGCGAAAATACCCCGTGCGGTATCGCCTTGCTCTTGGAGCCCACTCCCGCTTTTTATGACGAGCAGGACGAACATAATGCACCCCATGTAGGCTGGAGTTTTATACTCCGCTACCTGAAGCCGCATACGTGCTATATCGTGCAACTGCTATTGGGAATGTCGCTTGGCAGCGTGCTGAGCCTTATTCTGCCGTTTATCACGCAGGAGATGGTGGATACGGGTATCGGCACCAACAACCTGCATTTTGTGGTGGTACTGCTGATTGCGCAGGTGGCATTGGTAGTCGGGCAAACCGCCAACTCGCTCATTCGCAGTTGGCTGATGCTCCATATCAGCACACGGGTAAGCGTATCGCTGATAACGGATTTCCTCGGCAAATTGATGCGCCTGCCCATTGCTTTCTTCGATAGCAAGAAATTGGGCGACATCCTGCAGCGTATCGGCGACCACAGCCGCATACAATCGTTTCTGACGGGTTCACTGCTGAGTATCGTGGTTGCCGTAGTTACCTTTGTGGTCTATGGTTGTGTTATGGCGGGATATAATTGGAAGATACTGGCAATCTTCTTGGCTGGCAGTGCCCTCTACGTGGCGTGGGTGCTGCTCTTTCTGCGGCAGCGGAAGAAACTGGATTATATGCGTTTTCAGGAGGCATCCAACAACCAAAGCAACCTTGTGCAACTCATATCGGGTATGCAGGACATCAAACTGAACCACTGCGAGAAGCAGAAACGCTGGGAGTTTGAGCGCATACAGGCACGCCTGTTCCAGATTAATATCCGCGGTTTGTCGCTTGGGCAGGCGCAGCAGGTGGGCGGGCTGTTTATCGAGCAGACCAAGAATGTGCTTATCTCTTTTTTGGCTGCGGCTTCGGTGATTAACGGCGACATTACACTGGGTATGATGACGGCGGTGCAGTATATAATCGGGCAACTGAACGCCCCGATTTCGCAGTTTATCACCTTTGTGCAGGATACGCAGGATGCCAAAATCAGTTTGGAGCGATTAGGCGAGATACACCAAAAAGAGGACGAAGAACCGCCCTCTTTGCGCAAGCGCACCGATATACCCGATGATGCCGATATTGTGCTGCGGAATGTGTCGTTTCAGTATGAAGGACCTCATTCGGAGAAAGTGCTGAACGATATCAGTCTGACTATCCCGCACAACCGCATAACCGCCATCGTGGGCAGCAGCGGCAGCGGAAAGACCACCTTGCTCAAACTGTTGCTGGGTTTCTATCCGCCCGCCGAGGGCGAGGTGCTGGTGGGCGATGTGCCGCTACGGCAGTTGAGCGACAGCGTATGGCGCAGCAAGTGCGGCGTAGTGATGCAGGAGGGCTTTATCTTCTCCGACAGCATTGAGAATAATATCGCCGTAAGCGACGAGATACCCGACCGCCAACGTGTGGAGCAGGCAGCCGCCGTGGCGAATATCGACGACTGGATACAGGCTTTGCCCTTGGGTTATAACACGCAACTCGGCATGGACGGACACGGGCTGAGCACAGGGCAGAAGCAACGCCTGCTGATTGCCCGTGCGGCATACAAGAACGCCCCATATCTGATGTTCGACGAAGCCACCAATTCGTTGGACGCCAACAACGAGCGCACGATAATGGACAACCTCAACAGGCTCTTCCGCGGCAAGACGGTGGTTATTGTGGCACATCGTCTGAGTACGGTGCGGAATGCCGACAATATCGTGGTGCTTGACCACGGACAGATAGTGGAGAGCGGGAAACACACCGACTTGGTTGCCCGGCAGGGCTATTACTACCGCCTTATCAAAAATCAACTGGAATTAGGAACCTGATGCCCCTTGACAGAGAACCACATATTCAGCCCGCAGCGCATAGCGAGGAGTCTGCCGACATCTTCGGCAGGCAGCCTGCGTGGATTATCCGTTGGGGCATCACCGTCCTGTGCCTGATTTTGGTCGGCTTGGCGGTGGGCTGCTATTGCATCCAATACCCGCAGACGGTGGATGCCGTGGCGGTTATTACCACACTCAACCCGCCTTCCGACTTGGTTATCCGTACCGACGGGCGCATTGATACCATCTGCGTCTCGGACAAACAGACGGTGCATAAGGGCGACCGCATTGCCTTGCTCAATGACGTGGCAAATGCCGCGGATATTGACAGCGTGACGTGGCATTTGGCGCAGTCGTATCAACAGAGTACGGAAGAGTTGGCAGGCAGCCCGTGGCTGACAAAGGAATACAACTTGGGCAATATCCAGCAGACTTATGAGACATTCCGCCTGCTCTGTGCCGATTACCGCCACTACCTGACCACCGACCATGTCGGCAAACAGAAGGAACTATTGCAGCAACAGATAGAGAAGAACAGGCATTATTGCCGCAAGATAGCGGAACAGCAACGCCTGCTGTCGCGCGATTTGGAATATGAATACCGGTCGGTAGCACGTGACTCAGTATTATATGCGGAAGGTGTGATTTCGCTGTCGGATTATGAGGCGGCTATACGCAACACGCTGCAGATTGAGAAAAACAAAGCCACCATGGATGCGGGGCGGACGGCTGCCGAACTGGAACTGATGCAGTTGGAGCAACGGCTGATAGAACTGGACCTGCAGCGCGATAACGAAATCGCCGACTATGAGCGGCAGTTGCTCCAGTATCGCCAGCAACTGATGTCGGCATTGGAGCAGTGGAAATACCTGTATGTGGTGGAGTCGCCTATTGACGGTACGATTACGTTTATCAACTATTGGAGCAAGAACCAATGGGTAACCACGGGTGAACGGATAGCAAGCGTCATTGCACAAGACAGCATGGAAGTGGTCGGGCGTATGAATGTGCCTTCCGCCAACTTCGGCGAGGTAGAGACAGGGCAAGCGGTGTATGTGCGGCTGAACAGTTATCCCTATCTGCGCTTCGGTATGCTGCGCGGCGTGGTGCGCAATATCTCTGCCATCCCTGATGTGCAGACAGGCACGTATATCGTAGAAGTGGCGTTCCCAGACGGACTGACCACCACCTACCACAAGCCGATAGCCATGATACAGCGCATGGACGGCACAGGCAAGATAGTGACCAAAGACAGGCGTCTGATAGAGGTGTTCGTGGAGCCGGTAAGGGCGTTGTTTGAGGAGGTGAAATAAGGGGCTGCTATTAGCGAACTATATAAATGGGGTCAAGTATATAGGCAGGCAGGTGAGAGATTGGTCGCAGGCAATATCCTTGGTGTGCAGCAAGTAGCATTGTCCGAGGCGGGCGGAGAACTTCTGCGCAAAGGCATCTATGGACGGATGCGTCTTGTAGTCGGACGATTTGACCTCTATGGGCATTAGTTTGCTGCCACGTGAGAGGAGGAAATCTATCTCGTAGTTGTGCTTTGCGTCCTTGGGAAAGGTGTAATAGAACAGCCTGTTGTCCGAAGCACGCAACATCTGCGCCACCATGTTCTCGAATATATAGCCGAGATTGACCGGCAGTTTGTCGCCCAGCAGTTTGCCATAAAGTTCGTTTTCTGTGTAGCCCTTGTCCCAAAACGCCAATGTGATGAAGAGCCCCGTGTCGCACAAGAATATCTTGAACCGCTTGTAGTCGGCATTCAACGACAGTCCCACATTGGGGTCGTCGGCATGGTATGCCATATAGATGGTCTTGCTGCTCTCCAACTGCTGCAAGAGTTCGCTCATCTTGGTGGGGGTGATGCCATCCACTATGGATGTAGGGGCGTAGCGGGAACCGTTCTTGCTCAGTTGGCTCGGTATGGCTAAAAACAAACGTGAGAGCCGCTCCGTGGGGTCTATCTTGAGCAGGTCGCCGGCATAGAGTTGGAGTATCTCGCGCTTGACGGTGTCCACCTGCTGCATGTTGTTGGTGTCGATGTAGGCGCATACTGCCTGCGGCATACCGCCTACCAGCATATAGATACGCAGGTCGCGCATATTCTTGCGGTGTGCGGCTTGTCCGAATGCAATCTTCTTGTCGAAGAATACACGCAGGGTGTCCATGGTGTGTGCTTTGCCTGTCGCCCACAGAAACTCCTCATAGTCCAGCGGCAGCAATTCAATGCGGTGCTCCTCGCTGGGAATGGTGATGTGCTGCGTGTTTTGACGGATACTGATGAGCGAGCCCGTCTCGATGTAGTCGTAACGCCCGTCTTGCACCAGATACTTGATGGCTTGCCGTGCAGCGGGGCAACGCTGTACCTCATCAAAGACAATGACCGACTGACGCTCCATCAACTGCACATCGTAGTAGTTCTGTAGGCGCAAAAAGAGTATATCCAAGTTGTCCAAATGCTCAAAATAGCCCAATACCTCTGCCGACACAAAGTTGAAATCTATCAACAGGTAACTATAGTATTCGTTTTGAGCGAACTCTCGCACAATAGTGGATTTGCCCACACGGCGTGCCCCCTCAATCAATAGAGCGGATTGCCCTTGGCTCTCCTGCTTCCAACGGAGCATCTTGTCATAAATCTTGCGCCTAAAAACATGCTTTGTCATAACGTTTTCTTGATTTGATTGCAAAGATACTGTGAATAAATGAATTATGCAAATGTTTTGTGTGGATTTATTCCTTCCCCCATTGAAATAACGTTGATTTTTATTCCTTTCCCCGCTATGAATGTGCTCGGATTTATTCCGTTCCCCGTTACGAGATGAATAGATGTGTTCATTAAAGACAGACGGCTGAACATTATGGTGCCCGGGCAGGAAAAGATGTGGCGTGCATGTTCTATGCGCTGCATAAGGTTTAAAAATAATTACTAAACGAGAAACAAAAGGGTGGGTTATGGGGTGCGCAAGGGTTGCGTATCCCTTGCGTATCCCTTGCTTATCCCTTGCTGTTTGGCGCGAGGGTGAAAGGAGAAAGAAAGGGGTGGAAAACAGGCAGAAGTTGGATAGAATTGTGCAGGATTGTACGGGATTTATAAAGAGGGGCAAATGGATTTGCATACGTTGGAGAATTTTAGTACCTTTGCCGCGAGTTTGCCATATTGGCAGAACTCTGATACAACCGAGAAAAACGGCTGACAACAGCCGACTGACAGACAAGATGAAAGAAGTTTCAACCAAAAAACTATTAGATACCATTGTAGAGGGTATCCAAAACCGTAAGGGACACCGTATTGTGATTGTGGATTTGCGCCGCCTGAAAGACGCGCCTGTGGACTATTTCGTGATAGCGGAAGGCAACTCGAACACCCAAGTGGTAGCGATAGCCGATGAGGTGGACGACCACGTGCGCACCACCACCCACGTGCACCCGTTGGCAATCGACGGGCGCGACAACGCCGAGTGGATAGCCATGGACTATGGCACGATATTTGTCCATATCATGCAGCGGGAGCCCCGTGCGTACTACGACATCGAGCACCTGTGGGCAGACGGCAAACTGACCGAGATACCCGAAGAGTAAATCCTGACATTAACTATAGAAATCAAAAAGAGATGGCAAATCAACCCAACAACCAAAACCAGCCTCAGAAACCCCAACGCTCACGCCTGTCGTGGCTGTACTATGTGGTGATGCTGACGCTGCTCGTGCTGCTGTTCTACCCGTTTGGCGGGCGCGGCGTGCAGAAAGACCTGAGTTACACCAAGTTCAAAGCATACATCGAGAACGATGCCGTGGCATCGCTGGTGGTGAGTGATGACAATACCGCTATGGCGAAGATACGCCCCGAGAGTTATGCCCTCGTGTTCGGCAACCGCGAAGAGGGCGAAGACGTACACGGCGAACTGACAGCACTCATCCCGTCGGTGGAGGAGTTCAGCAAATTCATCGACCAAGTGAACACCAACCGCCAGGCGCAAGGCAAGGCGGCAATAGATGTAAGTTACACAAAATCACACGATTACTGGTACCTGATATTGGTGAACGTGCTGCCGCTGCTGCTGATAGTGATGTTCTTCGTGTGGATGAGCCGCGGCATAGGCGGCGGTGCCGGTGGGGCTGCCAACATCTTCGGTGTAGGCAAAGCCAAAGCACAAATCATTGACAAGGACAAGAAAGACAAGGTAACATTCAAAGACGTTGCCGGTCTGGAAGGTGCCAAACAAGAGGTGGAAGAGGTGGTCTCTTTCCTCAAAGACCCGAAGAAATACACCGACCTCGGCGGTAAGATACCCAAGGGCGTGCTGCTGGTAGGCCCTCCCGGGACAGGTAAGACGCTGCTTGCCAAGGCTGTAGCGGGCGAGGCGAATGTGCCGTTCTTCTCGATGTCGGGTAGCGACTTCGTGGAGATGTTCGTGGGCGTAGGTGCCAGCCGTGTGCGCGACCTGTTTCGCCAAGCCAAAGAGAAAGCACCTGCCATCATCTTCATCGACGAGATAGACGCTGTGGGGCGTGCCCGCGGGCGCAACTCGTTTGCGAGCGGAGGCAACGACGAACGGGAATCGACGCTGAACCAGTTGCTGACGGAGATGGACGGCTTCGGCACCAACTCGGGCGTCATCATACTGGCTGCCACCAACCGTGCCGATGTGCTGGACCCCGCGTTGCTGCGTGCCGGGCGTTTCGACAGGCAGATACACGTGGAACTGCCTGACTTGCAGGAGCGCAAAGAGATATTCGAGGTGCATCTGAAGCCGCTGAAATTGGACAACACGGTGGACGTGAACTTCCTCGCCAAGCAGACCCCGGGGTTCTCGGGTGCGGACATTGCCAATGTGTGCAACGAGGCGGCTCTGATTGCTGCCCGCAACAACCACAAGAAAGTAGGCAAACAGGACTTTATGGACGCGGTGGACCGTATCATAGGCGGTTTGGAACGCAAGAACAAGATAATGACCGACGAGGAGAAACGCTCGGTGGCTTATCACGAGGCGGGGCATGCCACTATCTCGTGGCTGTTGCGGTATGGCAATCCGCTTGTGAAGGTGACGATTGTGCCGCGTGGTGTGGCACTCGGGGCGGCATGGTATCTGCCCGAGGAGCGGCAACTGACCAACCGTGAGCATATCCTCG
>ERZ808278.996-NODE-996-length-13949-cov-5.383043_pt1 | contig 13949 bp, 15 predicted proteins | sample MGYA00521239_ERZ808278 | MGnify/ENA primary metagenome ERZ808278 (study PRJEB31516, sample SAMN03275600) | gut metagenome | biome: mammalia-associated habitat; material: feces | host: Papio cynocephalus | place: Kenya | collected 2012-07-17 ... | reverse complement strand
CCATTACAACTTTATCAAATACAACTTTTGTATCTTTTTCACCTTCAAGAAGTTCTACATCAACGTAACGACCTTCTTCTACTTGGTATTGTTTTCCACCTGTTTCTACGATTGCGTACATTATTCTGTCCTTTCAATTTGAGGAATCGTATCCTTACGGATTTTTACAACGATTTACCTATCTCATACTTTCTTTTCTTCATGATATAGGCTAAAACCTTAGTGTCAAGTACTTAGCCAAAAATTCTTTTCCAAAAATTCTTTTTATCATTCTCTAATTGTTCAATTCTTCTTGCTAATTTTTTATTATCATTTAGAAGTTCATCAATTTTTTGTGATAAAATTTCATTATCTTTTTTGTAAGAACCAGCTTCTATCAAGGATTCAGCAAATTCTGAATTGCCAATGTGAGATTTTATATCCTCTGCTATTTTTGATGAAACTGCTGTTGCCAACATATCAATAGCTTGGCTTGTCATGTTTAATGGAACATTTCTAACTTCTGGAATTATTGATGTTCCCTCGCTTTGTTGCTCAAGAGGTTTTCTACTTTCTTCTTCAATATCTTTTGGCGATTTGTGAATACGATAAGAAATTTGTTCTTTATTGTATCCTTGAGATTTTAAACTGATACCCTTTTTTATTTTTGCAATAGAGGTTTCGTCAAAAAATTCAACACCCTCCATGTTTTCGTAAATCGCATCGATTTGCCATTCTTTAATGAAGGTGTCCAATGCATTTATGTCAATGTAATAGTTGTCTGAATTTAATTTCTTTAGTATGTCTTCTTTTGTAAACATATTCCGGCTTTCTAACTAATTTTATCTTTTTAAATGTCGTTCGATGTCACGATTTTGTGTCTTTTTCGCTAAATCTTCACGTTTATCGTATAATTTTTTACCTTTGCAAAGTGCTATTTCTACTTTTGCTTTGCCTTTTGTTAAAAATACTTCCAGAGGAACGACTGTGTAATTTTCTTTTTTTATCTTTCCGAACATTTTTAGAATTTCTTTTTTCTGTAAAAGAAGTTTTCTAACTCTTTCAGGGTCGTGGTTAAAACGATTTCCTTGTTCGTATGGTGATATGTGACAATTATATAAAAAAACTTCATTATTTTCAACTTTGCAGAAACTATCTTTTAAATTTATTGCACCTTTACGAATTGACTTGATTTCAGTACCAGTCAAAACAATTCCAGCAACATACTTTTCAAAAACTAAATAGTCATGAAAAGCTTTTCTGTTAGTTAAAATAACTTTTTTACAGCTTGTCTTTTGTTCCATAACATGTATTTTAAACCAAACTAAAATCCATGCAAATACCTAATTTTTACAAAATTTACCTTGCCAAGAATTACGACGAATAAGTTCATCATCAATTCTATTTAGAACTTCAAATTTCTTTTGAATCCATCTTGGAGCAACCATATTTCGGATTAAGCCATTACCGGCTAAACGGTGAATTGTTGTGTGCGGTGGAAGAATTTCTAAAATATCGCAAACAAGTTTTATGTATTCTTTTTCTTCCATTAGTGAAAATTCATTATTTGCATACATTTTTTCTAATTGTGTTCCTTGAAGAACAACTAGTTGATGAATTTTTATACCGTCTACGTCCAAATCGGCTAGGGCTTGAGCCGTTTCCATAGTTTCTTCTGGAGTTTCAAAGCAGTCTAAAATCACATGGACACAAGTGTTTATGCCATATTTTTTTGTTTTTTCATAAGCTCTTAAAAAGCAGTCGTAATCGTGACCACGATTAATTTTTTTTAGAGTCTTATTATGAATTGACTGTAAACCGTATTCAATCCAAGTTTCATAATCCTCTTTAAAACCTGCAATAAGTTTCAATTTATCATCATCAACGCAGTCTGGTCTTGTGCCTATAGAAATTCCGACAATATCAGGATGATAAAGTGCACTTGTGTATATTTTTTCAAGTTCATTTACTGGTTTATAAGTGTTTGTGTAAGCTTGGAAATATGACATATATTTTGTAGACTTAAATTTTTCGTGTAAATGTACAATACTTTTTTCAATTTGTTCTTCTATTGGCAAAAATTTAAGTTGTGGTTGAGAAAAACTTCCGTCGCCATCACAAAAAATACAGCCCTTGTCAGAAAGACTTCCGTCACGACAAGGACATGTAAACCCTGCATCAAGAGTAATTTTATACACCTTGGCATTAAATTTCTCTTTTAAATATGCACTAAATTGATTATATCTTTTGTTGTTTATATTAAGACTAAGATTGTTGTTCATCTTCTGGTCTTACTGGATAAACATAGTGTTCGCCACAGTTTGGGCATACAACTTCTTGTTGTTTTCCGTCTTCTGTAACTGCTACTTCAAATAATGTTTTACAACCTGATTGAACACATCTGATTGCCCAAGTTGGTCTTATTAATCTTGCCATATATTTTTCTCCTTTTGTCTATATATAAAAATATATCATGGTTAAAAATTTTTGTAAAATTGTAAATTAGTCACAAATTTTGTCTGTAAGTTTTATTATGTGCCAGCCAAATTGAGTTTGGATAGGTTCTGAAATCTCACCCTTTTTCATGGAAAAAGCTTTTTCTTCAAAAGGTTTAACCATTTGACCTCTATGGAAATAATTCAAATCACCACCATTTCTACCTGATGGACAAAGTGAATAACGGTTAGCAAGTGCTTCAAAGCTTGCACCTTTGCTTAGATAAAATTCTAATTGATCAGCCTCAGCTTTTGTTTTCACCAAGATATGACTTGCTCTTACCATTGGACAATATTCAGCGTTTGCTGGTAATGTTAGAATTGCAAAAATTGCGAATAATATAACAAATAATTTTTTCATCTATAGTTCCTCAAATTTTTTGATAATACCTTTTAAACAAATTTTAATGTGTGCATAGTTTAGGCCACCTTGCATATAAACCGCATAAGGCGGTCTAATTGGTCCATCAGCTGAAAGTTCAATAGTTGAACCCTCAATAAATGTTCCACCAGCCATAATAACCTCGTCAACATACCCTGGAATAAGTTCAGGAATAGGTGTTACGTAGCCATTGATTGGTGAAAGTGATTGAATTGTTTTACAAAATTCAATCAAAGGTTCTGGTGCATTAAATGTTATAATTTGGATAATATCAGTTCTTGGTGCATCATATTTTGGAGAAGAGATAAATCCCATATCTTCAAATATTTTAGCTGCTAGAACCATACCTTTGATAACATCTGCAACGATAGATGGTGCCATAAATAAACCTTGGAAGATTAATCTATGTTGATTTAACATCGCACCTGATTCAGAACCAACCCCAGGAGCTGTAAGTCTTATGGCAGAAGCTTCTACGAGTTCTTCTTTACCTGCAATATAGCCACCGCATTCTACAAGACCACCACCAGGGTTTTTAATTAAAGAACCCCCGATTAAGTCTGCACCCACTTCAATAGGTTCTTTTTCCTCTGCAAATTCGCCATAACAATTATCTACAAAGCAGATACAGTTTGGATTTTTAGCTTTTACAACTTTAATGATTTTTTCAATTACCTCAATGGTTAAAGATTTTCTAGTATCATAACCACGAGAGCGTTGAATAAGTACCATTGTTGTTGTTTCGTCAACTTTTTTCTCTAAGGTTTCAAAATCAATATCGTCATCGTTTAGTAAAGGTACTTCGTCATAAATAATTCCGTTACCGATTAAAGAATTTTTCTTTGCAAGCTCATCACCTGTTAGTCCAACTACTTGACGCATTGTGTCATAAGGAGTTCCTGCAACGGCAAGAAGTTTGTCGCCGTAGTGAAGATTTCCAAATAATGCACAAGCAAGTGTGTGAGTTCCTGTTGCAAAGTGAGTACGAACAATAGCTTTTTCTGCTTTAAAAACTTGTGCGTAAACCTTGTCTAAAACTTCACGTCCAAGGTCGTCGTGTCCGTAGCCTGATACTGTGTAAAAATGTTCTGGGGCTACGTGATTATCTACAAAAGCTTTCAAAACTTTTTCTTGGTTAAAATCTCTTATTTCTTCTATTTTTTCAAATTGTGGGGCTAGTAATTTTTCAGCCTCTTTAATAATTTCTGTTGCGTTTTTCATAATAAGTTTATGATATTGCAATAATAAGACTTCGTCAAATTACATAAATTTTAATTAATTGATTAGTAGTAATTATTTTTAGGTTATTTTATAATACGTTTATGGATAATTTAGTAGAAATAAATGACTTATTTGTAGAATACGAAACAAAAAAAGAGGTTTTTAAACCAGCAAAGCATGTTTACGCTGTAAATGGTGTGAATTTAAACATCAAAAGAGGCGAAATTCTTGCAGTAGCTGGTGAATCAGGTTGCGGAAAATCAACTCTTGCAAAAACTCTTTTAAGACTTGTTAAACCAAAATCAGGTGAAATATATTACAAGGAACGTAATATTTCTAATATGAATTCAAGACTTCAAAAAAGTTATTGTCAAAATGTTAGCATGGTTTTTCAAAATCCTTATGCAAGTCTAAATCCTAAAATGACTGTTTTTGACATTATTAAAGAACCTTTAATGGTGCATTCAAATTTGAGAAACTTTTCACCTGATTTAAAAACAATAAAAGAAATGTCAAAAGACGAAATTAGAGAAATTGTTTTAGATATTCTTAGACAAGTTGGTCTTGCAGAAAGTGATATGAACAAATATCCACACGAGTTTTCAGGTGGACAAAGACAAAGAATTGCTATTGCAAGAGCTTTAATTTTAAGACCTGAATTTGTTATTGCAGATGAACCTGTAAGTGCCTTAGATGTTAGCATTCAGGCTCAAATTATTAATCTTTTAACTGATTTAAAACAACATTATAATTTAACAATGATGTTTATTTCGCATGATTTGAGCGTTATTAAGTATTTGGCCGATAGAGTTGCCGTAATGTATTTGGGTAAAATTGTTGAAATCGGTACGGTTGATGAAATCTTTAATTCTACAAAACATCCGTATACAAAAGCACTTTTAAATTCTGTTCCAAAATTGAACATGCCAATATCTAAAGATTTGACATTGGATGGGGATTTGCCTAGTCCAACTGAAAAACATGTTGGTTGTCCGTTTGCCTCTAGATGTTCTCAATGTATGGCTCAATGCAAAGAGGCATATCCTGAAGAGGTTTTATTTACTGATACTCACAGAGTTTCATGCTTTTTGTATAAATAAATAAATTTTTATGATATTATTTATTTGAAAGAAGGAAGTATATAAAATGAGTTTAACAACATATTTAGGTATAGACGTAGGTTCAGTAACTACAAAGTTTGCATTAGTTGATGAAAACGGTAAATACGTTGATTCATACATGCTAAGAACAGCTGGTAAACCAGTTATGGCTGTTCAAAAAGGTTTAAATCAAATAAAAGCACAAGCAAAACAAGAATACGATATTAAAGGTGTTGGTACAACAGGTTCAGGACGTAACTTGGCAGGTGCATTAGTTGGTGCTGACGTTATTAAAAACGAAATTACAGCACACGCAGTTGCAGCAAGTACAAACATTCCTGGAGTTCAAACAATTTTAGAAATTGGTGGACAAGATAGTAAAATTATTATCTTGAGAGATGGTATCGTAACGGATTTTGCTATGAATACAGTTTGTGCAGCTGGTACAGGTTCGTTCTTAGACCACCAAGCACAAAGATTAAATGTTCCTATTGAAGAATTTGGTGATACAGCACTTCGTTCAGAAAACCCTGCACGTATTGCAGGTAGATGCGGTGTATTCGCAGAAAGTGACTTGATTCACAAACAACAATTAGGTTATCCAGTAGAAGATTTGTTATATGGCTTATGCCAAGCTCTTGTTAGAAACTATTTGGCAAACTTAGCTTTGGGTAAAGAATTGCTACCAACAATTTCATTCCAAGGTGGTGTTGCAACTAACAAAGGTATGGTAAAAGCATTTGAAGAAATCTTGAAAACAGATATTGTTGTTCCAGAAAACCACCAAACAATGGGTGCAATCGGTGCAGCATTATTGGCGATGGAAAATCACCAATACACAAATAAAGAAACAACTTTCAGAGGATGGGAAGTTGGTGATATGCACTTTACATCAATCACTTGTGACTGCCCAGGATGTTCTAACAATTGTGAAGTTGTAACAATCGTTGAGGGTATCCAAGAAGTTCAACACGTAAAACGTATTAAGGATATTAAAGGTAATATCATTGCACGTTGGGGTGGAACTTGCGGAAAATGGGAGATTAACTGATGCGTCAGCCGGTGTGAGCGGTGTTAATTTACTCAAATATTGCAGTTTTACAATATGTAACAAAAAACTTATAGCATGAGGGTTGAAAAATTCAACATGTGGTATTATAAAAACATTAAGAGATAAGACATTTAAATAAGGAGAACGAGCCATAGCTAACGATAATAAAAAAGAAAAAATCATTATGAATAATGATATTAGAGCAAAAGAAGTAAGATTAATTACTCAAGATAGAGAAAATAAAGGCATTGTGCCAACATCAGAAGCGTTAAGCATGGCAGACGATGCAGGATTGGACTTAGTTTTAATCAATCCAAACCAAGATCCACCTGTAGCAAAGATAATGGATTTCGGTAAATATAAATACGAAATCGAAAAGAAAGCAAAAGAAGCAAAGAAAAAACAACATACAGTAGATGTTAAAGAAGTAAAAATCAGATACAAGATTGATACACACGATTACCAAGTAAGAATTAATAATATTAAGAAATTTATTGCACAAGGTAATAAGGTAAAAATCGTTGTAATGCTAAGAGGAAGAGAAATGCAACATTCACAATTAGCATTTGACTTAGCAAATAGATTTGTGGAAGATTTGAAAAACGAACCAATTCAAATCGAAAAAAATCCACAACTAGAGGGTAGAAACGTAACACTTTTCTTAGGACCTCAATAGAAAACTTGACTATAAAGATTTAGCAAGTAGAATAGATTTATGAACTCGTGAGGGTTCGCAATAGCTCAATAAACAACTGAAATGCCGCAATAGCTCAGTTGGTAGAGCAAGGGACTGAAAATCCCTGTGTCCTTGGTTCAATTCCGAGTTGCGGCACCATTTAAAAAGACTTCATTATGAAGTCTTTTTTTGTTGCGAAAAATCATTGTCGGATGTAGTTTAATGAGCAGTTTGATATTTTTGGTTAGATTGATATTTTTGGCAAATTGGGCACTATGATTGACTTGTACGGGTTGGAAGTTTCTCAATCTACCCGATTCAAAGTGTACCAAAAGTCACTTTTGGGTGTCATTAAGGATATTTGTATTATTCAAGGTCCTGATATGAATTATTCACGTAATTTTCATGCTCAAAGCTCCATAATTAATAACAGATATGTTTTCTTAATAAGTGGATATGGAAAAGTTAAGAAAAACTGTATTTTTATGTGTCCTAAAGATAATTTTAGAGTATGTGATAAGCCTGAATTATATGATGCTGTTAGAAATAAGTTTATAAAATTGCCAAAGGTTTCATTTCAGATTGAACAATTCGCACGATTAATAAAAGATAGGGGAAATAATCTCATAGTTTTAGGTTATTTTTCTGGTGTATATGAACATATTTTTTTTAATTCAAGGACTTTAACCTTTGATTCAGCTTATAAAGTTTTTGATCCTGACTTTAATATTCTAAAAACCTTAGCATGGGGAAATAAAATTAACGACAATAAATACCTTGTACAGTTTACAAATGGAACACATCAAAATTGTATATTTTGAATCCATATAAAGTTGTAGATTTAAAAAATGATCCATTAGAAGACAATCTTTTTAAATTGGAATTAAAAAATGACGATATTATCTATGTTAATAAAGGTTCTTCATATATTTTTAAGAATTTTGAAAGTAAGTTTATACCTGCAGATAAAGAGACTTCGCAAAAACTAGCTGAAGCTTCAAAGAATTTAGAAGATTATGCAAATTTTTATTATGGAAAAAGTGTTAAGTCTTTGATTAATATTCCGCTGAAATCAGGTAAATATTTATTTATGTGTAATAAAGCAGATTACTTTTCAAGTGATAAATTGGATGATTATTGTAAAAAAACTATATTATATGATTACAAAAATAATACTGTAACAGAAGGACCACATTTTTTATTCACTCCAGCTAATGCCGGTATATCAAAACTTGATAATGACAAATGGTTGATTGCCGGAGGTGGATTATATAAAAAAGAACATAATCATTCGCAAATTTTAATTGATAAAAAATAAAAGAAAGGGGAATTTAATGTTTTTTAAGATAATTAGAAAAAAAGCAAAAGATGCACTGGTTGACCAAATTAATAAAAATAGTAATTTATCAAAGCCAATTACTGCTGAAAACTTGTCTGATGTTGTAACTGCTAACGTTCTTGATGCATGGATTGCTGCATATGAAGTAGCTTTTTTAATGGATATGTTTAAAGCAACAAAAAACGAAACTGAATCTAAAATTTTAAGATTTGAAATATATAAAAATCTATCAAACATATTTAATGAAAATAATATGCTTAATTCGTATAATTCAAAAGAAGGATTATACCTATATAATCAAATAGACGATGACACAGCACATGAGGGTGTATTAAAAATTAAAGAATTTGAAAAATTACTTTTCGCAACTCTTTTTATTGAAAATGAAGCCTTTAATGAAACTTTGAAACTTTCTGATGAAAATTCTCCATTTAACTATAATAGTGAAAGTGGGTTTTTAATTGACAAAAATAATCTTAAATTGTCCTTGTTTGAAAAATTTTCTTTTGCTGCAAGCTTATTAAATGTAATTCCTCCATATACTATAATTAAAGATTATGTTGAATCAGATTTTAACATATCAAAAGTGACAAATCCAACACCTGTTGACCCTATACTAATTGATTTAGACGGAGATGGCATAGAAACGACAACTGTCGCAAATGGGATATTCTTTGACCATGATAATGATGGGTTTTCAGAAAGTAGTGCTTGGGTTGGTTCAGATGATGGTATCCTTGCCTATGACAAAAACAATAATGGTATAATTGACAACGGTAACGAAATTTTTGGTGACAATTATATAAAATCAGACGGTACAAAAGCATCATCAGGTTTTGATGCACTATCAGATTTAGATAGGGATTTAAAAGAAAAATTAGTTGCTTAATGTTATATAATAAAATTTTTACACATAACTTAATTTTAAAAAATTTATTCTTCTACTAGCCAATAACCATTTTTATCTGCACCGATACGTTTTATTAACCCGTTTTCTTGAAGTTTTTTCATATTTGTAATTATATTTTTTCTTGCAATTCCAACAATATCAGCAAGTTCTTCTTGTGTAACATACGGATTTTTTTTAATTGCATCAATAATTTTATGTTGATTTACAGTAACTTTTACAGAAACCTTTTGAGTAACCTTTTTTTCAGTTTCAATAATTTCTTCTATTGTATTCAAAATTAAAGAAAGCATAAATTCAATGAATTTTGTGCTATTTGCATCACTATCACTTATGCCAAGAACATTATAATACTCTTTCTGATTTTCTTTAATTAAAGTTTCAACAGGAAGCCAAGCAAAAATTTCTTTCCATTCTTTTAAAATTGCTGTTTGCCACAAACGTCCCATTCTGCCGTTGCCGTCTTGAAATGGGTGGATAAACTCAAATTCGTAGTGAAAAACACAACTTTTAATAAGTGGATGGACATCACTTTCTTTTAACCATTTGAATAAGTCAAACATAAGCTCTGGAACTCTATCAGCAGGTGGTGCAAGATGAACAACTTTTTCACCGTCAAATATTCCTACTCCATCAGTTCTGTATTTACCGTTTCTTTCTACTAAATCTTGCATCATAAGTTTATGTGCTTTTAGTAAATCTTTTTCGTTGTATGGATTAAGAGATAAAAGTAAATCATAAGCCTGAATAGAATTTTTTACTTCTTTAATCTCATTAGGATTTCCAAGTACGTGTTTACCTTCAATTATTGCTGTAATTTGTTTTAGGCTTAAACTATTATTTTCAATTGCAAGAGAAGAATGAATAGTTTTAATTCGGTTTTCTTTTCTTAACTTAATATGATATGGGTTATTCTGAAGATAATTTATTTCCCCAATTTTTTCCGAAATATTGGAGATAAGTTCAATTATTTTTGATGTAATTTCAAATGGTGGTTTATACATTTTGTACTTTCTTGTTTTGTAACCGTAGAACAATTATACATTTTATTCAGTAGTCATGCAAATTTTAATAAATTATTAGAAGTTTTCAAAATAAAAAACTTACGCTTTATTTTTACTATCCAACCTAAATTAAAATGTACAAAGTTTTAAATACTTTTTGAACAACATATTTTAGATTTTATTTGTTATTCTAAATAATGCTCGATTCAAATCGTATAATATGTAAAAATACAAAAAGAACAGCAACAATTTAAGACTAACAAGAAAGTATATAGCCAGTCGTCTTTCTGGTAGATTTATGACTTGTAAAATAAAAGTTAATATAAACACTATAATCATAAATATTAAATTTTTTTCGATTTCATTACGAGTTTTTTCAAATTTTATTTTCTTATTTTCTTCAATATTATACAAGATTGCTTGCAAAGATGCTGCTGTTGCAAAATTTAAAGCCATTATTGTGCCCATTAAAGGAATCATTTGTTGTTCAAAAAATAAATTCAAATATTGCGTTGAGCCGTAATAATAAAACAATAAAATAGGTAATATTATACCTACAATAATTATTGATGGTATAGAAATTATTTTTTTCATTCGTTAATCTCCAAAATTTTGCTTAAAATCGTTGTTATCTCATCAGAATTTTCAGCTTTGATATTTAAATCTTGAATTTCAAATTTTTGTGTTTTTATTCTTTTAACACTCATTATGTGAGTTTTTTCTCCTTTTACTTTTAATTTAAATTCTCCGCCACCATTATCTATATAATTTGCACTTTGTTGCAATAGTTGGTTATCTTCGGATAGATTTAAACTATCATTTTTATTAGTAAAAACAATTTTTGCTTTTGTTGCATTAAAATTTCTATTTGCATTTTTCAAATCTTGCTCTAAACAATCACCTGTGTTAAATAAATTGGGCATTGAATATTCAAAAACTAATTCTTCAATTTGGTTTTTGTATTTTTTTACAATTTCCCAAAAACTTTTTTTATATGAAATAGGGTTTATTGATAAAAAATATCCGAAATTATACAATAATTTATTTTGTTCATCTGCCCATAATCGTAAGATATTAATAGGAGTTTTTAAAACAGTTGAATTTTGCTCAATTGCTATTATTTGACCATAAGAATCGTTAATTTTAGAATTTAAACCTATAATCATATTAACATTTGGCCAGTGCTCAATTTGTTCTTTTTCAAAATTTTCTTCTGGAGATTTTGTTCTCTGAATAGAAGTATGTTTTGCAATTTTAAAACAGCTAATATCACCTATCTTTTTAATACTGCTGATTGAATAATTCATATTTTTATAAAACACATTAAAATCATTATTAAAAATATTTTCTATTGCTTTTTCTTTAGAATTAGGCAATTGAGAGAATAAATTACCCTCAATAGGGCTTAAAAAGAATCTATAATATTGAAATTTCATTTATACTCCTTACTATTTGCTTTCTATAATTTTTATTTCTTCATCTGTTAGTCTATATATTTTATAAAGTCTTTTATTAATTTCATTATTAATCTTGTTACATAAGCCATCATCACAATCTGATTTTGCCTTTTCATCTAAAATAATATTTACTAAATTTTCAATAATTTTTTGGTCTTTTTCTTCTGCAAATGTTATTGGTAAGTTATCAATTTCATAGCCATTAACATTACTATTTGTACTTGATATCTTAAAAATATAATTTAATAATGAACTATTTAACAACCCCAAAATATACTTTTTATTAACATTATGTTTATTAAATAAAATATAATTAACTGAATTTGCACAAAATATTTCTGGAGGTACAATTGTCATTTTTAATCTACATTTTTCATTTATACCTGTCAAACCCTGCATTACAATTCTTTCAAATTTATGATGTTCAGCTTTATCAACCTTAATTTCTGATAAATATTTTTCTTTATTTAAAAATTGAATTTCACCTTGACTCATTTCCTTCTTTTTAATATATCTATCAATAATTGCACCTTTTATCATTTCTGAATCTTTTGAATTATTTGTAATATATTTTGAGTTTATAGATATATCAATTTCTCCAGTATAACAGTGAGCAAAAGTCTTTAGGGGCATTGAGAAACTTTGTATTTTATTTAATAATGAAATATCAAAATCATTTGCTAGAGGAATTGTTAAATCTTCATTTAAATTTTGAATTATTTCTAAGTTTAAAGTTGTGCTTTTGATATTATAATCGACAAACTTATTATCATTTTTTCTTAGTTGAAAACTTTGATGTTTCGTTTTAGTATTTATAGCTTTTACAATACATACTGAAACTTTTGCATGTTCAAAAACCCTACGTTTTGAACTATCTCTTTCAGGAAATGCTTCAATTTCGCTTACTGAGTAGTTATTAAATATGTATTTTCTTAAAGTTTTGAAAGAGGAATCACATGTAAAGGATAGAGGAAATATTTGGATGAATATTCCATTATCTTTTAGCAACTTGAAACTTCTTAAAATAAAAAATTTATAAATATTTAACATTCCATTTATTGCAGGCTTATACTCAAAACAATTTTTTATGTAATCTATAAAATCTGAGTCTGCTTCAATAGCAATTTTTTGATTTTGCTTTTTGTTTAATATTCCATATGGTGGATTTGCAATAATAATATCAAAACCAATAAATTTACCATTTTCATCAAGCAATTCGGGAAATTCAATCATCCACTCCATTGACGTTTCAAAAACACCTTTTGTCGCAACATTCTCGAAAATGTTTAATTGTTTTATTGGAAAAATTTTATCTTTTATAAGTTTTATTTGTTCTTTTAGTTCTTTTTTAGAAATTTTACTATTTGCATCTTTGTACAATGAAACTAATCTTTTATATTCCTTTATATTTTTGGCTTCTGCTGTTCTTCCATCAAGTTTTTCTAATGCACAGTGGTGTACTTGCACATCATAAGCACTAACAAGTGAATTTCCACATTTTATGTTAATATCTATATTAGGTAATATTTGCATTTCATCGGTATTATCTAGATAATACGTATTTTTAAGTAATTCAATCCATAGTCTTAAACAACAAATATGAACAGAATTAGGATTAATATCTACACCAAACAAGCAATTCTCAATAATTTTCCTTTTTTCATTGAAAATAGTTTTTTGTATTTTTAAGGATTCCAAATTATTTCTTTTATATTCAAATTGAGTTTCCCCGTCTTTTTCATAAATAATTAAAGCATCATTTTGAACTTCTATTCTGTTTTCAATTGGTAATAGTCCTAGTTCACTTTTTAATGCAATCATATAATTTAAAGCAGAAACTAAAAAGTGTCCAGAACCAACAGCAGGATCACATATTTTTAAACTATTTACTAACAATTCTGAATAAAACAACCGTCTTTGTTCTCTAGAACTAAAATTTACATCTCGACTAATTATATCTTTCAAGTCATCTATAGAATTACATAATTCTTCAGATTTATAATTTTTATATTTTTGTAAAACAGCATTATTGATTGAATTTTCAGCCATATATTCTGTTATGTGAGCAGGAGTGAAAAATGAACCATCTTTGTAGCCATTTAATTTTTCAAAAATTAAACCTAGCACAGAAGAATTTATGATATCTTTTTTGTCATCATTATCTAAAATGTTTGAACTAAAACTGTATGCACCTAAAAAATCTAATAAATATTTTAATAAAAGGGGATTTTTGGGATAGTTTTTCACTTTTGATAATATACTACCTTTGAACAATGTTAAAGTTGTATCATTATCTAGATTTGCAATATTTCCATATTTAATTTCTAGTTCAGATCTT
>ERZ808278.995-NODE-995-length-13957-cov-7.155877_pt1 | contig 13957 bp, 5 predicted proteins | sample MGYA00521239_ERZ808278 | MGnify/ENA primary metagenome ERZ808278 (study PRJEB31516, sample SAMN03275600) | gut metagenome | biome: mammalia-associated habitat; material: feces | host: Papio cynocephalus | place: Kenya | collected 2012-07-17 ... | reverse complement strand
GGGATCCTAGCATCGTGAAGACCGTGGGCGAAATGAGTCCTGAGGAAATCTTCAAGGCTTACGCCAGAAGCATCGGCATTGGTGGAATCGCCATGGCGGGCATTATCGGCATCATCAAGAGCTGGGGCATCATCAAGAGTGCCGTGGGTCTTGCCGCCAAGGAATTGAAAGGCAAGAGCAATGTGGACGAGAACGTGAAGCGCACCCAGCGCGACATTTCCTTCAAGATTATCGCCATCGGTTCGCTCGTCACCATTCTCATCACCTTCCTCTTCTTCTGGTTTGGCGTGATGGATGGCAACTTGCTCTTCGCCGTCATCGCCATCTTGCTGGTGGCAGCCATTGCCTTCCTCTTCACCACTGTGGCTGCAAACGCCATCGCCATCGTGGGTTCCAACCCTGTTTCGGGAATGACGCTGATGACTTTGATTTTCGCTTCCGTCGTGATGGTGGCAGTGGGATTGAAAGGTCCTGGCGGCATGTTGGCAGCATTGATTATGGGGGGTGTGGTTTGTACCGCCCTCTCCGTGGCAGGTTCTTTCATCACCGACCTCAAGATAGGTTATTGGCTCGGCACGACCCCTAAGAAACAAGAGGGTTGGAAATTCCTCGGCACATTGGTCAGCGCAGCTACCGTGGGTGGCGTGATGATGCTGCTCAACGAGACTTACGGCTTTGCCTCTGGTTCGCTTGCCGCTCCTCAGGCGAATGCGATGGCAGCAGTCATCGACCCATTGATGAATGGTGTGGGTGCGCCTTGGGTGCTCTACGCCATCGGTGCCGTCATCGCCATCGTGCTCACCTATTTCAAGGTTCCTGCCTTGGCTTTCGCCCTGGGTATGTTCATCCCATTGGAGCTGAACGTGCCACTTCTCGTTGGTGGAGCCATCAATTGGTACGTCACTTCTCGCTCCAAAGACGCCAAGGTTAATAGTGAGCGTGGCGAGAAGGGTACCTTGATAGCCAGTGGTTTTATCGCCGGTGGAGCCTTGATGGGTGTGGTCAGTGCCCTCTTGAAATTTGGCGGCGTGGAGGTAAGTATCGCCGACAGTTGGTGGGCGAACCCAATGAGTGAGGTTTGTTCGCTCATCGCTTATATCTGCCTGATTGGTTTCTTTATTAGAGCGACGAAGAAATAACAGAAAAAGGAATTCATTTCAACTATACGATTAATACAATAGAATTCAATCGCATCATAGTTATACAAAAAAGTCGAGAGATTGCCTTCCAACAGGCATTCTCTCGACTTTTTTATTTGCTTTTTGTTTCCCTTTTATTCTCTTTTGTTTCCCTTTTGTTCTCTTTTGTTTCCCTTTTGTTCTCTTTTGTTTACTTTCGTTTTCCTTTTGTTTACTTTCGTTTTCCTTTTGTTTACTTTTTTGAAATCTTTTTGCTTCCAAATCCGCTTTCAAAACGTTTCATTTTATCTTGTATTATATAACTTTTTTCTTAAATTTGCTGTCACTGCTGTCACGCGGCGCCATATTCTACTACAGTTCAAGTAGTTAAGGCGTGACAGCAAAGTATTTTTTGCTGTCATTTGCTGTCACTGCTGTCACGCCAAGATATTCCATTAAAAAAGTCAACGACATAGAGACTGGAACCAAAGCTTAGGGCAATACGTTTCTACCCATAAGCAAATTTGCCCGCCATATCAAGCAAATTTGCCCAAGGCCTTGGGTACTCTTACCCATCGACCTCGGGCAAATCTCCTCATGCCGCTGGGCAAAAGTGCCCAGCGGCTCGGGCAGAGTTGGGCAAAGCCAATTAGTAGTCTATTTCAACTCCACAAAATCAGCAGGCTTTATACCAAACTGCTTCTGGAAGCACTTCGAGAAGTAGCTTGGACTACTGAAGCCCACCATGTAGCTCACCTCACTAATGCGATAGCCGCCCTCCTTCAACAAGCGAGCCGCCTTCTTGAGACGTACCACCTGAATCATCTCGTTAGGCGTGACATCAGCCAAACCACGAATCTTATTGAACAACGAACTGCGGCTCATGCCCAACTGACCAGCCAAGAACGCCACATTCAGTTCAGGATTGGCAAGGTTTTCCTCGATGATCTTCGTCATCTTACCCAAGAAATCATTATCCACCTTGGTAGGCGCAATCTCCTGGATAGACTCCAAAGGAGTATGAGAGAACTTGCTCTGCAACAAGCGACGCATCTCGATGAGATGGTTGACGCTCGCTTCCAAATACTTCATGGAGAATGGTTTCTCGATAAACACATCGGCTCCACAACTCATACCCTCCGCCTTGCTGTTGTCATCGGTTTTCGCCGTGAGCATCACAAATGGCAGATGACTGATATTCGGATTCTGTCTTACCTGACGACAAAGCTCAGGTCCATCCATCTCTGGCATCATCCAGTCGCTCACGATAAGCGAAACATTAAATCTCTCCAAGATGCGAAGAGCTTGCTTACCATCGGCAGCAGTCAATACCGTAAAGAGCTTGGCAAAATGACCCTGGACAAAATTGCGCATATCCTCGTCATCATCTACAATCAGCATCGTAGGACGATGAGATGTGCTTTGCATGTCAGCATTCTGAGCCGCTTCCTTTGCATCTTCTTCCTCATTCGCCTCTTCATCTGCCGTGAGCGCCTCCTCTTCTTCTACAGGAACTCTTACAACCTCGTTGTTCTTATCAACCACGGCATCTTCTTGACCAATAGGCAGCGTAACGACGAAGGTAGAGCCTTTGCCAACTTCCGATTGTACTTCAACCATACCATGGTGAGCTTCTACGAGATTCTTGACAATATTGAGTCCGATGCCCGTACCCGGTTTGTTGTCTCTAGCCTGATAGAATGCTGCAAAAATCTTCTCTTGCTCATCAGGACTGATTCCCATACCATTGTCTTCCACCTGAATGACAAAGTGCTCTCCATCATCGGCTGGTCGGCAAGAGAGACGCACGAAATCTTTGGTATATTTGGTGGCATTGGTCATCAGATTGCTAACCACCTTGGTTATTGCCTCGCTATCTATCATCGCCGCAAAATCATCGGCAGGATAATCCACTACCAGTTTGGCTCCCTTCTGCTGCAAAGTTGGCTCAAAACGCTCTGCCACGGCATGCAGCAACTTTGACAAGTTCTGCAAATGGAAATGTACCAGCATTCCCTTCTGCTGCACCTTGTTGAAGTCGAGCAACTGATTCACAAGCAGCAAGAGTCGCTGCGCATTACGGTCGATGACATCCAGCGTCTGGGTCATCGCCTCGCCACCAGTTACAGCCTGGCTTATCTTCAGCCATTGCTCCTTCAGGTTCTCCAGCGGACCGATAATCAGCGTAACAGGCGTACGAATCTCATGGGCTATCATCGTAAAGAATTGCAAACGAGCATCTCTCATCTCCTGCTCCTGCTTCTCCTCCAAACGGTCGAGTTCACGCTGATGGCGACGTTTCTCTCGCTTCAATCTACTCTGTGTGTAAAGCCAGATAAGGCTTCCTAATATAATTAGGTATAAGATTTTGGCTGGCAACGACCACCAGAATGGAGGATGCACGACAATCTTTAGCTGGGCTTCTTCCTTCGACCACACTCCATCATTATTGGCTGCCTTCACACGGAAAGTGTAAGTGCCCGCAGGCAAATTGGTGTAAGTGGCACGATGTTCTCGGGTGGTAACCCAATCCTTGTCGAAACCCTCCAACATATAAGAATAAAGGTTCTTCTCTGGCGACACATAGCTCAATGCAGAGAACGAAAGATTGACCATGTTCTCATTGTACGAGAGATCCACTTGTTCGATGTGGTTCAACGACTCTGGCAATTTCTCCGTACCCACTTCCACATGCTTATTGAAGAGTTCCATGGCTGTAATGGCAACGGGAGGTTCCACACGGTTTATCTTCACCTGATAAGGATAGAAGGTATTGAAGCCTTGCGTCGTGCCGAAATACACTTTTCCGTCTGAAGCCAACAGTCCTGAGTTTGGCAAGAACTGGTCGCTGGTTAGTCCATCATAGCGATTGAACAACAAAGTTGGCTCTCCCTTCACATACTTAATGATGCCTTTGTTAGAAGAAAGCCACATTTCCCCCTCATTGAATATGATGCAAGAGAAATCTTGACTCGGCGCATCGATGGAGATACGATGGAATGAGTCGGAAGACGGAATATACTCGCAAATACCCATATTGGTAGCCACAAACAGTCTGCCCTTGGAGTCTATCTGCACACAGTTGATCTGGCTACTACTAAGCGCATGCTCATCGCCTTCCTTACTCAAATATTGCTTCCAAGTTCCGTTGCGACGATAACACCACAAGCCATTGTTCTGAGTAGCAAACCACACATTGCCCTGCTTGTCTTCCTTGATGTCGATGTTCAAACTATTAAATGCCTTTACTTGTCGGAACACCTTGGCATTCTCGTCCAATAGACAAGCACCACTCATGGATGTTGCCCAAAGCCGATGTTGGCTATCCCTGAAAAGACAGTAACAACTACTGCTCTTAGAAGAGCTTTCCATCTGATAAGGCTGCAAGCTACCCGACGACATGTTCATCAGAACAACACCATCGCTATAGGTACCTATCCACAGATTGTCGCCCTCGGCAAGGAGTCCATGCACATTATAACGTCCCATCGCTTGCTTGCCTGGGAAATTGACGAAAGTATCTGTCGTGGGGTCGTAGCAATCGACACCCGCATCATCGGTAGCAATCCAAATACGATGCTTGGCATCCTCGGCAAATCGTCCAACGACGTTTCCTCTGAGGCCACCCAAAGAGGCAGAATACATATTAAACCTGCTCTCGAAAGATAGAGAAGGAATATAGTTGACACCGCCATAGAAGGTTCCCACCCAGAGACCTCCTTCCTTATCCGCCGTAATGCTATACACAAATTTTTCGGCGGAACTTTTACTAGGGTCGTTCACCTCTGAAAGCATTCGCCAAGTACCTTTCTGAATGTCATACTCCACCAATCCCTCGTCGCAACCTATCAGCACAAAAAGGTTGCGATCGTTTAAGAGCTTGTGGATATGATGCAACGAGTTAGTGAGGGAGGCACTGATAAGCAACTTGGTGGTTCCATCGGTCTCCACTTGATACAATCCCTGATCCCATGTTCCTACCAAGATGCTACCATCCGAATTGGCTAGCATCGCCATACCATTGAGTTGGGTAGCATCCCCCTTCAAACGAAATGGATAAAAAGTGTCGTTCGACTTGTTGAGTCTTTGGAGTGTAGAGCCAGCTGTATTACAAAGCGCCCACACTTGATTATTCACATCAACCAACGTACAAGCCACATTGCCCTTGCTTCCCTTTATCTTATAATTACGACTCTCGTGGGTGTTGAGATTATACCTGAACAATCCCTGTTCGGCGGTTGAAATCCAAACATTTCGGTCGCCATCCAACGAAAAATGATAGACGGTAGAATTTATTTTATCATCCAACTTCTTGAATTGTTCAGTTGCAAAGTCAAAGAGATAGGCACCTTTGACAGTACCCACCAGCAAACCTTCGTCATAATCCTCCAACGCGCTCACATATTGGTCGAAGCTCATCGCCGGATTATAAAAAGTCTGCACGCTGTATCCATCGTAGCGGCAAAGTCCATTGTCGGTACCAAACCAGATGAATCCATTATCATCTTGCACGATGTTTCTTACGGCATTGCTTGGCAATCCTGTGTTCATCGTGATGGTGCGAACCAAGGGATCGCTCTCCACCTTTTGTGCCCAAGAGGCAACAGATTGTGTCGCCATACAGAAGATGGCGGCTAAGATTGTTACTATCTTTCTCATTTTAGTTATCTTTTCAATGACGCTGCAAAGTTACGAAATAATCTTTAAATTATAGGCTTTTAGGAATAAGAAAAAGCTCCGAAAGGGGGTATTTCCGTCTTTCGGAGCTAAATGATGATTTTATCTCATATTTATTTGGTGTTTACCAAATTCCACTTAGGAGGATTCACGCCCATCAGATTCTTCACGAAGAAGTCGTAGCGCTTGTGCTCGCCATAAAGCTCACCCATCGTATGATGGGCTCCTGGGATGACAACCAATTCGAAATCCTTATTAGCTTTTTCCAAAGCATTCACCACCTGATAGGTGCTGGAAGGATCCACATTGTCGTCGATTTCTCCCACAACGAGCATCAGTGGGCGCTCCAACTTATGGGCATTCTCCACATTGCTGCACTCCACATAACTGGAATCCACTGGCCAACTCATCCATTGCTCGTTCCACCAAATCTTGTCCATACGATTGTCGTGACAGCCGCAGGCACTATAGGCTGCCTTGTAGAAATCTCCATGCAGAAGAACGGCAGTGGTGCTTTCCTGTCCACCAGCCGAACAGCCATAGATGCCCACATTGTCGGCATCCATATAAGGATATTTCTTGGCAGCCGCCTTAATCCATAGCTCACGGTCAGGGAATCCTGCATCCTTCAAGTTCTTGTAGCAAACCTCCTCAAATTGCTTGCCTCTATAAGATGTGCCCATCGCATCGAGCTGCACCACGATGAAACCAAGCTCTGCAAGCGAGGTGGTCCACCAATTGTAGTTCATAAAGCTCTTTGGCGTATAGGCATCGCCTGGTCCCGAATAGATGTATTCGATGACAGGATACTTCTTGTTAGGGTCGAAGTTGGTAGGTCGCTGGATGATGCCCCACATATCCGTCTTGCCATCCCTACCCTTTGCTACGAACACTTCGGGTGCCTGCCATCCGTGCTTCTTCAAAATGGAGAGGTCGGCGGTCTCCAAAGTCTTGACGAGCTTGCCAGTCTGCGCATCTCTCAACACAGTGACAGGAGCAGCATCCACCTTGGAGTAAGTATCCAAGAGATAACGATAATCGTAGGTATATTGCGCACTGTGGTTACCTTCCTCTGGAGTGAGTGCCACCATATTCTTGCCATCCATTCCTATCTTATAATAATGTATCAAGTAAGGATCTTCCTTCGGATTCACACCGCAAGCCGAGAAGTAGATTTCCCCTTTCTTCTCATCCACTCGCTGCACCTCCTTCATAAACCAGGCTCCCTTGGTAATCTGGCGAATCACCTTGCCCTTCTGCACATCGTAGAGATAGATATGATTCCAGTTGTCTCGCTCGCTGGTCCAGAGCAGTTGCTTTCCATCGTTGATAAACTGGCGCCAGATACGTCCATAGTTCACGAACTTATCCGAGCGTTCCTCCACCACGGTACGCAACTTGCCCGTCTCGGCGTTCATCGCCAGCATCTGATACAGATGATGACCACGCTTGTTGTACTCCATCGTCACTTCCTTGCCGTCGGGAATCCACTGCATCCACTCCAGTTCATATTGATTTTCCAGTTGATGCGTATCAGCCTCCACCTTCTTGCCGGTGGCTACGTCGATGATAGCGGGCAGACGCTGTGGCAGTTGGTCGCCCGGCTTGGCATACTCCTGCTTGTGAAGGATAGGCTGCAACTGGTCGGATGGCGAAGACTCCACATAGTAAGCATAACGCTTCTCCACAGGGATGCGCTTATATACAAAGAGGTGTTTGCCGTCAGGACTCCACTGGATACGGTTGGAATAATAGCAACCGATGGTACCATCCTGGGTCAAGATGCGCTTGGCTTGGGTATAAGGCTTGCCCGCCTCGTGCAGCACCACATTATATCCCTCGATGTAAGCCTCCCACTTGCCATCGGGCGATGTCACAGGATAAGCCTCGTGTTCCTCATCTACCTCCATCCAGTGGCGCTCATGAGGGCGTCCGAACTGAGGCTTTTGTGCAGGACGTGGCTTGATGCCGAGTGCCTTCTCCATCGCCTCCTGCGAATCATAGCTTTTCAGTTCATCCTTGTCTGCATCGTATGAAACATACTTCTTGCCCTGAGGGGTTGAAACCTGATAATGCAACACATGGGTAGAGTCGCACCAAGCCGTAGAACGAGCCCAATGATATACGGAATCTACATGAAATGTATGTCTCAGAGCGTATGCTCGGTTGTAATCCTCCAATGTTCCTTGTGCCGAAGCCGTAGCGATGGGCATAGTCAAAGCCGTGCCCAACAGCAACGTCATTCCCAAAATCTGATTTTTCATAACATTCTATATTTATACCTTTGTTTTTACTTCTTTACTTTTTTACCTTTTCATTTTCAGCAAATCACTTTCCCGTATAGAAATCAGTAATACGCTTGATGGCACGCTGGCAAACAGGACAGAAATCGTCCACCTCATTGATGCGCATTCTGCAAACCTGGGCTGGTCGATAACATCCTTTGCTTTGGTTACCCGCACCTTCGAAGACACCCACCTTGAAGACAGCCTCGTTCAGTTTCTTCTGTTCCTTCTCGTTCTTGATATGCTTATTGTCAGGAAGCTTAGCGGGTGGTGTAGGAATCTTGGCGTTCTTAGGCATCATATCCGCCCACTTGCTTTGGAAATCTTTCAGTGTCGTAAGGTTTGGCTCCCAAGGCTCGGTATCGCTCGGATACATCGGGTCGTATTCATCAGTGCTGTACTCATCGCCCAGTCCCGCATAGCCATGTCCAAACTCATGCACCAAGACTTTCTTGAAGGTAGGATGGTCTGAAGTGGAAAGCGTCACCTGATTGTAGATACCTCCACCGCCATACGTCGGCGAGTTCACCAATACGATAATCTGCTCGAATGGCACATTGCTCAAAGCATCATAGATGCGATGCACCTTGCTGGTGGTAAGATAGCGAGCCGAATAAAAAGTGTCGTAATGCGAGTTAGCCAGCGTGTTCTTCCACTTGCCATCATGCGGAATACTTGGTCCTGCATCCAGCGAAGGAGCAGCCACTGCCACCACATTAAACTGTGGTTTGAGCGACTTGAAAGGTTCACGCTCGAAAATGGCATCGGAAGCACGCTGTGCATCCTGATAGAATTTATCCATTTGGTCTGGACGATAGCCTTCGGCGATGATGGCGAGGTCGATGCAGTTGGCGCTGTTTCCGCTCTTTACGATATATTTATAAGGAATGCCATTCTCGCCAAGTGGTCGTATGAGAATATCCTTTGGGTCGATAGTATGGCGCAACTCCGCCGTCACCTTCTGATGGGTATCGCTCAGCGTGATGCTCACATCCACAGGTTTCTTTGGGAAAGGCACCAAGAAACTACTCTCGAAAGATTTCTTTAGATGCTTAGCCTCTTGCGTAAGCTGCCACTCTTGGAAGAGTGTGGAAAAAGTGTTCACATAGAGCACCTTGTTGGTACCATGCTCATAAACAGTCACCTGTCCGTTTCCATTCAGAAATTTCTCCGAGAGTCTTGTCTTTCTACCCGCCCAAGTAGGGTTGGTATAAGCCTGCTCGAAATAGATGGCTTGGTTCACGCTGTCACCAGCCACGATATAGTCGAGGCGCAGGGTCTTGTCCTCGAAGTTGTCTTCGAAACGCTGCGCTTGCATCGGCATCGCCATCATCAAGGCGAGGGATGCGGTCAATAATCCTTTATTCTTCATATTACATCTTTTTATAAATCATTTTATCACAAATAGAGACGCACCATTTCGTATGTCTTTACAAATGTGTCATCAACCATTCTGCCAAAACCTTGCAGTAATGATCATGATCTTCTACGAAAGGCATGTGGCGACTTCCCACAAAGAGTTCCCATTTACTGTTAGGCAAAGCATCGTGCATGGCCTTGGCGATGGCTGGAGTACAAAGGTCATCACTACCACTAATCACCAAGGTTGGAATGTCGATGCTCTTCATCTTTTCCAGATACTCAAAATCCTTCAAGTCGCCAGTAGCATTTAGCTCATTAGGTCCCCAGCCATAAATATACGACAAGGTACCCGCCTTTTTCTCTCTTCTCAAGCATTCAGGCGAGTCGGCGGTAACAGGTGCTGCGCAATGTTGCTCCATATAGTGAGCGATTGCACGCTTATATGCCTTGCTTTCAAAATCACTTGTAGCCTCAGCCTTGGCTATGGCTTTTTGCTCTTTTTCTGGTAAGTATTTTACCAAGCGATGTTGTTCCTTTACCCACATCGATGCCGAAGGATTGGTACTGGAGAGAATGAGAGAGCGAATCCCATCGGGATGACGCTCATAGACATACGCCAAAGCCAGCATACCTCCCCACGACTGTCCCAAGAGGTGTACTTGGTCAAGATGTAAGTATTTACGGAGCGCATCTAGTTCATCCACCCACGTCTCAGTCTTCCAAAGTTCTGGATGACCTTCGACATACGATTTACCACAGCCCAACTGGTCGTACATGATGACCTGATGTCCTGTTTCTGCGATTTGATCTAGTACCTCGAAATAGTTGTGGGTACTGCCAGGTCCACCATGCAGCAAGATGATAGGTGCTTTTCCTTCCTGCCGTTCGCCCACGATTCGATAATAGACCTGATGCCCTTTGAAAGGCATGTATCCCTCCTCTACTTTCTGCTTTTGCCCTGTGAAGACAAAGTTCTTGGCACGTAGCAAGTCTGTATAATCGCAAGTATAAATGTTTTGCTTCTTGTGCTTGCTAATCTGTAATTGAGTAGCGGGGAAATACTGTGCCAAGAGATGATACATATCAGGATCCATCGCCTGCAATTCCTCACGGGTGTTAATCCAGTTATGCTTGCCGTCAGCACGTTGTACCTCTGCATTTACATTAAACCAGTCTTGCACAGCCTCAGCAAAATACTCCATGCCATTGTCCAGTCGATAAGTATTGGCATAAATGCCACGAGCTTTCGCCTTGGCTAGAAGCGAGTCTAGCTTTTCATTGATGGTAGGATCCACCTGATAGATACCTATCAAATGGATGGAATGGGCAAACTCATGAATGAGGATATCCTCGGCATGATACTTATCTATTTGGTAAGCAAGAATGTTCTCTTCGGCACAGGTTGTGACAGGTACTTCCATCGTTCCTTCCATTCCTCGAGCCCTCACGTCCATATTCACCGTAGTATCATTAATCATGAAATGGTGTTCTGGGATGTCGGTCTCGCCTTCATATCTAGCCATAATAGCCACACGAGTTCCATGCTTTTTCATCGCTTCCAACACCTCTGGTTTCAACATACAAGTCATAGCATAGAGTGTATGATGCGCAGCCACGATGCAGGAATCTGGCACTCGCCATGACGTTACGATAGGAATACCATTCACATCCACATATTTCTTATAAAACTTATCTAAATGTAAAGATTTGGGTGGTGCCGATATCTTACATTCTGGGATGCGCAGCTCTGCATCCCCCACATACCCTTTGAGTCGTTGCGCTTGCATCGGCATCGCCATCATCATGGCGAGGGATGCCGTCAACAAACCTTTATGTTTCATCTTTTCTACAATCATTTTTTACTTGTATTTACTTTACCTTCGACAATCTTACCATCAATACACCATGCGCTGGAATAGTAGCCTTGGTATTCTTTGCCGTTGTGCCGATGTCCTTGTGCTTCCAAAGGTCACGCACCTTGTATTCGTTCAGACGCATATTCACCTCATTGGCGAAATAGATGGTCTGTGCGTGCCAGTTGTAATCCAAATTCCAAGGGGTCTCTGTACGGTTCATGAAGCATACGGCAAGCTCACCATTAGCCAATGGCTTCGCCCAGATTTCCTTCTCCCCCATGTCCATGAATCTGCGACCTTGTTCGCCCAAGGAATCCTGATCTACGGCAATTACCTCTTTGTTGGTCAATATCTCATGGGTATCCTTGTCCATCTTGGTCAAGTCGTTGCCTGCCATCAAAGGAGCTGCCAACATGCACCACATCGAGAAATGAGTGATATACTCATCCTTGGTCATTCCGCCATTGCCCACTTCGAGCATCTCGGCATCGTTCCAATGACCAGGACCTGCGTATGGATAGAGGTCTGCCATCTTATCTATGACATTGAGTACACCTACGCCTCCCCAGTCGAAGAGACATTGGTAACAATCACGGATATCGGCTGTCACTCGCCAAAGGTGTCCGATGCCCTTGCCCCATTTCCAAGGCTCGTTCTCGCCCCATTCACAAATACTGAGTACAATAGGACGCCCCGCCTCCTTGATGGCATCGCTCATCGTGGCGTATGCTGCCTGGGCATTCTGTCCCTCGTCGGAGCACCAGTCATACTTCAAATAATCTACTCCCCATTTCGCATACATCAGGGCATCCTGAAACTGATGTCCCCTACTGCCTGGGCGACCTTGGCAAGTATAACTACCCGCACAAGAATAAAGTCCAAATTTCAAGCCCTTGCTATGCACGTAGTCGGCAAGGTATTTCATACCATGAGGAAAGCGGTCGGGGTCTGGCTGTATGAAGCCAAGTGAATCACGCTCCACTTGCCAGCAGTCGTCGATGACTATATATTGATAGCCAGCATCCTTCATTCCCGTCTCCACCATTTTGTCTGCCATATCCATGATGAGTTTCTCGCTCACATTGCAGCCAAACTTATTCCAAGAGTTCCATCCCATAGGTGGTGTCTGCGCCTGTGCCAAATAGGCAGAGTCGGAAACCTCTTTAGCTTTACCAAAAAACATCTGTGCCTGCATTGGCATCGCCATCATCATGGCAAGGGATGCCGCCAATAAACCTTTATGTTTCATATCTTCTATCTTTTCTATCATTGTTTTCATTATTTTTTACTTGATTTTTACTTCGTATGAGAACTTACGGGAAGATGGGTCGAGAGAATGATTCGTCGGTGCGCCCATCACCACAAGATAGAGCGCCTTGAGTGGATGGTCCTTCGGTGCTACCAAAGCTACCTTGCCATGGACTATCTCCCCCACTGGACTATAGATACACTTGTCTGTATCAGCGGTAACACCCACCAAGCCATAGCGATAGCCGATGGTTCGAGCCATCTTGTCCTTGGCAGCAACCAAAGGTTTTCCTTCCGCATCAAGTGCCCTAAAATCTACCACTACTTTCTTGCCAGCCTTTGGCACTTCCAATTTGATGGCATTGAAGCCATAGTTCTCTGGCACCAAGGCTGTGTCTGGTCGCAGATAACCATTCTCCATCTTCTGCATTTGGGTATCGAAGGTACAAGCATACGGACGTGTCTCCTTGCGAGCATAGTCGAAGTCGAAATTCACAAGATGACGATAGCAATCGAACATCTCGTCATTAAATTGCTTCTGAGTCATCTTATACTTACGTTTATAGGTAACCACAGGGTCCTCGCCTACTTTACCTTCACGATAAAGCTGAGCAATACTTTCGAGTCCATGCTTCTCAGCCCACCATTCGATGACGTATGGTGAATGATAGATGTTGTCGAGATGCAAGTAGCCTTTGTGGGTGAGTTGCTTGAAAGCATCGAAGTGGTATTTCTCGTCGGTTATCCAGTCAGGATTCACACGCCAGAGCATCCACTGCGAGGTCATTTCGAAGAAGCCGCTTCCTCCCCACGCCTCGCCAGCACGGTCTGCCATAATCTGGAGTTGGAAACTGTGTCCCAGCTCATGAGCCAAACAGTTGAGTTTTTTATCTTGTATGCGATTAGGCGTCACCCAGAGAGCTCCAATAAAATCATCGTATGTACCACCATACGCCGTACCTTCGAGCGAATAATTCACCATCACCATCATCTTATATTGGTCGCAGATGCTACCTGGCAAGGAGAACTTCAGCGTATCTCGGAAGAAATGATAGAATCTCTCCACCTGTGTCTGAAGATTGCCCAAATCGAATTTCATCGACTGCCCCTCTAAAGAAGGAGGATTCTGAGTGTTATCGCCAAAAGGCTTCTCCCAAAAATACACGATGTTTTGGGTCTGTGCACTGTGTCGCCAGCACCAGCGAGCATTGTCATCGTTGAGGTCGTATGGCTTCAAAGAGTCTGGCACAAAGATGAGCTTCTGTGGTGCAGAGACCGGATTAGTTGGTCGAGTGGCAGGAGCCTCGGAAGGATCCTGCTGTGCCAAAACAGACTGTGCCATCGGCAAGGTTGCGGCTGTAAGAAGCAGCGAAAAGAGGAATCGTTTCATTCGGTTATGATTTTCGTTATT
>ERZ808278.994-NODE-994-length-13975-cov-3.429454_pt1 | contig 13975 bp, 22 predicted proteins | sample MGYA00521239_ERZ808278 | MGnify/ENA primary metagenome ERZ808278 (study PRJEB31516, sample SAMN03275600) | gut metagenome | biome: mammalia-associated habitat; material: feces | host: Papio cynocephalus | place: Kenya | collected 2012-07-17 ... | reverse complement strand
CTGGCGTGCGTGCTGTTGGCTGGCATAGTGTTTACTTCGGCTCAGAACGCGCTATAATCGTTTTTGTGTGGCTGGTGATATGGTTTTACGTTTGGCGGTTTGCGTTGATTTTAGGGCGGTTTTCAAGTGTTTACTGTTGTTTTGTGTGGCGGCTGGTCTGGTGGTTTGGCTATGGTGCGCTGTGGTCTTGTGATGTATCTGTGCGCTGGCGGTTACAGTTTGCGGTCTGGTGTGATGGCGTGCTTTGTGTGTGCTGTGTGGCGGTGTGATATGTGTACTACGGTTCTATTTCGCTTTAGATTGCGTTCTGCTGACTTTAAGCATATAGCTATATAGATATATGCCTATTGCTATATAATGCAGTGTAGCGCGTTCTCGTGGCATTGCGGGCATGATGCGTGGCGGTCTGGTGGTCTGGTAGTGTACTGTTGACTATACGCAAATATATCTATATATGTATGTATACATAAAGCGGAAACGTGCTGAAATGTTATGAAATCGGCTGGTTTAGCTTGCTTTTGTGCTTTTATGTGTATAAATATATAGATATATGGAGCGAGTAGGCAAGTGAGCAAGTAAACAGCAGACAAATAAATAGATAAACAAGTAAAGTAAAGCAAAAAACAATATGCACATACTAAAGCAAACGGCAAACCATATAAAACCGCAACTTTTAGCAATCCTAAACGTTGGATATATGCAGAAACAGCATAAAACGTAAACATTTTATCTATATATCCATGTAAAATGAACTGGAAAATTGAAATCAAAAATCAGACAAGTGTTGTGCAATATGTATATATGAACTGGAAAATTGAAATCGAAAATTGTACAAGTGTAACAAGATTAGAAAAATGTGATTGAAAATGGTTGGCGTAGTGGGGAAGGTGTGATATTATTAAGTCAAGCTAAAGGAAAGGAGCAAAACAAAATGAAAAACATTTTTACACCAGAGCAGGAAAAGAAAATTGTCAAGAATTGGGAAACTATTGTTTCCTATATGTACGACAATTACCGCGAAGATATTCACATGGAACTTGCGCCTTGCACAGAAGCGGAATTTTTAACGCGGTATCTGGAGTTGGACAAAGCGTTTTCTGTTGTGTTAAAGCAAGAATTTAGCATTGACGTTTAACAAAAAAACAAAAAATAATGCTTGACTTTGTGTTTCTGATGTGATATATTAGTAACATAAAGTCAAGCGACAGTTTGAAAAGGAGATATGAAAAAATGAATATTGAAAACAAGGTTGCGTCTTTTGTCCCCGCTCAGGATATGCCCGCAAGCTATCGAGAGAGACAGGAAAAGCATTTTTACACTGGCTACAAGGTGGTAACTATTGTAAATGACCAGATGGAAACACTGGTTGATGCTCGTATTGGTGGCACTGTGAATTGTATTTACGCTTCCGTTTGGCTGGAAACTAAATACACTAATAGCGATTTTTATAACGAATTTGGCGATGCTCGCGGCGCTGGCAAGGCTGGCGGCTATGGCTATCACAGAGCAAGCGCGGCTTTAGAATCCGCTTTCAGCCGTGCGGGGATGCGTTTTAGTGTTGGCTGCTCTGGTCAGGGCGAAAGCATGATGCGCGATTGTCTGTTAGCTGCTGGCGAATATCTCAAACCGGAAAATGCAAAAGTGTATCTTGTTGAGTGTTACGGTTAAGAGGTGGCACGATGACAAGAAAAACGAAAACAATGCTAAATAATTTACTGCTTGAGGAATACAAGAGGGAAAACAAAATTCCCTCTTCCCTTGAGTTAGGAACTTATGGTTACTGGATTGCCAAAGGCTACAAAGTCCGCAAGGGTGAACCAGCAAAACATAATTGTAAATTGTGGACGCGCAACGGGCTTGTAAATTGCTGGTTATGGTCTGATAGGCAAATTGAGAAAACGGAGGAATGAAAAAATGACTGTTATTTTTAGGGATGCGCTCGGAATTGTTCAGCTTGAAGGCGTAAAGCATTTTCAAGTTTTGGACGATACCATTTATTTTGATTTTATGGACGGAGCGGAAACAATAGAAAAAAATATTGAAATTATCAAAGTTTTAGCTTGACAAGATAACGAAGATATGTTATATTAGTATTGTCGAAAGACAATAACGATTTTGAAAAGGAGATTTTGAAAATGACTAAGTACACTCAGAAACAGTTAAAAGCGATGGTCGCGGACGGTATCGCGGAAAACATCACTAGCGCAGACAATGAAAAGCGCGAGGAACTGGAAAAGAAAGAAGGATGGTTGCGGCAGATTGGTTATTCTGCGGGCGTGTATGGTTGCAATGGAATGTTATTGCAGGGTTGCAACAGTGGCAATCTTTACGCAATCACAGCACGCACAAGCGCAATTTTCGTTTTTGGTTAAATAAAAAAGGTTCTGGGAGGTTTACCCTAAAGCCTCCTACCACTTCCCGACAAGGGAATTATTTTGAAGGAGTGTTGAAAAATGAAAGACGTAAATAAGGAAGTTATCAATTATTATATTAAGTTAGCGCAGAAAATCAGCAAGAAAAAGCGTATTTTCTTTGAGCGGAAAGACGGTATTATTTATTTTTCGGACGGCTGTTTTCTTTGCTCGTTTAGCGTGGAACGTACGGAAGAATTTTTAACTTTGTGCGCCGCATTTGGTCTTTCTGCGGTTGAAGAAAGATTTACTGTAGAATATACTAATGGAAGTCTTTATCACGGGGGGCAAGTGATTAGTAAAGCGGTTGAAACGGCAAAAGAGAATGCAAAAGAAAAGCATTTAATGTTTACTGGTGTTTCTGCATATGCACATAACATTGATACAAATGTTGACGTTTTAACGGATAAACAAAGCGTATATTTTTATAATGAAAAATACACTAAACCGTTAAAAACATTATACTTAAACGGTTCAGAGAATAACGGATGGACATGGGCAGTTTATGAAATCATGGATATTTTTTGTATGATTCTTCCCGTTCGAACTTGCGATAGCCTTGAAGCAGTAGTTAAAATTATGAACAAATAAAAATAAAGCTGGGAACGATTTACCGTTTCCAGCTTTGTTATACCAGTATATATTTTTTATATAGTCCTCTTCCAGACTAACATAATTATAACGCTAAAGTCAAGGAAATTCAACGTCAAAATAAACAAAATTAAAGTTTTTATTTGTACGATTTAACGAATGAATTTTAGAAAATAACTCTTGACTATGGGAGAAGAAGTGATATAATTATAAACGTAAACAAGATAAGCAAACGACTTGAAGTTTGAAGGGAGTTTTGAAGATGACTATTAGAAATTTAACTGAAGAAGAAAGAACCTATTTCCAGCGGTTTTATAAAGCGCATAATGTTATTGGAATGATGGAAGAAGAAAACGAAAACAGAGTGATTGTAAAAATGAAAAGAGGTTATAAGGGATTTACTCCTTATGGTGTTGCTCGTGATTGTGGCGGTCATTATATTATCGCAAGATATAGTAGGTATGATAGTGTAGACAAGAAAACGTTTGAAGTTACTAAATATGTAGAGGATAAATAAAGGAGAATAAAAAATGAAAAAGAGAATCAATAATCCTGTATGGTGTATCCTTCACGCGGTTTACTTGCTGCGGTTTGTGTTCGCATATGGCGCGATAATTTACGCTTTCTTGTGGGTCGGCTTTAGCTGGCTTGCAGGAATCAACGGTACGTACTAAAGGAGAATGAAAATGAAAAAATTTGTCAAAGAGTATGCAAATTATAGAAAAGAAAATCCGCTTTTTTTAGACGAGGAGCGAAACGCTTTATATTATCATCGCATTTGTAACGCAGTTAGAAATTGCGAGAAGGGATTTATTACCATAAATGAAGCTATGAGGATTATAGCTGAAGCAGAATTTACAATGGATGAATGTAAACATCAAGAATATAAAGGAGCAGGAACAGAATTAGTAAATGCATATTTGGGCAAAAGAACGGTTTAAGCCGTTCTTTTCTTTTGCCTGTTTTCATCTGTTCAAACGCATCTATAATCGCTTTTAGCTTGTTTGACGTATATTTATACCTTGAGCACCTAAAGCCCGACAGAGCGCATTATAACGCAAATACAGACTATATGCTATAATTGGCTGAGAATCGCCTATATCGCGTTTTAGGCGGTCAAGGTTAAGTTATACGGCAAACCACCTAAAAACGATTGTAGGCGCGTTCTCGTGCGCTTATCGTTATGTTATGAATACGTTATAGAGCAGTACAATAACAGGCGGCAAAACCGCACAATAAAAGCAATGATATTTTGTACACTTTGCCTATTGCAAAACCTTGTAGATGTGATATAATATAGATACAATAAAAAATCGAAGTGACAAGTAGTACCGAGAAAGCTAAAGTGAGGGGAGGGGGAGGATACCCATTTTGCTTTAGTCTGCTAAAGTATGAAAAAGTCAAGGGTAAAATGAACAAAATTTGAAAAAGTTTTTGTGCAATATGGAGAAACGTGAAAAAGTATAAAATAATACTTGCAAAATTGGTTAAAGTGTGGTATTTTTATATTGTCGAAAGACGATAAAGCTAAACGGAGGTTTTGAAAAATGGTAGAAATGACGCAAAAAGAAATGGAGCGGCTTTATAATGAAGAAAAGCAGTACATTGTAACATGGCGCAGAATTTACAAAATTGAATGGATGGCAAACTATAAAACACCATGCTTCCAGCTTACGGAAATTCCGTATCTGAGAATAACAAAGGGAAATTATGCTTTGCGCGATCGTTATTTCGCCTATACTGCTTCAGATGTGAACACACTAATTAAACGGTTCTTTATCTGGGACGATATTGTTGTTCCCTATGTTGATAATGGTTTATGGTGGGCATATACGCGGGAAGGCTATAAAACCGTAGCGCACGCAGAAACGGAGCAAGAGTTAAAAGAAAAGATTGAAGAAATGGAGAAGAACGCTTGACAAGCGTTCTTTTTCGTGCTATCATATAATAGAATTGAACAGGGCTAACAGATTGCCGACACAATCGAATTATACAGGGAGTGTAAAAATCTTGTGTACTGTTTCCAGCAGTGGGAGCGGCGCAAGGTTTTTACACTCTTTTTTGTTGGCAAGCCGGAGCGGTTCAATTCCTATAGGAATATAGGGAAACGGTTTAATTCCCATAGGAATACAGGGTTTTATCGCATTAAAGTGGTAGCATTTTAGTGTGGTAAAGCGGTAAATTGGTGAAGTTTTTCCAAATTCTGGAAAATCCCGCCAAAAATTCCCAGAGTTGGGAGAAAATCCCCACGCATTACGCGAAAATTAAAAAATCCCCACATATACACACCTATATAGGAAGGGGACAGTGTTCGCGTTATGCGACTTTCAAAAATCCCCTGCTATTATACATACAATAGATGGTATTGCTACTAATTGATTAGTAATTCAATTTAATTAGTAGTAATATACATATAATAGTCGATACCACTGTTGTTTATCGTGTGGTAGACGGCAGAATTGTTCGTGGTGTAGTTGTAGGGTAGTTTATCATTCAATCAAAAGAAAGGGAAATAAGGGTTATGAGAAATAGTCTTAATGAGTTAAGGCGTGGAGTGCGTCAATACGGCACTGTTCGTCTGGTGGCTTCTTCAATCGTGTTGGGTGCTGTCCTTGTGATGACAGTAGCCAATGTAGTGGATAAAGCGATGTGGTTGAAGATTGTTTTCTTTGACTGAAAAAAAGTTGTTGACAACAGTGTGAAGTTGTGATACAATGATTGCAGTCAAGGAAACGAGGTAAATGATATGGCTGAGAACAAGTATAGCATCACTATCAGGTCAGTGTGCGAAGGCGAAGACAATCTTGACAAGTTACAAGTACAATGGTATGATGGTTTGTCAGCCAACGAAGTCAGTCAGTGGATTATTCAAGTGATTAGAGAATTTGAGGTTTCGTTTGATGACAGTGACCCGTTGGGAGTTACTATCGAAGAAGTCAAAGAATCTTTCAATGCGCTGGTAGAAGCCATCAACAGCTTAGAAAAAGCGCATATCTTTCATTCGGTGACATATGAAATTTTAGATTTCTTTATCACTGTCCAAGTTATCTATGGAGATGAGAGCGAATGATTCAAGTTGAATTTTTCTTTGTTGTTCTTGCGATTGCGATATGGTTAGCAGGAATTTTCTTTTGGAGTTGGTTTCAAGAATGAAATTTGTTTGCAAAATTGAAATCGAAATTTGAACTGGAAAATTCAAATTGAAATTCATACTGCGAAACGAGTTGCATAATTGAAATCGAAAAACAAGCGGGAAAATTGAAATCGAAATTCTTTCATCCAAAATTCAAATTTAGGGTTGACAAATTGATAATTATATGATATAATATATGATATGGTTGTTAAGTCAACTGGAAATTTGAAAAAGAAATTCAAAAAAGATATTGACACACAGTAAAATGTGTGATACAATATAGACACAGTAGGCGAAACGCCGCAAGCTTTCGATTCTCGAACGATATAAAATATCTTCCATAAGGAGTAGAGAATCGAAAATATGAGGATATAGCCCAATAGGCAGGAGGCAACGAACTCAAAATTCGTACAGTGTGAGTCCGAATCTCACTATCCTCACCAACCACATCTTTTTCATTTTTCATGTGCTTCTATTACTACCAGAAGCACGACTCCTTTCAAAAATAAGGCTCATAATTGTTACCTGTGGCTTCAGGTTGCCTGAGTAAAGACAATTTATATTGACTGATGGTGTAATAGGGAACACGCTTTGCAAGAGCAAGTGAGTTACAGGTTCAAGTCCTGTGAAGTCAAACACACAGCGATTTACTCGCAGAAAAAACGGTAACGAATTTCATACTGTCAGCATCGGAACTGATAGTCGTGGTTGTACTATCCGAGGTGCAATGGCAAGTTCTATAAACGCAGAGTGCGTAAACGGATGCGTGGGGAAATTCAAGTGCTTGAGTAGATACGGTTTGTAGAGTACAAAAATTAAAATCATACTTGACAACGACGAAAGGCTGTGATACAATGTTTAAGTGAATCGAAGGAGGTTTTAAGTATGTATCAGTATGATAAGTCAGTGGACTTTGAAGAATGGTGCTATTCGCAGTGCTATTCTAAACGTCACAGCACGAAGTGACATACTGAGGGCGATATGCCCTCGATATATGGTGGTATAATTTAATTAGTTAAAATTCGCAACTTATAATTGCGCTATTCGGGAGCATACCCCGATACCACTTCCAATGCCCGTAAGGGTAAATTCCAAAACAAAGAACAAAGGACGTGAAACCAATGCAGTACAACAATGTACTCAAGAAGTTCATGGTCGTTGGAGTATGTGTAGGAACATTATTTACTTCATCGGCTTTCGCAGTAAGCCCAAAGACAAGTGTAGATATTAAATCTGACCTTGATACTGCGATTAACATGAGAAACACCGCTCACCAGCTTGCTGAATGTGCAAGAACTCTGGGAGCAGAAGAGGACGATTACATTATTCTTCATGCCAAGGATAAGTGGGATGAACATAATGAAACCGTAGTAGCACTAACAGAAGATTACAATAAAGCTCTCAGGACTGAACGTGAAGCAGAAGCAAAGCGTAAGGCTGAGGAAGAAGCTAAGAGAAAAGCAGAAGAAGCAAAGCGTGGACGGCTTGTGGCTCGTATGAAATGTACGTTCTACACAGGCTCAGCCGATGAGGGCGGTTCAATCACTGCTCTCGGTACATCAGTAACACCTTGGTATACTGTAGCAGTTGACCCTCGTGTAATCCCGCTTGGCTCTAAGATTAGAATCGAAGGTTTTAATGGTGTTTTCTATTGCGCTGATACAGGTGGTGCGATTAAAGGCAACATTATTGATATTGCTGTAGGCTCTAAGTCTGAAGCGAGTAACCTTGGTGTACAGTATCGCAATGTGTACATCGTAAACTAATTTTGAAAGGAACGAAATAAAAATGGCAAAGAAGAACCGCCGAGCAAAGGAAAACGAAAAGAAAAATCAGCCCATGACTGAAAAGCAGAAGTATGACCTCGCAGTACAGAATATGCTTGAGGACGCAAATCATAATCTTCTGCCGAAGTTTAAGCGATAACATCTGGTAAATATTTATACCTTCTTTCTTATGTCTGCAAGGATACTATCTCCTTCTTTTCCTTGCGGACAATATGCGCCACTCGTACAGTGGTTAGTACACCAGTTTCCCAAACTGGAAACGTCAGTTCGATTCTGATGTGGCGCTCCATATTATAAGGAGAAATCATTATGACAAAAGCAACAGTACAACTGAATGATAAACAGCGAAAGCTGGTTGAAGATAATCATAATTTAATTTATTCTTTTTTGAATAAACATGAATTACACTCAAGAGAATGGTATGATGTTTGCGCTATTGGATTGTGTAGAGCAGCGTTACACTATAATGGTTCAAGTCAATTTTCTACTTTTGCGTATAAGTGTATGTTAAATGAAGTTAGAAAAGTTATGCGTATTAGTCGCACACAAAAATCTGTTCCTGATTCAGAAACGATTTCTTTAAGCACTGAAGTTCGTATCGTTTGTGATAAAACCACGTATACCTTAGATGAGTTTATTCCTTCGAAAAGCAATACTGAAGATGAAGCATTAGGTAAGATTTGGGTAGAGTGGTTTATTGAAAAAGTGCCATTAACTACACTGAAAGTTCTTTATGGTAAATTAAACGAAAAAACTTGTCGTGAACTCGCAGAAGATTTAGGTGTTTCTTTTAGCAGAATTTCGGCAGTAACGCGAAAATTGCAAGAATATTGTAAAAGAAATTCACGATATGTTCCTCGTTCTACAAACGATGAAGATGAAAGACAAAAATATATTGAGCAAATTAAAATTTTACTTGACAAATTAAGTTGAGTATGATACAATATTATTGTTGAAAGGAAGTGATACCAATGGGCATTAAGAGCAATGTTAAGCATTTCTTCCGTGGTCTCTATGAAGCAAATCTTGAGATGCAAAAGAATATGCGCGGTGTAGACCGTTACAATCTGCGATAAGTAGTGGGGCGTTTGCCCCATCAATATGTGCCATTAGCTTAACAGTAAAGCAATCGCCTTTTAAGCGATAGAGCGTGGGAGCGTCACCCACATGGCACACCAATGCCTTCCGTGCGAGGTAAATTTTTTGTATTAAGTGCAGAAAATAAGAATATACTTTTCCACACACATCGTCTGGCACGGCAGACAAACAATTTAATAGACACGCTCAAACGTGTCGGCATATAATTTAATTTCTCTCCTGCGCCCCGTCAGCGTAGGAGAAACATTGGGGCGTAGCCAAGTGGCAAGGCACGAGACTTTGACTCTCGCATTTCGTGTGTTCGACCCACACCGTCCCAGCCAACATACCTGTTCATTGTGCTTACGATTATTGCGGTTTGGTTAGCGACCGTACTGCGGTTTTCCGCGAGAAATGAGCCGAGTGCACACGGTTACTCTTCGGAGAGCAGGGAATATGCGCCATTAGTTTAACGGTTAGAACCTTAGTTTTCCAAACTAATAGTGGCGTTTCGACTACGCCATGGCGCTCCACTCTTATCTGTGCCATAGAAGGCTTTGTTCTTCATGGTTTTTCATCTCCATAATTCCCGACTCATCTTGCCATGTATGAGTCGGGAAATTCTTTTCTTTTTTTGAAAAAACTATTGACTTTATGCTTGTGTCATGATACAATAAGTACATCAAGAACGAAGGAGAGATTTCAATGACTAACATTAACGAGTATTACAAGGCTTTTCTGGTAGCTGATAAGAAATCTGAAAACACCATCAAGAACTATCTGCTTTATGTAGATAAGATGCTGGCGTTCGTTAATAAACCTGTTGAAGAAATTTCTTTTCTCGACTTGACTGCATGGAAAGCGTCTATCAGCAATCTGTCTACCGCATCCATGAACATCCAGATTAGTGCAGTTAAAAACTACTTCAAGTTTCTGACTTCTGCTAAGGTTATCAATGAAAATCCTTCTCTTGATCTTACTTCTCCCAAGATTAAAAACAAGGAAAAGCATTATATCTCCGCAGAGGACGTAAGCAAGATGCTTCATAACTGCAAAAAGTTCAGAGATATTGCAGTAATTGCTCTGTACTGCTCTACCGGACTTCGTTTCAGCGAACTGACTTCTATCACTTTCGAGGACTACAATAACATGATTGATAATCAGATTATTATTCTCGGAAAGGGCGCGAAGGAACGCACGATTTACATCAACGAACAAGCAAAGGAAAGCATTGATAACTATATCAAGTTTGAGCGCACCGATGGCGAATATCTGTTTACTTCCGAGCGTGGCGAACATCTTGACAATAGCAATCTCAACAAGATGCTGAAGTTGACTGCGAAGCGTGCAGGTATTCCGTTCTGGAATGAGATTACCAACCATGCTTTAAGAGCCGGAATGGCAACTATCGCAAATGCAAACGGCATTAGTGTAGCAACCATTAGTGCAATGTTGGGTCATAATTCTATCGCTACTACAAGCCGTTACATTAAGAGCAAGCAGGAACAGATTAACGATGCTACGAGAGGACTGGTATTCTGATGAAGTACGACAAGTATAACAAGTATGATAAGTACGCTAAATATAACAACAAAACGGAGGTAAAAACAATGGACAAGAACAAAGCACCTTATGAAATTGAAGGAACTTACATGGTGACGATTACAGGTAATGAAACCGTTGTCACGCCTGTTGACTACAAGGACGCAGTGCATTTCTATAAGGAAAATCGTATCAAGAGCAAGAGTTATAAGTGCCACCCAGACGATGAGTTTGACGCTGGTTGGGTGCTGAATGATTATCTTGAGATGAAGGACGAGATTGTAATTGGCGACAAGGTAGCTGTTGTAAACAGTGGTCTGTGCTACCCTACGGCTCGTGATTGGATTGTTGTCTTTGCTAATGCAATGCGTGAATTGGGCAAGGGGAACTTGGCAAATGCTATTCTTCTTGATTGGGGTGGAAGTTTGCGAAATGTTCCTGGCAAATTTCATGTTGTCGATTCCGCTGTTTTTGAGAACACCAAGGAAGTTTATCTAATTGTTGAAGAAAATACCAACAAGTTTTATCTTATCGACCGAAAGGGTCTAAAGAAGGTGGACTAATGGATGATTTTCAGACTACGCTAAAAGAAGCGCTAACCAAGCGTTTTACAGAACAGCGTAACATTGGCATCCTTATTGGTTACTGTGCGGCGATGATTGCGTCTAAGCGCATCGCCAACAAGATGAATAAGAAAGAAGCTATCGAATATTTCAACACTGAAGCTGAACGTATCCAGAAGAAGCTGGAAATGGACGGCAAGACGCTTGAGGCGATGGACGCTATTGAGGACATTGTAGATAAGTAAATCAGGTTTAGCCTGTTTACAATATTCAAATTTATTTTTAACAAGGAGATTTATCATGGAAACTACGCTAAATAAGACTAATTTTACTTTTACTGCACTGGGAACTGTAAACGAACTAAACCTTGAGATGGTTGACGGTAAGGCGAAGATTAACCGCGGCAAGGAAGAAGTGCCTTGTCAGGTAATTCGTGGTACTGTCACCATTAAGACCGCGAATCTGATTACCACTCTGCGTGCTTATTTCCCATCTGTCGGTTATGACGGCGCAGAATCTCGTCAGTGGAACATGGCTCAGGCTATGCTGGAATGGAATCCAGAGATTAAGGGTAATTCCGCTATGCCAGTAACTCGTGTTCGTATTGGTGGTGAGATTTCTCCGAACGATTATCCGTCTTACAAGGAGAAGAAGGCAGGTTACTCTCTGCGTTATTCCATTCGCTCTGCGTCTACCAACGTACCAGACGAAGAAGATTATTTTAATATCAACCTGTCTAATGGCTTTGTAACTAAGGTTGCACCAGAAGTTGTAGATGGTGAAGAAACTGGTCGAGCAATGATTAAGATGCTTGGTGTAACCTATAATGGTGAAGTTTTCCCGATTGACATCACTACCGACAATGACGCTGGCGAACTTATTCTTGAGGGCGATAGCGATTTTGACGCTTTCGAGCCAGCACAGACACGCTCTAATCTAAAGATGGAACTGGTCAATGCAATGGGTCAGCAGGTGGAAGTTAAGAAGCCTGTTCGTGGTCGTGTTATCGGCAAGAAGGTTCGTCATGGCGCAGACCCAGACGAAAAGACTGGCTCTATGTGGCGTTCTATTATGGTTCTGCGTGAGGTAGACCCAATGCAGGTTGAAGAGCCAGAGGAAAAGACTTACACCGATGACGAAGGCAATGAGATTGCTATTGATACCATGTGGCTGAATCCCGAAACTGTTAAGGCGGCACTAAAGGTACGTAAGGAAAAGGTTGAAGCTATTGAAGCTGAAGCCATCAAGGGCAAGCAGGAGAAGCCAACGCAAAAGGCAAATCAGTTCCAGAGTTCCAAGGCACGAGCACAGGCGAAGGTTGCGGCGAAAAAGGAAATTGCCGACCCCATTAACGATGACCCATACGACATTGAATTTTAATAGGTGATTGCTAATGGCTAAGATTGACATTTTCGCACCACAAGAGAAGAACATGGTTTCTTCTCTTTCTGGTGTTAAGATTACTATTGCGGGTTCTAATGATACAGGTAAAAGTCATGTTGCGGCACATATGCCGAAGCCACTACTGCTAATGGCTGAATCTGGCGGTGCGGCACTACCTGTTCCAAAGTTCCCTATTCCAGATTGGCAGATGTTTACCACCATTGTTAAACAGCTTGTTGCTGACCCAGAAAAGACGCTACAAGTTTATCAGACTATTATCATCGACACTACTGAAGAACTTGTAGCACGAGCCGAAGAAGCGGTGGCACGCCGTTTTGGTGTTACTGAAGTTGGTATGGTTCAGAGCGCTGACCCAAAGAACAATCCAAATGGTTATTCTGTCGCTCGTGCAATGTTTAAGCAACAGATTAACCTACTGACTTCTATCGGTCTGACTGTTATCTTTATCACTCACGTTGAGCAGGTCGAAGTAACCGACCCGTTCACTGGCGAAAAGTACACTAAGACTTATCCTTACAACTATTCTAAGGAAAAGGGTAGTACACGTTTTGTTATCAATCTGTGCGACTTTGTTGTAACGACTGTGCCTATGGGTGTTGACCCAGAAACGCAAAAGACTATTTATTCCAAGGCTATTTGTAAGGAAACACATACCACTTTTGCACGTTCTCGCTTTACTCAAATGCAGACTTACATTGAAAAGTTCACTGCTGAAAATCTAATCAATGCGATTGAAACCGCCATCAAAAAAGAAGCGGAGAATGAGGGTGCAGGTCTGGTAGATTACAAGGCTGTTGATTTCAACTTCACTAAGGAAGATTATATCAGCATGATTCAGCCCTATTTTATCAAGCTACACAAGTTATATCCTGAGTATGTGCAAGATACTATTGCTTCTAATCTTGGTGAGGGGCGCAAGGTTTCCAGTGCAACCGATGATGAAGTGCAGGAACTTGCGAATATCTATTCTGATTTCACATCTTTCTGCTGTGACCGAGGAATTGTTGTAGAATAAAAAATTTTCTTGACATAATAGAAAAAGTGTGATACAATTAGACCGTAGTTAGAAATGGCTACGGTCTTTGTATTGGAGGTGGAGTGAAAGAATGACTTGTGAAGTTTGTGGGGCAGACATCCCCAGAGGTCAGCGATATAAGGGTAAGCGTTATTCAAGCGTTCACTTTTGTTCGCAAGAGTGCTATGACGAATACTTGCACACCAAAGAAGAAAACAAGAAAAAACGCTGGAATATGCGACAAGTTGTCGAGTCAGGAGATAAGACGGAATATCGTAAGTTTACTGACTTGTTGAACGACTTGTATCCAGAGGAATATCAAAATTGGTCTATGTTCCAACAGCAAGCGTCAAAATATATTGACGATTTTGACCTTGACTATTCTAAACTTCGTGGTATAATTGTATTTGCAGTACGGTTTGAAGGTCATTCGTTTAACCCTACAATCAGTC
>ERZ808278.992-NODE-992-length-13994-cov-3.990817_pt1 | contig 13994 bp, 12 predicted proteins | sample MGYA00521239_ERZ808278 | MGnify/ENA primary metagenome ERZ808278 (study PRJEB31516, sample SAMN03275600) | gut metagenome | biome: mammalia-associated habitat; material: feces | host: Papio cynocephalus | place: Kenya | collected 2012-07-17 ... | reverse complement strand
CCTGGTATCCCGAATATAAATATCTCGAAGATTATTTTTCGAGGTTGCAATATCTTTTGAATTGCGGCGAGGAGCAAACGGACGCCGCCATAATAAATCCCGTCGAATCGCTTTGGGGTCTAACCAACGAACGTTCTTACGTCAACTGCTTCGGCTCGGAAAATCCGCTGATTTGCAGGCTGGAAAGAGAGTATTACGAGCTTTTTAAAGCAATCAGGCTCGGCGGCGGCGCGGCGGATTATATCGACGAAGGCGTTTTTGAAAAATACGGAAAAGAGGAAAACGGTCGGCTCGTCGTAGGGCGGAAGAGTTATGGTAAAATCATTTTAAACGGCAACTACAACTTGCGCTCTTCAACGCTCGAAGCTTTGAAAAACTTTGTAAAAAACGGAGGTCTGCTTATCGTTGCCGGCGAACTTCCCCGTTATCTCGACGGCGTTCGTCACGATTTTTCGGGCGAACTTCTCGGCGCGAAAAACGTCGGATTTAATCCCGACGAGGTTTTAAGGCTTATCCGTTCGGATGATGTTTCCGTTTCGGAAGGAAATATCGTCTCAGAAACGCGTGTTTTTGCCGAGGGGAAAGCGTACTTCTTCCTTAACCGAGCCGAAAACGCCGTTAAAACGACGATAAAAATCAAAAATAAGCTAAATCCCGTCGAAATAAATCTTTACGACGGAGAAAAACGCCCCGTTTCGTTTAAAAGGCTCGGGGAAGAGGTCGTTATCGAAAAGGAATTCGGGCGGGACGATTCGCTTGCGTTGCTTTTCGACGGCGAGAATTTAAAACAAGAAAATTTAACGGAAAAAGAGGCGAAATTTCCGGACGAATTCGATTACGTTCTCGGCGAGCCGAATATTCTTCCGTTAGATTATGCCGATTGTTTTTTGGACGGCGGGTTTTTCGCGCGCGGAAGCGTGCTTGACCTCGATAGGAAAATAAGGGAAAAATTCGGCGTCGAACAACGCCACGGCGAGATGATTCAGCCTTGGTTTAAGGAAAAATTTTACCCGAAACCGCAAAAATTATGCAGAGTTATGCTTAAATATCGCTTTATCATAGGCGAAACGATTAAAGACGTTTCCTTTATGACGGAGGACGAAACGGCGGAAATCAGGGTGAACGGCAGGCTTTTGAACGCCGAAAAATCTTACGGCACGGAAATTGACGAATGTTTTCGCCTTATCCCCGTCGACGACGACTTTTTAAAGCCCGGAGAGAACGAAATAACGGTGAGCTTCGATTTTGACGAGAGATACGATATAGAGGGCTCGTTTTTGTGCGGAAACTTCGGCGTATTTGAAAGCGATTTTGAAAACGATTTTAAGAAAAATATTAAAATCGACGTTTTAAAAACGCTCCCCAAAAAGCTTAAAAGAGAGGATTTTACGACGCAGGGGCTTAAATATTTCGGCGGAAGAATTACTCTTCAATCACCGTTGAAAAACGGCGTTTATCGACTTATAGCGAGGGATTTGCCTTGCGCGGCCTGCGTAATCAACGGGAAAACCGCCGCATTTAAACCGCTTCTGGTCGACTTCGAGGTTTTAAACGAAAGTCTTTCGCTAACGCTTGCGTTTACGAGACAAAACACTTTCGGATTGGATTATTCCGATAAAAACTCCGATAAAAGGTCGGGATTGATTCCTCAGGGATTTCCCGAAGAGGTTGAACTTTACGAACTTGTTCCGTAAGTTCGTTTTGTAAACCCGTTCCGTAAGTTGCAAGTTTGTTTCGTAAATTTGATTTTCAAAAATAAAAAAGGTTCGTTATTTTAAGTAGCCCGCCCGCGTTTTACGCTCCGTAAAACGCGGGCGGGCGTATTTAGCGTGTTTTTTGACCAATTATTTTTTTATTTAAGCCTTTTTTAACGCTTGCTCGGATTGACTTTGATTATTTCCTTTGATATAATGTAGAAGTATTATAATATTTATATCTTATTCCCGATTGCTTCCGAAGATAATTTATCAAAGGAAGCGAAAAATCGGGGGTTACGACGGAGATAAAATTATGGAAGAAAAAATTCAGGAGATTAAAGGCAGAATAGCTCTCGAACTTGCCGACGTTAAGACGAGCGCGGAGCTTTTTCAGCTTAAAGCCAAGTACGTTCTGGGTAAAGCGGGGATAATCCCCGGGCTTATGAAGGAACTCGGCAAAGCGGCAAAAGAGGACAGACCCAAACTCGGAATGGTTATCAACAGCCTTAAAGAATGGGCGACCGAATATTTTGCGAAAAAAGAAATCGAAATAAACGAGGCGGAGAAGAACTATCGTTATAAAAAGGAAACGATAGACATAACGATGCCCGCAAAACATCTCAAACAGGGAACTCTTCACCCCGTCAGTCTCGTTAAAGCCGAGCTTATCGACATTTTTGCCGGAATGGGTTTCAGAGTTCTAGAAACGAGGGAGATAGAAGACGATTTCCACAATTTCACCGCTTTGAACACTCCCAAGGAGCATCCTGCGAGAGATAAACAGGATACGTTCTATATAAACGACGATTTTATGCTCCGCACGCACACTTCCCCGGGGCAGATAAGAAGCCTTACCACCATTAAGCCTCCTTTTAAAGTGCTTATCCCCGGCAGAGTTTACCGCGCCGACGACGACGCGACTCATTCGCCTATGTTCCACCAGATGGAAGGGCTTGTCATCGACGAAAAAATCACGCTTTGCGACCTTCAAGGTATGCTCGACGTGCTCGTTAAGAAAATGTTTTCCGAGGAGGCGAAAACTCGTTTCCGTCCTTCGTTCTTCCCGTTTACCGAGCCTTCCGTCGAGGTTGACGTAAGCTGCTTCGAGTGCGGCGGCAAGGGTTGCAAACTTTGCAAGGGTACGGGTTGGATAGAGATTCTCGGCGGCGGCATCGTAAACCGCAAGGTTCTCGAAAATTGCGGGGTAGACCCCGATAAATACACGGGCTTCGCTTTCGGCTTGGGGCTCGACCGTATCGCAATGCTCAAAAACGGCGTGAACAACATTCACGTTCTTTACGAGGGCGACCTTCGCGCGCTCGGACAATTCAAGGGTTAAGGAGGAACGAAAGATGTTAGCGCCATTAAGTTGGATTAAAGAATTCGTAGATTTGGACGTTACGCCCGAAGAACTTGAAAAAAAGCTTTTCGATTGCGGCTTTGAAGTGGAGCAGATTATTCCTTACGGCGATAAGCTCGATAAGGTCGTAACCTGTAAGATAAAAGAAATAACGCAGCACCCGAATGCCGAAAGATTGCGCATTTGTCAGGTCGACGCCGGGAAATACGGCGTTTTGCAAATAATAACCAACGCCACCAACGTTTCGGTGGGCGATATAGTTCCCGTTGCGGTTGACGGGGCGACTCTTGCCACGGGCGACAGAATTTTCAACGGTAAACTTCGCGGCGAGCCGTCTTACGGAATGTTCTGCGGCGGCGAGGAAATAGGAATCGACGATAATTTTTACGACGGCGCATCCGGCGACAGCGTGCTTATCTTCAACGAAAAGGAACTTCCTCTCGGCGAGGAGGTCAGGGATTTGCTCGCGCTTAAAGATTACGTTTTCGATATTTCCGTGCTTGCAAACCGCCCCGATTGTCAAAGCGTTCTCGGCATATCCAGAGAAATAGCAGCGGCCTTCAAAAAGCCGCTCAAAGAACCTTCTTACGAGTTCACGGCAAAAAAAGCCGAAGCGTGGGAAAACGTTAAGGTTACCGTTAAGGACAGCGAGCTTTGCCCGCGTTATATAGCTCATTTCGTTGACGACGTGAAAATCGGCAAATCGCCGAAGTGGATGTCGAGAAGGCTTAAAATGTGCGGAATCAATTCCATAAGCAATATCGTCGATATAACAAACTACGTTCTTTTGGAACTCGGCCAGCCGATGCACGCTTTTGACGAAAAAGACCTTGAAAAGAGAGAGATAGTCGTTCGTCGCGCTGAAAACGGTGAAAAAATCACCACGCTCGACGAAAAAGAGCTTACTTTGACAAACGATAACCTCGTTATTTGCGATGGAGTTAAGCCCGTTGCGCTTGCGGGAATTATGGGCGGACTTAACAGCGAGATAAAGGACGACACGAAAGGCGTCGTTTTCGAGTGTGCGAAATTTAAGAGAGATAACGTCAGAAGGTCGGCGAGAATGCTCGGAAAATCATCCGATTCGTCGAAGAGATTCGAGAAAGGCGTGGACGAATACACCACCGAGAGAGCTATGAAAAGAGCCTTGCACCTCGTAGAGCAGCTCGGTGCGGGCGTGCCGACGGACGTTCATACGGACGTTTCTGCGGGTAAGGAGCAGGAAAACAAGTGCGTTCACACCACGTTTTCAAAGATAAACGGCGTTCTCGGAATAGAAGTTCCGAAGGCCGAAATCGTGGATATTTTAAAACGCCTTAATTTCGGCGTGGAAACCGACGGCGACGAAATAACGACCGTCGCGCCGCCGTACAGAGAGGACGTCGAGGGTTATCCCGACCTTGCCGAAGAGGTTATAAGAACTTACGGTTACGAACACGTCGTTCCCACCCTTTTAACCGACGCGAAGATTACCGCCGGCGGTTACACCAAAGAGCAAAAGGACGAACTTAAACTTAAAAACGTTTTTGCGGGGCAGGGTTATAACGAGGTGATGACGTATTCTTTCTATTCAAAGAAAGACGTTGCGGCTTTGCATCTTAAAGACGGCGACGAGGAAGGGAACGTTATAATCATCGAGAACCCCATAAGCGACAATTACGAGGTGATGAGAAGAACGCTTATTCCTTCGCTTCTCGGCGTCGTTTCGAGGAACGTTAAAAAAGGCAATTACGAAGGCAGAATTTTCGAGATAGCGAAAACGTATATTCCGAAGAGTCTTCCCGTTTCGGATTTCCCGACGGAAAGAAAGCATTTGTGCCTTGCCGTCTTCGGCGAAAACGAGGATTTCTTCACCGTGAAAGGCGCGCTTAAAGTTATCGAGGAAAATTTCAGGGTTAAATTCAATCTCGGCGTGAGAGCCGAAAAAACTTACCTTCACCCCGGGGTTTCCGCAAAGATTCTTTTGGGCGGCGAGGAAATAGGCTGTTTCGGACAGGTAACTTACGAAACTTGCGCCGAATTCGATATAGAAAATAAGGTTTACGTTCTCGAACTCGATTTCGATTCGCTCCAAAAAGCGTTTACGACTCCGTTTAAGTTCGAGCCGCTTCCTAAGTTTCCCGAGGTTAAAAGAGACCTCGCTCTCGTTGCGGACGAGACCGTTTCCTGCGGAGAAATCGAGGACGTGATTTATTCGGCTTGCAAAACGAGCGTTAAAGACGTGGAACTTTTCGACGTTTACGTCGGCGACCAAATCGGTGCGGGCAAAAAGAGTATGGCGTTCACCGTGACGTTCCGTTCGGACGGAACGAAACCTCTCGAAGCGTCCGACGTGGACGGATTCGTGAAACGAATTCTCGGAAGTTTGAAGCATAGGCTCAACGTGGAGTTAAGATAAAAATGGTTGATATTGAAAGAATAAATTTTCTTGCGAAAAAACAACGCGAGGAAGGGCTTACGGACGAAGAAAAGGCCGAACAGGCAAAGCTCCGCAGGGCCTATATCGATAGCGTCGTGGGTAATTTGAAATCGCAGCTCGACAACACTTACGTCGTCGAGGGCGACAGTAAGCGTAAGCTTGAAAAGGTGAAAAAGGACGACGAAGGAGAACCGACGAACGGGGCTAATAAACCTAATTAGTCGGGCTATAAGTCGATAAACGGCATATTTATGGCATTCACATTGGTTACGGGCGCGTGCGGCGGATTAGGCAAAGAGTTTTGTAAAACGCTCATTTTAACGGACGATTTGTTTCTCACCGGCAGGAACGAGCAGAAGCTTTTGCTTTTGAAAGAAGAGCTGCAAAGAATCGCGCCGAAAAAACGCATAGAAATTTTTGCGGCGGATTTGACGAGCGAGGAGGAAAGAAAAAAACTCTTCGTTTTTGCCGACAAGAAAAAGATGACTTTTTCGGGATACGTCGCCGTTGCGGGCGTCGATATTCAGAAGGAATTCGTGAAGTACACGCCCGAAAAAGTCGTTTTCCAAACGAGAGTGAATTTCGAGGCGAACGTAGCGATATGTCACGCCGTGTTGCTTCGTCGCGAGGAAAACTTAAAAATTCTGATTGTCAGCAGTATGAGCGGAAGCACGCCGATGCCTTATTTTGCGGTGTATTCGGCAACGAAATCCGCCCTTATAAATTTTTACACCGCGCTTCGCCACGAGGTTAAAAACGCGAAGATAACCGTGCTTGCGCCCGGCGGAATTCCGACGAGAGAAGATATAAAAAAGGACATCGAAATTCAGGGTATAACGGGTAAACTTTCTTCAAAACCCGCGGATTTCGTCGTGAAAAAGGCTCTCGAAGGTTTGGAGAAAAACAAGCGGCTCGTAATCCCCGGGGCGTTCAATAAATTCGTTTACGCAATAGAGAAAATCGTTCCGACGGGGTTGAGATGCCGTTACGTTGCGAGAAAATGGAAAAATAAGGAAAAGGACGCGTTTTAAATTATCAACGCTTAATAAGGAAAACGAAATGAGTTACGCAGATAAGGTATTTAAAGAAAACGTTAAGGATATTCTCGAAAACGGAGTGTGGGACACGGATAAGGAAGTACGCCCGAAGTGGCTCGACGGAACGCCGGCGCACACCGTTAAGAAATTTTGCCTCGTCAACAGGTACGATTTGTCAAAGGAATTCCCCATAATGACGATAAGAAAGCAGGGCTTTAAAAACGCCATCGACGAAATTTTGTGGATTTGGCAAAAAAAATCCAACAGAATTTGCGACCTTCACTCCCATATCTGGGATAGTTGGGCGGGCGAGGACGGAACGATAGGCAAAGCCTACGGTTATCAGCTCGGCGTTAAGCATAAGTATAAAGAAGGCGAGTTCGACCAGGTGGACAGGGTTTTATACGATTTGAAAAACAATCCCGCTTCGAGAAGAATTATGACGAATATTTACACTTTTGCCGACCTTCACGAAATGAATCTTTATCCCTGCGCTTATTCGATGACGTTCAACGTTTCGGGCGATAAACTGAACGGAATTTTGAACCAACGCTCCAACGATATGGCGGTTGCCAACAACTGGAACGTTATGCAATACGCCGCTCTTTTGATGATGTTTGCGCAGGTCACCGGCTTTAAAGCGGGGGAACTCGTTCACGTCATTGCCGACGCGCATATTTACGACAGGCATATTCCTTCGGTTAAAGAGATGCTCGAAAATCCCGAGTATCCCGCGCCGAAACTCATAATCAATCCCGACGTTAAGGATTTTTACGACTTTAAGGTTGAGGATTTCGTGCTTGAAAACTATCAGGCGACGCCTTTAACCAAACGTTTGGAGGTTGCCGTATGAGTACGGTGAGGGCAATCGTTGCGGTGGACGAAAAATGGGGAATCGGCAAAAAGAACGATTTGCTTTTTCGCTTGCCGCTCGATATGAAATTTTTCAGAGAAACCACTCTCGGCAAAACGGTGTGTATGGGTTATAACACTTTGCTTTCGTTTCCCGAGGGAAAACCGCTGAAAAACAGGAAAAATATCGTGATTTGCCCAGAGGGAATCGAACGCGACGACGTTTTGGTCGTTCATACGTTAGACGAAATGCTCGGTGCGATTTCCTCCGAAAACGGCGACGTTTACGTTATCGGCGGAGCGTATTTTTACAAAAGTATGCTTCCGTATTGCGACGAGGTTTTGGTTACGAAGGTCGCCGCGGACGGGAATGCGGAGGTTTTCTTTGAAAATCTCGACGAAAGAAGCGATTTCGAGCTTGCGAGCGAGAGCGAAACGTTTGAAACTAACGGATACAACATAAAATTTTGCGTGTATAAACGCGTTTGACGAAAAAATTTCGCTGTTGAAACTAAAATTCGGCTGCGGGCAATCGGAGTAAAATGAAGATAGAATTTAACGGATTATCCGAAAAAAGAATAGAAAAATTCAACGATGGGAACGGGGCGATAAACCTCAAAACGATTGATAAAAACGACGTAAAATTTCTTTCGGCAAGGTTAGAACCGAATTCTTCGGTGGGAATGCACAAGCATATGGACACTTGCGAAATAATCGTTATTTTATCGGGAAAAGCCAAGGCGATTTGCGACGGCGAAACGGAAATGCTCGTTGCGGGAAGCTGTCATTTTTGTCCGAGGGGCAGTTCGCACACGCTCATAAATATCGGCGATGAGGAGCTTTTGTTCGTTGCCGCCGTGCCTCGCCAAATTTGATAGCGAACTAATATCAAAGCGTAAAAGTCGGCCTATAAGTCGATTAACTATATATTTTTAAGTAAAACGATGTATAAAATCGAAATGCACTTGCACGTGAAGGGTACTTCGCCGTGCGCAATGACAGACGAAAAAACCATAGCGGAATTATACAAGGAAAACGGCTATAACGGAATTATCTATACGAGCCATTATAATTCGGCTTTACGTGAAATTCTCGGCTTTAAATACTTTGCGGAATATAACGACAATTTCCGCAATCATTACGAAATTCTGAAAAACGAGTGCGGAAAATTCGGGATAGACGTCTTTTTCGGTATGGAATTTATGCCGGATATGACGTCTTATTATAATCCCGAAGCCGCAAACGCCGAATTTTTGATTTACGGCGCAACGGCGGACGAACTTTTGAAGGACGGAGAGTTTCTTTTAAAAAAAGACGTCGGATACGTCCGCGGTTATTGTAAGGAAAGAGGCTATTTATTCGGTCAGGCTCACCCTTTCAGGGATATTATCACTTATCGTCAACCCGAATATCTCGATTTTGCAGAGGTTATAAACGGCAATCCGCGTCAGCAAAGCCACAACGATAAAGCCTTCGTTTACGCCGAAGAAAACGGGCTTATAACGACTGCCGGAAGCGATTTTCACGAGCCTCAGGACTGCAATAGCGCGGGCGCATATCTCGCAAATTCGGTTAAAAACGAAAAAGAACTTGTCGAAGAGCTTAAAAAGCGCAGGCATACGGTTTTCGGAGATTAAACGGACGATAAGGACGAGGAGTAAAGCAAAAAATGGACGACGTTCTGGAATTTCTCGGCGAATTTTTCGGCGAGATTCTATTGGAATTATATACGGAACTGATATTATTTATAGTTCCCGATAAGCCGAAAAACAAGTTAGTGAAAGTGTTTGCGATTATCATTGCTTTTATCATACCCCTCGGTTCTGCCGCGCTCATAATCGGCGGAGCGATTATGCTCGAAAAGAGTTTATGGGGAATTGCGCTTATCGTCGGCGGAAGCGTTATATGCGTCGGGCATATCGTTGCGGGGCTGGTTCTTTACAAAAAGCGTGCGAAAAAAGAAAGCGTCGGGAGTGTTGATACTGCTGCCGACGGAGAGAAAGAAAGCGGCGGGAGCGGTGATACTGCTGCCGACGGAGAGAAAGAAAGCAGCGGAAGTGTTGATGATGTTGCCGACGGAGAAAAGGAAGGCGGGGCGGACTAACCCGAAATTACGTTCACGGCAATCAATTAAGCCAAAATCACGGCTACGGCAAAACTAACGCAAGACTACGGAAAAGACATATAAATTAAACCAAAGTCACGGCATACAAACTAACCCAAGACTACGGCAACGGCATATAATGTAAAAGGAGATATGTCGTGCGAGAAATTAACAGCGTAGAAAATTTAAACGAATTCGTAGTGGAAATCGTAAATAAAAGTTTCATAACGGACGTTTCGCCGCTTTTTGTCGTCGCGTGCGAAAATCCGCATCACAAATACATTCAAAAATCAATCGGATATTCCGCTGCGCTTGCGGGGGCTGACGTGGTTTTGTTAAATTGCGCTGCGGCAAGCGCGCATTCGCAATTTGAATCTCTTTTTGCGGACGGGATTTTCACGTTGCTTTCAACGCCGCGCGGAATATTTATCGAAGCGGAATTGCACACGGGCGAAAAAGAAACGGTTTTTATGGATTGCCGTTATAAAAAAACCGGAATTATATACAATAATTATATTCAGGGTTTAAAATAAAACGAATGGGTTTCTTTTGCGACAAAATTTGGGTGGCTACGGCAAAAATTGAGCCGAAACGGCAAATAAATACAAAATAAGACACATAAGTTACAAAATAAGACACAAAATAAAAAATAAATTGATTTTTATTTACAACTTTGTTATTATGATGTATTATGTGATTGTCAATTGACGAAGGGCTTGTGCGAAAGCGCGGAGAGCGAAACCCACAGCAGATAGCGATTGACAGCTAATATAGCTCATCATTTTCCCCCTTATCATATATTTTTCAAAAGGCAGTTTGCGAAGAGTTCGCGAACTGCTTTTTGAGTATTACGGTTTTTTGCCCGCCGCATTAGAATTATTTTAAGTTGCATTAAAATTTTTGTCTGCCTTATTAAAATTCCGTCTACCGCATTAAAATTATTGCAGGGTGCATTAAAATTTTGCCTGCCGCACTAAAACTACTGTCGGCTACGTTAAAATTATTGTCGACTGCATTAAAAAGCCACGGATTAAATACGGATTAAATAAAGATTTGTCATACATTGATTTTTTTCGGCGTATATTATATCGAAATATAGCAAAGATTGCTTGCGGGAGGTATAATATTATGATAAAGCCGGAGTACGGAAAAGTATGCGGCAGCGAAACGGCGTATTTTGAGGTGAAACACAGCGCGGAAAGCGCGATTTCAACCGCGGAGGACGTTAAAAAACCTATATCTTTATCCGCCACGGCGTTTATCGTCGGAACGGAAAACAAGGACGCGACTACCATTGCGAAAATCAAGGTTGCGTTCTGCTTTATTTACCTTGCGGAGGACGGCTTCAAAAAAACCGAATTTTCCACCGAACTTACGAGCGAAATTCCGTTTGCAAGCGCAAGGGTGAGAGCCTTTGCGGAGGACGCGAGAGCAGTCTCCTCGCAAGAGGGTTACGTTGCCAAATGCGCCGTTAAGGTTTGCGCCGAGGGAATGAAAAAAACCGAGGATAACGCGCTTATAGGCGGGGATAATTTAAAAGTCAGGGCGAGAACGGAGGAGTTCGATTCGCCTTCCGGCGTAACCACCGATACTTTCGTGATTACCGACGAATTCGACGTCGGTTACGGCATAAAAGAGGTTTTGTGTTACGGCGCAACGTCGTGCCTCAAAAGCGTTACGAGCGGGGTTTCGTGCATAATTTTCGAGGGCGAAGTCAATTTGCTTTTAAAGACCTTGCCTTTTTCCGACAATAATGATATATTAAAAGAAAAGCGTACCATTCCGTTCAGGTTCGAGCTGGAAAACGCAGGTTCGCTTCCCGATATGCGCGCGAAAGGCGAGTGCGAGCCAATCAGGGTTTCTTTCAAGGTTTTCAGTGACGAAGCCAAGGGTAAAAGCACGGTCAGCGCGGAAATAACGCTTGCTTTTTCGGGCGAATCCGTCGAAACGACGGCGGTTACCGTTGCGGACGACGTGTATTCTATAACCAGCGAACTTGAAATTTCGAGGAGCGAAGTGCCGGTTACGCTTTTTGCGGGGCAAAATTCCGCAAGCGAAACGTTCTACGGCGCGGCTTCGGGCGACGTTCCCGAAGGCGGAAAGGTCGTTGCGTCGTTCGGCGAACGCATAACCGTTCTCGGAACGGCTAAAAACGCAAACGGTTTAACCGTGAACGGAATAATCCGCGCGGACGTCGTGTTCAGGAACGCCGATAACGGAACGAGCAGCGTAAACGCCGAAATGCCGTTTTCCGTAGATATTACGGGCGAGGGCGAAATCGTGGGGTTGAAACTCGATTTAACCGATTTCGACGCCACCGTAAAGGACGGCTCGATTTACTTCAACTGCACGGCAAAAGCCGTCTATAAGTCGATTATCGTTAAAAAAATCACGGTAATAGATAGCGTGAACGAGGTTGGCGTGAGAAAAGCCGACGAGTGCGCGCTCAGCGTTTTCGTTCCTAAAAAAGGCGACACGCTTTGGGATATTTCCAAACAACTGAAGGTTGACGAGAACGAAATTCTGAAATGCAACGAGGGGCTGGAATTCCCTCTTCGCGGCGACGAAAGAATCGTGATTTACAGGCAGAAGATTTAATCGTGTGGTTATCATAATTTACAGGCAAAAAATTTAACCGCCGCATTTTGGCGGAAATAACCGCTGTGTTTTCAGCGGAATAACCTCCGCACTTTTAGCGGAATTAACCGCCGCAATCACGGCGGCACGAAGGAAAAATGAAAACGAGTGTTAAGGCATACGCAAAAGTTAATCTCACGCTTAATATAACGGGAGTGAACGGTGGCTTTCACGATATTGAAAGTTTTGTCACAACCGTCGATATTTACGATACGGTCAGCGTTTCTTCGCGGCGTGACGATAAAATCATCGTCGAAATGCGTGAAGCGGGCAGTTTAATCGAAAGCGTTCCGCAGGAAAAGAATAACGCTTATAAGGCGGCGAAACTTTTTTCGGAAACCTATAAAACGGGCGGAGCGGACGTGAAAATCGTTAAAAGAATTCCGTTCGGCGGAGGGCTTGGCGGCAGTTCGGCGGACGCGGCGGGCGTTTTGAACGCGATGAAAAAGCATTATAAAATCGAGTGCGACGTGAAGCCGCTTGCGGATATGCTCGGCAGCGACACCGGTTATATGACGAGCGGCGGATATGCGATTATTTCGGGAAGAGGGGAAAGGGTTAAAAAAATCGATTCCGAAACGACGCTTTATTTCGTGTTGGTTTACGCCGAAGAGGGAGTTGACACCGCCGCGTGTTATAAGAAATTCGACGAGGGGTTCGACGGTTTGATTTCCGATAACGCCCTTGCGGTGAACGCCGTGATAAACGACGACGTGAAAGCTCTCGGCAAATGCGTCGGAAACGCTTTGTATCTGCCCGCCGTTTCTTTAAACGGAGAGGTGAAGAGAAATCTTGAAGAAGTCCGCTCTTTATCGCCCGCCGCGTGCGGTATGTCCGGCAGCGGTTCAACGGTTTTCGCATTGTTTGAAAGCGAGGAATTGTGCCGTTGGGCGGTCGATAAATTGAAAAGAAAGGGGCTCGATTGCGAATACGCGCGCTCGATAAACCCCGACGTGGCCGTTTTCGGCAGTAAAAACGGCAAGAAAAAGAAATTTTTCGGTTTATTTGAATAGTTTTTTATCGTAGCGTGGGGCGGCGTTCGGATTTTTCCGAACGCCGCCCTATTCGTCGTTCTTCAAAAACTTTCAAACGCCGCCCCTTTTTTTCTGAAACTTTCTGCCCGTTTTTTTTGATAAACGAAAAGATAAACGTATAAAAAGGAGTGCAATAGGCAATAATCGGTTTGCCGCGCGGAAGAAAATTATACGTAAAGTTCCGGCGCGCAAAAATGAAAAACGAAAACGCGAAAAGTGAAAAAGGACGGTTAAAATCATTATGAAAAAAATTTGCATAACTTTGGAATTACTAATCATAATACTAATGACAATAGCGTGCGGAACGGGCAGCAGTCGACAGGAAAAGACGGAATATTTGCGGATACATATCCGCGCAAATTCCAACAGCGAATACGACCAAAGCGTCAAATATAAAATAAGAGACGACGTAGTTCCTTATTTAACCCCGTATCTTGCTAATTGTCATAGTAAAGACGAGGCTGCGGACGTAATAACGCAACAAAAGGAAATTCTCGAAAAGAGAATCGACGGCATACTTAAATCAAACGGATACGGGTATTCTTCCTCCGTTAAGATAAGGAACGAAAAATTTCCTACGAGAGTGTACGGCGAACTTACTTTGGATAGCGGTTATTACGACGCAGTTATCGTGGAACTCGGAAAAGCGGAAGGCGACAACTGGTGGTGCGTCGTATATCCGCCACTCTGTTTTACGTCGGGCGAAAACGTTAAGTATCGCTCGAAGATAGCAGAGATAATAGCCGAATGGAAAAAGAAAAGAACGCAGGCGTTTCTCGGCGAAAATTTCTCCGAATCGATTTATTGAGCTTATTTATCGAGCGCGAGGAGCTTATATTTCGAGGGGCTTATTT
>ERZ808278.991-NODE-991-length-14001-cov-4.933099_pt1 | contig 14001 bp, 12 predicted proteins | sample MGYA00521239_ERZ808278 | MGnify/ENA primary metagenome ERZ808278 (study PRJEB31516, sample SAMN03275600) | gut metagenome | biome: mammalia-associated habitat; material: feces | host: Papio cynocephalus | place: Kenya | collected 2012-07-17 ... | reverse complement strand
GTGTTCCACACATGGGACCATGTCTTCACCTCTGCAAATGCCGCTACACTCAGTGTCAGCATCAGCAACATGGCGAAGATTTTCTTCGTAAAATTCGTCATAAGAGTTAATTTTAAGTGGTTAAATATTAAGTTTGTTTCGCAAAAGTAACATAAATTGATTTAAAATCACATAATAAATTATCTTGCAGAAAAATATCTGTTTTCCTTTTTTGTGTAAGAGTTCAATCCTTTCCGGCATTTTTCTTCACCGTGATGTGCATTTCGCAATTCGCACAATCAAAATGCACCTCCAGCACATTAGCACCTGTTCGCAAAAACAGCTTTTCTGGGAGAGTCTTGCCCCCTTTTTGCTTTTTACACGCCCCAAGCTCCCGACGAATGCAGTAGCGCGTGTGCATCACAGATGGTATGGTGCTTGGCATCTCGCATTCAAGCGCGGGGTCTATGGTTTCGGCGCCATGGCTCTCATACACTTGCCGGGCCAAATGGTTTGCCACGTTGTCGCTATAAGTTAGATGCTTTGAAAATGTAGGTGCATCGGTTTGTTCGGGCAAGCGCAGGGGGCGTTTAAAAGTGATACGCTGCGCACTGTCAAGAGCCTCAACAGCCTTTCTTCTCAATTTCGCCAAAATCGACGACGGAATAAACTTGCTGGGCATCAACGCCGCATTTTCCAAACGATATATCGTACCACCCAACTTGGAAATAACCTGCATTTGCTGCTTGCTTTGGTCGCCTTTAGCCATATCTAATTCCAGGCAGTCAATCGTCTGCACCACGAGATTGCCTCTCTCATCGCTCATCTGAAGACACAGCTCGCCATGTGCCCACCACAACCTGGCATCAACCGCCACCTTGCGTTCTGCCGTTGTTCCGTTGAGGGTGTCGTCAAAAGCTTTGTCGAAAGTTCTGTAAACCATTGTTCCCGCAGGAATTGAAACGGAGTCTTTCAAAACCAAGTCAGAGCCATCAGCCTTATTCACCCGAAATCCCCTATATTCGCCTCGCTGGTCAAAATAGCTAAGGCCATCACCGTTGGAAATGGCAGTCGCCGTGGAAATTCGCACAGTCTTGCCCCTTGCATAAAGCACTTTCCCGATAGGCTCGCCAAGCGATTTAGGAGTGTTGAGCGAAGCCATTGAGTGACCGTTTTTGGGGTGGCGCTCTGTCAGGAAATATGACGTGAACGAACGGTTAAAACTTTTTGAAAGCTGTGGCGTGAAGGAAATGTCAGATTTCCCGTACGACGACCTCACATATCTGTCGGAGCGACGCGATATCACTTCATCAAGAGCCTTACGATAGTAAGCCACCACATTCTTCACATAGTTTCCGTCCTTTAGCCGTCCCTCAATTTTTAACGACGACACACCCGCTTCAAGCATCTCCTCAAGATGATTGCTCGCATTATAGTCGCGAAGAGAAAGCAAGTGCTTACTGCTCATCAGCACTTTGCCGTCTGCATCAAGCAAATCGAAAGGCAACCGACAAATTTGAGCGCACTCCCCTCTGTTAGCGCTCCTCCCCTTCAAGCATTGGCTCACTTGGCATCGCCCGCTATAGCTCACGCACAAAGCTCCATGCACAAAGGCCTCAAGCGGAGTGTCGGGGACCGCCGCATGAATCTCAGAAATTTCTTTCAACGAAAGTTCTCTTGCCATCACCAATTGAGAAAACCCCATCTGCACCAAGAATTTCGCTTTGTCGGAGTTGCGCAAGTCACACTGGGTGCTCGCATGCAGCGCAATAGGCGGAATATTCATCCGAAGAATGCCCAGATCCTGCACAATCAAAGCATCCACTCCCGCAGCATACAGGTCTGAAATGAGCCTTTCCACGGCAGGTATCTCATAATCATACACGAGGGTATTGACGGTAGCGTAAACTCGCGCCCCATACTGGTGGGCAATGTCGGCCACACGGGCAATGTCGGCAGTGGAGTTTCCCGCCGAAGTGCGGGCACCATGGCTTTCTGGTCCTATATAAACGGCATCAGCGCCATGCAATATGGCCTCGATGGCAATTGCCGCATCACGCGCAGGTGCAAGTAGCTCTATTTCTCTTCGTTTGTCTTTCATTTTCTTCGCAAATGTAATAAAAAAGGGCGTAATTTTGTTGATTTAAGTATTGTTTACGTATTCGACTGGCATTTTTAGCAGTTTTTTAAGTTCTCTTGCTTGTTTTCTTGCAAATAATGAGTAATTTTGCAGTTTAGAACAAAAACGCATTTTTATAAAGGTTGATGACTGGTAAAATAATCACAATATTATGTGCGGCAGCACTGCTCACAAGTTGTGGCGAATACAACAAAGCGCTTAAAAGCACCGACTATAATTACAAATTCGAGTTCGCCAAAAAAGCGTTTGAGCAAAAGAAATACACCCAAGCCTACACACTGCTGGAAGATGTTCACACCGTGTTTCGTGGCACGCCAAAAGCAGAGGAAGCGCTCTACCTACTGGGATTGAGCTACTATGAGAACAAGGACTACCTCAACTCTGGCTCCTACTTCAAGCAGTACTACACCCAATATCCTAAAGGGCAGTACACCGAGCTGGCACGCTTCTATGCGGGCTACGGGTATTACCTTGACTCTCCTGATCCCCAGCTCGACCAAAGCGAAACGATGAAGGCTATCGAGGAACTTCAAGCCTTTCTCGACTATTTTCCCAAGAGCGACAAGGTGTCGATTGCACAAAATGCGATTTTCGAGCTTCAAGACAAACTCGTGCTCAAGCAGCTACAAAACGCCACTCTCTACTTCAACCTCGGCAATTATATGGGCAACAACTACGAGAGTTGCGTGATTACCGCAAAAAACGCAATTAAAGACTATCCTTACAGCAAATACAAAGAGCAACTTGAATTCCTTATACTCAAAGCACGCTTCAACGAAGCCAGCGAAAGCGTGGATGAGAAAAAGGAAGAACGTTTCAACACTGTAATTGATGAATATTACTCATTCATCAACGACTACCCCGACAGCCAAAACCGCAAGGAGGCCGACAACATATTCAAGATTGCAAGCAAGCATGTGAACAACGACAAATAAGCAACAATTCAATATAAGATTCAATTAAAATGGATTACAAAAAGACTAACGCACCGCAGACAACTACTGTAAACGACCTCATTGAGCTCGCTAAACCCACTGGCAACATCTATGAGAGTGTTACTATTATCAGCAAACGTGCAAATCAAATAGCGGCAGAAATGAAAAGCGATCTGGAAAAGAAACTTCAAGAGTTCGCTTCGATGAGCGACAACTTGGAGGAAATCTCCGAGAACCGCGAACAAATCGAAATTTCCCGCTATTATGAAAAACTTCCTAAGCCAACCCTCATTGCTACACAGGAGTTTAAGGACGGAAAAATTTATTACCGCAACCTGGCCAAGGAAAAAGATGGGCTCGACTTCTAAATAGAGGATTTGATAATATATAAATATATCAAACAGTAATCATAGAAAAGCCACGAAGCAAAATATGCCTCGTGGCTTTTTCATTCCCATCTCCATATGCATCATCGCGCTCTCCCCCTCCTATTTTCAAACATCCAATCATCACGCCATTAATCAATTACAACTATTAACGTTCAATGCCGCCACACGATTTTCCTAATGAGAGCGTGTTATATTACACAAGAAATGCGGCACTTAACGCATAAGAGCGAAGTGCCGCATTTCTATATCATATTATTTCTTGTGGACGTGGATTAATTAGATAACGCCTTGTCCCATCATAGCGTGAGCCACTTTCATAAAGCCAGCTATGTTGGCGCCCTTCATATAGTTCATATAGCCATCTTCTTCCTTACCATACTTCACGCATTGGTCATAGATATCCTTCATAATTCTGTGAAGGTTCTTATCCACTTCTTCTGCGCTCCAGTAGATGTGCTGAGCGTTCTGAGTCATTTCAAGTCCAGAAGTAGCCACACCACCTGCATTCACAGCCTTACCTGGTGCGTAAACCATCTTGTTGGCCAAGAACACATCAATAGCTTCGGCCGTACAGCCCATGTTAGAAACTTCTGCCACAAGAAGCACCTTGTTGTCGCGAAGCATTTCAGCGTCAGCTTTGCTCACTTCGTTCTGAGTGGCGCAAGGCATTGCGATGTCCACTTTCTGCTCCCATGGCTTTTTGCCAGCGAAGAACTTAGCGTTTGGATATTTCTCTGCGTATGGCGCGCACACGTCGTTGCCCGATGCACGAAGTTCAAGCATTGTTTCAATCTTGTCAGGAGTATTGATGCCATCTGGATCGTAGATATAGCCGTCAGGGCCAGAAATTGTAACCACTTTAGCACCAAGCTGTGTAGCTTTCGACACTGCACCCCATGCCACATTACCGAAGCCCGAAACTGCCACAGTCTTACCCTTGAAGTCTGTGCCAAGGTCTTTCAGCATGCTCTGCACATAATAGCAAGCACCATAGCCTGTGGCTTCAGGGCGAATGCGGCTACCGCCAAACTCAAAGCCCTTGCCTGTAAGAGTACCGGTGTGTTCACGAGTGAGCTTCTTGTACATGCCAAAGAGATAGCCCACTTCACGGCCACCAACGCCGATATCACCGGCTGGCACATCCATGTCAGGGCCAATGTTACGCCACAGCTCTATCATAAACGCCTGGCAGAAACGCATAATCTCTGCATCGCTCTTTCCACGTGGGCTAAAGTCTGAACCACCCTTTGCACCACCCATAGGAAGCGTGGTAAGCGCATTCTTAAATGTTTGCTCAAAGCCAAGGAACTTCAAGATAGAGAGGTTAACAGAGGCATGGAAACGAATACCGCCCTTGTACGGGCCAATAGCATTGTTGAACTGAACGCGATAGCCAATGTTATTCTGAACTTCACCCTTGTCATCTACCCATGTCACACGGAATGTGAGAATACGGTCAGGCTCAACCATACGTTCAATGATTTTTGCCTTTTCAAATTCGGGGTGCTTGTTATACTCGTCTTGCACGGTTAAGAGAACTTCACGCACAGCCTGCAAATATTCCTTTTCACCAGGATGTTTTGCCTCGAGATTAGCTAAAATCTTATCAACATTCATGATAGATATTTTTTAAGTTATTGTTAATAGTTGTTGTTTATTATCTCAGAGTATTTGCCATAAGCCTTTTCTGCTAACGACATGGCAAATATATACCAAATTTTCAATATGGCAATACTTTTAAGTGAATATTTTTCTGAAAATTTCAAAAAATCATACTTTACCATAGCAAATTGACATTTTCCTATTCACAAACGCCATCTAACTTCGCAAGTCCATTACACCGCTTTTCTCCACCTTAAGCGAGAACTCTCACACACCTGCACATAAAAACAATTCCATATAGCGCTATGCCTTCTAAAAAATGCTTAAATTCCACGTTTTTAACACGATGGTTTCACCAATTTCTGATTTTTATCAGTAAATTAGCATAAATTTTTTAAACTTCGGACAATTGGACAAGTCTAAAACCCAAAAATTAAAAATACGAACTACATTTAAAACATTATATTATTATGTGTTACAGATTAACTGCTTTATTAGGAGTTGGGCTACTTGGCCTTGGCATGCTCGCACAGGCCCAGGACTTCGACGACATCTATTACGATGGTAGTGAATCTTCCAAACCCACAGAGAAAGTCATTACCACCCCTGTAAGAACTTCTCAATCAAGAAGTGGCGCAAACATAACGCCACGCCGCTATCGCATTCCCGCTAACTCCGGTTCTTCGGCAGCAAGAAGCGACGATGAATATAACCGCAGAGGCGCATACAGCAGAAGCGCAATGGCCGATTCTTCCAGTAGCGACTCCGCCTTTATAGAAGGCGGCAAATTCGCCAACACCGAGCGTATTGAGCGATTCTACGACCCCAATGTGGTGAGTGGTTCGGGTGACGACGAACTCATCACTCTATACTACGACACCACCCCAACCGTGAACATCGTGGTGGGCAGCACTTTCCCCACCTATGATTGGGGTTGGGGAGTGATTGCCGACCCCTGGTATGCCTCTTGGTATGGACCAAGTTGGAGTTGGAGCTGGAGCTGGAGCAGCCCTTGGTACAGCACATGGTACGACCCCTGGTTTGGTTCAAATTGGGCTTGGCGCCATTCATGGTGCGACCCTTGGTTCGGTTCAGACTGGGCTTGGCACCATCCTTGGCATGACTCTTGGTTCCGTCCATCACATCCTTGGGGAGGCCCTGGATGGGGACATGGATATTACGCAGGCAATGGCCGTCGTCCAGGCGCAGGAGCATCATACAGCGGCACAAACGTGAGCGGTGGCCGCCGCCCTAACTACTACACCTCCAATGGTGGCAGCACAAGCGTGGGCTCACGCCGTCCGTCATCATCGGCCAGTTATAGTGGGAACGGCCGCTATAGCTCTACCAACGTGTCGGGCGGTCGTCCTGGCTATGCTGTAGGCAATGTGGGATCCGGAGCTGTTACCAGCTACAGCCGTAGGCCATCCTCCACCGTCAATAATAGCACCTTCGGTCAAAGCCGTCCGGGCTACGCCACCCAGCAGCCTTCACGCTCCTCTTACGAAAGTCGTTCCACCTCACGCAGCTTTGAGCGTTCGTCTTCATCATCAAGCTGGGGTGGAGGCAGCGGTAGCTTCTCTGGCGGAGGATTCTCAGGAGGCCGTTCCGGTGGTGGATTCTCAGGCGGAGGTGGGCACAGACGCTAATCCAAAACGAAACTCTAATTTATCCGCATCATTCTTATAGACAACTCATATAAAACTTCAAAAAAATAGACTACAGTAATGAAAAAAATATATCTTGGTCTGATGGCTTGCGCATTACCAATGGCGATGAGCGCACAAGAAACATTCGATGCCTTGCAGATGTCGCAAACCGAACTTCGAGGCACATCCCGTTTCCAGTCGATGGCTGGTGCATTTGGCGCACTCGGTGGCGACATATCCACACTTAACCAAAACCCCGCGGGCGTGGGCGTGTACAGAAGCAGCGACGCAAATGCCACTTTTGGCCTCGATTTCAACAATAGCGAGACACCATCTTACAAGGACAACAAAACAAATTTCAACGTGCAGTCGATAGGCTATGTGGGAGCTATCAAACTCAACAACGACATTATGCCTAACTTAAACGTGGGCTTCAGCTATAGCCGGAAAATGGACTTTAGTCGCCATTACAGAGGGGCTAATTGGGGGGCACCTACCTCTATCACTAACTATATAGCGGCAAACACGGGAACATGGACTCCCGATGACTTATCGCAATCCGACAGCAAGAATCCCTACTACGACACTAATGCGCCATGGGCAAGTATTCTGGCCTACAATAGCTACCTCATCAACAATAATAACAAGCAGTGGCAGGGCCTGTATGGCAATGGCACTACGGGGTATAACGAATTTGAAGTGGAGCAGAAAGGCCACAAAGATGAATATAGCGTGAATTTAGGCGGAAATATTCTCAATAAAGTGTACTGGGGTATTGGTGTCGGTATCGTGGACTTCACCTACGACTGCTACCAATATTATGGCGAGTCGCTTCAGAATGCCTATATCGCCAATATTAAGAACAAGGGTAACATTGAAGTGGGAACTGCTGATTTCGGCTTCGAGAACTATCTCCACACCGCTGGCACTGGCTATAACTTCAAGCTCGGTGTAATAGTGAAACCTGTGAATGAACTTCGCCTGGGCTTCGCTTTCCACACACCCACCTACTACGACTTAAAGGACAGCTACAAAAGCCAGGCTGCTTTCGAGATGAAAATCTCTGACGACAATGCCTACCACGGCACCAACGAGTCGGGCGAAAAAGGATACTACGATGTGATGCGCTACACCCTAAAAACCCCTTGGCGCTTCATTGGCAGTGTGGCAGCTGTACTTGCAAAGTCGGCCATCGTCAGCTTTGACTATGAATACGTGGACGCGCAATCAATTCGAGTATGCGATGACAACGGTGAAGAATACGTCAGCACCACCAACAACATCAAAAGCTACACCAAAGCATCACACATTTTCCGTGTGGGCGCAGAATACCGCATCACCCCCAACTGGAGCTTACGCGCTGGCTATTCTTTGGAAAAATCGCCTGTGGCTGAATCCGTCAAAAACAACCAGACGCAAGTTGTAACCGTGAATAGCAACCCTACTTACGAGTTTAACAACGACATTGAATACATCACCGCCGGCATCGGTTACCACTTTAAGAGTTTTTACTGCGACCTTGCCTATGTGCACAAGCAGCGCAAAAGTCAATACAATGCCTTTTCCCCTCTTCCTTACGGGAATGGCATGATTGAGCCTAGCGTTTACAGCACAGTCACAGACAACAACAACCGTGCCACCGTCACCCTCGGATTCCGCTTCTAACAAAACTTCTTGAACTATAAATATAAGTTCATTTTTTCTTCACTTAGTCGGCTGCCCATAGTTTTGAGCAGCCGACTTTGGTTGATGAAAATCTTTTTTGTAATTTTGAAAACTAAATAGCATCACACACGAATGAACAACGACTCCTCTCCTGTAAATATCGACCTTGACAACCCCGAATTTCAATGCGCATGGAATCTGCTGAAAAACACCACCACATCAGTGTTCCTTACTGGTAAAGCTGGTGCCGGTAAAAGTACATTTCTCAAATATATTCGTCAAAATATCCATAAAAAAAACGTGGTTCTCGCCCCCACTGGCATCTCCGCCGTGAATGTGGGCGGGCAGACGCTGCACTCTTTCTTCAAAATTCCATTCAAGCCTCTACTTCCCGATGACCCAGAGTACACCCCTCTAAGAATACGGAAAACGCTCCGGTACAATAAGGACAAAGTGAAGGTTATCAAGGAACTGGAACTTATCATCATCGACGAGATATCAATGGTGCGCGCCGACATCATCGACTTCATAGACAAGGTGCTTCGCATCTATTCCAACAATATGCGCGAGCCTTTCGGCGGAAAGCAACTGCTATTTGTGGGCGATGTGTTTCAACTGGAGCCAGTGGTCACTCGTGATATGCGTGAAATTCTTTCACGGTTCTACAGGCAGTTCTATTTTTTCAACGCCCGCGTGTTTGGCGACCTCGGCCTTGTGCCTATAGAGCTCAGAAAAGTGTATCGCCAACAAAACGACAGCACATTCCTCTCGCTGCTCGACCGTGTGCGGCTCAACCATGCCACGCAAAACGACATCTACCAGCTCAACTTACGCTACAAGCCAGACTTCAAGGAGAAGGAAGGAGAGTTTGTCATCACACTGGCCATGCGGCGTGATGCGGTGGATGCCATCAATGATGAGCATATGCGAGCTCTTACCACACCAGAATACACTTTTATGGGCGAAATCACTGACCAATTTCCAGAAAATGAGTTGCCCACCAGCAAAGAACTTGTTCTGAAGCAGGGCGCACAGGTGATTTTCATTCGTAACGACAAAGAAAACAGATGGGTGAACGGAACGCTTGCTAAAGTATGTGAGGTAAGTGACGACATACTGAAAGTGGAACTGGAGAATGGCAGCATTCATCAGCTTGAAAAAGAAACGTGGGAAAATATTCAGTATTCCTACGACGAGAAGGAGAAAAAAATAATCGAACAAGTGCTGGGCACATTTTCGCAATTCCCCATCAAGCCTGCATGGGCCATCACTGTGCACAAGAGCCAGGGACTCACTTTCAACAATGTGGTTATTGATTTTGGTGGCGGAGCTTTCTCCTCTGGGCAAACATACGTGGCACTCTCTCGATGCACATCGCTCGATGGCATTACCTTGCTCCATCCTATAAGAGAACGCGACATCATTGTCAGCACTGCCGTAGTGCAGTTTAGCCACAATTTCAACAATCAGTTGCTCATTGAAAATGCACTGCGACAGGAAAAGGCGGCTTCTCTTTACCGTAAATCAGTCCACGCCTTCGACCACTTCGAGTTTTCAGAATGCGTGGAATGCTTCACAGAGGCCATGAGCATCAACGATGTCACCAGATCTCCAGCCGTACACCGCCTCGTGGCACAAAAACTCTACCATTTCAGTGGTCTTCAAAAGCGAATACACACACTTGAGAACGCTATCGACGCACAAAGCCAGCTACTACGCCAACTCGCTGAAGAATACACAGAAATGGGCAAACAATCGCTCGGCTATGGCAATTTGGCCAATGACGACGATGTTCCCTACGGGGCAAAGAGCAAAACGCTTGACGAGATCTCCTACAAATCAGCCATCGCCAATTTCGACAAAGCTATTCACATCTGCCCTTCCTACACCCCGGCTTACATAGGTAAAGCACATCTACTCTACACTTCTGGAGAAGTGGACAGCGCTGAGAAACTCTACCAAGAAGCGCTAAAAACTGCGCCAAATTCTTACGAAGCGCACATGGCACTTGGCCAGCTCTACACCGACATCAATGAAACCCCTAAAGCACTCAAAAGCTACTTAAAAGCTGCAAAAGACAATAAAGATGCCCCGCAGCCCTATGAGGCCTTAGCACAAATTTGCAGAAAGGTGAGGTTGACCGACAAGGCTGAAGAATATGAGAATAAAGCCACAAGGCTCCGAAGCGCACAATCAAAAAGACGCAAAAAAAAGAAATAGCGTAATCCGCATCAGCAATTGCGTTCTTTTGCCCTAAATACCTTAAATCACACATTTCCACTTCTCGTTTTTCCTTTTTTTCTCTTTTCTAAGAATAAATTTGTAAAATGTGGGGAATTGTTGCTACATTTGTATAATTAAATCAAGACAAATATGCGCCTGCGCCACCTACTTATATTTCTTTGCACAATGTTTCTGTTGTTCACCTCATCATCATGCGTGAGTAGAATCATGTATGAAGACGGACAGTTCGACAGTAATGACGTGCTCGAGGATGCTGACGACATACTTCTGCTCAATAGCGAAATCAATCAAGACGACGCATTCCACGACTAACCCCACCTATACTCCACACCTCCACAACTTTCGGGACAAGCAAAAAGCAGAGGCTTTCCTCCATTGAGAAGAACCTCTGCTAATATCATTGTATGTTAGCAAACATGCGCGTGCTACACACGTCTGAGTTTTCAGCCCACTAATCCTATTTGTTCACCTGAAAGCGGTTCCAGCCATCTTTCAGAAACTTGGCCACTTGTGTGGCGGCTGCAAGGCCAGCGTTGATGTTGGCCTCAGCCGTTTGCGCACCCATTTTCTTAGGGGTGAACAACACTCTGTCGGGGTATTGCGCTTCAAGTTTGGCAGCGATGTCAGGCTTCACATCTGCCACATAGCGCACATCGTCACGGGCTGCAAGAGCTTCTGCAAGGCTTTCTTCGTCAATCACTTCCTTGCGTGCAGTGTTAATCAGTACTCCATCTTTTGGCAGAAGTTCGATAAGGGCTTTTCCCACCGACTTCTTTGTGTCGGCGGTTGCAGGTATGTGAAGGCTCACATACTGGTTGTTCTCATAAAGGTCTCGCACGCTGTGAACAGGTGTCACACCATCTGCAAGCATGTCCTCGTCCTTCACCCATGGGTCAAGCGCGCTCACCTTCATATCAAATCCTTTGGCAATGCGTGCCACATTACGGCCCACTTGGCCATAGGCATGAATGCCAAGTGTTTTACCTTTCAGTTCGGTGCCGCTTGTGCCATTATAGCGATTGCGAATCAAGGTAAGAAGCAAACCAAACACTAATTCTGCCACAGCGTTGCTGTTTTGCCCCGGAGTGTTCATCACGCATATGCCTTGTGCCGTAGCCTCGGAAAGGTCAATGTTGTCATAGCCAGCGCCGGCTCTCACCACCACTTTCAAGTCGTTAGCGGCATCCATCACTTCCTTATCCACGATGTCGCTTCTCACGATAAGACCAGCACAGCCTGCTATGGCCTTAATCATGTCTTCCTTTGTACCTTTTTCCACAAGCACCATCTCATGACCCTCGGCCTCAAGAACGTCCTTGATGCCACTTACTGCCGCTGGAGCAAATGGCTTGCTTGTTGCAACCAAAATTTTCATAACCTAATGCGTTTTATTTTGTTACTTGTTCTCAAATTCCTTCATAGCCTCCACAAGCACCTTCACACTCTCAAGTGGAAGTGCATTATAGAGCGAAGCGCGGAAACCACCCACAGATCGGTGTCCCTTGATGCCTACGATGCCTTTAGTTGAGGCAAAGTCAATAAAGTCTTTCTCCAAGTCTTTATATTCAGGCTTCATCACAAAGCATACGTTCATAATGGAACGGCTCTCTTCGCTCACTGTGCCCACAAACATCTTACTTGAGTCGATAGCATCGTAGAGGACAGCGGCCTTTTCCTCATCCATCTTCTGAAGCACCTTTACGCCTCCAAGCGATTTATACCATTTCAGTGTTTGCAGCGCACTGTAGATAGGAAGCACTGGCGGAGTGTTGAACATAGAGCCCTTTTTCACATGAGTTTCATAGTTGAGCATCGTTGGGATTGGGCGTGTCATTTTGCCGAGGGCATCAGTTCTCACAATCACGAAAGTGACACCTGCTGGCGACACGTTCTTCTGAGCGCCACCATAGATGACATCGTATTTTGAGACATCAATAGGGCGTGTGAATATATCGCTCGACATATCTGCCACCATACGCACAGGCACATCGGGGTCAACACGAAGCTCTGTGCCATAAATCGTGTTGTTAGTGGTAATATGCAGATAGTCCACATCGGTGGGAACATTCTCAATCTTTGGATAGTGGGTGTAGTTGACCTCCTCGCTTGAAGCCACCACTTCAACATCGCCAAACAATTTAGCCTCCTTGATGGCTTTATGTGCCCATGTGCCGGAATCAACGTATGCCGCTTTGGTCTTCAGCAAGTTGTAGGGCACCATGCAGAACTGTGTGCTTGCTCCGCCACCCAAAAAAAGCACTTCATAGCCCTCTGGTATATCGAGCAACTCTTTGAAGAGTGCTTGAGCCTCGTCCATCACAGCCACAAATTCTTTACTGCGGTGAGAAATCTCAAGAATAGAAAGTCCTGTACCTGCGAAATCGCGAATTGCCTCAATAGTGTGGTCAATGGTGTATTGACTCATAATTGAAGGTCCTGCATAAAAATTGTGCTTCTTCATAACTCTAATTTGTTTAAGTTTTGACGTTGATATTACTGTTGCCATCTTGCGATGTAACATACAAATTTAAGCATTTTTTTTGATTAAAAAAGTGATTGATGTATTTAATTCCATCATTATGGAGAAAAAGCCACCTGTCTTGTGCTCCACCACACCATATAATATAGTGATAATAGCGACAGACAGCTGCTAATAACGCCAGGAGGTTTGGACATATGACATGGAGCGCTTGTGTGATTAAGCGGAAATGGCTACCTTTGTATATTACAACACAATACATCAAGAAACAGCATTCAAAGCACATCGCAAATGATAAAAATTGGCACATACAATAATTTAAAGGTGAACCGCTTTGTTGACTTTGGCTTATACCTTGCCGACGAAGAAAACAATGAGGTGCTACTCCCTAAACGCTATCTCACAGGAGAAGAGAAAATTGGCGACGATATTCACGTCTTCGTTTACCACGATTCTGAAAACCGTCCGGTCGCCACTACCGAAACACCACACGCAGTGGTGGGTGAATTTGCCCTTATGCGCGTGAACCAAGTGAACCAAGTGGGTGCGTTTCTCGATTGGGGATTGGCCAACAAGGAATTGCTTGTGCCTTTCCGCGAACAGCGTGTGCGAATGCAGCCTGGTCGCAGCTATATAGTATATGTGTATATCGACGACAATTCTGGCCGTATTGTGGCCTCGGCAAAACTGGGAAAGTTTCTCGACTGCAAAATCCCCCGCTTTCGTCATCGCCAGAAAGTGGATGTACTGGTGGTGCAGCGCACCGAACTGGGCTACAAAGTGATTGTTGACAATCTGTTTTGGGGACTTCTATACAGCAACGAGATTTACACCGACATCAATATTGGCGAGCGCCACACAGCCTTTATCAAGCAGGTGCGCGACGACGGAAAAATCGACGTCACGCTTGAGCAGATTG
>ERZ808278.990-NODE-990-length-14010-cov-4.680975_pt1 | contig 14010 bp, 16 predicted proteins | sample MGYA00521239_ERZ808278 | MGnify/ENA primary metagenome ERZ808278 (study PRJEB31516, sample SAMN03275600) | gut metagenome | biome: mammalia-associated habitat; material: feces | host: Papio cynocephalus | place: Kenya | collected 2012-07-17 ... | reverse complement strand
TCTTTTACCACAACATATAGAAAATATTAAATCACTAGCAAAAAAGAAATAATTTCTCTGATTTTAGGAGAATCATCGTAAGAAAGTAAAAATCTGCTGTTTGGTTTTCATCTGCCGATGAATCAGCCGCTCGTGAATATATTGATTATTGCAAACAATGGGCAACGCTATTTAACATAGCAACAAAATATCTAGGTGAACAAATTCTAGATAAAGAAAAAGATATCAAAGCCTATGTTATTCAATTCTCAAACGGTACTAAAATTCACGCATTATCTTCAAAACTTAGATGAATATCGAAGAATTAAAGCATCATCTCTTGGTGCAGAAGGGATTATGGATTCTGACTTTAACCATATGATGGAAACAACTAACGAACAATTTAAGCTCTTAAAAATTAATATGAAAGAGCTTGTATTCCCTCACTTGCACAAACCGATTGAACTTTTGAATAAAGCTCTAACAAGTATAAATAAGAATCCATTACTTCAAAAGGGTTTATTTGGTGCAATTATTGGAACGATTGGTTTGGGTGTTGTTCTATCTGCTCTTGGTACAACTGCGATTTTAATCGGTAAAATCGTGTCTGGTTATGGTAGATTTTTAGGTTATGCAAGAGATTTAACTCCTGTATTAATCAAGAACTCTGCAAAACTTCTTGAATTTGTTGGGCTTAATTCTGCCGCTCACAATTTAACTTTCAAAACAAAGATTCTTCAAAGTGGAGATAAATTGGGATTGGCTTCAGCCTTTTCTGTAAAAGGTGGATTTTTAGCAGATATAAGAAGAATAGATAAAAATTTAAGAGAAAGTCTTTTAAAAACATTTAGAGAATTTCCAACTACCATTTCTAAATCTGCACTTGCACTAAAAGAGTGGACAGTAACTTCAGTTAAATCAATTCCATCAAACTTTGTTGCAGGTTTAAACGGTTTGAAAAAAGGATTTTTAGGAATCCCAAATCTAATCAAAACTGCTATTGTATCTTTTAGAGCATTTTCAGTAACTTTGCTGACATCTCCTCTTGGTTGGATAGCACTTGCGATTGGTGCTGTGGCATTAGTTATCTATAAATATTGGAAACCAATTACAGGATTTTTTGAAGGAATATGGCAAGGATTAAAAGAGGGTTTGCAACCTTTGATGCCATTATTCAAACAAATCGGCAATTCTATATCTCCAATTTTAAAACCTATAAACTTTCACGCAAGTTTTTGCGTTCCGGAAGACGAATTAAAAAAGCTCAAAAATGTTGCTAAAAAAGGTGAACCTCTAAAGTTCATAAAAGGAAACGGTGAATATGTCGGAGTTTTTGTCATTACTGAAATTGTTTCAGCAACGGAACAAACAAGTGATGAGGGAGATATTATCTATATTCAAGCCGACCTCAATTTAAGAGAGTACGCAGGAAAAATTAAAGAAAAGAAGAAAACGCAAAATGGATTAAAGAAAAAATGACGGAATATTATTCGTATATTACAAAAGACAATGATAGGTGGGATTTGATTGCTTACACATTTTATAGTGATGCAACAAAATACGAGCCAATCATAGAAGCAAATCCAAATATACCAATTACCCCAATATTAAAGGCAGGATTAAAATTAAAAATTCCTGTGCTTGATGAAACTGAAACAATAAAATTTGAACTTCCTCCTTGGAAGAAATAAGAAAAATAACGTTGTACATTGAAAATTAAATATTAAAAATAGTTTAAGTTTATGATAAAATTAACTTATTGAGGGGATTTTTTGCATGACAAAAGTCTTTTTATCTGAGAAAAAATATACTGATTTTGCTAATATGCATGAAGATTGTCAAAATATATTAAAAGATATCTTGACTAAACATTCATTCATAGAAATTAATGATCTCCTTAAAAATGTTCGAAATTCTTGTGGCAAAAATATATTAAATAGTTATTTTATTGTAGGACATTTACCTCAATATGTTGTGAATTCAATTGAAAGCAAAACTGTTGTTTTAAAGTTTTCTGTAGATAGTTTATTAAAAAATATAATAGAACATCCAGAAATTACAGTTTCTGAATACGAAGCAATCTCTAAATACATTTTAGATGCAGAATATATTTTCTTGAAAAACAAGAAAAATTTAATCTACTTTAAAATTGCAGACAATATTTATCAATTCGTTGTTAAAAGTACCCAAAATAAACAAGAAAACTTTTTAACAACATTCCATAAAGCAAGTGGAAAACAACTTGAAAAAGATTTAAAACGTTATAAAAGCATAAAAAAATAGTTCCGATTATGAGGACTCGAACTATCCCTCTGTGACCTAAAGTCTCGGTATCGAGATTTACCGTATCAGAACTATCTAGTAACATTATAAACTATGGGATGCATTTTTTCAACCCCAATTATGCATTTTAATTGCCATTAACTATTTTTATATTTAATTTTCTTTTGTATGACTGATTTTTACGAAACTAAAGTCAAACTATTGTATTAAGAAAGATTAAATATGCTAAAACCCTATTTTAAAATTGAATATAACAATAAAGATATAACAAGAGATGTATCAAACTACGTCACTAATATTGAATATACTGACTTTGAAAGTGGAGAAAGTGATGAAATAAATATTACTTTTGAAGATTCAGAAAAGTTATGGCAAGGTACTTGGATTCCAACAAAAGGTGATGCATTAAGAGTGTATATCGGATATGTTGGAGAAAAACTTTTAAACTGTGGAATCTTTGAAATTGATGAAATCGAATACTCTGTACCACCAGATTCTATTGTTGTCAAAGGTCTTGCAACAGGAATTAAAAAAGCATTCAGACAAAATAATTCAGTTGCTTATGAAAATAAAACCTTAAAGCAAATCGCAAACGAAATAGCGAAAAAACATAATTTAACCCTTGTTGGTGAAATTGATGACGTTAAGGTTGAAAGAATTACTCAAAACCAAGAACGAGATTTACAGTTTTTGCATAGACTTGCTGAGCAACACAAATAAAATAGGTCGTAAATATCAAACTAAGTGTTAGATTTTTTTTAAAATTTCAAATTGGGCTTTTCCTTTTTGGCTCACTTTATCCGTACAACGTAAATATATCCTTGAAATTCAGTAATAACAATGCGTTGCTCAATTAAATCGTTTTACCCGTACATCTTAGCGAAAGCACGTTTTGGCTCAGTTTGATGTACGGTTAAAATGATTTTTCCGACCTCTCAAATACCCTCATAGAGCAAGTTTTCCCAAATAAATCACATTACCCGTACAAACCAAATCATGCTTTCCAATACAACAAATCAGGATGTCGACACAGTAGATTGAACTCATTATGTTGCGAACATCGTGAGCAACATAACAGTTCGAGTCATTTGTAAAAGAACACAAGAAATGATTTCTTGTAACACTTGGTTTGATTATTTAGGGCAAAAGGTTTCATAAAATTAAAAACATTTTCCAATATAAACAGATAGAATTTAGACAAAAATTCTTCAATTTTAAGCAAGATATTCTTTATGATAAAATAGCGATATGAGTAGTATTGTTTATGAACCTTTAAAATTAATGAGAAAAGACGGTAAAATGGTTGATGCCGTTTATTACAACAATGCTGATATAGAAAACGTTGAGATTTTAAATATTAAAGAGCTTAAGTTCGAGGGGAAAGCAGTAAAGGATATTAAAAAAGCAGATATTCATAATGCTGTTCTAAAAAATGAAGATAAAATCTATGTGCAAAATAACAAAACAAAAATGGTAGCAGGTTTATCAAAAAAGCATTTGAACAAAATCATATCAACAATTTTCACTCGTGATATTGAAAGCAGATACGCTTACATAAAAAAAGAACTAATTTCTAACGTTGATACAATATTCTATAAATCTATTCCAATCTTAAGACATAACGAACTTAAAAGACCTTTATTATTTGATACTCAAATTATTCATAGATTTGCAGTACCAATAAAAATTGGGGGTCTATTCTTTTTAGCAATGATTACAGTAAAAGAAAGACTTGATTATAAAGAGGTTATGATTGATGAATTTTCAATCTATGATTTATACTCAAAACACAGCGATATCGAAAATAACTGCGATATAAACTTATTAATCAATTTTGTTAAAGAAAACCTTTTATCAATATATTAATAAAAGAAAAACATCTAGTAGTTCCTCTACGGCTTCTGCAAGAATTAATCTTGTGACTTTCCGTAGCCATACCAGATGTTACTTACATTATTTACGATAAACCCTGTTTTGTCAAGATATATCGCCAATAACATTATGTTTTATTAAACATCATCTAGACTCCAGTTTCACAAATCTTATCCTTTATAAACAGGGGAGTATCTTACAAACTCATTAATCCAAGGAATAAGTTTTTCTTCAATATGTTTTTGCATACTTTGTATGGTTTCATCTTTTATTTGGATTCCTATATTTGTTATAATATACCCTTTGCTCATAAGCCTATTGGCAATATCTCTTGGATTTTGATTAAAGGTCTTGCAGTATTTTAGAAAAATATCGTGATTTATATTTCTTCCATATTCTAACTTATAATTTATCATATTAGCAGCTTGCGTTGCATAATCATCAGGGAATAGTTGTTTTCCTCCTTCGTATTTATCATAAATTTCAAAAGCACGTTTTTTCTCTTGTGGTAAATCAATTTTAAAAAATTCCTTATTATAATCAATATTTGTATTTTCTAGATTTATTGCCATTGCAAATTGACATATTGGTCTAACTAATGGTTGAAAACCTACAATTCTAATATCCTTATTGTAAGGGTTCATAATATTTTCCCCACCTAGAGAAGAAAATAATACAGGATGAAATTTTGTAAAATCCTCTATTGGTTTATACATTCTATTTTCTTTATCCCAATATGTATATGCAAAAAACTCAGCAATATCTCGCTTTGTTGTAATATCTAAATAATTTGTTGCAAAGCCATAATGTTGGGCGATAGCCTCAAAATCAAATGCAAATTTTGCACCTTGACCTTCCGGTAGGTTTTTATTGTATGAAAACTCTATTTGATTTGCAAAATAAGTAAAATATGGAGTTCGTTGAAACCAATCTAAAAATTCTTCTTTTGCTATCCAAGCTATACATTTTTTGAGTGGAGAATCTTGTTTTTGCCAAGAAGTTTTAAATTTAGGATAATTTTGATTTTGTCCTCTATAATATCCCATATCGCCACTTAAGGTCTCATAGAGCATAATCTTAAAAAAAGTTCTACTTTCATCTAATATCATATGCCCAACGATATCTAAATCAATATGAAATGTGAATGGTGTCCAACCAATATTGTGATTATATGGGTTAGGAAAAGGACATTTAGGAATTTGTATTGACATTATCTAACTACCCTTTCTGCTGGATACAAAGGCTTTGAAACCCCTCTAAATGCGATTTTATCATTTATATAAGGAATAATTTGATTGTCTATTTCATTATTTATGACATCAACAACATCTTGTGGAATATCCCAAGTTTTATCAGTAAAAGTATAACCTAAATTATTAAGTTCTTTTGAAACATCTTCTAGATTTAATTTATTTATACAACAAAATTCTTCTACATATTCTTTATAAAGCATTTTGTTGTTTTTTACATCCCTAGCAAAAAATCCAACAGGTTCTTTTGGAAATAAACCAAAGCCTCGGTTTGCTTTCTCAAATATTTCTCTCGCAATAACAGGACTTTTGGGAAGTTTTACTTTTTTAAAAAGATGTTTTACTTTATCTTTTTTTTGAATTTCTATTGCCATTGCTTTTTGCAGGTGTGGTCGTAGTAATGATTGAAAACCTATTATTTTTAAACAATCAGGTTCTTTATTATAGATTGTTTTGAGATTTCCAATATACAAGGTAGGAGAATATCCTTTAAAATTTTGAATTGGATAATACATTCCATCTTTCTGATATGTATAAGCAAAAAACATAGCGACAAGTATGTCTTTTGTAATATCTAAATAATTAGACATAAACTCATAGTGTTGAGCTATTGCTTCTAAATCAAACTTAAATTTGCAGTTTAAGACTTGAAAATTTTGACAGCGATTGTAATAAGGCGTAGCTTTAAATAATTGCAGAAATTCTTGTTTTTTAACCCAATCTATGCATTTTCTTATTTTTTCACGTTTAAGCCAACCATATCGATTTGCAGTTGGAACAAAATGTCTATAATCTTTATTTTGCCCTCGGTATATAAAAGGACTAAATTCGTGTCCTAATATAACTCCAAACTCATTGGGATTATTTTGTATAAACGTTCCGTCAAAATAATTATTAGTATGACATCCTTCCTTAGTAATGTTAGAAAAAGCATAAGCTTCTTCATTTAAGGTTAGAAAATAGGCATCCATACTTGGAAGCTCAAAGCCTTCATTATTTCCTGTTGCAGGAATATAAAATATATTTAAACCGTTTTCATCTTTAATAATTGCCACTACAACCCCTCATGTTGATTTCATAATATAATTAAAACTTAAAAGTTCTAAAAAATTAACCTAAGCTCAACAATGTTTGTCTTAATTGTTCTTTAATCTTGTTTTCTTCTTCTTTTGTTGCAGATTCTGGAACATAAATTGGATTACCATAGATGTTTATAGATTTTAGAAACCACAAAGGTATTCTTAATTTATCCCAAGTTGGTAGAGAGCCTAAAAACTTACTCTTTGAATACCAAACGATAGGAATAATTGGTGCACCTGTGAGTTTTGCTATTTTTATTACTCCATTTTTAACTTGGTGCAACGGACCACTAGGACCGTCAACTGTAACTGCAATGTTCTCACCATTATTTAAACGTGAAATTAATTCAAAAGTTGCCTCTTTGCCTCCTTTATCTTTCCACCATTTATTTTGTGAACCTCGAACAGTTTTGAACCCCATTCGTTCAACGACTCTTGCTATTATTTCACCATCAATGGATTTACTAATTAAGATGTTTAACTTGTCTCTATTGGGAATTCCATCAAGACATAATTGGTCGTGATGCCAAAGAGCAAAAATAACTTTTTTATCATTTGCAGGATAGTTTTCACTTTTAAAAGTCACAAAAAATTCCCATATTCTAAATAGAAAATATAGTGTGGTTGATATTATTGGTACATATTTTTTTAGTTTTTGCTCTTTTGTTTGGTAGTTCAAATTGTTCAAATATCCTTATTCTTAGTTCTTACTCTATATTTCTATTTTCATTTATAATTGAATAAATGAAATCTAACCGCTCTTTTATTAATCTTCTATTATCTTGATTATATTTTTGAATATCAACATTTTTAATTAATAATTTTATAAAATCATTTAAATGAGGATTGTTTTCAAAAATCATTTTTATGAATTCATTATCTAAATAAATTAAATCTAAGAGTCTCATCTCTGAAAAATCAAAGTGATTACACAAGGAAGTTATTTTCAGTAAACGCAATAAATCATTAAATGATGTAATATTTGCATCAGTACTATAACTTATGTTTTCTAATTTATTGAGCAATTCTTTAATTTTGTCTATATTTTTTACTTTATGACTCAATATTAAATTAACTAAACAACACAAAAGAATAATTAATTTATCATTACTACTTTCATGGTTAACATTCTTAAGATTTAGTTTGATTTGAATTTCGCTATTAATTGCATTAAATAAACTATTTTCTATTTTTTTTTGTAAAAGAAATAATTTTATTATTAATTAACATGTACATTATATCGACATTTGATACTGTTATATTTTTATACTTTTCTGATGAAAATATTTTTTTGATTTTTTTCTTATCCATAGAACTTGCTATTTGGTAAAAGTCTGCAAGAATACTATCTGCACACCCTATTTTATCAATATTTTCTATATAATAATTTATTACATTTGTATTTGAGAATTTATATTTTCTAATATTAGATAGTGCCAAAATACAGTTATGTATTAACCTAAAATAATCATCATCAAATAATGTTATTTTATCTTTGTAGTTATCAATCACTTTTGCTTTGATGAAGTAAAAAACGAAGTAAAACGTGTTTCATTTCATCGGTTAAAATTGTGTTGTATTCACCCTGTTTATTAAATTTATACTGAGGGATAAGGCACTCTGCATTCTCATAACGTTCATAACTTTTAACCCAACGATGAAGTGTGCCGATTGAAATTGTTCCAATAAATTTAAAAACTTTAGGTAGGTACATTCCAGAATTATATAAATCCAAAAACATTGAATCAGCTTCTTTTTTAGTAGTAAATTTCTTTCTGTAATTCAATAATGCTTTTACAATGTCTAACCTTGCAAGCGAAGTTAATCTTGCACTTTCTGATACAAAAGTCGTTGGTTGGTAATTTAAAGGAACAAGTGCTGTTGATTTTGGATTACCTTCACGAAGTTTTTCTTGAATTTCAGGTTCAAGACTTGAATACAATATTTCATAAGATGTTCCACCATTGACTTTTACTTCACGAGCAACATATTTGCTTTCTGGTTTATTGATTTCTAATCGTAATGAACGATTAGATTTTAAGCCTTTTGCCTCAGCCACTCTATTTATATTTATATATGTATTATTTTCATTTTCATTCATGGTAGTGACACATTACCTCTGAATTAAGAGAATTGGAACACCAATTCCGAGCTTTGTGTCGTTTCCGAATCAATTAGATAAAATAGGTCGTAAATATCAAACAAAGTGTTAGATTTTTTCAAAAATTTCAAATTGGGCTTTTCCTATTTGGCTCACTTTATCCGTACAACGTAAATATATCCTTGAAATTCAGTAATAACAATGCGTTGCTCAATTAAATCGTTTTACCCGTACATCTTAGCGAAAGCACGTTTTGGCTCAGTTTGATGTACGGTTAAAATGATTTTTCCGACCTCTCAAATGCCCTCACAGAGCAAGTTTTTCCAAATAAATCACATTACCCGTACAAACCAAATCATGCTTTCCAATACAACATCATTAAAATTTTTCTCAAAAAAAATTCCACCGAAGTGGAATTTTTCTTTTAAATAGCAAGGGAGAGACTCGAACTCTCGACCTCACGGGTATGAGCCGTACGCTCTAGCCAGCTGAGCTACCTTGCCACAAATATATTTGAGCTACCCTGCTATATATCTAGCATTCGGTCAAACTTTTCAGTTCGTATGTCTATTCTTACATAAATATTTTTATTTTTCAAGAACTTTTTTTATTTATTTAATTAAGTCCTTTTAATCTTTCGTCTGGATTAGTAATACTTGTAATTCTCAAACCGAAGTTATCTTCAATTACAACAACTTCACCATACGCAATCAATTTACCGTTTGCATACAATTCTACTGGCTCACCGGCAACTTTTTCTAACTCAATAATTGAACCTCTTGTTAATTCAAGAACTTTTTTAATAGGTAAAACTGCACGTCCCAATTCTACTGTTAATTGCAATTTAACGTCCATTAAAATATCTAAATTTTTAGTTGCGTCACCTTGTGAATTTTCTGTTTCTTCAAAAGATGCAAACTGAACTGGTTGAACAATAACAGGATCAGGTTCGCCTTTTAATTCTTCGTCAAAAGCTTTTTGTTCCATTCTATCAACTTCTTCTTGAATTTCATCTTTATCATCAAGATTCAAATCTTCTAGCATATTTTTTTCTTTATCATCTTCTGGCATAAATTAACCCTCTCCTCTACATAAAATCTTTTAAAAAGTCAGTTTGTGCATCGTATATATCAGAAATTTTTACGCATACTTTATTTTTTCTAATTCCTGGTCTTGCGAAAAATTTCTTTTCATTATTAATTTTAACAACCAAATCATCTTTTGTTTTGTTGTCAAGCTTAATAATGTCACCCTCTTTTAGTTCCAAAAATTCTTCTAAAGTAATATCTGTAGAACCAAATAAAACATCTACGTCAACTGTTGATGTATTCAATTTTTGAATCATTTTTTGACGCTCTTCTGTTGTTGCAACAATACCTTTAGTTTGGAAAATGTGTTGAGCTGACAAGCTACCAATAACGTTTTCTAAAACAGGATATGGGAAACATAAACTCATCAAACCAAAGTATTTACCTGCAATTTGAACTTCAAAAGTAATCAAAGCTACGATTTCACCAGCACCAGCAACTTGAACCATCTGATAACTACTATCCAAGCCTATCAATTCGCCTTGGACTGGCAAAATATTACCCCATGTATTTTCAACAGTTTTAATAATTTTTTCAAAAACTTTTCTAGCTAAAGCATCTTCAACAACAGTCAATTCACGTTGTTTAGTTTCGCTCAAACCTGAACCACCCAACATACGGTCAACTACGCAAGATAAGATTTCAAAACTTGTACCCAAAAGGATTTGACCTGGAAGTGGTTTAAGTTCAAAGATACCAATAGTAAAAGGTGTTGGCATAGAGCGAATAAATTCGTCATAAGTCAATTGGTCAGTAGAAACTACATCAATCTCAACACGCATACGTAAATATGCTGTTAAAACCAATGAAATTTGTCTTGAAAACTCTCTATGTAAATCTTGTAACGCTCTCAAATGGTCTTTTGAGAATTTGTCTGGTCTTTTAAAGTTATACAACTTATAAGACTTTTTAACGTCAGACTCATCACCTAAACCAGCGAAAGAATCACCGAAGTCATCAAGTATTCCATTATTGTCAATATCATAATCTGATGTAGCCAATTTAAACTATAACCCTTTCTACTGAATAATAAATTGTCCGAAGCTTACTCTTATAACTTCTCTTGTGCCTGCAAAAATTGCATTAACATCTTGAGCAATTTGTTCTTTTACTAATTCTTTACCAACAGTTGTCGCAACTTCTGATGAAGTTTTGCTAGATAATGTTGTAATAATAGCATCTCTAATTGCTGGTTTATATTGAGCCATTTCCATTTCAACAGCTTTCATAGGATCTCCAGCTTCTCCACCACCATGACCACCATGTCCGCCACCTTCTGCTGGCTGAGCAGCTGATAAATCAGGGTCAGTTGGAAGTTTTGATAATTCTAAAGCAACATTGGCTTTCAAATATCTCTTCGCATCAACATCTGCTAAGTTTAAAACAAAATCACCAAGGTCAACAATAATACCTTTTTCAACTTGTTCTTCTTCATCTGATGTATCTTCTTCGTTTTCGTCAGTTTGAGTTTGTTGTGGTAATTTTGCACCCAATAAATTATCAATTAATACATAGTTCAAGCACAAAAAGATAACACCACCCAATAACATTGATATTACAACTACCAATATCATTTTTATGTTTGAATCTAATTGTAAAGGCTTTTTAGCATTATTTTCTTCTTCTTCTCTTACCTGAGGTTTATTATCTCTTGGTGCTGTTGGTTTAGCCATACTATTCTCCAATCTATTGCGATTAATTTTAAGATTATTTTAAAATTATTATATCAACTCTTCGGTTCAAAAGTCGTCCACCACTTGATGTATTATCTGCAATTGGCATATATTCTCCATAACCTGCTGCAGACAAGCGTTGTGGCGGAATTTTACCAGTTCTAATGATATAACCGATAATATTTGTAGCTCTTGCTGTTGATAATTCCCAGTTCGATGGATACGTTTTTGTGTTTATCGGAGTAGAATCCGTGTGACCCTCTACCAAAACTTTGTTATCAACTTGAGATATTACATCAATAACTTCATCTAAAGTCTTTGATGCATTTTTCTTTATTATAGCAGAACCCTCATCAAAAAGTATACTATTATTCATTCTAACAATCAAGCCTCTATTATCTTTTACCAAAGTAACAGAAGAATTATTAGCTAATTTTTCATTCAATTCTTTTATAAGTTCATCAGCAGATTTTGTTGGAACGTCAGTTGCATTTTCAACCACTTGAAGATTATTATCCTCAATAATTTTAGCTTGTTCCTTACTAACGTTATGCGAAATTGCAAACATAACAATAAACAATGCCAAAAGCATGGTTACAAAATCTGAGTAAGAAACAACCCATCTATTAATATAATCTTTTGAATTTGAGTAATAATCGTTTCTCATAATCTATGCTGCAACCTCTAAACGTCTTTTGTTGTGGTATTTCAAATATGCAATCAATTTTTCTTCAATAATAGCAGGATTTTCTTGCATCATAATTGAAATTACCCCTTGAACCATAACTTCTTTTAACAAGATTTTTTCTCTTGTCTTATGTTTTAAGTTTCCAGCAATAGGTAAGAAAATTAAATTAGCAATTCCGACACCATATAGAGTAGATACAAAGGCAGTTGCAATACCTACACCCAAAAGTTCAAAGTTATTAATATCTTTCATAACTTGGATTAAGCCCATTACAGCACCTACAATACCAAAAGTTGGAGCATATCCGCCCAAAGCCTCATAAACTCTTGAGTTAATTAATTCCTCTTCCTCTTCATAAGAAATTTCTGAACTCAAAATATCATATAAAAGTTGAGGATTATTCAAATCTAACGCCAATTGCAAAGCCCTTGCTAAAAAAGAATCAGAAACTTTATCCACCAAACCTTGTAAAGCAAACATACCATTTTTTCTTGCAAAATAAGAAATTTGCACAATTTCTTCTACAATTCTTACACTCTTATTTTCGTCTTTTAAAAATACATCTTTTAGAGATTTTAAAGCACCTAGCACAATACTAAAATTAAAATTCAACAAGATAGCACAAAAACTACCACCTACTACAATAAAAAATGCCTCAGGTTGAACAAATAACGATAACGATGCACCATCTATCATTTGAGATGCAAACATCACTCCAATACCAAACACAAGTGCAAATACTGCAGTAAAATTCATTAGTATTCTCCTTAAAATCCCTATATCTTATAATATAATCACATGATTTTAGAAAAAACGTATCGTCTAAATATAGGATTTTAAAGAAAAAAAAATAGGGCGACTTTGATAAATCAAAGTCGCCCTTAAAAAAGATTTTTACTTCAAACTAGAAGTTCAAACCAGCTTCTCTTGCAGCATCAGCTAAAGCAGCGATTCTTCCGTGATATAAAAAACCACCTCTATCAAATACTACGTCTTTGATACCAGCTTTTAAAGCTTTTTCTGCAACAGTTTTACCAATCACTTTAGCAGCTTCAATATTACCACCGTGATTTAAAGTTTCTTTTAAATCTTTGTCTAATGATGAAGCAGATGCCAATGTAACGTGTTTTGTATCATCAATGATTTGAGCATAGATGTGTTTTGTACTTCTATAAACTGCTAATCTTGGAGCTTCAGAAGTTCCAGAGATTTTAACACGAATAGATTGGTGTCTTTTTTGAACTTTGTTTTTTCTAATTTCTTGTTTAATCATTTTCTTTCTCCTTTTACCTAAACCTTCTTGAATAAATTCAAGGGTTTCTATGGGCTACTTGTTTTTACTTTTGAGTTTACTAAGGCTTACAGCCTCTGCTCGCTCGTTCTATTGCTCCTGCGAAATCAAAGATTTCTACGTCGCAATCGTAATGTTTCGTGTCCTGCTTGTCTTTGCCTACGCAAAGCCAACACCGACACTACACACCGGCTCACGCATTATTTCTTACCAGCTTTACCAGCTTTACGTCTAATGTGTTCACCTTCGTATTTAACACCTTTTCCTTTGTAAACTTCAGGTGGACGTTTGCTTCTAATCAAAGCGGCAATATCACCAACTAATTGTTTATTTGAACCTTTTACAGAAATTTTTGTATTAGCATCTACAGCGATTGTAATACCTTCTGGTGTTTCAATTAAAATTGGGTGAGAATAACCTAAAACTAAGTTTAAGTTTTTGCCTTCCATATTTGCACGGTAACCAACACCAACGATTTCTAATTTCTTTTCGAAACCATCTTTTACCCCTTTAACCGCATTCGCAACTAAAGTTCTTGATAAACCGTGTAAAGCATTTGTTTTTCTTTCGTCGTTTACTGGAGTTAAGATAATTTTGTTATCTTCAACTTTTACTGAAATTTCTGGTCTAACATCTACTGATTCAGTACCGTTTGGTCCTTTTGCAGTAACTAATTGACCGTCAATTTTTACTTCAACGCCTGCAG
>ERZ808278.989-NODE-989-length-14036-cov-3.493169_pt1 | contig 14036 bp, 28 predicted proteins | sample MGYA00521239_ERZ808278 | MGnify/ENA primary metagenome ERZ808278 (study PRJEB31516, sample SAMN03275600) | gut metagenome | biome: mammalia-associated habitat; material: feces | host: Papio cynocephalus | place: Kenya | collected 2012-07-17 ... | reverse complement strand
AGATGACCAATAAGGTCTACGAAACAAAAGAAGAGTGTGAAAAAGCTGAGGAAGCTTTGACCGCCAAGAAGAAAGCCGAAGAAGAAAGACAACTGGCGTTGAAAAACGAACGTGAGACGAGATCGAAGGCTGTCGTTGACGCCTTTAAGAAGGCACGAGAGGCTGAAGCCGAAGCACAGAAGTTGCTGAAAGAGTTCGTCAAGGATTACGGCTCTTTCCATATGAGTTATAATGGGAAGAGTTCGATGCCGTCGATGTTCGATGTCTTGAACGACTTTTTCTGGTTTTGATTAAGAAGGGGAGCGCCTGGCTCCTCTTTTTTTATGTCGGGGGACGGGGGAGGTTGGGGAAATGGGTTTATGAATATTTTTGTCCTGAATTGGCTTTTTAGAAAGAATTTATTTTCCAAAAAGTGTAAATTCGACATTTACTGCGTTTTATAATAAAGCGACTTGTTGCTGTTGTTATTTAACAAAGTAAATGTCGAATTTTGCTTTCTTGGGAAAGCAAGTTTGCTTGCAATTCTAAAAAGCTATTCATTCTCTTTTGATTTTTATCAGAAGAGGAGAGGAGGTTCGGAGACCTCCGCCGTTCACAAAAAACGGCAAATGGTTCCTTTTGCCCCTTTCGATTGGTCTCGAGAGGGTGGTAGAAATTCCGATTCTGCCAACCAAGCAAAGGAACCTTTCTGCTGTTTCCTTTTGGGGGAAACAGACACCGACCACTGGTGTTGAAAAGTGGCAAGCCAGATGAAGGCGCCTTAACAAGGTAAGTAGTTTAACCAACGAAAAATTCATCAGTCCAAGCGAAAAGCTCAGGCTTAATTAATGTGAGTTGATCAAGTGCATCTTTTCGGCTTGAGGTTTCAGGAGCATCAGGTACTGAAACTACGCATAAATAAACTTTAAATTTCAAGAGGGTTAGACCCTCGGGGATAATAGAATCGCTCGATGCAGTCCCGTCGAGGTGTAGAGAAAACTGCGCGTATCTCATGAGAAGGTATAAACAAAATCACGCCAAGCCTGAATGGCGTTGCTTACTGTAAGGACAGTAGTTGAGGCTAAAAGAACAAAGCCGTAAGACGCTGCAGTAAGCAAAAGCTTTTACTTATTCAAGTCCCTGAAGTTCAGAGGTTTGAATAAATAAAAATAACTTGGTAAAACCAAGGAAGGAGAAAACAATGACAAAGAAAACAGCGGCCATTCTAATGGCAATCGAAGAAGCAAAAGAGAATCTTGACGTGCCCATTAAGGTTAATGGGTACAAAGAAGGATACTCGTCCTTCTACATCGTGGTAAACGAAGAGTTTATCTCTCTTCTAATCGGTATTATGCCGATTAACGAATTGAATGAACTTGAAGTTCGTTCCATCAACGAACCACTTGCTCGAACAATTAACCTGTTCGAGCAATTTATATTTTAAAAAGGAGGTAACACAATGTTTGTATATACTATTCGCAACTTATTTGGGCAAACATTCGTAAGCGAAATTGCTCGCTTGCCCGACGGCAGCATATCGGTTGTGTCGACAACTGACGCATCAAAAGCTCTTCATTATGAAGAAGTTGAAAGACTTCTTACCGCGAAAGAAAGAAGAGATCGAAACCTCGAGTTCAATTGGATAGAGGTTTAACTAAAATGGACTGGAAGGTACAGTCCGCCGCAAGGTCAAGAGCCTTCTTAATGCAGCCGACGGCGGTCCAAAGCCCGCGAGTAATGCAGATGGAGAAAGACGCTACATAACGGCGTCACCCGCGAAAACAAACAATAAACGCCAGTCGGGTAGCTTGGCAAGCAAAGGAGAAACGTTATGAAAAATTTTATTATCGCAACAGTAAAAGCAACTTTCTACAACATAGAAAGACAAGTCCCTGTCGGTCCAACAAATCCCGTAAATGAATGGGATGATATGGTCGAAACCAAAACCGTCATAGAGAATATCGTAGAAGAGTTTCATTCTCTCCCTCGATACAACACAATGGCGGCAATGGCAGAAGCGAGATATCTTGCGGAGCGTAGAGCACAATCGTTCAAAAAGAACGTATACGATGTCGTAGCTTTCGACATCACAGAACTGCCCACGAAAGCAGTGGCGATGTATGAGCCCGAAGATATTAAAGCCCTTGAGATGAAGGCGTATGCAGATAAGTTTGCGCTCTTGTCAGACTTAGTTTATGGACAAGAGATAAAACTTGTCACCGAGCGTCATTGGACGTTTGACCCTGTAACAGGGGAACCCGACAGATTCTTTATCACGGTTGCCAAAGAGGGCGATGTAAACCCCGACTTCCTGCAAGAAGAAGGCACCAACAAATGGTACTTCATTGACAAAGACACTTGCTGGTTTACAGGAAGTGACAAGTGTAAAAGACACAAACAAGACCACAGAGCAATATGGCTCAACAAGAACAATTAAGGAGGTTACTATGGCAAACTTTTTTAAAGATTATGCAATCAAAGTCAAGAGCAAACAAGCTCTTGACAGCAAATTCAATCCTACCGAGATACTTAACTCGGTAGTGAACAACAAAGGCGTCATCGACAGAACCTTCCCGACGGCGCAAGCAAAGGTTGAAAAACCTAATTATAAATCAATGAAAAAGGAGGAATGGTAATATGACACCGAATTATAAAGTTGTTTACAACGCACAAAACGGCGAGAAAGTAGAGAGTGTTTTCCACTCTCTCGACCTTGCTAAAGAATTCGCCGTTTTGATGAACGGTATCGTTCTTAATAACAAGGAGGTCTAATATGACTGATTACGAACAAGGAACAATCGATGAATTGTTCGATCAAAAACAAGACCCTTGTGAGGGTTGTACAAATAAAACGTGCGAGTGGGGAATCTGCTCGCACGCAAACGAGTAAAGGAGGTGAGCAAAATGCTTATCCACAAATTAACAAAAATCATCAAACAAGACACCGATGACAACATCAGTTTCGTTGAAAGAGACCATCCCTTCAGTGGGGTGGCTCGTTCACAGGTCATCTTGGTTTTCAAAGAGCAAAAAACCAAGGTATCAATTGTCCAAACTTCGGACGCGTCAAAAATGTACGTTTGCATCATTAGTCGCAAAGTCAAAGGCAAAACCAGCGATAAAGACAGCGGAGGTAACTACGAATGGCAGGAGGTTTGGTTCAAACCAACACTTGAGGACAAATATCTTCCGCAAGTTTATCAATTCATAAAACTTATGGTGGATAACGCCGACAAGTTTTATAGCAAAGCAATGGCTATCAGTTACAAAGAGGCCATCAAAAAACTCACAAAATAAAAAATTATTATAAAGGAGGACATAAATATGTCTATTAAAATCAACCAAACAGAACAACCCAAAAACATCATCAACGCTATGAGAGCAATGAACGCCGATATGAAAATCAATCTCGGCATCGAGGAAATAGAATTTCCCGATGGTAGCAAAGAAACTTTCTACTACAACGGCGAAGACGACAAAGAAGCGGCGGTGCGTTTCGCTCAAATTTGCATCGACGTATGCGCAGGCGATAGTAACAAAGCAAAAGCAATGATGGCAACTTGTTACCTAATGCTTGCCAACGGCTACGACATCGACGAAATTGTATCTACAGAAGAAAGTGAAATTGACACTGAAACTTATATCGACTATAAGAAAGGTGTCTTGCTCACACCCGAAGTGGAAGTTCTCGCTTCACTTACCGAAGACGAACTCAAAGCAACCAAAGGCAAAAAGAACGCCCTCGCTAAATCACTTTTGCTTGAGAGGGCAAGAGCTGAGTACGGTTTCGATGCTCTAAGCTTCGAAAGAGCCTTTTTAAGACTTTAAGGAATAATAAGCCGTCCTCTTCGGAGGGCGGCTTATGGTGTACATAATGGCATCATCTTCGTGAAACAAAATATTACAGCTAATCGAAGTTCAATGGCATGAGAAGGAGAACATTATGAAAAACAGAGCAAAAACTATAGCAAGCATTATCAAGAAACATCCAGAACCCGATATGAATAGAGTCCCAAAAATCATTCTCAAATGGTCCACCAAAAAAGACGGTCTTATCTATCACGACCTCATCACAGGCAAGAGATTAGAAGGTAACGAAGTGGACACTCGCATCAGAAATTGGGACAACCCATTGCGTCCAGAACTGCTTTGTTGCAGCGGTACAACTCTCAAGGGTTATGTAGAGTTTTATGAAAAAGAAAGGGTTGTTGAACTTTCTTCGATCATAATTAAATTGAACCGCCGAAAAGAAGGCGAAGTGGGGAAATGGGAATTCGCAGGTGAGCGTTTATTCGTTTTCATAGACGAATATCCACACAACATCTACGACGAATCAGGGATGCCCCAGAATAGAGATAAAATTCACGAAAGACTCCAACAGACCCAGAGAGGCCAAGCAAGCATCTTTTACTCAAAAGTAACAGGACGCGAAACCACGGGTAAGTGGTGGACGGACTTGCAAGGTCTCGAAAGATTCTTGAAAGCACAAAAAGCACCGCATACGGAAGAAGAGCTCACAGACAAAGAAAAGCTCATCCGAGAAGGAAATAAACTTCTTGAGGAATATCCTACAATCCATCGCGTGGGAATTTCAGAAGCAATAGTGCGTAATTTCCCCACGATGTCAATCTTAGACGCATACTCTTCTTGGGGTAAGATGTGCAGATTTTATTACAATGGTAAAATCTGGGCAACAAGCACCAACCTCAATTGGGATAAGGCAATGTCTATTTCCTCAATGGAAAATGTGGCCATAACAAATCCCGAAGACCTCAAAAATGGATTCTTTAAGTATCAAGCAAATTTATTTGGGAAACCGTCATCTTTCCGTAATGAACCAGGTCTGTTTGGTTGGACTGGTCGAAGTGAAGATTCTACAAAAATTTCTAGCTCAAAATTGTTAACGCTGATGATTAAAGAACCAGCTATAGAGCAACTTTTAAAAGCCTACGGTGCTTTTATGTGCGATAATATTAGTAATATGTCAGATTTCAAATATTTCTACGGGGCTATAAACTCCAAAGGTAAAACTCTTACTGAAAAATTAAAGGTTAATAAATACCAATTGGAACTTATAAGTCGACTGAGGAAAGAAAGAGTAAATGCTCAATATGACAGGCCGATTGCGTATTTGAAAATATTCTTCGGGAATAGCACTCGATCGCTTGACAATGAAACCACCAAGTGGTTCATTAATAACCTAACTGATTTTAAAATCTTAGGAGATCGTCTTGAAAACGAATGGCGATTCGCAGCTGACGAGCACAACTTCATCAGAGCAATGGTATCTCGTATCAGAGTAAGCGAAAACCGTAACGTGTTAGTTGCTATTCTAAGTGATACAATTAGAACTTGGGAAAACTTAGATTATCCTCGTCCTGAACTGTCACCCTGTTCGGCAAATGAATTGCCACGTTTGCACGATATATTTGTGCAATTATCACGCACACAACTAGCCGAAAGACTAAGAGAGACGGCATTGGAACAAGCTAAACAAGATAAGAGGAACAAGAAAATATATGCTAAACGCATTGAAACCCGTCAAGGGTTTGAATATGAAGACGACGAATATGTTATTCGTCTTCCAAAAGACCAATCAGAAATTGTTCGAGAAGGAATGGAACTCCACCATTGTGTAGGTGGCTATGCAAACTCTCATGAAAAAGGAGAGTCAACAATCTTGTTCTTGCGTAAAAAGTCAGATATTGACAAACCGTTTTATACGATTGAGGTTAATATCGCCGTTCACGAAGATGGTTCTACCTCTTCGCACATTGTGCAAATACATGGTTTTGGAAACGGGTGGATAGGCAACAATCCCGAAGCAATTCCAACCATTATCAAATGGCTGCGCAAGAACAATATTCAGTGCAACGACAAGATTTTAACATCAACATCAAAGTCATATCCGATGGGTAATAACTTTATAAAAATGCCCAAAGTGGCATAAAGGAGGTAGCAAAATGAAAAATCAACTCACGCAAGAGACTGCAGCAGGTCTCGCAATGGCATCAGCATTTACCGACGGTGACTTCAAGGGTATGTCAATTATCCTCGACACCGAAGGTGGGGAAGCAGAAATCCGTCTCGACGTAACCAAAGACGGAGAAGCAAGGGTCTTCATCTACAAAGTAGGCGAAGATGAACCCAGTGACACAATCATGTTGAATTAAAGGAGGTGTGAATATGGAAAACATCACATTCACAGTAGAACAAAAAGAACAAATAAAGCAAAACGCTCTTGCAATTGAGCGTTACATCGTCGACAACATCGTCCCGCGTCTTACGGGCGATGCTCGCCTCGAGTTCGGAGGAACTCACCATGACCCAAGAACGGGGGCGGTAACCCCGATGTATGTTCTTGTCGTTAAAAAGGAACTTTATTCCTTTTGCGCAGGGTGGAACAAAGAACAGCAAGCTCATGTCGGTCTCGTTTATGGATTTGGGCCCGCAATAATTTTGGCAGAACGTCAAACAGATGCTTTGTACGCTCTGCTCAAAGATTGGCCCTCACTCAAAGTAAAATTGGAGAGGACAATCAGAGAACAAGACGCAGCAAATGCGTTTATAAATAATTTTGAAGTTTAAGGAGGTAACAACCATGAGAAAAATTCAAGCAAGAATTAACTCGCTCGGCGGTCAATTCGCCGAAGTCACCATCGTCAGCGAAAAAAGCTGTAACGACGTTATCGTCGATTACAGAGGAGTACGCTGCACAGCAATCTACAACCCCTTTGTGGGTTGTTACTACGTAGACGACGTCTACGGAATTGTCAAATAAAGGAGGCAACAAACAATGAAGTATTATTATGGTAATGATTACAACGAAGCAATAAGCAACCCACCAGTTGAGATTGGGTCTACAAGCAAACTTCGCAAATATGAAGAAAACTACAACGTAGTAATTCCCGTTGCTGAGGTGGCCGATCTCGTTCTCGAAGAGGATGATTACGACGAGACCGACGAAGGGATCAGCGTTGACAAGTCCGTCTTCGACGATTATCGAGAGGGAACGTATGTCAACATACTTTTCCCTGACGACAATGACGAAAAACTTTTCTCCTACAAAATGGTAGGGGAAGACGACGAAAGAATTTATTTCGAATACATTGGTTAAAGGAGGCCAATATGGACAAATATCAAATTGCAAAACAAGTAGAACAAGAAGATACCCTAAACGCCATTGAGTGTTTAGGGTATGACACAAGTCGTTTGTCAAACGATGAACTCGAAATCATCAACGACGAACTACAAAATGCGTTGGCAAACGATGATGTTTACAACGCAATTTACAATGACGCGTTGCAAGACATTCTTGCGGCACACAATATCGAGCAACTTTAAAGGAGATAAAAATTATGGACAAAAAACTAAAAGCAAAGTTGGAAGCAAAAGCAAAATCACTCACGGTCGATGAAATTATCGATCTTATGCGTGAAGCCGCATTGCTGGAGGAAGTCGTGAACGACTTGTGTGAACACTCTTCAGCAGAAGACACCTATGACTACCTATGTAATATAGGCAAAATAATCAAAATAACAGAACAAGAAATCGCTGAAATGGGATTTGCGCCCATGGGCGACGATGAAGAATAAGGAGGGTCAAACAATGACTTTTAAAGAACAACTCAAAATAGCAAACGATAATCAACTTTCAATTCTCGATCTCGAAATCGCAGATGAGTGTGATTGCACATTCGATTTTGAATACACTGACGAAGAATATGAAACTCTCTGTAACACAGTGAGATACGCATATCTCAAAGCAGAGGAAACAACAGTTGCGGCACTTGTACACTGCATCAACGATCTTATCAACGAAGAAGATTACACCGTCCAACAGGTGTGTGACCTCGATGTTTGGGATCTTCTCACAAAATCAAGTTTTTATCTATAAGGAGGTAAACAAAATGAAAAAACTTACAGCAAAACAAATTGAAATCGCGATGAAACCCGAAAACGTTGCAAAAAGAGTAGAGCTTCTCAAGGCTATGGACGTTGTCGTCCGTAGCCTTAATGATGAAGACGCTATGGAGCTTTGGCTCACCTTGGGCGTGCCCGACGGAGCAGACGACTCAGATTATGAATTCATCGCAAAAGACATTATCAACTCCAAAGACGAAGATGACGATACTTCTTGTTTTGAAGAGTGTTGTAGATGTTTTACAGCGTGCATCGCTTCGTCAGCAAAGTTTGGTTATTACAGCGGAGGTATACTTGGCGATGTTCGACCCGTTAAAGAAATCAAAAGATCTATAGCAGCAAACGCAGGTATTCGTACAGAAACATACCTGTTCCGTTGGTACATTGAGGAACTCAATATGAGCGGTGTTGTCACATCAAAGAGTACGGTTGCCCCAACAGAAAGAGTCCTTAAGTATGTTAAGGAACACTTCCTCGCGAAAGATTACAACAAAGAGAAAATCGAAAATCTCACAGAAGATGATATCCAAGTTTGGATTGATTGTTTAGATGACGATTACGATAAAAAGAACGACGGCGTGCTCGTCGTAAGTTATTAAAGGAGGTACAACATATGTACAGAAACATTTTAGCGGTCGTTAACGTAGACGACGAAATCAACGATGGACAAGTCATCGACACTTTGGAACAAAAGATGGACGGAGACATCAACGTCAATCTCGACAATGCTGTCATCCTCGATGATGACAGCGATAGCGCTCACGAGCGTTACTTGCATTATTTGCAAGATTGGATTTTCAACCACACCGATCCACTATTCGAAGGGTGTTCACCCGCTGGTTTTGACGAGTGGAAGAATAATGAAGACGAAGAAAACAATGAAGAGGAGGAACAAGAAATGTTCAATGAAAGAACTTCGGCAGGTTACAAAATCATTACCATCATCCCCGATGGCAATCAAGAACACGTTATTTGCAAACGTGAAATGAGTTGGGGCGACGATTACGTCGTTGGCCTTGGCTATCACAGAGAGGACGGAACCTGGAACCAAGGAATGTACTCTTACAAAACGGTTGACGACGCCCTCGAGGCATTGATTGACGTGAAATATTCTTACAAAAAGAATTCGCTCATCAACAAACTACTCGAATATGTTGATTTGAACACCGACACCGTAGAAGAGTTTTATCAAACTCTCATCGGTAAAATTCAAATGACCGAAAGCGAAATCAAAGAATATGGGTGTGAATTTTGCATACCCGAGGAGGAGGGGCAAAATGAAAATGATTAAAATCGCAAAGAAAGGTTTCAATGTTGAAATCTATATCGATAGAGACTACAATGTCGATATAAACATCAACAATAAATCCGTCACTTATTGTGATGGAGAAACCATAAGAGAGAATGCCGACTATGACGGCAGTGCTCCTCAAGAGTGGATTGAAGCTTTTGTTATTAACCCGCTTGAAATGGCAGAAACACTGGAGCAAGTGCTCGATGAGATCGGGCTCCCCTACGTAATCGGAGATACAATTTATGACCTTATCGACGAATACACAGCAAGTGACGCGTATTCGGAAGGCGACGTCGCCCTTCTGCGGGCGATGTCACCCGAACGCCTTCAAGAGGTGTTCAGATGCACCGAAGGCATTGCCTTCATCAAAACAAAAAATCAATATGCTCTCATATGGGCAGAAAATTAAGGAGGTTTGTATGAAACAAACAATTTTGCAACAAAAACTTAAGGCATTTCTCGATGAGAGATATAGTTCATGGGCTTGGGACGAAAAGCATCAATGCTATTTTGATGAGCCTTATCGCTCTTACGATGACATCATCGACGATAGAACCATTGGTGATATTTTGGATTCAAAAGATCCGATGTCAACACTCGAGGAAAAATGCTATGATTGGTGGAACGACACCGCATGGGAATGTGAAGCAGAACTTATTAAAGAGTTCAAGAAAACTCTCACTCGTCAATCATGGGACGACGATAAGATTCGTGAAGAGCTCGAATCGATGTGGTATTTCAAGTATCCAATCGACGAGTATCTGAAACAAGACGTATGCGTTGATATTCGTATCGACACAGGTGATGCGAACTACGACTTCGTATTGAACGCGGTTTATCCGCATTATAACGGTCGCGAGGGAGATGAAATTGATGACCACGCCTCGTTGGTGTGGCTGGCAAAAACTCAAGGTTATTCCAAAAAGAAGCTTCAACACGCGTTAAATACGCTCGAAGACAGCCTTGAACGTCACGGCTTCTTGGAGAGCGTATTTGACGAACTCATCAACTGTTGTGTTCCTCTTCCGTCACTTATTTTCCCTGTGAAGATGAGTCTTGAAAAGCTCATTGAACTTCAAGAAATCATCAACAAGAGGGACGAAGACGGGTATAAATGGGACCCTGAAGACCGCGCCGACTGTGGTTCAATCGTCGTAAGCAAAGACGTTGATTGTCTTCTCTACGACAACTGGAACGGCGGTGGAAGCTGCTGGGGAATCCAACTTGAAAAGGATGTTGAAATCCCGATCAAACTCATCTGTGATGCTCTTGCAGACGGAGCACGAGGAAGTTATTCGATCAAATCATGCTACGGCTGCGACAGTAGCTGTTGGAAAGACGCTATCAAAGAATACAAATTTTAAACCGAACACGATGAGCTATCGACGTTACGGGCAAATATACATCTAAAAGGAGAAACAAACTATGGAACAAAAATACGTCTATTTGTTGGTTATTGATGGCACTTACTACGGTGACACTGAACAAGAAAGTAGGGTATACGCCACTCGAGAAAGAGCAAAAAAGGAATACGATCGCCTCGTGAGAAAATTTAAAAACCAATCATATCCCGATTGTTTTGACGACGATGGTGTTTTCAAAGAGACAGAATACGAAGATCAGTATGTTTGTGATGAATACACTGAAAGTAAAAACGGCGCATCGTTCTCGTTTTACGACGCAGGAGAATACAACAACTATCATTACACTGTTTATTACAGAAAAATGGAAGTTCTTGAATAAAGGAGGTAAACATGAACAAAATCACATTAGAACAGCTCAAAGAGCAACAACAAATTTCTTCTCTCGATGAATACCTTGACATGGATTCATCACACGAAGAAGACTATAATAGGTTTCGAGATATCTTCCCGAAATCGGTCGAAGCAATTGAGAAATTGCCGACTGATAAAATCTATATCAACACGGCAGATTATCAAGATTCAAACTTCGCGTTTGAGCGCTATGGTTCAATAAGGGCTTGGGCCTATCAAGCTCTCGAATGGGTTTATATGGACGACTACGACGAAGAAGCCGAACCCGACGATTGGAGCGCGGTGAACGTTTACCGATTGTTCGCAGGGTTCAAAGAAGAAATAGTAATAGACACAATAAACGAATATTGGCAAATAGAAATTGCCGAACTGGAGGTATAATATGAACAAAGAAATGCAAACGAAGCAATTGAGCAAATGGATCAAGGAAAGTGTCGATTGGTTGGTCGACCATCAAGCAGGTTGCTGCACTTACAAGCTCGACGACCATCTCGCCGTGTGTGTTGGTTGGTCGGCAGGATACTCAAATGAGCCCGACGAGACCGTGATTCAAGCAATCGACGATCTAACTTATGCCATCGATGTGGCACTCAAAGTTTGGACTTCGGACGATATGAGAACCGATCTCGATTATATCAATGCGCCGTATTATGAAAACGGCGATGTCATCGATATCGGGGTCTCTGTGTCGGAAGACGAAGATTACGACAAACTTGCCGAATATTTCCTTATGGAATATGAAGGACTTAAAGATTCGGAAATAAGGGATGACGGATTAATCATCCCTTCCAAACCCCTTAAAACTTTCTACATTTCGGTGACAGAAACGCTTAACAGAATCGTTGAAGTCCACGCAACCGATGAGTATGAAGCAATTCACAAAGTGAGCGACGCATACTACGATGAGCAAATCGTCCTTGACTCAAACGATTACGTTGACGTTCAATTCAACGACGAAACCGAAGAAACAATCTACAATTACGAACTCGGCGGAATGCCGAAGTTCTACGAAGTTCAATAACAAACAAAAAGGAGATAACAAACTATGGAATTTAACTCTATTTACAAAAATGGTAAACCCGATTACTTCTTCATCACAATCGATAGCAAAAAAGGCGAACGCGCCTTTGTTCAACCGTACTTCATCGTCACTGACATCGATCACCCGCGTCGTGGTCGTATCAGAGAGATGAACGTTCTCGTGAATACGAACGGCGTTATCGTTTATTACGGTAAAGCGACACACGGTTACGGGTATTCGCACTCGGCTGACGTCTACGGTGAGCTCATCGATATCATCAAAACTTCTTACAAGAAGGAGTTAACGGATAAGGACAAAGAAGAGCTCGACAAAATCAATACGCATAACGAGGAGATAAATCTGTCACCCGAATTGCTCAAACATTTGGCAGAACTCAATCAAGTTGCGCTCGATAAGAAATTCGCGCAACTTGATGAAAAGCTCGCGAATCTTTAATCAGTTTACGAACCCCCGACCAATCATCGGGGGTTTAATAAAATAAAAAGGAGAAAACAGAAATGAAAAAGACCTATCAACAACTCAAAGAAGAAGCAAGACAACAAGCCATCGATTGGCAACGTGATTTCGAGAATCACAACTACAGTTGGGCAGACCTTGCCGCTTGGGGGCATCACTTTGAATCTCTCGGGAAAAGATATGGACTCTTGAAAGAGTTCAGAGAAAACGGAATTTGCTAAGGAGGCAACTATGAAAACCAACATCAATGGATTATGGCGCTTTTATGACGGCGCAAACAAAATCAGCGGTATCACCGTCGGCGAAAGCCGTGATGAAGCTCTCGACAACACAATGAGATATCTCAGAGAATTCTTCGACGATATAATGAAAAGACAACCAGACATTTACGTTTGGAGAGTCGAAACCGATGATGATTATCATTGCAACAACACCATCGCTATCACATATTAACAGGAGGTTTGTATGAATTACGCTTTCAAAAACAAAAATATCAACTACAGTCTTATGACTATTGACAAATTCGCCGCTGAATTGGCGGCGAATTTTAGTCGCAGCCCCAAAGCAGGTCAACCCAAGTTTTTGGCCGACTTTGCAATATCCGATTTGCTGGTAAGTGATTGGCAAGAAGCTATCGACAGCTCCAACAAAGACGCACTTTTAAAAGCATCCCCGTGGTTCGGTGTCAAAGAACTCGGAGAAGTTGGATTCAACAGCGTAAACCGTCAACTGATTTTTGATTACTACGGCGGTGGTAGTATGAAACTGCTCGATATTCCGACGGACGGCTTGTTTATCGACGAGTTAGCTTCGGACATTCGCGCCACGATCGAAGAATTAGTCGAAGATGTCGGTGGACTCGATTGTGTCTTGCTTGTCCAATGGACACCCGATATGCCCCAAAAATAATCTAAATTCAAAGGAGGAACAGAAAATGTTTATTAACCCCAATTGGCAAATCATCAACAACGAAAAAGTCGGTGTGCTTTACATCGAACCTTACGACGAGGCTCTCCGTGAAGAGCCCGACAGAATCAAAGTCTACGATTCTGATGGAAGATATTTCTCTTACATCCCCGATATCGATCCTCTTCCGTTGAGTTTCGAGAATTACGATAACATCGTCACCCTTCTAAAAGAAGCGAGACACGTATTCGATGTTTTCAATATAGTCGGTGAACCAGATGCTGAATTTGCGGGTACGAAAGAAGAAATGCTTGGCTACTTGCACAACGATCTCAACTGGGATCTTCCCCGCGAAGATTACAACCCGCTCGCCAACGAGTATATCAACCGTTTCGGTAAAATTTACGTACTTTTGTATGATTAATAGGAGGTATATATGAACACAACAATTCAAACAGAAGCAGTCGAGGTTTGCCCCTTCTGCGAACAAGAAAACGCTTATCCCAACTGGGACGTCAACAGACAAGGCTACGTCGCCCGCTGCCAACATTGCGGTAAGCTGATTATGCTTTGTGGCGAGTGTATGCACTACGGCGAAGACTCGTGCATCGGGTGCAACTGGACCGAAGAACACAATTGTTACAGGGCTCCAGATTTGAAAC
>ERZ808278.988-NODE-988-length-14053-cov-21.588584_pt1 | contig 14053 bp, 10 predicted proteins | sample MGYA00521239_ERZ808278 | MGnify/ENA primary metagenome ERZ808278 (study PRJEB31516, sample SAMN03275600) | gut metagenome | biome: mammalia-associated habitat; material: feces | host: Papio cynocephalus | place: Kenya | collected 2012-07-17 ... | reverse complement strand
TATTTCGCCATCCGTAGCGATTTTGAAGGTAGAAATAAGATAAAAACAGCCGAAAATTGCGTCTGTTTTTAAAAAGTTTGCGTTGCAAACTTTCTTATCATCTGTTGTTTCTCACTTCGTTGCGAAACAACTTAAAAAGTCAATCCTAAAACTGAAGTTTTAATCTTGACTTTTTATGGGAGATAAAATGAGAAATATTTTTCAAATTATTGCAATGTCTGTTAATTTTTATTCTTTCATCTGTTTAATCAGAATTTTTTTAACCTGGTTTCCAAAGGCAAATTATTCAACAGCCGGAAGAATTTTATCTTCTGTCTGCGACCCTTATCTCAACATATTCAGAAAGATTCGCTTTTTAAATTTCCGCGGACTTGACTTTAGTCCGGCACTTGCGCTCTGTGCCCTTTATGCCGTTTCTGGTATTCTTTCAAGCCTTTCGCACGGACAGCCAATAACAGTCGGCTATCTTCTGGCAATCGTGCTCAGCCTTGTCTGGTCGCTAGTCTCTTCGGTCACAAAATTTTTAATCGTGCTTTTAATAATTCGCCTTATTGCAATGGGAATCATGCGCCTTATGTCCCGCAAAAACGGTTACCGCGCCTACAGCCCGATTTGGGATCAGCTCGACAGCCTGATTTCGCCATTCGCCTACAAAATATCAGGAATTTTTACAAAAAAATTCATTCCTTTTACAACAGCGCTTATAATTTCAACTGTATTTTCACTGATTACGGTAAAAATCGCAGATTTTTTAATTGCAATAATCTGCAATCTTCTCGTACATCTTCCTTTTTAAAATATTCTAAAAATCTGCGGATCAACAAACGGTAGCAAAAGTGAAAATTTCCGAAATTAAAAATTCTATTTCCGCGCTTTCTGGAGTTGGAAAAAAAACAGCAGAATTTTTCTCGCATCTTAACATTTTTACAGCCGGAGATTTGCTTCAATTCTATCCGCGAACTTATGACGACCGCACAAAAAAAATAGTCTTAAAAGATTCTTTAAAATTCTCAAAAGTCCACACAATTGCAAAAGTAACAGGCCACGAATGGTTTGGCTACGGCAACATGAAAACCCTCAAAATCATAATAACCGATGGAACAGCAAGCGCAGAACTTGTAGCATTTAACCGTCCGTTTTTAGAAAAAACACTTCCGCAAGGAGCAATAATCACCGTAACAGGCAAATTTGAAGCGAAGTTCGGCAAACTTCAGTCATCTTCTTTTGAAGCGCAAAAAATCGCAGACGAAGGAAATTTGCAGGACTACGAAAACATAATGCCTCCAGAAAGCAAAATTTTTCCAGTCTACAGCCTGACAGAAGGATTAAGCCAAAAAATTGTCCGAAAAGCCGTAAATTCCGCAATTTCGCAATTTGCGCTCGGAATCGAAGACGATTTGCCGGAATATCTCATTTCTCAAAACCATTTTTTGCACAAACGCGACGCAATAAAACTCATTCACAATCCGCAAAATCCTGCCGAATACAACGAAGCACGAAAAACGCTCGTATATGAAGAATTTTTCTTTTTTCAATGCGCAATAGCAAGACAGTCAATCGAGCACCGTGGATTTCTTCCTTCGATTGAACTTTTACCGCAAAATTCAGACCAAGCCCAGCCGCAAATTTCAGACGAACAGTTTACAAAATCGCTTTCTCCACGACAAAAACAATATTTAAACCGGCTTTCATTTACCCCCACAAAAGACCAAAAAAATGTAATTTATCAGATGAACTGCGACATCGACAAAAGCTACGAAACTTCTCCCCTAGTTTCAAAAAAACAGAAGCAAAGACAGTTTTCAATGAGGGCGCTTCTTCAAGGCGACGTCGGCAGCGGAAAAACACTCGTTTCTTTTTTTGCAGCCCTCCGGGTAATCGATTATGGAAGTCAGGCAGCACTTATGGCGCCAACAGAAATTCTTTCCAGACAGCATGCAGAAAATGCCGCAAAAGAACTCGAAGCCTTAAACGTTTCTGTTGCATATCTGACCGGAAATGTAAACGCAAAAGGCAGAATTCAGCTTTTAACAGCCTTAAAAGAAGGTAAAATCAACCTAGTAATCGGAACTCACGCGCTTTTTTCAAAAAACGTCCAGTACAAGGATCTCGCCCTGGCAATTATCGACGAGCAGCACAGATTTGGAGTCATGCAACGATCCGCAATTTTAGACAAGGCACGCGCAAGTTCAAACGCAAAACTTACAGAACCTAACCTGCTTATGATGAGCGCAACGCCAATTCCGCAAACACTCGCGCTCACAGCATTCGGAGATTTAGATATTCTTACAATCCGCACAATGCCGGAAGGTCGCAAGCCAATTCAAACCTACCTGACAAAAGAAGGCAACGAGTCAAATGCTTACGAAGCCGTCCGGACAGAATTAAAAAAAGGACATCAGGCATATTTTGTTTATCCGGCAATTGGACTCAACGAAGCGCAAGAAGAAATTTTTTCCGAAAACAACGATTTTTCCGCAACCGAAGGATTATTTGAAGAAAGTGCTCAAAAAAAACAGGCATTAAAAGCCGCAGAAGACGCATTCAATTTTCTCCAAACCCAGGTTTATCCAGAATACAAATGCGCACTAATTCACGGAAAAATGAACGAAGACGAACAGTCTCAAATTCTTGAAGATTTTAAAAATGGCAAAATAAATGTCCTCATCGCAACAACAGTTGTCGAAGTCGGCGTAAACGTTCCAAACGCAAGCTGCATGGTAATCGAACAGGCAGATCGTTTTGGACTTGCAGCCCTCCACCAGCTTAGAGGAAGAGTCGGAAGAGGAAATGAACAATCCTACTGTTTTTTAATCTATTCAAAAAATATAACAGAAACTGGAATAGCCCGAATGAAGGCAATCCGCCAAACAAACAACGGATTTGCAATCGCCGAAGAAGATTTAAAACTAAGAGGTCCCGGCGAAATCACCGGAACCGTACAAAGCGGAGAATTGACATTCGCGCTCGCCGATCTTTTCAAAGACCAGCAAATTATGGCAAAAGCAAGAGCCGACGCATTCAAATACGTCCAAACTCTCGCAAAATAGCAACAAACCTTCAAGCCCACAAAACGAGCTAAACGTTAAGCAACATAAGCCTCAAGCCGTCTTGCACGAACAGGATGCTGCATACGGCAGATTGCAGTTTTTTCAATCTGGCGGATCCTTTCCTTAGTAAGATTGCATTCTTCGCCAATCTGAGCCAAAGACATAGGTTTTTCACCGTCAAGACCGTAACGAAGACGGATAACCTTTTCTTCTGCCGGTTTAAGAGTTCCAAGAACATTCGCAATGTCTTTCTGAAGATTTTCCGTTATAACCTTTTCATCAACATTCGAATATTTTTCGTCTTTTACAAAGTCGCCGACAGTACCAATATCCCCGTCTTTATTCTCAACCTGAGCATCAAGACTAATCATATCGCGGTTAATTTCAAGCATTTCGTTTACATGCTGTTTTTCCATGCCAAGCATTTTCGCAATCGTTTCAATTTCTTCGCTTTCAGACTTTTTGCCGTGAACAAGTTTTTTAGCCTTTTCAATCTGAACAAGCTCGTTCATGCGGTTCATTGGAATACGAATTGCACGTCCTTTTTCGCAAACCGCCTTCAAAATTGTCTGACGAATCCACCAAACAGCATATGAAATAAAGTGATAACCTTTTGTAACGTCAAATTTTTCAATCGCAGTCAAAAGACCAATATTTCCTTCACTGACTAAATCGCCAAGTTCCAGTCCACGATTCTGGTATTTTTTTGCAACATTTATGACAAACCGAAGATTCGCATTTATAATTTTATCTTTTGCAGCCTTATCGCCATTTTTAGCCTTAATTGCCAGTTCTGTTTCTTCTTCATGATTCAAGAGCGGAATTTTGTTTATTTCTTTCAAATAAATTCCCAGGTTTTCATCGTAATTTGTCATAAAATGTCTCCTCTAAAAATTTCGCGTTAGCGGTGAGCCACGGATGACGAGAATCACAGTTTTAGAAAGCAACGCTTGAGCAAACTGTAATTTTTATCATGCAACATTAAAATCGCCGAAACGATGTTTATTTTTAATTTTTTTACACTTATATATTAGCAAGAAATGTGCCAACTTTTTACTATTTTTTAGGCGCCACATCTTGCTAAAAAACGCAATTTTTCCGATTACTCTTCTCTTTTTTCTTCAAACCAGTGCCTACAGGCTCAGTAACCCTCGGTCCTGCGGACGAACTTGCGTTCCCTTCCGGCCCTGGGGCGTATTTTTCGGGTAAAAAAATCCTCTTTTAAAATTCTTATTGTTTCTTTTTGATACAGTTAAAAGCTTTTAATTTAGCATTGTGTCTTTTTGACGCATTAAAAAAAATCAAATTAAAACGATTTTTGTTGACGATTAAGAGACAAAATTTATATATTTAAAGCAAGGATTAAAAAAAATTTGGAGGTTATATATATGAAACTTAAACCATTAGCGGACAGAGTTCTTCTCAAGGAAGAAAAAGCAGAAACAACAACAAAATCAGGCATTCTTCTTCCAGAATCTGCCCAGGAAAAAACACAGACTGCAAAAGTAGAAGCTGTTGGACCTGGCACAGAAAAAGAAAAAATCACTGTAAAAGTGGGCGACCGTGTAATGTACGACAAATATTCAGGTGTTCAGGTAAAAATGAACGGCGAAGATTATTTAATCGTTAAAAACTCAGACATCATCGCTGTAGTAGAATAACTTGTTATAGACGGTCATTTCGAGAAAAACTCAATGACCGTTTTTTTTTGTCATTTTAATTTTCTGAGCATAAGCCTTGCATCAGCATTCATTGGATTTAAGCTTAAGGCATATTCAAGCGAAAGAATTGCGCTTTCCTTATTCTGCAAATCGTTTTGAACAAGAGCGGTTCTGTAAAGAATTTTGGATTTTAACTTTTTATCTTTAGTTCTGCCAGAAGCAAGTCCGTAGAGATTCAGCGCTCTTTTTAACTCACCGTCAGAAGCATAAATTACAGCAAGATTAACAGCCGAATTTACAGCACAAAGCCTGCTAAAAGAAACAATCTGACCGTCAGCTTCAATCGTTCGAGCGCCTCCTGTTTCAAAAAGCGCATATTCGTACAGACGGCGGGCGGCGGAAATATTATTGTCAAGAAGGGCAAAATATGCGGCAGTTTCAATTTCCCAAGTTTCCATTGTGTTTGCATAATCCGCCGCCCTGTCGCCAAAAGCCGCCCTTATTACAAAATCAGGAACTGGCGGAGCAGAATATGTTTTTTCACCGCCAAAAATATCATATTCAACTTTTTCGTCCTGCAAGTCCGTTTTTTTCATTTTATAGCGGGCGTCCAAATAGTTTTCGAACAAAAGCCTGGCATCTTCTTTTTTTTCGAACTTTAAGAATTCGTTTACGGCAAAATGCAAAAGTGCCGGCGGATACATATTTTTTTCAATTTCGTTAATTTCGAGATTTTTCCATATTTCGCTTTCAACTTTTTTTTGCGGTAAATCAGAATTTTCAGTCAGCCATAAAGAAAGTTTTTCTACCAAAAGCTCATCGCTCAAAGTCTGCGCATTTTTTTTCTGCCATTCAAGCATTTTCTCAATTCTAAAAATTGCATCTCTTATCAAAAATTTCGGCCGCTCATCTTTCTGCTTCATCGAATATGTGCGCAAGGAAGTTTTTCTCAATTCCCGTTCAAACAAATCCTGCTTTTCCAATACAGAATCCGCGCGAGCAAATTTTCCATAAGTTATTAAGGCAGGAATATTTTTTGAATCACGCATTATAACTGTCATCAATAAATCGTATGCTCTTGAATATTGGGCAGCATTATAAGCCCAAAGCGCGCTATTTACGTAAACAAGTTCTGGAACATTCGCATTTTTTTCAATTTTTGCCTGCAAAATCAAACGTTCGCGCTCTTTTTCTGCAGAATCGTAATCTCCAAGCATAAAAAAAGCATCGCTTGCAAGATCTGTCAGTTCATAATTTTCAACAGAAAAACCTTTTAACTGCGCATTTTCGTAATTTTCAACGCACAAATCGTAATTTTTTGCGTCAAACTGAACCTTAGCCCAAAACAAATTAAAATCACTCTGAATCGATTTCTGCAAAGCGGCCGCCGCAGAATAGTTTCCATCTTTTAAAAACGGAAGCGCCGCGTTTACAAGCCATTTTTCGTTTCCCGTTGCAGAATAACAGTCGCCGTAAATTCCGGAAAGCTGAGGCAAGAGAAGATTTTTTTCTTTTTGAGATTTTAAAACCGCCTCCGCATAAATCGAACCGTATTCTGAGCCTTCCAAAACGGAACCAATTTTTAGAGCTTCGTCGAAACGCCCTTCTCGCAACAAAAAATGAGAATAGACCGCGGAAATCTCATTGTTGCCGGGGATTTTCTTTAAACTGTCGGAAAGTATCTTTTCTGCAAGTTTTTTTTCTCCAAGCGTCATAAAACGCCGGTAAATTCCAATTCTTGCGTAAGCGCTGTATGCTGATTTTGAAGTTTTTTTTAAAAGTTTTAAAGCATCGTCAGTCTGCCCAAGTTGAATAAAAGAATCAACAGTATCAAGAGCAGACAAAAAAGACGACTGATTTGAACTCTGCGAACACGAAAAAAATAAGAATCCGGTGAGTAAAAAAATCACTGCCAGATTCTTACGGCTGGACAAAAATTTCCAGTTTTTCTTCATATGCAGACCAAAATTATTTTTCTGACGATTGAGAATTGCAGGATTTTCCAATAGTGTCCAAAACCGCATTTATAAATTTAAACGAATCATCCTGTCCGTATTCTTTTGCAATATCAACCGCTTCGTCAATTACAATAGAAACAGGAACGTCTTTCTGAAAAAGCAAAGAATAAACGCTCATACGCAAAATCGAAAGCGTAACCTTATTAAGACGCGCAAAATCCCAGCCTTTAAGATTTTCTTTTATACGTTCATCAATCTGAGACTGATTTTCAATCGCACCGGCAATCAAAACCCTTGCAAAAGTTGCAGTTTCCATATCAACTGCATTTTTTTCAGAATCTCCATCCGCCCAAGACAATTCAAGAACATCTTCTTTAGGCATTCCGCCTACTTCCCAGGAATAAAGTCCCTGAAAAGCCAAAATTCTTCCTCTTCTTCTTGACACTTTATCTTTCCTGTAAAATTACCAATTAAGCAACTTGTCTAAAGCTGCACCAGTCTTCTTTCTTTCTACATTTTCTGGAGTATCAAGAGCTTTTGTTACGTCTTGAACTGCCGCAATCATTGCCTGGCTCTGTTTCTGCTGTGTAAGATTAGATTTTATATAATCATAGACAGTGATTGTCGTTTCCGGCTGAACTAAATCGCTCAAACCAAGCATTTTTGCACTGTACTTTGCACGAACCGCATAAAATTGAAAGTCGTTTTCTGTTTCTGTAAGCGAAGAAACATATCCTTTTTCTTTTCCAAAAAGTTCGAGAAGTTCATTGTATGTAATGCCAAGCTGCTGAGCATGCTGAGCGGTTTTGCTTATGAATAAATCTCCGCCCTGATAATCTTTTGAATTTGCTGCATTTGCCTTGATTTTTTCAGTAGTAATTTTTTTATCCTTAAAATCTTTCAACATAGCTTCTGCCTTTGTTTTTGCGGCAGCAGGATCATTGTTTTTAGGAAAAAGCACAAGGAAAAGTTTAAGCATATCGTTCTGAACAAAACTTGCCTTATTCAATTCATAAAAAGCACGAATTTCTTCATCGCTCGGAGCAGCTTTTTGAATTTCTTCCTGTTTTTGCTGCAAAACATACTGCTGGGCAATCAGCTGATTCTTCAAATAAGTTTTGTATTCAGCGACTCCCATTCCTACAGTATTTTTCATGTAATCCTCAAAAGATTTTCCTGTCTGTTTTTTTATTATTTCCTCAAATTCTGCTTCTGTAACATTTCTTCCAAACTGCTGGCTTACATTCTGCATAAAATACTGATTAACCTGAGAATCAGTAAGAACCATTCCTGCTTTTGTCGCAGCCTGTACAACCAATTTTTCATCAATCATCGCATTAAGAATTTCTTTTTTCTGATCAACTGTAAAAGAAGAAATTCCATTCTGTTTTCCATAAATTTCAACTCTATTCTTGAGCTGCTTTAAGGTGATTGTCTCTGATTTATTGAGTTTTACAGTAGCAAGAGGCTGTAAATCTGTCTGAGCAAAGGCTCCTGTAGCTGCCATTAAAATCAAAGATACGCAAAGTGCAAAACGTTTCATAAACTTTCCTTAACTTGTCTTTTTTGTTCTGTAAAACGAGAACATGCAGGGTTTTTGAAAAAACTAAAAAGTTCCAAAAACACTTAACGAATATAAACAACTGTCAAAACAGCCAGTTACATTCAAATAAAAAATCACCTCCAAAAAAATTGACGTTTTCAGAGGCTGTTATTTTTTTTTTGCGCAATTTACTGAGGATCGAGCGGAAGCCCGCCAGAAATCACCGCGCGGATTCTTCTTACGCCTGCCGATGAAGACTGCTCTTTTACAATCTTGAAATCGCCAATCTGCGCAGTGTGCTGAACATGAGGACCGCCGCAAACTTCCTTTGAGAACCAGTCGTTTTTAGGGTCGCGCCCGATTGTGTAGACTTTTACCTGCTCGCCGTACTTGTTAGAGAAAAGCGCGCGCGCGCCTTCATTTTTCGCCTGGTCAAGAGTCATAATCTCCATTGTTACAGGCAAGTCTTCCTTGATTTTCTCGTTTACAATGTCCTCGACTTTCTGAATTTCTTCCTTAGTCATCGGGCGGCTGAAAGTAAAGTCAAATCTCATTCGCTCGTTGTTGATGTTCGAGCCTTTCTGCGCAACCTCGTCTCCCAAGACATTGACCAAAGCCTGCTGCAAAAGGTGAGTTGCAGTGTGATACTTTGTCGCGACATCTGACTGCTCAGCCAAGCCGCCTTTCGCTTTTCCCGCATCCAAAGTTTTTGACGCTTCCTGATGCTTTTTTTCAGCAGCCTTGAAGCCTTCAACATCGACTGTAAAACCGTGCTCCGCGCCAAGCTCCTGAGTAAGCTCAAGAGGATAGCCGTAAGTTTCATAAAGATTATAAGCGACTTTTCCTGAAATCACTTTTTTAGGATTTTTCATCAAATTCGGAAGAAGTTTCTGGAATTCTGCCTCGCCCTTCTTCAAAGTCTGGCGAAATTTCTCTTCCTCGGCTGTAAGCTCCTGCTTGATTTTCGCAGAATTCTGCTCAAGTTCAGGATAAGCCGCCTTGAAATTCTCAATTACAGTTTCAGCAATTTCAGCAAGGAAAGACTTTTCGATTCCGAGCTTCATCCCGTGCCTGACTGCGCGGCGAATCAAGCGGCGCAAAACATATCCCGCGCCGACATTTGACGGAGAAACGCCTCTCGGATCTCCAATGATGAAAACAGAAGCGCGGCTGTGATCTGCAATAATTCTCACAGAACGGTCTTTCTCCTCGTCTGTTCCATACTTATAATTTGAAAGCTTCTCGATTTCAGCGATAATCGGCTGGAAAACTTCCGTCTGATAAACCGAAGTTTTTCCCTGCAAGATGCAGTTTGTGCGCTCAAGTCCCATTCCTGTATCAACATTTTTCTTTGGAAGCGGCTCAAGAGTTTTCTCGTCAATTCTGTTGAACTGCATAAAAACGTTGTTCCAAATTTCCATCCAGTTTGCAGAATCAGTTCCCTTGTTGCTTCCTTTTGGAGGCAAGCCTTCGCCAACCCAGTAGAAAATTTCAGTATCCGGACCGCAAGGACCAGTCGGACCCGCCGCCCACCAGTTGTCTTCCGCTGAAAGATAAGCGATTTTGTCTTCCGGCATTCCATTCGCTTTCCAAGCGTCGGCTGCCTCCTCATCGCGCGGAGCATTCTCATCGCCTGCAAAAACCGTAACAGAAATTTTTCTTGGATCAAGACCGAGCCATTTCGGGCTTGTCAAAAATTCGTATGAAAAAGCGATTGAATCTTTCTTAAAATAATCTCCAAGAGACCAGTTTCCGAGCATTTCAAAAAAAGTAAGGTGGCTCGGATCTCCAACCTCGTCAATATCACCTGTGCGCACGCATTTCTGATAATCAGTAAGACGAGTTCCCGCCGGATGTTTTTCACCAAGAAGATAAGGAACAAGCGGATGCATTCCCGCAGTTGTGAACAAAACAGAAGGGTCATTTTCTGGAATTAAAGACTGACCAGAAATTTCAACATGATTTTTAGATTTGAAGAACTCAATATATTTTGAGCGTAATTCGTTTGCAGTCATAATTAAAATATTCTATAGATTTGACCGCAGAATTTCAATATCTTAAATTTTAGGAGCACAAAGCCTTACCGCGGCCGGCTTTTGCTGCAAGTCCTCCTTCGCTCCGCTCGTCCGGTCTTTTCGCGGCAATCCGGGCTAAAATTTTCGCTTCTTTCAAGATTTTCTTACACGCCTTTTTATCTGCGAGTTTTCTATTCTTCGGTCTTTTTTAATTCAGTTTTTTTGAGTGTCAACGGAAGCACTTCATTCTGAAAAAATCCATTCGGAGTTACATCAACCGACTGCAAAATTACAGTGTCGTTGTCATCCACAACAAATTCTGTTGTTTTTCCGCGCTTATTTCTCTCAGTTTTTTTAATTTTGCCAAAACTTGCAGAATAATATCCGTTAAAAAATTTTATGTCGGTGTCGCTTCTAAACTGCATCAATTTTGTGTCAGAAATACTATTCAAGACAAAACGGCCTTTATCTGTAAATTTCTCAGACTCTACTATATATACATCGTTTGCAAAAACAAAATATTTTCCATCAGAAGTAGTCCATGCAGGCCCTTCGACAAGCCTTTTTAGCGCTTTTTCAGATTCGCCTGCAACAGTTTTTTGGTTTAATTTTGTCGAAACTTTTTTATAATTTCCGTCCCAGAGAGTGCTTTCGCTGATAATCATCCGGACATCATCCTGAATCCGAATTCTTATTTCATCGACATTTACAAGCGAAATATCAAAACGCCTCTGAAGGTTTTCGATTGACTGGTTTATCGAAGTAAAATACATTCCGTTTCTGCGGAGTTTTGCATTTAGCCACGAATACACTTCTTCGCTGTCCTGATAATGAAAAATAATCTCGTGCGTCTGAGGATCAAAAAAGATATAACGTACGTTTCCGCCTGAATTTTCGGTCTTATACCACAAGCCTTCCAGAAATTTAGAAAAAGTCGCGACAGTTCCATCCTGAATTCTCGCAAGTTCTTTTGCGGCAATGCGGTTTCCTGTAACACGAACCTGCTTAACCTGAGTATACTCACCTTCTTTTTCGTTCCAATCGTACATTGTCTGAATCTGGTCAAGCCGGGCGCTGTCTTCTGCCGAATCCGAAGCATAAACCCAAACAGGAAAACTGTCGGCCTTTGTCTGGCTCAACTCGTAAGCTTCGTTTCGTTCTGTCTGCTGAATAAAAACCGTTCCGTCAGACTCAAAGTCTCCGATTTTTGTCAAAACAAAGTCGCCTTTTTTAGTGCGGCTTCCGTTAAAAATACACAAAACAGAATGACCTTCGTCCGTAATTCCCTGATAAACAAGTGAATTTTTGTGGTTTCCGATTACGTCTAGCGCAGTACAGGCAAAAGTACGAATCTGGCTTACCGTAGTTGCAATCCAAGCTGCTCTGACATAAGAAGAAGTTGAAGGATTGTACAAACCGACAATAAGTGCCAAAAAAGGGCTTCTTGATGTTTTTACAATATTTATCTGATCATCATAACCGTCATCGTCAATATCCATCGTAACAACGTTCAGAAGAGTTTCATCGTTGGCAAGTTCAATAAACGAAGTCTGCTCATAATCTTCGTATTCATTTTCCAAATTTTCTTCTTCGGACTTTTCTATTTCAACAACCGGTTTTATAATTTTTGCACGCGAATATGAATTGTCTTTTATAAAAAGATTTTTTCCAACAAAAAAAAATGCAAGTCCTGCGGCAACAATAACAAAAATCACTGGAATAAGTTTTTTCATAATCAGTAAAGTTTACCAAATCGGTTAATTTCGCTCAATAAAACAAAGCGCTTCGCAAATAGTTACAAACTCTTCTATATATTACTATTTATTGACATTTTTTCTGTTTTTTATAAAATTTCTGTACTATGATAAAAAATATTGAAATTTTTGAGCACACGCCGGTTCCAAAGGCGGTTTTTAAATTTGCGCTTCCTACAGTCCTCAGCATGATTGTTACTGTTTTGTACAACATGGTTGACGCTTTTTTTGTCGGTCAGACAGGCGATCCTAGCCAGTTTGCAGCGGTAAACGTTGCAACCCCGATTTTTCTGTTTCTCATGGCAGCAGGAAACATCTTCGGCATGGGCGGCTCTTCGTTTATAAGCCGCGCGCTTGGCGAAAAAAACTACGAAAAAGTAAAAAGCATTGCTTCATTTTGTCTTTACGCAGGAATTTTTACAGGTTTTCTAGGGCTATTCATAATTCTTTTCAATATGGAAAGAATTCTCAAATTGATTGGAACAACTCAGACAACAGCACAGTTTGCACGCGATTACTTAAAATATATTGCGTACGGCGGACCTGCAATTGTTATTTCGACAGCCTACACAAACATAATCCGCGGAGAAGGCGCTTCTCAAAACTCAATGGTCGGGCTAATTGCCGGAACAGCCGTAAACATTGTGCTCGATCCGATTTTTATTCTCGACTCATTTTTAGGAATTCCAGGACTTGGACTCGGTGTAAAAGGAGCCGCAATTGCAACTGTAATTGCAAACATCGTTACGATTGTAATCTATCTTGCGCATGTCCTTTCAAAAAACTCAACGCTCACAATAAACCCGAAATATTTTAAAATTTCAAACGGAATTTTGCTCGGCGTTCTTGCAATCGGACTTCCTGCAAGCCTTACAAACATTTTGATGAGTTTAAGTTCAATTCTGACAAACAACCTTCTAGCTTCGTATTACAGCGTTCCTGTCGTATCAGAAAAACTATTGCCGTTTATAAGAACATTTATCGATGGTACAGCAGTTTATGGCGATATTCCTGTTGCCGCAATGGGAGTTGCGCTCAAGGCAAACATGCTGACAATTTTTATTCAGCTTGGACTCGGAATAGGAATCGCTCCGTTAATCGGCTACAATTACGGCGCAAAAAATTCTATTCGCGTTAAAAAAATCGTAAATTTTTCTATTTTGGTAAATGTTGTGCTGGGAGTTTCTCTTACCGTACTTTATATAATTTTTGCAAAGCCAATCATAAATATTTTCTCGGAAGATCCGGCTGTTGTTGCGTTAGGCGTAGATATTATTTATGCACTTATGTCATCGGCACCGTTTATTGGAATTATGTTCGTTTTAAATTTTACATTCCAGGGAATGGGAAAAGGCTTGCAGTCGCTTGTTCTTGCCGTAAGCCGCCAGGGTTTTGTATTTTTACCGGCAATTCTTATAATGCAAAAACTTTTTGGACTTAACGGAATTATCTTTGCACAGCCGTTTGCCGACGCAGTTGCGGTTTTAATTGCCGTAGGAATGTTTTTATTTTTGATTAAAGACCTAAAAGCTGAAGAAAAAACAATTTCTTCTCAAACAAACGAATAAAATACAAAAGTAAATATAAAGGCTGTTCGTAAAAGACGGCCTTTTTTTTTGTAAATAAAGTATTTTTATTATTGCGCAAAATGCAATATTCAATTTATTTTATTTCACTTTACGCAATACTAAGTTTTTTTGTAGAATAAATTATATTTTTACAAAAGCGGTAGGGATTGAAGTGGCTTGTTGCGGAACGAAGTGAAGCAATGGAGCGCGGCTAGCGCGGAACCACGGATAGCCCGACGGCAACTTGTTGCCGAACCGCCCGAAAAAAAATATTTAGCCGTTTGTCAATTTTCAATCGGCGCAAAACAGGAGATTTAATAAAAACTTTGCCTAAAATAACGTCAAAGTTTTTATTTATAAGTTTGCGTTGCAAACTTCATTATAAACTGCATATTCTCATTGCATTGCGAATATGCTAAAAAGTCAAATCGAAAGTTGAAACTTTCTCACTGACTTTTTACAGGAGATTTTTATGGGAAACAATTATTTCAATTCAATTCCGTG
>ERZ808278.987-NODE-987-length-14065-cov-4.660885_pt1 | contig 14065 bp, 19 predicted proteins | sample MGYA00521239_ERZ808278 | MGnify/ENA primary metagenome ERZ808278 (study PRJEB31516, sample SAMN03275600) | gut metagenome | biome: mammalia-associated habitat; material: feces | host: Papio cynocephalus | place: Kenya | collected 2012-07-17 ... | reverse complement strand
TTTGTTTTGTCATTGACAAATGGCACAACATATCAGAAGAAATTGACACCTTCAACAGCCTGCGAAGATACGGCAACAATACTTCCTTTTTCAACATTCCCAAAGGCGAAGTCAAATGTTTCTTTCGACCCCCAAATCAAAGTAAGGATTACAAGCAAACCGAATTCATTTTGCAACCGAAACGCGTTTATGCGAGCCTTCAGGATATTGCATAAATTGAAAATCTCATACGAATTCGCGGAATCTACGCTAAGATCTGAGCTGGTAATGGCATAAACTTTTTGAAATAAATCGAAAGGAGGATTTTCATTGAACACAAATTTGTTCTGCCTTGTATCCTTTACAAAATGATGAAGCACGACATCATTCTGCGGATTTTCGGAAAGTTTCATAAGAGCCAAATCATCAATGGGAACAAAAATTTTGTCTTTTAGGTCAATGAATTGCTTTCTGAAAATCGGAGGTTCTTCTTTTCCGTTGTAAAAACGGTTGAAGTCCAGCACATCGTTACCTGTCAGAATAGTTTGTTTCATTTTTCCCACCATTTTGGGTCGCCGGCATATCTTCTATTTTATCAGTGCGTGATACACTTGCAGAGATTTAACTCCTCCCTCGCCACCATCTCTTGTTTTTTTATCAAACCGATACCTGACAACATTCTGCAAGGTAAAGAAGGATGAAACTTTGAACGAGGCTTTGAACAGGCTGGGGGAGATTAGGAAGAAGCTGTAGGCAAAGGGGGAATAGGGAGCTGGTCGCCGTAGGCGAAAAAACTTGCAAGGCAGGTTTTGAGCGACTCTCGGTGAAGGCTGTGCCTGAACCGCTTCTACCTTGCTCGCACTTCGTTGCTCACGTCCATTCGGATTCTATTCTAGCATTCTTTCATCCCGATTCCGAACAAGCACAATTTCGCCTTGTTCTTCTAGCCGTGCCATAATCCGTATTATTTCGTCCTGGGCAGCACGGGCATCAATCAGGCGGATTGGTTCCATATATTCTATTTCTTCGCGGAGATTTGCGGCTGCCTTTTTTGACATATTGCGGTAGATTTTATCCTGAATGTTGAAGTCAGAAATTTTAATGGCTTTTGAGAGTGTTCCGTTATCAACTTCACGGAGAATCTTTTGAATATCACGGTCTCCGAGAAGAAGCAGCTCCGAAAAAGTCCACAATTCATTTTTCAGAGCCTCACGGAGCGAGTCTTTTCGTTCTGTAATCAAGCGGGCTTCAATCTGGCGGCGTGACTCTTCTCCTATGGCAAGAAACGAGCGGTGAACGGCATGGCCAGATTCGCAGACATTCTTCTTGTAAAAATTCTGAATCAGATTTTCAATTTCAGCTTCAAAACGGCGGAGCAACATTTCGCCCTCATTTTCAAGCCCGAAATTTTCAGAGTCAAGCTCAAAGAGGACATTTGCTTTTACCTCATTCTCATGTTTTTCGGCTTCTTCCAGAATCAGCTTGCGAAGAAATTTTCTGTCCTCGTGAACCTGCGCGATTTTTTCTGAGGCAGACTTTTCCATTTTTGCACCTCCTATGCTAAGTTAGAAACTGCATATTTTGTTTCATTTTCCATTTTATTTTCTACCGCTTCAAACGAATAGAAATTTCCGTCTTTTATTTTCTCACCAATTTCTTCCCAGATTTTTGGCATAAAAATCAGCGAATAAGATTTTTTTTCACCGTGCAAGGTCGCCGTGGCAAAATGCTTTTCCTTAAAAGTTTTTAAGACATTCAGATTGACAAGCGTTCCTCTTACAGTTTGCGTATTATTCTGCTCCATTTGTTTCCTCCTTAAAATTTTCTTCACACCTTTTTTTCTCTTCTTCGATTTCTGAATCTGAAAAACAAAACAGAGCTTGTATTGCTTTTAAAATCTTCATAATTTCTACATTATCACAATCGTCATACAGATTGTAAAGTCCTGTCAGCGTAGAAAGAGCTTCATTTCTGTTCTCGTCTTGTGGATTTATCTGGCTAAAGGTTTTCTGTACATTATTCCAAACAGAAGAAAGCCTTTCTTTCATTTCAAGAGCTTCTTTTTTCTGTGCCTTCTTTTTCTTTCTGGGAAGAATTTTAGCCTCATTTAGCAATGCCGCAGCTCTTTTAGGAAGCCAGAAAAATTCCATAAGGTGAAATTCCAGCTTTCCCAGTGCGCAAGATTCATCATATTTTTCTTCTCGATGTGCTAAAATCATCATGGCAACAGTTGAAGTAAGCATACCTGTTGTTGCCATAAGTATTTTTAATGAGTTCTTTTTTCCATGCCGTCTGTTTTTTTTGTTTTTGTATTTTCTTTTTGTTTTTCGAGTTTTGCTTTTCTTTTTCCAAAACTGAATCAAGGCTTCCGTATTTTTCTATGAAAAGATTCATAAATGTTCTTGTAATTTCCTGTGATGTTTTGTCGTCTTCCCAAGAGCCGCCTGAGCTTGAGTCCAAAGAACCTGATTTACGCCGCGCCATTACAAGGCTGTCTGCCGCCATTCCTGGAGCAATGTTATAAAGAGCGTGATAGGTAGCTTTTCTCCAGGAAATTGGATTTTTATTTTCAGTTTTAGTTTCATTGTCGCTTTTTGCCTTATAATTTTGTGCGGAAAGCTTTATCTTTTCAAAAAATTCAGTTTCGGTCATTTATTCCCCCTCGTTTTCATCTTTATTATTATCGTTGCCTGCTTCAAGATATTCGCGAAGTCCTTTTGTACGGCGCGGGTGTCGTAAGCGGCGAAGTCTTTTTGCTTCAAGCTGTTTTGCCAATGCCACTTCTATTGCGGGGTCTTTTTCCTGGAACATAGTCCGCTTTGGCGGTATAAATGCAAAAGAAAGCGCCCTCGCCAAAGAAGATCCGTTCCAGCCACAGCCCCAAGCCTTTTTGTGTCCTTCCTCGCTGAATTGAATCGTGGAGTACAGATAACCGCGTATTTCGTAAAAGCCCAGCTCAAAATCAGCCGCGTCATCGGGGAAAATTGCTTGCATTGCCTCGTCATAAAGCCGTTGCACCGTTTCTCTATCCCATTTCACAAGCATTTCGTTGAGCAGAACGCTAAAATCCCTTAAAAATACGCCGAGTTTTGCCTTACCAACGCAAAAAGGCGGAATTGAAATCTCTGCAATCTTAAACTCTTTATCAAAGCGATAACGCAAGCTTTCAAGCTCCTTTTCTGACAACGTCCGCCCTGCCTTTTCAGAAAGTTTTCTTTCAATCTCGCTCTGTTTTGGATAAAAAGAATACAAAAGATTTATGCAGGTTTCCTCTGATTCAATCACAAAATCTGAGAGCTTAAATCTTTCAACTAATACTGGAAATGACATTTTCCCTCCCATAAAAAGTCAACGAACAAGTCGACTTTCTTAAATTACTAATTCATGGCAGCAAGAGCTTCGTCAGCAAGAATCATAGGTTTGTATTTTCCAATCATCTTTGCTGAATCAAAATCCTGTTTGTCATTGAGCATTGCCCACACGATTTCTGCCATTTTTCGGGCAGCAGCTACAATAGATTTGCCACTGCCTTTATTCTTTTTCATGTATTCATATCGCTGCATCATTCTCCATTCAGAAGTGTCCTTGCAGCGACGAATTCCCATAACCAGCTGAACAAAACAGGTTCTCAATTCCTGAGGGCCCCGTTTCGTTATCTTTCCGTGATGAATGGTCTCATTCGAATCCTGAACCCAAGGTACAAGTCCACAGAAAGCCGCATACTTCTTTGCTGTCGCAAATCTTGATATGTCTTCTGTGTAAGCCCTGATTGTCCATGCTGTAATCTTTCCACAGCCGCGGATTGTCATAAGGCGGTTCACCATTTCATCGTCTTTTGTCAGTTCACTGATCTGCTTTTCAATCATCTTTACGCTTTCTTCAATGCGCTCTATAATCTCAAGCATCAGTCTTACTGATTGTGCCTCGAGCACGTAGTCGTCATTCGACTCAAGGGTGTCCAGAATTCTCTGGCGCCCTTTTTTACTTTGCAGGCTTCTGAGTTCATCAGAAAGTCCCAAACTCACCAATAACGCATGAATTTCGTTTTTCTGACCGACTGTTGAACGAACAAGTCGTTCTCTTGATTTTAATAAACGTCTGATATTCTCAGTTTCCTTTCCACACAAATAACTTTCAGGAAGCATGTCCTTTGAAAGAAATTCTGAAATTGTCGAAGCATCATGCTTGTCAGTTTTCTTGGTTGATTCGTTGATAACCTTGAATTTGAGTGTGTTAATTACAGTCACTTCTGCTCCAGCTTTCTCAGCTTGATTTTTGAAGAATCTTGTATTTCCAGTAGATTCAACTCCGATTTTCACTGCAGCTCCTGTTGCCTTGTAGGTTTCAATTCTTGAAAGAAACTCAGCGTAGCCTGCTGTTGTTGTCGGATACTGTTTAATCTGATCCAAAGACTCAACTTTTTCTTCAGTACGCACATGAACAGTAAACTGACTCTTGTGCAAATCAACGCCAATAAAAAATGTCATGATGACCTCCGTTTTGATTCTGTTGCGGAAAGTCTAATCGGTATAGTGTTCCAATCTCCCATTCAGTCTTAAATGACTATAGTATGATGCGGCAAAAGCTCTTCATTCTCCTTTACAAGGATCAGAGTCCTTACAAAAAATGGCGAACTGTTGCCTGGTTTCCGCTGAATCACTTCAGCGTATCACAATACCGCTTGTTCGTTTCTTTTTTATCATGCCTCCTTATTTACAAATCCATAAAAATATTTATAAAGCCAGAACTTCCGTTAATGGCGCTTTCTATTGCAAGCGCGATTCCTGCTTTTTGTGGCAGAAGAAGATTTTGAAACAACGAAGGATACTGAACCGTTTTTATTTCTGAATAATCTGGAAGATTTGTTTTTCCAGAGCAGGTAAAAGCCCTGTAAAAAAGTTGTAAAACGGGCTTTGTAACAGTTTCCTGCATTTCTAAGATTTCGCCGTCCGTGAATTCGTGAAAGCCTTTTTCTTCTATTTCAGAAATCAATTGTTTTATGAGAAGATTCCTTTCTTCCGATTCGCCTACAAGCTGTTCATGCAAAAAATGAAGCGTACGGCGATAGTAAATTGCTCCAAACAGAAGCGAATCCACTTCTACAAGAACATTTTTATTTCCCCATTTTGCAAAAGTCATTATTGTGCGGTTAGATACAGAACGTAAAAATGATTCATAAGAGATTTTATCAAGAGAACCAAAAGCAAAATTAAAAGAAGCGCCCAAAGCTGTAATGAACCTCCCCGACGCAAGCGTCGGGGTATCGTCTAGCACCCTGTCATAAGCCAAAATCCAACTCTGGCTGATTTTCATATATCTTTTTGTACTCTCTCTTTTCCTGTCCCTGATTTTGTATATATCTTGTAATTGTTTCTTTGCTTGCATACAGTCCAACTGTATTTGCATAATAACCACTTGTCCATAGTGCTCCGCCCCATAGAATTTCCTTCTTTATCCTCGGATAACTCATAAATATTTCCCTTGCAGTTATGCTTTTTATTATCGTCACAATCCTCGTTACTGCTAATTTCGGCACGCTCTGTACTAAAAAATGCACATGGTCTTCTTCCATTCCTATTTCTACAAATCGTATTTCATAGCATTTTTCTATTTCCATGCAGATTTCTTTTAGCCTCTCTCCTACTTCTTCGGTAAATACTTTTCTTCTATACTTCGCTGGAAACACCAGATGATATAACAACATTGTTTTATTATGATTCTTGTATATATGCTCGTCTTCCATTCTTTCATTATATCACCTTTTCGACGCAAGCGTCGGGGAATTAGACCCTCGGTAGATTAAAATAGACAGACATATCCGTTACAAGTCGTTTTGACACACTATTTAAAAACGGATCAGAAACGCTTGTGTCCTGTGTCGGAACGCTTTCTATTATGCTAAGCAAGTCTGCGATTTCATTTTTTGAGAGTTCCGCTTTTGAAGCATCGCTTTTCCTTGCACGGCGAACTGTATGGCAGGATTTCACAGTCATTTTTTTAATATTAAATACAAAACTATAACTAGAATTGGGAACAGAACAGGCAATTTACTGTTTCTTAATTTTGGTTTTAGGGCAGTCAAAATTCCGCATAAAAAAGAAATAAAAATACTTGCAGCAGATGGCAAACTTGGAAAGAAATAATCAATAAGCAAATATACAAGCCCCGCTATAAAAATAAAATACAAGATTCCTCTGATACTTTTTCCTGTTTTAGCTGTTCGATACCAATTTTCTGTATTGGCATCTCTAGCAGCCTGACCTGATGCTCTGTAACATTGCTCGTGGTAATATTCCCTGACACCACTGAACCGTGCCTGCCGAGCCTGTGATTCAGCTACATATTTTCCGCAATATTTACATATAGCCATAAACTACCTCTTTTAGACTTCAAACTTGTATAAAAAAATCGGAGGGGAAAAGTCCCCACCTTAAATCAAGATAATTTAATTATTTAAGCTTATCGAATTTCTTCTGGAAGAAGTCGGCTTCTGCATTTGCCCCCATAGAATTAAGCTTCATAATTCCAAATTCAATTTTTTCTTTGATGGCATTGTATAGTGGTTTCATCTGAAATCTTGAAATCCCAGAAATTTGAGTGAATAAGTTATTCAGTTGCTGTTGGATACCGTCGGATGTTGTTTCAAACTGGAGATTCGCTACATCTTCTACTTTTTTATTAATTCCGAGTGCTGAGTTTTCCATCAATGTATCTAAAAAATTATTTTTCTGTACAATATTAACAGAACCTCCTGCCTGTGAAATTTTACAAAATACCTTATCTAATTTTGAAGGTTTTCCATAAATCTGCAATTCAGCAGTAATATTATCAAACTTCTGTAATTCTGGAGAGTCTGCTGGTAATGTAAGCTTTAGTTTTGCATGTGCTTCGCGAATCTTTTCAGCCCAGGCTTCATTTACGCGTTTTTCATCTGTCTGATAATCCTTAACTTTTGGATTGTATTTTGAAACTGCATTTGTCATAAATTCAATAAGTTCAGTCTGCTCGGAAGGAATAACCATATTTTTTATAGATTCTGCTTCTGCTTTTGAAGCTTGAGTTGCAGCCTTTTCATCATCAAGTGCTTCCTTACACATAGAACCAATTTCTTTTGTTATAGAACCGGCACCTTTTCCCAAAGCCCCCATAAGACCGCCTAAAAGTTTGCCAAAGCCAGAGCCTACAGAAGCTCCGCCTGATGAACTACCAGAAGAACTTCCACTTCCTGAAGAACCAGAGCTTTCCTTAGATTTTTTTTCTTCCAATTCACATTTTGTTGAACACCAACAGCTCCATGGATCCTGTTTCCAATCACTATCAAACTTTTTCCCGCACCATCTGCATGTATATTCACCCATAAAAAAACTCCTTCTTTCGGTTATTTCCGAAATTTTAATTTAATATTTCAAAGATTCGCAAAGCGTTACCGCCTTCAAGCTCTTTGTTCTCATTATTACGGCTTGTAAAAAGACATTTTACAGTTGCTGAGTCAAATCCAGATTCTTTTTTAATGCTGGCAATATCAGCATTTGCTCCAAAGTCTTTGATGTTAGTAGACCCCCTAGACCGTATCAAAAGATCTTTGTAACCAGAATCTTGTTCAGTACCATCTGGTAATTCAATAGAATCTTCTTCGCCCATAGGTATATTCATCATTTTTACAAATTTCCATTTTTCTGATTTTTCCGCTAATTTCTTTTTCATATCAGAACTTGCTATGTAAATAGAAAGTTTTCTAACATTTTTATCAGTTATATTTTGAAGACGGAAAAAATCATAAAGCAATAGACCAGTATAATACGGCTGAACATTAGAAGAACCTTCTTTTTTGTGATATTTAAATTCTATGGCAAGATTTTGAATTTTTTCGCTTTTTATAAATAAGTCAAGTTTTGAAGTCTTTGAGATTTCTTCATTATCAAACGCCCCTTTTTTTTCAAGCGTAATTTCATTCGGCTTTATTCCGTTTTGAGTACAAGCATAGAAAAAAAGATAGCGGATTGTATCTTCCGAAATTTGATTAAGTTCATCGCTGGGGTTTGAAAAACGTCCGTTCAATAAAATCGCAAAATCAATGAAAATCTTTTGCAAGTTCATCTCTTTTTCAAAATTTTCAGACATAGTTCTTCCTCCAATAAAAATTACAGATTAATAATATGAAACATATTTTATTCCCGCGTTTTTCTGCTGTCATGAGTAATTTTCCCGCGTCGGGTCGGGATTTTTTCCCGATTTTTTTTGGCGGAATTTTATACAGTTTTGCTTAACATCCATTTGCCTTTACAGAACCGTTAGAATGCATTATTATAACTTTCGGAAATATTGTAGAAATACGCAATTTTTTCGAAAGAAATACTATGGAACGGCCTGTATATTTGGATGCGTTAAAGCGCAGGAAAGAAAATTCTCTCGTCAAAGTCATTACCGGAATCCGTCGGTGTGGCAAATCTTACCTATTGTTTACTCTTTATCATCAGTATCTGAATTCCATCGGAGTTGATGACAATCATATTATTGAGCTTGCTTTGGACGACGACTTGAACGCGAAGTACCGCAATCCGCTAGAGCTTGGAAAACATATCCGCTCGCTTATTAAAGGCAAATCAAAAATGCATTATGTTTTTTTGGACGAAATTCAGAAAGTCGCCGAGATTAAAAATCCTTATTTGCCGGACAGCGACGAAACGATTACCTTTGTCGATGTTTTGAACGGGCTTATGAAGCTTCCGAATGTTGACATTTATGTAACCGGCTCAAACTCAAAAATGCTGTCTTCCGACATTCTTACGGAATTTCGCGGTCGGGGTGACGAAATTCGCGTTCATCCGCTTTCTTTTTCAGAATTTTGCAACGGCTATAAAGGCGAAAATGCATGGCAAGAATATCTTACCTTTGGCGGCATGCCTTTCCTGCTCAGTTTGAATTCACCGCAAGACAAGGCAAAATACCTGCATGATTTATTTGATAAAATATACCTGTCTGATGTGATGGCTCGGAATAAAATCTTGTCAGAAAAATCTGTCCTTGATGATTTGCTCGATTTTACGGCGTCGTCTGTAGGCTCGCTTGTGAATTCGACCACGCTCTCAAACACTTTCAAGAGCGTCAAGAAAACTAAAATTGATGACGCGACGGTTCAGACTTACCTTGATTATTTTGAGGAAGCCTTTATGGTTGAAAAGCTAAAGCGCTATGACATAAAAGGAAAAAAGCATATTGGCGCGCTTTACAAGTATTTTTATGAAGATGTGGGGCTTCGAAACGCAAGGTTGAATTTCCGCCAGCAGGAAGAAAATCACATAATGGAAAACATTGTTTTTAACGAGCTTAAAATCCGTGGCTATGATGTTGATGTGGGCGCGGTGGAATATAACTCAAAGAATTCTTTGGGGCAGAGCATCCGAACTAAGCTTGAAGTTGATTTTGTGGCAAACCGAGGGAACGAACGCATTTACATACAGGTTGCGCTCTCTGTTGCGGACGAAGAAAAGCGGCTTCAGGAAACCAATTCCTTTTCGCGCATAAAGGATTCATTTTCAAAGCTTGTGCTTGTAAAAGAGCCTATAATTTCGTGGCAGGATGAAAACGGTGTCAGGTATATGGGCATTCAGGAATGGCTAAAAGATTCTGGAAAATTTTCTGAACGAAAAGACATTTGACGCGCCGTAAACCGGAGCCTAAGAATCTGGCAGGAAAACAAATGTGCAATACTTTATTATCTTGCAGGCCTTTTGTCGGATGAAATGATTTAAAAAAATCCGGCACCGCAGAACAACGACACCGGATATGAAAGTTATTTTACTGCTTTACAAAGGCATCGTCCATAAATGCTTTATACTTACATGTCAATGCAACTGTAGCATCCTGATACTCAAAATACATTGTATCAAAACCAAGCATATTTACAGCTACCTTTTTTGCTTTCTTATCTTGAGTCCATTTTACGTTGATAAAATTTTCTGGAAGTTTTTTCCCTTCTTTCCAGTTGCCAGTTTCGTCGCGCCACTCAAAACCGTCTCCCGTTTTTTCATACATAAAACCAGTTCCATTAGCATTGAGAACTAACGAATAATCGTCATAAATATAAGTTCCTTCAACCTTGTCAGCCTTTCCACCACAACTTACAAAAGCCATTACCATCATTCCAGCCAAAATCACACCCATGATCTTAGCAAACATTTTTGTTGTTTTCACAAAAAAACTCCTTTGAATAATTTTGTTAGATTCTATGTCTTTGCTTTTCACCTGTCATGAGCAATTTTCCCAAATCAATTCGGGATTTTTTCCCGAACATAAGTTCCGCTGATGTGATATACTCTCTTTCATGAAATTTTCAAACAGGCTTCACATTGAATACATCCTCATTTTTATTGCGGTGATGACTTTTTCTTCCACGGCAGTCTTTAAGTCGCGGGCAATGAAGAAGTTTGACAGCCTTGACCAGAAATTTATCGAGATTCAAAAATCGGAGCTGGGTATTTCTGAGATTGAAAAAGATTGCGTTCCATACACTTACTTTGATAAAAATCTTTCGCAGAAATTCCAGTCGCTCCGTTCACTCGTGCTTTCGGACACGGACGACTTGTTTGCGATTGAAGTCTCTCAGTTTCAGAACGAAATCCACAAAAGTCAGCGCAACATTTCCTTTGGCTACGACAGTTTTTTATATTTTTCAGCAATTCTTTTTTTGATTGCGCTTGGCATAATCGTCACAAAAAAAATTTCCCAAAAGGCGGAATTTGAGCGGCGCGAAGCGATCAGCGAGGAGCAGAAAAATTTCAGCCGCAACCTTCACGACGGAATTGCACAGGATTTGGCGGCAATTAAAATCTACCACAAAAAAGGCGACGACGACAAAGCGGCATTTTACGCCGATCGTGCCTTGAGCGAAGTCCGCTACCTGATTGACTCTTCGCGCCTTGAATTTGACGAGGATTTTGAATCTCTCATCAAAAAAAAGCTTGCGGCCTTTGAAGCGAATCACGAAATCAAAACGACGACAATCATCACTTCGGATTTTCTCGGAAAGCTCAAAAGTGAATCCCAGGTGGAAATCCTTCATATTCTGCAGGAAGCATTGAGCAATATCGCTCGGCACGCAAACGCGACAGAAGTAAAAGTGAGAATCACCGATGTCGTGGACGAAATGCGATTTTCCATCAGCGACAACGGAAAAGGATTTTTGGAAGAGGCGGTTGAATCACAAAAATCTGATGGAAAAAACGCGCAACGCAAGCACTGGGGGCTGAACAACATCCGCGAGCGTGTTCAAAAGCTTGGCGGCACGGTAGAATTCATAAATGATGGAGGAACGACAGTTGCAATCCGAATACCAAACTGAAAATAGATTCCGAAACAAAGCAACCGCAATAACGCAAGCGGTCGACTTCGGAATGACACACATCCTGTTTCTTGACGACCATGCGGGACTTCGTGACGGAATCGGCTTTCTTCTTTCTCAAAAAAATGGCAGACTGAAATTTTTCTATGCCACAAACCGCGAGGAAGGCGAAAAAATCCTGCGCGAAAATTCCGAAATCTCGCTTGCAATAATCGATTTGAACCTTGAGGACGAAAGCAAAGACGGACTTTCAGCGCTAAAAGCTTTCCGAAAAATCAAGTCTGACTTAAAGGCAATCATTTTTACGATGTACGCAGACCCGATTCACATTGAGCGGTCGCTAAAGGCTGGCGTTCAGGGCTATGTCACAAAAAACGCCGAGATTGAAGAGCTTGAAAACGCAATTCTGACCGTTGCCAGCGGAAAAAACTGCTTCAACAGCGCGGCAAGCAAAATTATGCAGTCGATTATTTCGCCGGATAACATTCTAGATGAAAAATTTTCTTACATGGATTACAAGTCGCTCACAAAATCTGAGCAGGAAGTTTTCTCGCTCCTTGCGCAGAAAAAAGAAACCGACGAAATTGCAAAAATGCTTGGCAAAAAGGAAAAGACTGTCATAAATCAGCGTTCCATAATCTACCAGAAATTGAATGTTCATGACAGGCTTGAGCTGATTGAGTTTGCTAAAAATATCGGGGTGTTGTTTTGAAAGATTTAAAATTGAACTCGTGTCAGCGGCGATTAAGCACGGCCTTGCGCTTATTGAGCCTATCAAAAACGCGTATTCTATTCTGTATCGTATGCGTTTTGATTGCCGTTATCGCAAACTTCTTCGGCTCGGTTCTGGCGCGGAACATCACGCTTCCGCTTTACCTTGATTCTGTCCTCACCCTTGCGGTAACGGCTCTGTGCGGACTTTGGGCAGGAATTGCGTGCGCAGTTCTTTCAAACGGTGCGCTCTGGATTTTTTACAAAACTTCGCTTCCGTTCACGCTCTGCCATATTCTTACGGCGGTGTGTGCGTATTTTACTTTCAGAAAATACAAGATTCCGAAACAAAGCGACCGCAATAACGCAAGCGGGCAAGTTCGGAATGACAAGGCGGAGCTTCCAATCGATGCCTTTTTGTGGGCAGGACTTTGGAGTGTAATCACGAACGCAATTTCGGGCAATGTGCTTGTTAGTCTTTTATTTGCGAGCGTAACAAGCTCTAACGTGGACTCCAGCGTGCAGGGAATTTTTATCGTAGTTCCGAACCTGACTTTCGCGACATATTACGCGGGCGTTCTCACCAACCTGGCCGACAAAATCGTAAGCGCGGTTGTGAGCTACGGAGCTTATAAAATCGGAAAGAAATTTTTGTACTAAGAGATGGGGAAATCCACCTACTGTTTCTAAATCTATTTCTTAATATCTCTTGCAAAAATCAGCTTGAAGACAGTTCGCACAAAAGACTGAATAAAAAATAACTGAGTAAAAAAGGCAAAAGGGAAATTAAAACACATGAGTCGCAGCCACTGAACCAGAGCGACATGAATCTGGAATCCATTGTTGTAAGGATAGTAAAGGAAGGTTGCAATCAGACTCATTGCAGGTACCATTAATCCAACTGTGGCACAGATAATGGCTGTTTCAAAAAGGACAGGATGTGTTGTTTTGGGATCAAAGTTTTTGCAGGCAAGACGGAATGAAAGCGGGCTTCCGTAGACGCATTCAATAAAATAGGCAAAACAGAATTCAACCAGAACTACAGACCAGACCGGCATAACGCGGCCGAACATATAGATTCCGCCGATTGTTCTTACAGCTGCAAGAACACTGGTTGTTCCCACAGCCTGTCGAAGTGAATCTCCATTTACAACATAAATGCTGTAAAAAACATAAGCATGAACGGTAATTACAACTGTGATGAATGCAAAGACCATTCTCTGAAACTGATTTCTTGGCATAAGAAATCCTCCGTAAAAAAGAATTCTTAATGTGCCGTGATCAGATTTACTCGAAGTGGTGCTTCAACACATGTGTCGTTTGCATTAAGTTTTGTGAGTATAGCAAAAAATCGGGAAAAAAAGAAGGTAGTGTTTTATTTCAGCCAGTCCTGAACAGCTTTTTTCGCTGTAGTTCTGTTAGTCTGTACTACCTTTCCCTAAACGGCAAGGTCTTTTTCTACAGTGGCGCCTTTGCAGGTTGAACGGATGCGGCTTTCTGTTCCGCTAAGTCCGCTTCCTTCGTGAGTGCAGAATGGTATTAAGGTTTTTCCACTGAAGTTTTGTTTTGTGCGAATAGCGAACCTGCAAGGCAAGCTGCTATTCTCAAGCCGATAAGTTTTTTTTCAGATTCATTTATTCCTCCGAAATAGTTTTATTCTGGGCGTTCCGCAGTTCCCTAACGGTCAGCCCGACCGCCGAAAACTCAAGTTTGAGGCGGACACGCCCGAAAAATGTTTTATGGAATTCTTATAAAAATGAATTGGTGTGATAACGACAAACATCATCTGCCGCATTTTCATGCATATTACAATGAATTTGAAGCCTCGTTTGATTTTAATGGAGAAATTATCGCCGGCTCTTTTCCGGCAAGGCAGACGGCTTTTGAAAAAGCCTGGACGTTGCTGCATCAGGACGAACTGAACGCAAACTGGAAACTTGCCATTGAAGGCGAACAGATTTTCAAAATCAATCCTTTGCAATAGACAATATGTAGTGCCATCCAGTTTGTAAAAACGTGGATTTAGCGTCAAAA
>ERZ808278.986-NODE-986-length-14066-cov-3.664763_pt1 | contig 14066 bp, 9 predicted proteins | sample MGYA00521239_ERZ808278 | MGnify/ENA primary metagenome ERZ808278 (study PRJEB31516, sample SAMN03275600) | gut metagenome | biome: mammalia-associated habitat; material: feces | host: Papio cynocephalus | place: Kenya | collected 2012-07-17 ... | reverse complement strand
CAAATATTAATCTGGCTGATAATGATTTGCAATTCTTTTACACACCCCCCTTGCAGGGGAGGCAATGTGCGTTTCCGATTCCTCATTCCTCACTCCTAATTCCTCACTCAAAAACTCCTCCACCGCTCCGCGGTCCCCCTCCCCTTGCAGGGGAGGCAACGAGTGCCTTCAACTCCACTCTCCACACTCCGGTCTTAACTCTTCACACTCCGCTCTCCGCTCCTCATTCCTCATTTCTCACTCCTAATTCCTCACTCAAAAACTCCTCCACCGCTCCGCTCTTAACTCTCCACACTCCGGTCTTAACTCTTCACACTCCGCTCTCCGCTCCTCATTCCTCATTCCTCATTCCTCACTCCTAATTTCTCATTTCTCCTACCTATATAAATGTACCTTTAAATGCGCCTTTCGGGCTTGCCGAACTCCTTAAAATATGGTATAATAGAATGGAGGTAATAATGCCGCACACTGCGGCAGGGCGGAGGCTTTGCGTGTACATCACCGCCGTAAGGCTTTATTGTTTCAGAAGTTATACGGAGCTGCGGTTCGAGCCTGCAAAGGGGCTTAACGTCATTGTGGGCGCAAATGCGGCGGGCAAGACGAACATTCTGGAATCCGTTTTCCTTGCTGCGTTGGGCAGGAGCCACCGAACGCGCCGCGATGCGGAACTTATCAACTCCCTTTCCGACAAGGCATATGCGGGCATTGAGCTTGTGAGTGCAACGGGGAAGCACAGCATTGAACTCAAGCTGTTTTCCGGCGCACCGAAACAGGTTTTTATCGACGGGCAGCGCATCAGGCGCATGGGCGAACTTATGGGCGTTCTGAACGCCGTAATGTTTTCACCCGAGGATCTCTCCCTCGTCAAGGACTCTCCCGAAACACGCCGCCGCTTTATGGACATGGAGCTTTGCCAGCTTCGACCTGCATATTTCTACCGTTTGCAGCAATATAATGCCGCCCTCAAGCAGCGCACCGCGCTTTTGAAAACAAGTTTTCCGTTCGAACCGAACATTGAACTTCTCGACATGTGGGACGATAAGCTTGCGGAGCTCGGCGGTTCGGTCATGCTGCTTCGCCGCGATTTTCTTGACAGGCTCAGCACCGCTGCGCGGGATCTGAACCGCAGCATCACGGGCAATTCCTCTGTCGGGCATGAACCGGAAGAGCTTTTTACCTACTACAAACCCTCCGTTCCCTTCGAGGGCGACGGCGCGCGCGCCGCACTCGGGGATGCGCTCTGCAAGGCACGGGCGGAGGATATCCGCCGCGGCTGCACAACCAAGGGGCCGCACCGGGACGACATCGGCATTCTTCTCAATGAGCGGGACGTTCGCGTTTTCGGTTCCCAGGGGCAGCAGCGCACGGCAGCGTTGAGCCTTAAACTGAGCGAGCTTGCGCTTATGCGCCGCGTTCGGGGCGAGGCACCGGTTCTGCTTTTGGACGATGTTCTGAGCGAACTGGACGGCGACAGGCAGCGGGAGCTGCTTTCAAGCGCATTTGACTGCCAATGCTTTTTAACATCCACAACTCTCGACGGCCTTGAACAGGTGCCGAACATGACGGTGTTTGAATGCAGCGGCGGCAAACTCAAAAAAATTCTGTCAGCAGAAAATTGATTCTGCATTGGCATTACATTCTATAAACACTCGTCGCTTTACGGTTTTTTAAAATCATTCAGCCGACGTTCTTCCGAAACAGCCCGACACAATAACCCCGGCGGGCAGGGCTTCGCAGGCGGCAGTTTTCAAAAATGCCGCGGAGTTTTACTCTGAAAGGAAATAATTTTAAAAATGGAAACGACTTATAACGCTTCGCAAATACAGGTGCTTGAAGGATTGGAGGCCGTTCGCCGCCGCCCGGGCATGTATATCGGTTCAACCGATTCAAGAGGCCTGCACCACCTTGTTTATGAAATCGTCGATAACTCCATCGACGAAGCAATGGCGGGCTTCTGCACTCATATTTATGTTACCATTCATGCGGACAACTCCATTACCGTTGTTGACAACGGCAGGGGCATTCCCGTTGATATTCATCCCAAAACCGGCAAATCCGCACTTGAAGTCGCACTCACAATGCTTCATGCCGGCGGCAAATTCGGCGGCAGCGGCTATAAGGTTTCCGGCGGCCTTCACGGCGTCGGCCTTTCCGTTGTTAACGCATTGAGCACGGAACTTACCGCCGAGGTGCGTCGGGACGGGCATATTTATCGACAGATCTGCCGCCGCGGCATAAAGGTCACAGAGGTTGAAATCGTGGGCGACTGCGGAGCGGACGAGCACGGCACAACGATTCATTTTGTTCCCGACGAAGAAATTTTTGACGAAGTGAACTATGAATACGATATCCTTGTTCGAAGACTGCGCGAGCTTGCGTTCCTTAACGGCGGCGTGCGCATCATCGTGACGGACGAACGCTGCGACCCGCCCGTGCAGGACAGTTTTCATTACGAAGGCGGGGTTGTTGAGTACGTTCGCTATATCAACAAAAACAAAGAAGTTCTGCACCCCGATCCGATTTATTTTTCCGCAGCAAAGAACGATAATCCGCTTGAAACGGCAAGCGTTGAAGTTGCGCTGCAATACAACGACGGCTACAGCGAAAACGTTTTTACCTATGCCAACAATATCAACACCATTGAGGGCGGCAGTCACCTTGCGGGTTTCCGTGCGGCAATGACAAGGGTAATCAACGACTACGCCCGAAAGTTTAAAATCCTTAAAGACAGCGACCAGAACCTGACCGGAGACGACATCCGCGAAGGTTTGAGCGCTATCATCAGCGTTAAGCTTACAGAGCCGCAGTTTGAAGGGCAGACAAAAACAAAACTCGGCAATGCCTACATAAGAACCCTTGTTGACAACGCCGTGACGGCCGGCATGACGACCTATCTTGAAGAGAACCCGGCGCAGGCAAAGCTTATTCTCGACAAATGCCTCAGTGCAAGCCGCGCAAGGGAAGCGGCGCGCAAGGCGCGTGAGCTGACCAGACGCAAGTCCGTGTTGGATTCCGCCGCACTGCCCGGCAAACTTGCGGACTGCTCCGAAAAAGATCCTTCCAAATGCGAACTGTTCATCGTTGAGGGCGACTCCGCAGGCGGTTCCGCCAAGGAAGGACGCGACAGGCATTTTCAGGCCATCCTTCCGCTGCGCGGAAAGATTCTGAACGTTGAAAAAACCCGTTTGGACAAAATTCTCGGCAATGCGGAAATCAAATGCATGATAACCGCATTCGGTGCGGGCATGGATGCGGATTTTGACGAAACCAAGCTTCGCTATCACAAAATCATCTGCATGACCGATGCTGATGTTGACGGAAGCCATATTCGCACGCTGCTGCTGACGTTCTTCTATCGGCACATGCGGCCGATGATAGAGCGCGGCTATGTTTACATTGCCCAGCCCCCGCTTTATCTCATCAAAAAGGGCAATACGGAACGCTATGTCTATTCGGATGAAGAGCTGAACAAAACTCTTGACGAAATCGGCAGGGATAAAATCTACATTCAACGCTACAAAGGTTTGGGCGAAATGAACCCCGAACAGCTTTGGGACACGACAATGGATCCCGCGAACCGCATTATGCTTCGCGTCACAATGGACGATGCAATGCTTGCGGACGAAACTTTCACCCTTTTAATGGGCGACAGGGTTGAACCGCGCCGCGAATTTATTGAGCAGAACAGCAAGCTCGTTGCCGACCTTGACGTTTGATTCGGAAACGTTTCAATTTTCAAACGGCAGATTAAGAGCTTTGAGCTCTGCAATCCGAAGTTATTAACACGATTCAATGACTTGACGACCGACGAAAGGTGCGACGCACCGGATGCGGCAGGCTCCGCACCTTTCATGCAGGAGAAATAATGGACGAAAACAAAAAAAGACCCAATCTTGAAATGCTCGGAACAAACGAGCTGCCGACCGATGTTGAAGGCGGCAGAATATTGCCCATAAACCTTGTGGGTGAAATGAAGCGCAGCTTTATATCATACGCAATGGCTGTTATCATCAGCCGTGCGCTTCCCGATGTGCGCGACGGGTTGAAACCCGTTCACAGGCGCATTCTTTACGCAATGGACGAGCTGAGTATGCAGCCCGACAAGCCCTTCAGGAAGAGCGCGCGCCTTGTCGGCGACGTTCTCGGCAAATACCATCCGCACGGCGACACGGCGGTTTACGATGCAATGGTGCGCCTTGCCCAGCCCTTCTCAACCCGTTACCCGCTTGTTGAAGGCCACGGCAATTTCGGCAGCGTTGACGGCGACCCCGCCGCTGCAATGCGTTATACCGAAGCACGCATGAGCAGGCTCACTCTCGAAATGCTCCGCGATCTTGACAAGAACACGGTTGATTTTTACCCGAATTTTGACGAAACGCTGATGCAGCCCGCGGTATTGCCCGCAAGATACCCGAACCTTCTTGTGAACGGCTCAAACGGCATTGCAGTCGGCATGGCAACAAACATTCCGCCGCATAATCTCGGCGAGGCTGTCGATGCCTGTGCCGCAATGATAGACAACCCCGATATCACGATCGATGAGCTTATGAACTATATCCCCGGTCCGGACTTTCCGACCGGCGGCGTCATCATGGGCGATGTCGGCATTCGCCACGCATATTTTACAGGCAGGGGAAAGATTCTTGTTCGCGCAAAGAGCGAGATCGAGCAATACAAAGCCGATCGTTCGCGCATCATTGTCACGGAAATTCCGTATCAGGTCAACAAAGCAAAGCTTGTTGAAAAAATTGCAGAGCTTGTTCACGAGAAGCGCGTGGACGGCATTTCCGACCTTCGCGACGAAAGCTCCCGTGCGGGAATGCGCATTGTTATCGAGCTGAAAAAGGACGTCAATGCAAACGTCGTGCTGAACAATCTGTATAAGCACACTCAGCTTCAGGATACTTTCGGCGTTATCATGATCGCGCTTGTGAACGGCGAACCCAAGGTGCTCAACCTTCGCGAAATGCTTTATCACTACATTGCGCATCAAAAGGATGTTGTCACTCGCCGCACGCAGTTTGACCTTGACAAAGCACGCGAAAGGCTGCACATCTTGGAAGGCCTTATGATCGCACTCGACAATATCGACGAAGTCATTGCCATCATCAAAGCCAGTGCAAACGGCGCAGAAGCAAAGGAAAGGCTGATTGCGCGTTTCGGTTTCAGTGAGCGGCAGGCGCAGGCGATACTTGACATGCGGCTGCAAAGGTTGACGGGACTTGAGCGCGAAAAGTTGGAAGCCGAGTACGGCGAACTTAAGCGGACGGTTGAATACCTTGCTTCTCTGCTTGCGGACGAGGGCAAACTTATGGGCGTTGTAAAAGATGAAATGCTTGAGATTCGGCGCCGTTTTGCAGATCCGCGCCGCACGGAGATTACAAAAATCGTTGAAGACATCGACATGGATGACATCATCCAGGAAGAAGACATGGTCGTTACCTGCACCCATCACGGCTACATCAAGCGCATTGCGGAAGCAACCTATCGCACGCAGCGCAGAGGCGGCGTCGGCATCAGTGCGGGAGCAACCCGTGAAGAAGATTTCCTTGAGGATATTTTCGTCACAAGCACGCATTCCTATATCATGTTCTTCACAAACAAGGGCCGCGCTTTCCGCATTAAATGCTATTCCATTCCGGAGGCAAGCCGCACCGCAAAGGGCACGCCCATAGTCAACCTGCTGCAATTGCAGACGGGCGAGTTCGTTACCGCCGCATTTCCCATCGGCAGGCAGACCGAGGGCGGTTATCTTGTTCTTTGCACACGGCAGGGCGTTATCAAAAAAACCCCGCTCTCCGATTTTTCAAACATTCGCAAAGGCGGCTTGATTGCCCAGAACCTCCGCGAGGGCGACGAGCTTATCAGCGTTGCGCTCTCCGCAGGCGATGATGAGTTCATTATCGGCACACGGGACGGAATGAGCATCCGTTTCAGCGAGCAGGATGTTCGCTCAATGGGCAGAAATGCCTCCGGCGTTCGCGCCATCAAACTCTCCGAAGGCGACTGCGTTGTTGATATGTCCATGGTCAAACCCGGCAGCTGTGTCATTGCCATTACAGAAAACGGCATGGGCAAGCGCACGGAAGAGGACGCCTACCGCGTTCAGGGCCGCGCCGGCAAGGGCATTATTGCAATGAATATCACCGAAAAAACCGGCAAGCTTGTTTGCCTCAAAGTTTCCGAAGGCAATGAGGATCTGATGCTTATCCGCGATGACGGCGTTGTCATTCGCGTTCCCGTCGATACGATTTCCGTCATTTCCCGCAACACGCAGGGCGTTCGACTTATGAAAATCGACGAGGGACACAGGGTTGCAAGCGTTGCGCTTGCGCCGCATAACGATGATGAACCGCAGAAAGGCGGGGAAGAGTCCGACGGCGACATTTCAAACGAGAATGACAATGCAAATGCCGCCGAAACAGCACCCTCCGCTGCTCCGGAACCCCCCGACACAACGGAAACCCCCGACGCAACGGAAACCCCCGATGCAACGGAGAACCCGAATACACCGGAAAACCTCTGATAACCCCAACCGCCGAACCTGCCGCGCAGGCTGAAGATCCCCGCCCCGCCGCAGTGTTTCGGCAAGCAACCGGTTACTTCTTCAAAAACAAACACGGGAAGCCTTCCGTAACGGACAATGCTTCCCGTGTTCTTTTTGATTTCGGCGTTGCCTTCCGCATTCGGTGTCAACCGTTGGGTGATTGAATGTGACTGCCGAATATGCCGGAAAACGCCTGCTCTGTCAATCAAATTTGAGAATCGCAGACATTCCCCGACTCTCATGTTGCTTTTGTTTTCCGATGTTACCGCGTAATCAGTCTCACCGTACATGACGGCGGACAAAATGCTGACACCACAATCAGCATACCTATGGCAAACACTATCAGCCCCAATGCAACTTTCGTTCCGTTACTCATGTTTTCACCTCCGTTCTTACGGTTTTTTTCGAGTTTCCCTCAGCTGCGGATAAAAGCTGTTGCTCTTGAGTGAAAAAATGCACTTGCTGCGTATAATTCCAATATTGCACATGGAATATCGTATTTTTTGTCCCCTGCGCCCGAATAGGGTAACTCACAATTATTTCTTTATGCTATTTGCGCACCAGGTACGGCAATGCAATCAGCACCAAGATAATCAAAACGAATGTCATGTTTTCTCCCTCCTTTTTCGTTAAGTATGTTTCCGATATCTACATTATCGTCTCAGCATCTGCAAGAAACTCCGCCGCTGCAAGTTCTTTGGAGAATACGTTCAAAATTTTTTACCTCTCAGTGCGGACAATTTCATTGCAGCATTCTGCAATTGTCCTCTAATCGACTATATTATACCCTTATCCGTCAAAAAAGGCAACACATTACGTTCAGCGTCATTCTTTCTGTTCACTGCAAATATTGACTTCACTTATCGTGTGATTACATGTTCTTTTTATATTTCTTACGGTATTATTCCTTCATTGCGGCATATTCAATTCGATATGATAAAACGCTGCTGTACATTTTTATGTCCCGCTGCGAAGATATATTAAGCTTATTTGTGTTGTCGGCGTTCGAACCAAATCCAATTCTCCTTCGTTTTCACTTGAAATATTCTTAAATATGATGTACAATGCAATCGGGAGCCGTCATTGAGCAGTGCAATCAGCAAGTGCTTCACGAACTTGCGTGCAGTGTCGGTTCCGATGCTGAGATAAACGGAGGGATAGTTTTGGAGCAAAAAGTTATAAATGCTGATGCTTTTTCCGCCGCGCCGCAAAACCGTTCGGGAGAAAGGTTTTCTAATCCGAATATTTCTTTCGCCGCACCGCAAACATGTGCGGCAAAGCGCACCCCGACCTATTCCGAACGGTTGGACAAACTGCGCAGATTTGCCGATGAGGCGGCGGAGGAGCTCCCGCAGGTATTTTATCGCGAGTTAAACGGTGGAATCATACTTTCTCCGATTACAAAAGCACATCCGCAATCCGATCCGAAAAGGCCGCTGCTTATTTTGGGTGAATACAGAAACTCGCCGCAGATGGGGCGGAGCATCGTGCTGTACGGCGGTTCGATTCTGCGCAGTTACGGGAATTTGCCGGACGAAAAGCTGAATGCCGAGGTTCGGCACATCTTGCGGCACGAATTCACGCATCACCTTGAGTCGCTCAGCGGCACAAACGACCTTGAGATTGACGATGCAATCAAGCTGAACCGCTACAAGGCAAGCCTTCAAGCCGAATAGGTTCTCAAGCACAGAATAAAAAAGCCGACAGCTGTTGGAATTGCCGGCGACACATTTTAAATTTTTACGTTGAAAGGGGTCTCCGAGATGAAATCAAAAGTGTTTTTTTCTTCCGAAATCACGCCTGAAAAGGTGGTTGAGCTTTTCCATGCGGCAGCGAATGACCTGCCCGGCGGAATTCTTCCCGGCAAAGTTGCCGTAAAACTGCATTCGGGCGAACCGGGCAATCAAAACTTTTTGAAGCCCGAATTCTGGCAACCTATCGTCAATGAGGTGCACGGAACCGTTGTTGAATGTAACACCGCCTACGACGGCGGACGAAACACAACCGAAAAACACCGCGAAACTATGGAAAAACACGGTTGGAACAAGCATTTCACCGTTGATATTATGGATGCGGAAGGGCCGGATGCCGAGCTTTCGATTCCGAACGGCAAACGCATCAAAAAGGTTCAAGTCGGCAAAAACATGCTGAATTACGATTCCATGCTTGTACTTTCCCATTTCAAGGGACATCCCATGGGTGGGTTTGGCGGCGCGCTGAAGCAGCTTTCCATCGGCTGCGCCTCCTCCTACGGCAAGGCATATATCCACGGTGCAGGCGAGCCGGAGAAGATTTGGACCGCTGACCACGACGCCTTCCTTGAATCCATGGCCGATGCGGCGGAAGCTGTCGTGCGTCATTTCAACGGCAATATGATTTTTGTCAACGTCATGAAGAATATGTCCGTTGACTGCGATTGCTGTTCCGTTGCGGAAGATCCCTGCATGGCAGATACCGGAATTCTTGCCTCACTTGACCCGATAGCTGTCGACCGCGCATGTCTTGACCTTGTTTATGCTTCCGACGACCCCGGCAGGGATCATTTGCTTGAGCGCATTGAAAGCCGCAACGGCGCACACACGGTTGATGCCGCTGCGGAGTTGGGATTCGGCAGCAAGGAGTATGAGCTTGTAAAGCTGTAATCCGCCGCCCCCGCGCTCCCGTTGGGCATTGGAATTAAAAAATTTGCAAAAAGTTATCCGCATTTTAATCATAAATTGAGGATAACTCCGCAAAGCATTATATAAACTGCCGAGTTCCGCATGAATCGGCAGTTTTTCAGTTTAATATATTTTCCTTTCCGTTCAAATCCCGTTGACTCTGCCACAATGGGAAGGCTTATAATGTGCGCGAGCTCAAAAAAAGCGGAGGTGCCGCCACGATGTTAAAAATCGGAGAATTCTCAAAACTGACACAGGTCAGCGTCAGGATGCTTCGGCATTATGACGAAATCGGTCTGCTGAAGCCTGCGGAAACCGACAGGTTCACGGATTACCGTTATTATAAGGAAGAGCAGCTTCCCGCGATGTGCAGGATAAAGGCCCTTAAGGACATGGGTTTTTCGCTTGCGGATATCGTTCGGATAATGCAGCTTGACGGAAACAGTGCCGCTCTTGACGACTTTCTTGAGTCGCGCCGTGCGGAGCTCTGTGCCACCCTTGCGGAAACGGAATACAGGCTGAAGCTTATCGACATTGCAAAAAACAAATTACGAAAGGCAGAAACAATGAAGTATAACCCGACAATCAAAACCTTCCCCGCACGCTATGCCGCAACGCTGCGCACAATTATCCCCCGTTATGAAGACGAGGGCACGGTTTGGGCTCTGCTTTGCAGGGAAACCGACCCGCTGAACATGAGTCCCGCCGATCCCTGTCTTTGCGGAGTAACTTTTCTTGACGGCGAGTATAAAGAAAAAGACGTTGAAGTTGAAGCATGGAAAACCGTTAAAGGCAGTTATGCCGACACCGAGCATGTCCGTTTTCGCACCCTGCCCGAAGTTACCGTTGTAAGCTGCACCTGCAAGGGCGGTTATGAACAGATGGGGGAGGTCAACACAGCCATCCTTGAATGGATCGCCGCCACCGGATGCCGCCCCAACGGCCCGATGTTTAATATCTATCATGTCAGTCCGCACGAAACTTCCAACCCCGAAGAGTTCATAACCGAAGTGTGTTACCCAATTGAAAAACGATAAAGCCCCGCTGCCGCACCCCGTGCACGGAGTGCCCGCCGTGCGGACCGAACAGCCCGGCCTGAGTTGAACGCAAAATCCACGAAAGTTATCCGCAGTTTGAAGAAAAAATGTGGATAACTTTTTTGATTTCGTCTTTAAACAAAAGTTTTCGAAAGGTCTTGACAAAATTCGCAATATGCGATAAGATATATTTGGATTGGTGTATCCGATTAAGAATGAACATTTCAGCTGCAATTGATAATGAAACTGTAAGGAGTGTTTGTTATTTACATGAACTCAAGATATTATTTTGCCAACCGTTTTTCAATGCTCCCGAACAACACGGATTTTCTTCCGTACGATATTAATGTGCTTAAGAAAATCCAAGCGGAGTCGGAAAGACGAAAAAGACCGAAACCGAACTGCAGTTTTCACACGCTTTTCTCGCCGTTTACCACAGATGCTGTCGGTGCTTCTCCGAATTATGATATTGAAGCAAAGGCCGTTGAGCTGTTGGACAGGAAGAAATCGTCCGTATACAGTTACCACACATTCATGCTTCCGTTCAATATTGAAGATCCTCGCGGAAACGCCGAATTTGCCTTTGAATCCGTTGTAAAACACTTTAAAGAAAACGGTATGTGGTATAGTGACGAATACTGCTGTTCCGAGAAAGGCAAACAGAAGTTTCCGTTTAACCGTCCGTCAAAGTTTAAAAAGAATTCCTCTGCAAAAGGCTGCGCATGTTTGGAGGTTGACGAAATTTTGCGGACAGTGACCGCGCTTGACGGAGATAAGGAAGATGCCGAACTTGAAAATGTTCGGCTTGCATATCAGGAGTATCAGTATTTCAACCCTGCAATGCGCAATGCGCTGTATACATCTTTGAATAACAACTCGCATTCGGAAATTTCACATACATTTGAATTTCGTCCGGAAGGCAGGGACAAAAAGCTGCAGGCGCATTATTATATCACGCGCAATATCACATATGACCTGCATGTCAATGCAGTGCGTGTTATGCTTTTTAACACCGGAATCGGCATATTCATGCTTGAATGCGAAAATCACGGCCTTGCAAAGGACGGAAAAACGAGTCAGGCAAACATTGAATCCGTTAAGGCCATCAACGAATACGGCCGAAGAATCAATCTTCCGCTGCTGCCCGTTCCCGATCCCGAAAGATATTTTTCGCTTTGTGCCGACAGCTTTGACTTTGAGTTTACAGCGGGCAGGAACGCGGACGGTTCACCGAAAATCGAATGTTTTTCAGATAATTTCAAGGATTTCGCTTATAAATGCAAAAACACGGAAATGCTTTTTGAACATCTGTCCATCACGCACGTTGCAAACTTTATCACCGATGTTCTGAATTATTCTTCCGCTCCCGAAAAAGCCTCCGGCAAATCGGCCGATTCATCCGGTAAAAATAATGAAGAAAAAACTTTTTCTTCCAAGCGCGGACTAAACTCAAAATATCTTATCAGCCCCGCATTGGACGACAGAATGTTCGTTTGCTGCTGCGTTGCCGACACGAAAACGGCGAAGTTTTACACTGCCGCAAACGCTTTGGGAGAATTCAACTATCTTCACGATGATAAAACCGCAAATTCCTTATATGAGTTTGTGTTTATCGACACGGAAGGCAACGTAAGCTGTCCGACTGCCGAAATGCGTAATGAACTGCTTTCGGCACATGTTTACAGACGCTGGCTGAGTTGCGGCACCTTGCAGGCAGTCACGAATTACAGCCTCGTCTGTATCACTTCCGAATATGCCTACGCTCCGGTAATCCTGCCGTTTTTAACTCAATACACGCGGCTTGCATGTTTCGCCCTTGTTCAGCGCGCCTCGCTGATTAAATTCCAGGCGGATGCTGCGCTGCTTTCCGCGCATATTAAGAACCCAAAGAAGAAAATCAATACACGAAACATTATTGCCCTGAACAAGCTTCAGGAACGCTTTGTTGCTTTCCAGAGTCAGCTTGACCTGTTTGAAGTCACGGCACAGGAGCAGGGCTGCGAGCTGTACGGAATGCTCCGCGAATTCCTTTTTGTGGACAAGCAGCGTGAAGCATTGCAAAATCAGCTTGATGCGCTGTATTCAGCCGCGAACACGGCCTTGGATACGAACTTTAACAAATGGGCAACGATTTTTGCTCTGATTGCGCTGTTTCTTTCACTGGCCGGTTTTTTTGCCGACGGAGCAGATGCCGTGCAAAAATTTAAAGGTTACGGTTGGCATATTCCTATTGCGTTTGCTTTCGCAGTCTCAGTCGGAGTAATATCTGTTTTCTTAATAAAATACCGCCGCAGGCATTGAAAACACTTTTCAGCGAAATTCAACAAACTTTAATGACTTTTAATTTTGAAAGGAGAACACGGATCCAATGAATGATTGGCAAAAAGAGTACAGATTGGTTCAACACACACCGCTCATCCATTTTCAGCATTCCGAACCGCACGCCTGTTTGTGCGCAACGGAAGTCAAGCCGAAATTGGACAGGTTCTTGATTGAACAATTGGAGAAAGATAACCGCTTCGGGGACGGCAGATGGAAGAAATGGTTTGTCGGAGACGGTTCACAGCAAAGTTTTGATTATATGATGCGGATCACACCGAACAGCGAACAAGTCGAAAGAACGCATTCGATTGAAAGAGCCATCGCAAGAGCCGAACACCGCCCGCCGAATGCAAATTTTCACGAAATACACAAAAACTATTTCGGAAATATGGCATCAGGAAATAATATTCAGGATACAATTCGGGAAACCTTTAAAGAGTCACTCCTTTATAAAGACGGGTTGACACTCACGATTCGCTGCTTCATTCCGGAGCTGCTGACATTTATTGACGAACACATTCGCGGTTTTTTCATGATGCATAATTTCGGAACACGACAGCGGAAAGGTTTCGGTTCGTTTACGGTTGATATCAGCACCGAACCCAATGCACCCAAGGGATTTGACCTCGTTGGGAAATACTGCCCGAATGCCTATTACTGCAAGCTCGACGGTAATGTCAATACCGACGCCCTGCTTGATGCCGTTTGGGTCATCTCTGCATTTTTGAGAAGCGGCTTTAACCGCGGAGAGGGTAATTACGTCCGTGGTTTTGTCTTTCGTTACTTTCAGCGGGAAAAAAATCCGCTTGCCAACGACAAGGCATTTGTTAAGCAAAACGTGCTTCACAATGTTTATAACGAAGCAACACGGGGTGAACACCGTCGTTTTTACGGCAACAATGTCCGATACCGCTATGTGCGCGGGCTTTTGGGCACAAACGAAAACTCCAGATTCTGTCGCGATCCCCGAGGGGGAACGCGTGAGGATCGCACTGTCCATAATATTTATATCCACAGTGCGGAAGGAGTCGAGCGTTTCCCGTCGCCGCTGCTGTTCAAACCCATCGGAAAGTTTGTCTTCATTCTTCCGCAGAAAATGCCGGACGAGATTTTCGGTTCGGAATTCTATATCCTGACAAAGAAACAAGAAGACTGCTATGCCGGTAAGGCAACAAGTGAGCAAAAGCTTAACTATCTGCAAACCGAGTGCAAAAGCGGCATGATAAAAACCCCGACAGCGGAAGAGCTTGCACCGGGAGCAAAGTCCGGGGATGAAGCACTGAAGATGTTCCTTGACGCATTTGCGAAGGATTTCAACGATAAAACAAGTGATAAAGGCGGCGGATACGGGATTGTCGATTTAACCAGTCGAGATGTTTTCCCTTCGAAGTATCTTCGGCTTCGTCCCGTTCTGCGCACTTAAATAAGGAGGTGAATATATGAGTAAAGTAAAATACATTGCAGTCACATTGGGTCCGATATTCAAAACCATCGGCCTTG
>ERZ808278.985-NODE-985-length-14079-cov-3.453080_pt1 | contig 14079 bp, 8 predicted proteins | sample MGYA00521239_ERZ808278 | MGnify/ENA primary metagenome ERZ808278 (study PRJEB31516, sample SAMN03275600) | gut metagenome | biome: mammalia-associated habitat; material: feces | host: Papio cynocephalus | place: Kenya | collected 2012-07-17 ... | reverse complement strand
ACCCCGCCGTTAGCAATGCAAGACCAAGCAGCGATTTTTTGCTTATTTTCTCTTTTAAAACGACGTACGAAAACGTTATCGTCAGCAAAATCGATAACTTACCTATCGAATTTACCGCAATGGGGTTAACCCCCTCGGTGTTAAGCGAATAGTATTCGCAAAGCCACGCCACGCCCGTTGCCAAACCCGACAAAGTGAGGAACAACCAATCCTTCCCGCTCGTTTCTTTAACGCCTTTATATTCCCCTCTTGCAAGCACGATAGCTCCCGCGAAAATAAAAACGACAACCGTTCTTATAAGCGTGCCAAAATCGGAAGAAATGCCGGATAACCCGATTTTGCAAAAAAGCGAAACGAGACTGGCGAAAAACGCGGATAAAACGGCGTATATAAGCCATTTTGACGAAGATTCCTTATCGGCGTCCTTTTTATCTATCATTAAAATCGTTCCGCAAAGCATAAGAGCAACCGCCAAGAAAAGCATACAAATCGTAAGCGGGTCGCCGCCGTTCGTCGTGTCGTTGAAAAAGAAAATGACGAACCAAACGCTCGTAAGCACGAAGCTCGATTTATCTATCGGCGCAACCTTGTTGATGTTTCCGAGTTTTAACGCCTTGTAATAACAAAGCCACGACAAACCCGTGCATATGCCCGAAAGCGCAAGAAACAACCGATTTTCAAGCGTGAGCGAAGCCGCCGTGGAAACGCTTCCGGTTATAAAACACAAAATCAATGCGCATACGATGACGATTCCCGACCTGTAAAAAGTCGCAAAATCGGAATTGACGTTTTTTATACCGAGTTTGGCAAATATAGTAGTGAACGACGTTGCCGCCGCCGCAATGAGCGCAAGAAGCAACCAAAGCATACTTTCCAACTCCTTTTCTTCTCTGCAACGTCATTATACCACTATTGAAAGAAAACGCAAAGTATTTAGCAAGTTTAAACCTTATCGCACGCTTCTTTTTGTCTTGCCTCCATCTTTTTCCAGCCGATAAACCCGTATATATCGTTGAGCAAATACGCAACGAAACAAACCGTCACCGAAATATATCTTCCGTCGGTTAAGCTCGCAAGCGTCCAAAGAACAATCAGAACGACGTCGTTCGCCGCGTATGCAAGAGAAAAAAACGGACTGCGGCGAAAAGTCAGGTAAACGGCGACAAAACTCGTCGTTACGGAAATCGTACTCGGCACGATATTCGCCGTGTTAAAATATTTCAGGATAAAATAAAACCCCGCCGTTACAATCGCCGCAACCAGAAACATTATCGCCGTTTCGGATTTAGATATACGATTGATTTTAACCTCCGTCCGCTTGCCCGCGTATGGGTTTTTAAGCCAGGAAATCAAAGCGAAAACAGACATAGGCATCGTCATTCCGAGATACGTAAGCATCTCCCCGTAATAAGCGAAAGAATAAGAAATTATCCCATATAATAAACTAAAAATAATCATTAAAACCTGCCCGAACGGGTTTCCCTTCGCGTTTATGAGAATCGACGTTACGCCGATAAGCGAAGCTATAAGAGTCAGCGCTCCGTTCCCGCCGAAAATAAAGAAAGACGCGACGATAAGCGTTACGGAAAACACCCATAAAAACAATTCGCCCTTTGAAAAATAGCCGATTAACTTTTTAAACATAAAACCTCCAAAAAAAAATGCGCCCGTAAACGCGTCTTCTATGACCTAACGACGCATTTGCGAGTGCATTACACACTTTTACCCGGTGGCAAAGTATTATTTATTTTTCGTTATCATAACACAAGACTTCGCTTATGTCAAACGTTTTATCGGTCTTTTTAGAAATACGACCGAACTCTGAACGCTAAAAACTGCCTTTTGATTACAATCCGAGCGTTTTAACCCACGAGCGTAACTCCGTTTCGGTTGCGCGGTTTATCACCCTGCCTTCCTTAACGGTAACGTTTTTGCCGAGCAACTTGCGGAAATTTTCCGCAGTTTTCCCCAAACCACTTCCGCCGCTCGTTGCAAACGGAATAACCGTTTTACCCGAAAAATCGTAACCTTCAAGGAACGTGTCGATAATTCTCGGCTCAACGTACCACCACACGGGGAAGCCCACAAACACTGTGTCGTACCCCTCTACGCTTTCAAGCTTTTCGGCAATTTTCGGCCTCGAATACAAATCCTTCATCTCAACCGTCGAACGACTCTTATCGTTCGTCCAGTCCAAATCCGCGTTGGTATAAGGCACAACGGGTTTTATTTCAAACAAATCCGCATCGGCAACGGCGGCAAGCTTTTCGGCCTCGCTTTTCGTCACTCCGCTTGCGGAAAAATACGCAACGAGTGTTTTACTCATAAATATTACCTCCGTTTTGTTTTTTCAATAGAATTATACCACCATTTTCGTATTTTGTAAATACCTGCAAAAAAAATTACTTTCTTTAATCCGCTTTTCACAAAACGCCGAAATAAGCGTTAGCAGCGAATCGTGGAATGAAAAATACTTTCGGATTATACTTGACTTTACTCGTCACCATAAACTATAATTGAGCTATAATTCAACTTTCAATTATTTCACTTACGTCTATAAATCAAGGAGGATTTTATGAAAAAAATATTGCTTCTGCTTCTCTCAATCACGATTTTTGCTTCGGCGGCATTCGGCTTCGTTGCCTGCGGCAAAAACGACGACAGCGGTACTACGAGCGAATCGACTTCGGGCGAGCCGACTTCTTCAAGTTCGGTTAAACCGTCGAGCGAAAGCGGCTCTTCGGAAAAACCCGATTCTTCGAGCGAAAGCGGCTCTTCGGAAAAACCAGATTCTTCAAGCGAAAGCGGTTCTTCGGGCAAGACCGAATACACGGACGAGGAAAACCTCGCTTACTGGCTTGCAGGGATGAAAAACGCCTCCGAACGCAACGATAATTATACGTTCTCTTTCTCGGGGAAAAACGTTACCACCTACGAAACCGATACAGAAAGGTCTTTATCGCAAGAAAAAGAATCGCGTAGCGGCAATAAATACTACCGTTGGTCAAAAGAATATGACGTTGAAGATGACGAATCTTTAACCGAAACTTATGCGGAACTTACGGCAATTAAGACCGTTTCAGACAACGGAGTTACCCGCACGAAACGATACGAATACGTAAAAATGTTCTCTCCCGACGGAGAAGATATAGACGAAGCCGGCTATTACGTCGCACCGGACGAAGCCGCCGAAAAACGCGAATACTCGCCTTCGCAATTCGTTGAAGGCTTCGGTTTTTCTCCCGAACAAACCTACGAGCAAGTTTGCAAAGCATTTGAAAATTGCTGGAAAAGCGAATCGGATAACACCCGGTTTATATTTGAATTTTCTCTTAAAAGAAACGACGACGGAGCGGTTACTTTTGCGGCTGACATTAAAAGCGCGAGACAAGGAACGGATGTTGGTGAACTTAAATATTCTTTTATCGGACAGGAAACGTACAGCCTTACCGTGAAAGACGGGAAATTTACGAAATGCCACTCTCTTGCAAACGTTAAATACGATTACCCTGACAACGAGGAAGAAAACTACGTTTCAAACGACGAATCAACCACAAATTATACTTACGACGATTTCGACGAAAAATATTACGCGTCGATAGACGTGACTACGGAAGAAACTTACCACGAATACGTAGGCTATATAAACTTCTTTGTGAACGGATATTCCTATAATACGCGAATGAGCGTTCCCGTTGGCGAAAAAGCAACCGCAGACGACATTAAAAAGTATTTTACGGACTGGGATACTCACTGCAATTACAACACTTTGATAAGCAAAGAAAATTACGACGATGAATATTACGACGACGTCGACGAGGAAACGAAAAAAGAATGGATTGAAGAATCCAAAGCGGAAAACGCAAAGTTTATGGCGGCTATGCAAGTGTTTACGGACGCCGAAATGACAAAACCGCTCGATGGCCTTACGATAAGCGAAGTCGACGAGGAATTTACGGTTTACGTAAAACTCACCCCTCCGCAGGATGACGCGTGGGTTTTATGCGTTATCCCCTCCAACAACGAAAATCACAAAGGCGAAATGTTTATAAGATTCATTCAAGGCTGCGCAAATAGGCAGGACGGCACGTTTTCTTATAACTCCAACAATCGATTAAGCAGTTATCCCGTCGTTAGCGTTGACGGCGAAACTCCCGCCCCGGACGGTCTTTATATCTTTGAAGGCGGAACGATTCACGTTTTCATTTGCGAAAATAAGTATGCGTAATACGCGTAAGCGCAAAATCCCATCAAGCAAACATTAAATTTAAAACACTCCGAAATTTTCTTCGGAGTGTTTTTTCGTTAATTTATTCGTTCGTCAATTTTTCGATAGCTTCCGTTATCACTTCCGCGACCGTATCCAAAGACTTCGTCAGATTTCCTCTTAAATATTGCATAACGGTGTCTACGCACTCACTTATGAAAAAGCAGACCTGAACGGCTCTTTTTTCGATATTTTGCGAAAACGCCGCGGGGTTGGACATAAAAACCATTCTCTTTGTGAAAATGGTTTTTAACTTCTCCGCAAAGATAGATAAATCTGAGGCGTTTGCGGCAAGTTTATAACTCTCTTCGTTTAATTTTATAAAATCGGTTACCTTTTTAATATATTCCGAATAATTGCTCGGCTTTTCGCTTTCGAGAGTTTCGAGCGTTTCGTTCAGTTCTTGTATAAGTTCGTTTTCAAACTCCTCCGCAACGGCGTAAATATCGTCGTAATGATAGTAAAAAGTCGTTTTCGTTATGTCCGCGCGCTCCGCAAGCTCGTTGACGGTTATTTTATCTATCGATTTTTTCTCGCCGAGCAGTTCCGTAAACGCTCACCTAATCCATTTCTTCGTTCTTTCGGAATTTCTGTATTGCTTCATTTTTCCTTTCCTTACGATTTTACGTCTTTGGTAAGAAATCTTACCGACGTGGCGAAATAGTCGTTATCTTTTTCGTTTTACCCTATTATACTAAAAAGCGTAAAGAATTGCAATCAAAGTAACAATTCTTAATAAAGTTTTAACAGGAGTAAGATTATGGCAAAACAAAACGACAAAAAAACCGTAAAGGTATGGGCGGCGATAGCGTTGTTTGCGATAGCTGCGATTCTTTCCGCAATTACGATGGGAAAAGTCGCTATAAATTACAATCTTTCCGATTATCTCGGCAAAGACACACAGACGAAAATCGCGCTCGATATAATCGACGACGAGTTCGGTTTAACAGGCAGTATGCAGGTTATGGCGAAGAACGTTTCCGCAAAAACGGCGGACGAAATTTCGGAAAAAATCAAAGGCGTGGAAAACGTACTTAACGTTAATTTCGATAAATACGACGATACTTATTATAAGGACGGAAACGCTTTGTTCAAAGTTATTATCGACGGCGACGACTATTCGGACAACGCGAAACAGGTTACGGCAAATATCAAATCTGCGCTGAAAGATTACGTCGACGCGGAATACGGCGGGACGACGATTGAAAAACAGTCCTTGCAGGATTCGATAACCAACGAAATGGTTTATATTCTCGCAATATCGCTCTGCCTCGTGGTGGCGATTTTGCTTATCACGTCCGATTCTTGGTTAGAACCGTTCGTCTTGCTTATCGCTTCCGGTATAGCCGTGCTTATAAACCGCGGCACTAACGTGTTTTTCGGCGAAATATCATATATAACGAACTCTATTTCGGCAATACTTCAACTTGCCCTTTCGGTTGATTACAGTATAGTTTTGTTTCATTCTTACAGAAAGGAAAAAGAAAAAACCGAAAATAACGGCGAAGCGATGAAATCCGCCATAAAAGCCGTGATAAAACCGATTTCGGCAAGCGCGCTGACAACGGTGGCAGGGCTTCTCGCTCTTTTGTTTATGTCCTTCCGTATCGGTTTCGATATGGGCATAGCTTTAATGAAGGGAATCGTTATTTCGGCCGTTACGTCGGTGACGCTTTTGCCTGCGCTCGTTCTTTTGCTCGATAAACCCCTGAAAAGAACCCGCAAAAAAGCATTTGCGCCCAAAGGAAAAACCTTTTGCAAAACAGCTTTTAAGGCAAGCAAGTTTATAACTCCCGCCGCACTCGTTCTCGTCGGCGTATGCGGATTTTTGCAAGCGGGAAATTCGTTTATTTTCACCGATACGAAAACGGGCAACACCGCAATTTCGGACGTTTTCGGAAACAACAATTCAGTCGTGGTCGTCTATAAAAATTCCGAAAATAATTACGATAACGAGCAAAAATTTGCAAAGGCCGTTTCCGAATATAAAACGAAAAGCGGAAAATCCGCGCTTACCGACTACACCGCTTACACGAACACGGTAAGGGAATCGTACGACGTTGAGAAAGCCGTTAAAAAACTCGATTTGAGCGAAAACGACGCCCGACTTTTATTTACGATGTATAATTTATACCGTTCGCCGTCCGAAATCAAGATGACGCTTACGGATTTTGTAAACTATTCAAACGAGCTTATGGATAACGACGCCGACGCGCGTGAATTTGCCGATGAAGACACGAAAAACACGGTTAAAACGCTTAAAGCGATTTACGATGTTACCGAAAGCAACCTCACCGCAGATGAACTTTATACGAATCTTTCTGCCGCCATTGATGACGAAAACGATATAAGTTTGTTTTCGATAAAACAATTATACGGCTTGTATTTTTACGATGAAGTTCCGGAAAAGTCCGTCAACTTCAAATCTATGCTCGATTTTATAATCTCCGTTTCCGAAGATAAGGACGCGGGGGCGATGATTGACTTCGAAACGGTGGAACAATTAAAAACTTTATCGCAGGGCTTAAAAAGCTTTGAGGCGCAAATGAAAGCCCCTATGGATAAAACCGCTTTCCGAGGTTGGTTTTATCAAAATCAGGGCGTTGCGCTTACCGACGAGCAACTTTCGCAAATTTGGGCGGGTTACTTTGCAGCTACCGGCAAGCCGACAAGCGAAACTATTCCGTTTTTATCGCTAATGAATTTCCTCGTTCAAAGCAGACAAATCCCCGACGAAGCGGCGACGACGATTAACGGATACTCATCGCTTTACTCCGCAATAAACGATAATTACGGCTACGAAGCGTTTTTACAAGTTTTAAGCCAAGCCGCAACCGCTCTTTCGGGAGAAAACCCTCGGATTTCGGCAACGAACGAAGCAATACAACAACTCTATATTTTGTATTTTTATAAAATTTCGGCAATGCCGAACGGCAAAATAAGTGGCAAAACTTTCGACGAATACGCCGTTGCCGACGATAAAACTAATAACGTCGTACACGCGTCGCTTTCCGATGAAAATCGCGACAAACTCGCCGATATGCTTACGATAAACCGTTACCTTTCCGACAGCGCGACTTACGACTTTGAAAACGCTTATAATATAATGACGACTATTCAGGGCGAAATAAAAAGCAGGACGACCTCCGCGCTTGAAAAGGACAAAGTTTCGGACGTTTATATAAAGTATGCCGACGGCGACAAAAACGAGCTTTTAACCCCGATTTTAACTTGCGACTTACTTGATTTCGTAAGTGAAAATATGGACGCAAACTCACTTTTAAAGCAAAAAATCACGGCGGAAAATCGTAAAAAAGTGACGGACGCTCAATCGGACGTGGCAAAGGCGAAAGACTTGTTTTACGGCAAAAAATATTCGCGTATGCTTTTGTCCGTAGACCTGCCCAACGAAAGCGAAGAAACGACGGAATTCGTATCCTATTTATCCGACGAAGCGAAGAAAATTTTCGGAAACGACGCCTATATCGCGGGAGAAATAGTTTCTACGTACGACCTCGAAAAATCCTTCGACCACGATAACCTGTTCATTACGATTTTCACCCTCGTTTCTATTTTCGTTATAGTTATGTTGACTTTCAAATCACTGTCGCTTCCCGTTATTCTGGTAGCCGTCATTCAGGGCGCGATATTTATCGCAATGAGCACGCAACTTCTCGGAAACGGAATATTCTTTATGAGTTATATAGTTGCAACTTGCATATTGATGGGCGCAACGATTGATTACGGCATATTAATGTCGAGCAACTACGTTGCGAACAGGAGTCTTTACGATAGAAAACAATCGCTCGAAACGTCCGTCGAAGCCGCTATGCCCACAGTTTTCACCTCGGGACTTATCCTGACGGTATGCGGATTCGTAATTCACTTCGTTTCCAGCCAAAATTCCATTTCTACCGTCGGACTTCTCATCGGCATAGACACTATATGTTCTGTCGTTATGATAACGGTCGTCTTGCCGTCGATTTTATATCTTCTCGATAAATTTGTTTTGGCATTATCATTGAAAAAGAAGCAAAAATAATATAACGAAAATTAACCCGACAACCGAACGCATATTTGCGTGTAAAAACAATACGAACCCCGACTTATCATCGGGGTTCGTGGCATTTTCATTTTAAAAACCTGCTCAAAAAAAGATAATATCGATTTTAGTCAGGCTTTTCAGATTCCTTTTCTGCAACTTCTTTCGTCTTCGTCTTTTGTTCTTCTTCGTCTTTTTTCAAAGTCGGTTCTGACGGATTGTTTTCCGCCTTTTTCCCGAATTGTTTAAACATCTGGTCCGCACCGATTGCGGTGAAACCGCTCGCCGCGCCTATTACGATTGCCACGACGACGTTTTCCGCCGGTATGCACGACGGAACGGCATAATAGCAAACGACTCCGAAAACGACGCCTAATCCCACAGAAATCAACGGAACGAACTTTTCAAACTTCTCGTTTCCCGAGGCGGCATAGCGTATCAGTTTAACGATAAAATACACTGCCGCGGCAATCGCGGGAACGCTTATAGTTCCTAAATATTCTTTCATTATCCGAATCCTCCCACACTACATTTTATGAATCGAACACTGTAAACCGTCCCGCAAAAATGTAACATTATATCACGAATTTTAATATAATTTTATAGAAACGGCTTATATCGTCGAATCAAAACCATTAGCCGAAAGAATTCAAATTCCTTTGGCTAAAAACACGGAGGAAAAATTATGGCAACAAAAACTATCGCTTCATTTACCGAATTCAAAGCTGCGGTTGAGGACGGCGTAACCGACGAAATTATTCTCGCCGCGGATATAACCTTTGAAAGCGGAATAAAAATTCCCGCAACGGAGAAAACGCTCACGATAAACGGCGAAAACCATAAAATAACGGATATGAACTCCTTGTCGGCAAGCAGCGCGTTATACGTTCCCACGGGCTTCGGAACTTCTACGATTACCGTGAAAAACGCGACTTGGAGCGGAAGAAATTATTACGGAATGGTTTGCGTTTACGACGACACGGCAAACTCCGGAGTTTCGATTGTCTTTGAAAACGTTAAATATAACGGCCCGCAAGCAATCTACAACAGATACGGCTCTACTACCGTTAAAAATTGCGATATAACGATTGAAAAAAACGGTTCGAGCGCGAGCGCGCAGGAATTTTGCGAAACAAATCGTTTGATTTTAGCAGGAACAACCACCATAAACTGCTTGTCCACTTCGGGTTCGGTTATGTGGTTTGCTTTTGCGGGCGCTTCAATCACGATAGAAGCGGACGCCGTGATAAACATTTCCGCCCCTAACACCTACCTGATTTATTCCGACACCGCGGCAAAACCGAAGCTCGTTTTTATGCACGGCTCTTCAACCGTTATAAACGTTAAAAACGGACTTTTTTACGCTGCGGGAACGGGAGCGCACATCGTCTCTTCCTGCCTTATAGAACACGACGCTTCTCTATCCGTCACCTCTTCCGCAAACAACGGCGTTCCTCTTTTCAAATGCTCGGGAGATTTCAATTTGATGCAAAACGCAAGCCTGTTTCTCGTTATGCCTCAAAGCGGAAGCTCGCCGCTTATGTACTTTTCAACTTCCGCAAAAGTCAATTTTCAATCGCCGAAAAACATTTTGCTCTACAACAATAACGGAAAGGTTTTCTCATTCGCTTCGGGCGGAACGGTTACGGTTTCGGCAAAACAAGTTAATTACTGGAACAAATCCGTAACTCCTTACTCCGCGGCGGGAGGATTCGACGATGTTCCGACGACGGCGATTTATAAAGCCGACGGTGAAAACGTAAGCATTTCGCAAACGCTTACGCAAAGCGCGGTTACGGCGACGACATCGAATATCGTTGAAGGAGACGGCGGTTATCCCGTCGGAGCAACGAATTTCGATTTGACGAAGGCGACAGTTTTTTCGGCAGGAGTTCTTCCCCTTTCGATAAACGCCGTAAACGATATTTCGTCTGTCGTGAGCGGATTGACCGACAGCAACGCGTCTATAAAACTTATCGACGCCGAACAAACGCTTTCCGCAAATTCCGACGATACGGGCGTTTACTCGGTTAACACGAACAGAAATCCGACCGTTGGCGAAATTATTACCGTAAGGGCAAATAAAAGTTTTCTTACAACGAAAAATACCGTAACCGTTACCGGAAGCGTATCCATTACCAAACTCCCCGATATTCCGTTTAACGCAATCGGCACTCCTCGCCGCTCCGCTCCTCTTGGCAGATTATCCCCGAACTGGGAAATCGAACTGACCGACACCCGCAAAAACGGCGGGAAATGGGCGTTATACGTTCAGATAGAAAGCGAATTGCAAACAAGCGAAAGCATAATTGCCGAGGCGGTAACCTTTACGGACGACGATACGGTAATCCTGAATTCCTCGCCGACTCTCGTTGCCGAGGGCGTTACCGACGGCGCGCAAACGATTCGCCTTTCTTGGGATAAAACAAAGGGCGTACTTCTGAACGTTGCGGAAGATAAGGTTTACGACGGCGGAAAATACGTTGCGAAACTTAAATGGACAACGGAATACGATTAACTTTATTCCTAAAAGAAAAACCCGTAACTTTTTTCGTTACGGGTTTTTAATCAGCGAGGCAAGCCGCAACCGATTTTACGGAATGACGACGTTTGACTCTCTCTTTTGTCCGTTATCGTTACTTCGTTGGTTACAATCGTTTCCTCTCCGTAAGTAAGCGCGGCAAAATTGCGAAAACGTTTAAAAACTCCGAATTTCACCGCCATACTATCCGAATCGCACGCTTTGCTTTCTTTTAAATCATATTCTTTTTGCTCTTTCAAGGGCAAAAAACACGATAATAACAAGAATAAACAGCGACGCACCCCGCATTGCCCGCAAGACTCGTAACGTTTTGCGGAAAGGCGTTGATTTCGTCGTAAAGATTTATTACGCTTGCGTAACGCGAAAGGTTACCGTGAGAGTTCCCCCTTCGGCAATATCGGGCAAATTAACGCTTAAAAGGCCCTCGGAATAGGTAAAATCAGACGTTTTCGCCCCGTCTATTTCCACGCCGTACCCGGTATCGAACACGACGTTAGCGGTGTCGAGTTTATCCGCAAGCACGCCTTTCGAGTAAACGTCCCCCGATTCGTTCGTTATAACTACGGTAAACGTCAAAGGGCCGTTCACCCAATATTTTTTATCTGCCGAGAGAACCGCGGTAAGTCCGCTGATTATCGTCGTGCTGACAAGATTCGACGCAAACGTTATAGGTTCGGATTCCGCTCCGTAAAGACCGGTAAAATCGGTTTGGTTATCTGTAATTTTCTTCGCCATTATTTTTCCTCCGACGAGCGGACGACCGAGTTAAGTTTCATCAAACCTTAACACAGTTTGAATGTCGATCGAATTAAACTTTTCGCGAATACCACCTGATTTAAGTTTTTTATTCGTTAATTTCATTCGATTTAAGATTTTTAGTCAATCCCGCTCGGTTAAAAAATTTGCGGGAATACCCTCCCCGCACTTCATTATATGCCGCCGAAAGAAAAATTTGTTCGATTGTTCAAGTGTTAAAATTTTTATATTTTTGTCGATAATGAAATGCCGAAATCGGCGTTATGCTCGCTTGTAAGTCCGAAGGTTCGTTTTATTCTCAGCCGACATATACGCCTGAATTTTTATGTAATGTGAGAACACGGGAGTTCAAAACAGTACAAACCCAAAAGGCATCTATGAAAATACCCTTTGAAATTTTGTATTTTTTGTAGCAAAAAAGCCCGATAAAATCGGGCTTTTTGCGCCGCGCATCTTTTTTGAGCGGCTAATATGGCGGAAGCTAAGGGATTCGAACCCCTGTGCCTTTTGGGCAAACGGTTTTCAAGACCGCCTCGTTATGACCGCTTCGATAAGCTTCCGTTTCTATTGTAATTTAAGCCTCTTCGGCAAAATTACTTGCTACATTATAACTTAAAACACAATAAAAATCAATCGTTTGAAACCTTTTTTTCTCTTTTTTTGATTATTTCTTCAATAACCTCTACCATTTTATTCTTTAAATCTTCCACGCTTCCGTCATTTTTGACAACGAAAAAATTATCGCGTGGTTCGATTTTTCCGTAATCGAACTGCATTTCAATCACTTTTTTTACGTCATCCTCCGTTTTTCCGTCGCGAAGCATAGTTTTTTCAACCCGACTTTGCAACTCTTTCGTAATTATTATCACGTAATCGAAAAGATTTTCGTATCCGCGCTCAAAAAGAACCGGCACTTCGGCAAAAACCACCTCGTCCGGATACCATTTCATTTTACGAAGCAAAACGTCCATTATTGCGGGGTGCGTGTATTCGTTAAGTTTTTTCAGTTCGTTTACGTCGGAAAAAACCTTTTCCGACAACGCCTTTTTGTCAAGTGTTTTTTTTCCGTCGACGCAAAGCGGTTTAACGCCCATATATTCAGAGAGATTTTCAACAAAATTTTCGTTTCTCAAAAGCTCGCGATATACCTCGTCTGCCGATTCGCATTTATACCCGAGCTGTTTCAAAGCGGCGACGGCAGTGGATTTTCCGCTCCCGATTCCGCCCGTTATGGCAATTTTAATCATTATTTTGCGTCGAACCACCTTTCTCCACACTCCGTTTCCACCGTTAAAGGCACGGATAACGAAACTGCGGATTGCATTTCGTTTTTAAGAATTTCCAACACCGTTTCCACTTCGCTCGGGTGAGCGTCGACAATCAATTCGTCGTGCACCTGCAAAATAAGTTTGGATTTTAACCCGTTCTCTTTAAATTTGCTATGCACCTTTATCATTGCGATTTTAATTATATCGGCAGCCGTACCTTGAAGCGGCATATTCATAGCCGCCCTTTCCCCGAACGAACGAAGATTGAAATTTGAAGAATTTATTTCTCTTATATATCGCTTCCTGCCGAGCAGGGTTTTCACGTATCCGTTTTCTCTGGCAAAACGAACGTTTCCGTCCATATACTCCTTAACGCTCGGATACATTTCGAAATATTTCCTAATGTATTCCCCTGCTCTTTTAGGCGAAATTTTAAGCTGTTCGGCCAAACCGTAGTCCGAAATGCCGTAAATTATGCCGAAATTGACCGCTTTCGCACTTTGACGCATTTCCTTCGTCACCTCTGAAAGCGGAACGCCGAAAACTTGCGAAGCCGTCAGCGCGTGAATATCGCCGCCGCTTTTAAACGTTTCGATAAGCGGCTTGCAACCGCTGAAATGCGCGAGAAGCCTTAATTCGATTTGAGAATAATCCGCGCCGGCAATTTTTCCGCCTTCAAAAGAAGAAATAAAAAGTTTTCTTATTTCTTTCCCTTCTTTATCCCTCACGGGAATGTTTTGAAGATTCGGCTCTTTTGACGAAAGCCTGCCCGTTGACGTGAGAGTCTGGTTAAAACAAGTGTGAACGAGCCCGGTCTTTTTGTCGATTAACGGTTCGAAACCCTTAACGTAAGTGGAATAAAGTTTCTGAATTCGACGATATTCCAAAAGCGAAGGTATAATAGGGTGCTCGTCTTTCATCTCTTCGAGAATGTCCGCGCTCGTCGAATAACCCGTTTTGGTCTTGTTTCTCTTCTTCGATTTCAACCCCATTTTTTCAAACAGGATTACGCCGAGTTGTTTCGTGCTGTTGACGTTGAAATTCTCGCCCGCATAGCCGATTATTTTATCGTTCAACTCGCTTATTCTCTTTTCGTATTCCGAACTCATTTTTGAAAGAGCCGTCCTGTCAATCTTAAATCCCGCCTGTTCCATATCGAACAAAACGTCGTTAAGCGGAAGCTCTAAGTCCTTGTATAAGTCGA
>ERZ808278.984-NODE-984-length-14084-cov-40.272436_pt1 | contig 14084 bp, 15 predicted proteins | sample MGYA00521239_ERZ808278 | MGnify/ENA primary metagenome ERZ808278 (study PRJEB31516, sample SAMN03275600) | gut metagenome | biome: mammalia-associated habitat; material: feces | host: Papio cynocephalus | place: Kenya | collected 2012-07-17 ... | reverse complement strand
ACACAGAGACAAAAACACTGAGTTTCAGTAAGGGAATGACCAACATTCCGAGTGATATGATATGTGAGGATGGAGAACTCGCATTCTCAAGAGATTTCATCTATCGTGATGGGGAAATGAGACCCATCCAAAGAATGAAGAGCATCGGGATAATCGCAGGAAATATTATGTACGTTCATAAAATGGCGGACTATGAGAACATCATAGCATACGATTGGAGCTATGATGCTAGCTCAGGGTATTCGTACACGCTCTACATTTATAGTAGTGGCGATCTCTCCAATCCAGTCAATAAGTTCTATGGACAAGGACAGGTAACGGACATTAAATCTGTAGGAAATACACTGGTGGTGGCTACAAGCAAAGGAATTAGATACATACTTTTTAAAGGGAGCGTTTATAAAGATTTGGGTTTGGATTTTCCAACTCCAAAAGTGAAACTTATGATGGGTGGAGGTGGAAATGCAACATTAGGTGATGGAACTCCTTGTAACTTGAAAGAGATTATAGATTCCAATAATAGCAAAAGAGCTGTTTATATGAGAGATGGTACTTTTGTAAAAACAGACGAAGCAAGCAATCTTTCTGATATTACAGGAACCTACCGTGTGGAAGAATACATATCTTACAATGCGAAAAATGACTATGATAAAATTTCTGCATTTAAGGATGCCGTCCAAGGACATGCTGCTCAAAGCATAGCCATCGCTAAGCAAAAAAACTACTTTTTGTTCCCATTTTTTGTAAGATATGCGTTTCGCCTCTTTGATGGAGGCTATGCTGCTATATCTAATCCGATTGCTTGCTTTCCTACAGTCAACAGAAACTGCAAATTTGTTCCTGTATATTATGATGAAACAACAAAGCGATTTGTAGAAACATCAGGGGTAACTACATATTTTTTGATGTATCCAATGTACCAAAAATTGTTTTTTAAAGTTTCTCTAGACGGGGTTGAAGAATGGAAAGACATCATTAAAGATATAGTTTTCTTTGCTTCAGAAGAAGTAATGCCTTTCAAAATGGATGGAAAATGGAATTTCACGAATGCAAATGATACTAATGGAAAATCTTACATCAATTATCTTAATTCCAGAAATGCCATTCCTAATCCAGGTGAACTAATAGCACCTTCATTTAAGTATGATTTCGATTACAATAAGTACAAAGCAAGGGATGTTCTTATGCCGACATACAAAAGTGATTCTGACATAATATCAGAACTTATCGGAAAAACGCAATATTTTAAGCTATTCCATATTCCTATATCATCAACACTGTACATAAATACAATTGGTTTTTTAGAGGCACCTTTGTCTGATGGAGTGGTCGAGAATCTTACGAGTCAAGAACAGTTGCCTCATGACGATTATTATGGATGGACTCGAAAAGTTGCAAGAAAAATCTACGAATACAACAACAGGGTAAACCTGTTTAATGTAGAAAGATTCCCATTCAAGGGGTTTGCTAAATTCTCTTCAGAAATAGAAGAGAATACGGTTCGTTTTAGGTTCAGATATTTTACTCATATTGTTTCACCGTCAATGGATACATGGGTCGCTTCTGATGTAGATGAAGCTTATATTCCAGACGCAGCGAACGGATGGCTTTTTTATCCAGACCCGAATGCTACAGAAATGATAGTATGGGATGAGTTGTCACAGAAGGGTATGAAAGTTAACTTACAGCAGCATCAAATGCTTAATGGCGCATATAGTTTCAACAAGCTACCATTAGACAATAGTTTTGTACCAGATGATAACGTCAAACTTCCTACTGTTGACCCAACCGCCCACGAAACCCTCGATTCTCAAATCTTCACGTCTGTTGTTAATAATCCTTTTGTCTTCGAGTCTAACGGAGACAACACGGTAGGAACTGGCAAGATTCTTGGTATCGTGGCGAACACAGAGGCTGTGAGCCAAGGGCAGTTTGGTCAGTTTCCACTGTTGGTATTCACCACAGAAGGCTTATACGCAATGTCGGTAAACTCGGAAGGATTATACTCCAGTATCCATCCTATTTCAAGAGAGGTTTGCAATAACGCCGATTCCATCACACCGACCGACAAGGTTATCTACTTCACGTCAGAGAAAGGGCTGATGGCTACCTCTGGTGGGACGGTGGTATGCGTCTCCACACAACTTAGCGGCGGAAAGAACAATTACCTGCCGGACATCACACTTCCGTTCAAGAAATTCTTGGAGAATTGCATGATTGCCTACGATTACAAGGCTTCGCTTCTCAGAATATTTAACAGAAGCGCCAATTATCATTACGTCTATAACATGATAGAGAGAAATTTATCCACTGCCAGCAATTATACTGGTGCAAAGGTGTTCTGCAGAAACGTGGTTAACAACTACCCTGACAACTTGGTACAGTTCACGGATGGAACGGTCTGTTCGCTTACAGACATTCCGCAGTCAGAGGAGGACACGAATTCTTATGAAGGTGTTTTCATCACGAGACCGATGAAGTTCACTGGGAGCATGATGTTGAAAAGCCTTCGAGAAATACGACACATCATGCAAACAGCCGAGGGAAAGTTAAGTCTGGAGGTGTTGGCGAACAATAATGCAGGTTCCGAATGGTGCAAGCTTATGTCTTTAGGTGGTAAGCCTTGGGCTTATTTTAGGTTCAGATATACGCTGACAGGTTTCAAGGCATCCGACTCCTTCCAAGGTTCCGTGGTAACCGTCCAAAACCGCCGTTCTTTGCTCCGAGGACAGAACTAGCCATCAAAACCACAAAGGCGACTACTCATTACGAGCGGTCGCCTTTTTCATTTCAACTAAAACCTTAAAACTTATGAAACACATTACATTTCAATCCACGCCCGACAAAGGCGGCAAAATATCCCAACCAAAAAGCATAAAGATGCAGAAGCCCATTCACATTCGGCACGATCATGGTGCAAACGATGAATGGCATCGCCTTCACGAAGGCATCCTTCCACATTCCAGTCCTTCCCCACATAATCCCAAAAGCACCAAACAAGAATCCCGAAAGCCCCATCGTCTCACCATCCACATACATCGGAAGAAAGCTAGCACCTACAGCAACAGCCAAAGCCAACCACACCGACATTCTGTTTCTGATACTCCAGAGAACTATCAAGTTCACTCCTAGGTGAAACACGTTCGCATGGCAGAAGCTATACACCAGATGATTCCACCATGGGCACCCATCATAGAATCCTGTGTGCAGAAAATACCCTGCTATGCAAGCCACGCTAAGAGCAATCTTAGTTCTCACCTCCATCTGTCTTTCTCTTGCCCCGAGTATCTTTGAAACGATATTCTTTTCCATGTTTCTTCATTGACGGAAATATGTCCTTAAACGTATTGGCACTGATAAAGAACTCCGATGCAGGTTGAGCCACCAAGAATTGGCAGATAAACCAGAGCGACTTGCCCATGTACTCCTTCTTTTGAGTCATTTCCTGTAGCTTTCCAAACAGCTCCAAGTACATCTTTTGCTTCAATGGGCACATCTTCTCTACCTTAGAGAAGTCACCTCTCACCATTCTCCTCATCACCCTATACGCTTGCTTGGGCGTGATATAAAATCGTGGAGCCGCATGGGTTACGGTCTTCTCGTAAGCCTCTCCTTGCCTGTGGCAGTGTACGTAAACCTCACGGTAAGCCTCCATCAAGTCCTCACGTATCTTGCACGTTAATTCGAAATTTCTTTTTACCATACGCTCTTGGTTATTATGATGCCGCAAAGATACGATTTATTTAGAATATATCCAAATAGTGTAGTAAAGTTTAACTTTTCTCCCCGAAAATGTACTTTTTTGCCAATAATTTCTTAAATTTGCAGCAGTTTAAAACATTTTGATTAATTTTTCTAGGGATTAGTAATTAATTCTGCTATTTTAAATTTAAAAACGTAAGATTATGAGACAGAAGAACGATTCACCTCTTTCCGAAGAGGAGCGGCGGGCTGTTCGTAGCGCAATCTTAAGCCGCAAGATTTATTGCTTTTACGAGTTCCTTTCGTGGTTGGCACCCATCATTATCATGTTGTGGCATTGGTATGGAGTGTTCGATTACAGCCGCTATCCCCGACCAACCATCCTCGATACCGACGACAATGGCAGCTGTGTTATCTGGATGTACGTCCTGTGCTATGCGTACATGCCCTTTGCCATGATACCAGTAAGCTACTTCTTCCAATGGTGCTGGATCATCCGCATTCCGTTCTATTACTTCATCGGAATCAACGCCATTCGCCTGTGGTACCATCATTGGCTCATCACTCCCGAGCAGCTTCCTGCTCACTACGTATTGATTGTTTTAACTATTATTTTTTACATATATGGAATCATTAGCTTTATTATCCAAGGTAAGAAATGCCCTACGAATGTTAGAGAATGGAGAGTGTGGTTTCGACAGCATTCAGCGTGAAGCCGCCATGCGTACCCTCGACTATTTCATGAGTGGAAACAGCCATTTCAATGAAATCTCAGCCAGAGGCTGCATCGCCCAGATGTATTATTATCGCACGGATACCGAGAAGGCGTTTGCCCCTTATTTTTCCTACGATGAGGTCAAGAACGAGTACGAGAAGGTAGCCCATCTTATTCCCGATTACAACCAGTGGGACTTCGCCGTTACCATGAACCTTGTCTATTCCAACCACATAGACTTGGTTCGCAAATGGTCTCGCTCCGAAGACTCAGTTATCCACAAGATTACCGACCTCTCCGTCAGTTTCCTATGCGATGAGGATACCAATCACCCCACCGACAAGATATTTTGGTACATGACAGCAGGGTAGTCGTGTTATGGGTAAAATCTACCGAAACATCGTTTATCTTTGTCCCCATTAATCAAATATTAATGGTATATATGACAGAGATAATCCAAACATTCCTACAGGAGCACCTATATAGAGCAGCGTTAATCATCGCACTCTGTATGGGTGCTCTTGTTGTTTCTATGGCCGTTGACCTCTTCTTTGGCATCAAGAAAGCCAAGGAGAACGGCGAGGCTACCACCAGCCGAGGATTCAAGAAGACGTGCGACAAGGCACGCAAGTACTTTTCACCCTTCATAGTGGCAGTGTGCATCGACATCATCGCCGCTTGTGCCAACTGCCCAGTGCCTATCTTTTCGATGGTGTGGGCAGGATATTGCGTGTTCTGCGAGTTCGTCAGTGTCCGTGAGAAGAGTTGGAAAAAGGCTGAGATACGAAAACAGGAGCGCACCGTTAGCATTCTCCTAGAGAACAAAGACGATATAGCCAAGGCGATGATTGAGATTTTGAAGCAAACCAAGGCAGAGGAGGAACAGGCATGAAGATAACAAGAGCACAAATGTTGGAGATTGTCGGCGATGCCAATCGTGTTGACCGATACTTGCATTACATCAACAACTGGGCGGACACCTTCGAGATTAACACACCTCTTCGCATGGCATATTTCCTCGGACAGGTCTTGCACGAAACCAATGGGTTGAGACAGCTAAAGGAGGCAGGAAAACCTGCTTACTTCTCCAAGTACGACAAGGGCAACCTTGCCAAGATGCTAGGCAACACCCAGAAGGGAGACGGACTTAAATATCGTGGACGAGGGTTCCTGATGTTGACCGGACGAGCCAACTACAAAGCCTATCAAAACTCAGGCTTCTGCAAGGGCGACATCATGAGCCAACCCGAACTGCTCGAAACCCAAAATGGCTCAGTCAAGAGCGGAATGTGGTATTGGTGGAAGAAAGGTCTCAATGCCCTCGCCGACAAAGACGATATTTTGAAGGTCACAAAGAAAGTCAATGGTGGAACCAACGGACTTTCCGAGCGAATCAAGTGGACGGATAAATGTAAAAAGGTTTTGTGCGTATGAAATGGTATAACAGCGAAGCATGGATTAGTACGATAGTTACTATCATCGTAGGATTCCTGATTGTGTTCCTCTTGGGCGGATGCAAGAGCAAGGAGTATATCAAGGTACCAGAGTATCACACGGAATATGTGAACCGCACCGATACCTTCCACAAGTTGGATAGTGTATATCTGAAAGATTCCGTGTTCATGTATCAGAAGGGCGATACCATCTACCACACGAAGGTAACCTTCCGTGACCGCTACCATAATATATATAAGGTGAAACTCGATACCATCATCAAGCAAGATTCCGTATCTGTCCCATATCCTGTGCAGCGAACGCTCACCAAGAACGAACAGCGACTGATGGACATCGGCAGGGCATCCATCATTTGTATTCTCTTGGCGTTAGTCCTGGGAGTGTCAACCCTCATTTGGTGGTATCACAACAAAAAGTGTTAGCTTATGGCTGAGATTTCAAAGGAACTGGAGGCGATTGATGCATTGCTCATGGAGTTTCATGAGCGCATTCGTTCGGGCAGATGCCTCACGAATCGCCTTCAAAACATAATGATGTTGGATTTTCTTCATCTAATCGCCAACAAGGATGAGGGAATGAGCTTCGCCGAGGCATGTTCTTACACTCGCATTCGTCCTTCTACTTTCAGAAGATTGGTCGCCGACGGAAAACTGCCGCAAGGCAAGAAACGGAAAGGCTTCACCGAGAAATTTTGGTACGCCAAGGATTTGGATGAATACTTAGATAAGTTGATAAGTTCTTAGATTTTGTTTCATGTTCAACAGATTGTTAGTTGTTTATTTATGTTCTTAACTAAAAATCCCCCACTCAGCTGTGAAGCAGGGTGGGGGATATGTTTTATATCTTGGCAACGGAGTGAACGCCATCATATCCGCTGCTCTCTTTCACTTTCTTCTTCCATGCAGGTTTCTCCATATCGCAGAGCGATACATAAAGACCGATTGCCGTACTCATCAACACATCATCGTGGTTGCCATTTCCCACGATGTTTCCTAGGCTACCATCATCGTGTCGCTCGTAGATCCTCAGTTCATGATACATCTCCTTGTCTGGCTCGTCCCAAAGCATATCATCCACAAACTCCTCCAAGTTGTCGATAATCTGCTGCTTGGTTAGCTTGTTGGTCTGGAATCCGTACTTCATCAGCACATTGTCGCCCACATCTTCCGAACTGCTCGTTCTCTGATACAGGTTATCATAGTAGTCAGCTATCTCCTCTAGGATGGTCAGAAAGTGGTCGCCCTCCGTATTGTTACCCTTCTCTCGGTCGGCAGTGTTACTTTCTATCACCAAGAGTGCATCATCGTAGTAATGCGCCAATGCCGCCGCCATCCACGCCAGCTTGTCGTGTCTTACGTGTCCTCGGTATCTTGCCACCACCCTAGGCTTGCCCTTGATGGTCGGAATCATGCCGAATCTGTCTATCACCGTCATCACCGTATAGTCAGATGTCGAACTCTTACCACCAATATCCACGCTTACAATATATCGGTTTTCCACTTGCAGCACGTTAGGCACCGCCCAAATCTTTAGGTCGCCTGTGCCATCGGTACGGATTTCAATCTTCGATTTTGCGATGGTCGATTCATCTTTCACCGATGTGTTCACCATAATGTCGGCAGTATAGAGAGGCTCACGCTTGTACTTTTTCTGCAAATCATCAATAGAATATGGATTAAATACCAAGTTACCAGAGTTACGGAAGGCATCTTCCTCATCTACTGGTGCCTCGGTGGCGCAGAAGGCATGGGTCGTAAACTTGTTTCTAAAGTTTCTGTACCATTCGATGGCTTGGAAGCAAGCTCCCTTTTCCCACATTCTCCAGAAGAACTTGCCTGTCTCTCGGTAGCCCTTCGGGTTGGTGCTCTTGTCTCTGTTCTGCAGTAACCACTTGGCAAAGGCTCTCTCGTTCTTCACTTCCTCCATGTCGTGCTCGATGAAGAAACAAGGGATGAAGAGGAACGAGTAAGCATCGTTGTTCTTCGGGTCCATGGCTAGTTGGCATTTCTCGTAGAAGAATCCTGAGTTACCCTTGCCTGTGCTCTCAAACACCTCCAAGTTGTCCTCTTGGTTTCTGATACCACCCGAGATAGACGAAATCACGCCCTCAGGGTCGTGCTCGGGAGTCTTCTTCCAGTAAGCCACCTCCGAATAGTGGGCGCAGTGGAAGTTGCTACCACGCACCGAATCGAAGTTCTCGAATGATGCCACGGTCAGTGTGCTTCGGCGGATGGCTCTCATACCGTCTGTTACTTGGAAGTCATCAGGAGAGTTCTCGTAAGGAGAGAATTGCAGCTTGGCACCGCTGTGCCCGAGTGTCCAACCCGGTTGATGCTCCAAAGCCTTTCGGTACATAGCCTTGATTTTTTTCGCCGTGTTCTTCTGCTGTGCTAGCACGATGGCGTTCCATCCGTCTCTACGGAAGTCTTGCAGCCATTTGATGTAGAGCTGTGTCAGTGTGGAACCTCCCCACTGTCTGGCTTTCAGGATAACCACACGGATTGCCGCACCGCTTGTGCGCAGGTCTTCGAAAATCTTCAATAGCTTTCTCTGTGGATAGTTCAGCTTGAAAGGTATCATGTTACCTGTCACCTTATCCTCTATCTTGTCGGTCGCATATAGGGCAAACTCGGGGTCTTCTCTGAATCTTACCTTCATGATTTCGAAGGTCAGACCCATAATGAGCTGCTTGGTGTAATAGCTTTTCTCGTTATACTCTCGCCCCCACACCTGTATGATGTATTCTTTCAGACTGCCCATCTGTTTCAGTCCCCTATATAATAAGGTACGCATACACTCCTTGGGCACCCACATCTTCTTGATCATAAAGTCAGGAAGCTCCAACAGCTCCCTGTGCTCCATGTCATAGCAGTTTTCGCCTGTCCACGGATTATAGGTTCCGTATATCTCTTCATACCTCGCTCGGTTCTCCAGTACGAGGTCGTCTATTTGTTTTTCAGTTACCTGTGCCATTTCCTAAGTCGTTTAGTTCCTCAAAGTCAGCGTCCTGTATCTTCGGTACGCTCTCCATGTCCAGAGCCTTGTCGCTGCTTACCTTCGTCATACCCATCGCCGCAAGCTGCTTGAAGTCCTCATCCAGTCCATGTGTCACGCTTACCTCGCTCTGCTTAGGTATCATGTGCTTCATCAAGTCCTTGTAGATGGTGCAGTAGGTCTTGGGGTCATACTCAGCCAGCTCATCCATCTTCTCCTCGAATTTCTCTTGATGGCGAGCCAAGAAGTCACGCAAGAACTCCTTCTGTGCGCTCTTCTTCACTGGCAGAATCTTCTTGGCTTTCTCTGCCCTTTCCTTTTGCAGTTCTCTTACGCTCTGAAAATTGAAATCGTCCATACTTCATAGTTTAAGGGGATTTGCAATCCCCGATTACCCAAATGGTTTCATCATGTGTATCATAGCCCCAGGCTTCGTTGCGTTGGCTGCTTCGATGATTTCCATTTCGTCATCCTCTAGCTGTGACTGCTTATCCACCGTCAGAGGGTCTTTGCTGGTCAGCGTCAGCATAAAGTACTCATACAGCGCACCTGTGGATATGTAGTTGTGTATCGCCTGTACCAAGCTGTCATATCTTGTATCGTCCCAGTAGTCTGGCATCCTCAGCCAAAGTTCCTTCTCCTCCCATTCCTTCAGGGCGTTGTCTCTTACCTTGCCTTTCGGCTTCATGATATAGGCTTGCAGTATTCCTTCCACCTTGGCTAGGTATTTGTCGAACCATCTATAGAATAGCGGTCGCTCTTGGTCGTTCTCGCTAGTAGGGATGATTTCGTCCTGCTTGGTGTCCGTTCCTCGCCGTGCCCTACCTATCATCAGTGTGGTAGCATCTATGTCGTACCAAAGTTGGTTGGCGTAGATGAATACGTGCTTGTCGAAATAGATATGCGCAGGGCGTGGTGGACGAGGCAAGAATGGATTAGGCTCTGGCTTCCATCCTTGCTCTCTCAAAATATGCGTTGGGTGCAATGGGTTAAATTCCATATCATACCTCCTTTGCTACGGTTACTTCTACCTCCACGCTCAGCTTGTCGCTGTGTCTGGAGAACAATGTTACGTATGCCACGCCCGTGTTCTTTGGCTTCAACCAGAAGGCGTGAGGCTCTAGGCTTCGGTGAACCTCCAAGATGGTAGGGTCGGAACTTCTCGCCTCAATATCATCTATCGCTCCATCGTCTATGCTGTAAGAGAGGGTTACATCTTCCTCGTCTATACGGATGGTTGCGGCTCCGTCTTCCTCGCTTCCATCTACCTTTGCCGTAAGGTGCTGGGTGTAAGGCACGGTAGGTATAATTGGCGCACTGAGTATGAAGCATTTCATGATGGCTCGCTCGTCTGTTTGTAGTTTGGCGGTATAAACTTCCGCCTGCTTTATGTTCGTGGTCTTTAGCCACCATTCGTTGAGGATGTAGTCCTCAACGTATTTCGAGCATAGTCTAGCCAATGTGTCTGTCAACGTTCCGTTGTATCTCCTTGACACCTCCAAGGTGAACTCCACGATGTCATCGGTCTTAGCGTTGTAGTAAACGGTGTTGTCGCCGATGGTTTGCGCCGTAGGTTTTACGTGATCCACCAGAATGGTTTTCAACATCTCTAAAGCCGTGTCAAAATCATAGGTGAATGTTCGGTCGTGTACTTGTTCGTCACCGAACGTCTCGCTCTGTATCACAGGGCTGCTCGCATTCTGCGTAGTCCTGTCTATCTGTCCCTTTATAAAGGTGGCATTCTGTATAGCCTCCTTTACGATGGATTTTATTATTTGGAATTTTACTATCATATTCGTTAACCGTTTTTTCCGTTAAACTCTGTTTTGCCATCGTCAAGATAGATGCCTCCCTTCACGTCCTCATAGTTGGCGGTCGATACCTTGGGAGCCGAAATGGTGAAGCACTTTCTGATTCGATTCTCCAAGTCCTGCATCGAACTCGCATAAGGCTCCGCTTGCTTCTGGTTCGATGTACTCAACCACCATTGGTATAGCATAAACTCCTCCACGTATTGCGAAGCATAGTTGGCTAGGGCATCTGTCAGTGCGCCGTTGAATCTCCTCGGCAACTCGATGGAAAACGAGACTACGCCGTCAGACAAGGATGTACTAATGGAAGTGTCACCTATAGAAGTACGGTCTGGGATAAAGAAATCCACGAAAACGCTTTTCAACCTTTCTACGCCATGCGTAAAATCCTTAGATAGTTTTCTTTCATGAGCCTCTATGTCTCCAGCAGTTTCATTGTATCTAAGTTTTGTAGCACCTTGGTTCGCCGCATCATCAATGCTGCCCTTTAGGTAGGTCTCTGTCTTCACCGATTCCACCACAAGACTTTTTGTAATGTTGAATTTTATTTTCATATCAATAACCTATTTTAGTTTCATTTTCGTCTATCTCGCATTCTCCATTCACGTCCTCGTACTTAGCTGTAGATACCTTGGGAGGTTGCTTTACATAGACAAGGTTCACCGCCGCCTTCAGATGGTTCTGCATATCCTCTGCATATTTCTTGGCTAGCTCGGGGTAGTTCATACCGAGCACGGCGTTAGCCACGTATGCCACGACATAGCCCATGAAATTTCCCTCGAAAGGTACGGTAACGCTGTCTGTATTGTCAGCCCACCTCGTATTTTTAACCTTGAAAACGAGGAAATCACCGCTGTTGTAGAAGGTAATCAATGGAGCCAGTTCTCCAACGAATGTTTCGGCTGCGGCATTGATGTACTGGTTCATGATGTCTTCCTCCACACTCGAAAGGGTGATGCCTGAGAAAGCAGTGCCCTCTTGGTTCTTCTGTCGCTTGCCGATGATGGAAAGATGCTTCTTGACGGCATCCTTCACATGACTCCAATCTATCGTTATCTGTAATTCCATATCATCCTCCTATACTGCTTGGTTATTGAAAAATTGGTTCACGGCGTTCTGGTCTGCGCCCTGTACGATGCCGTTCTCGTCCACCTGTCCGCCTCCTTGCTGCATAGCCATCTGTCGTTGCTGCTCATACATCTGTTCCAGCTGAGCCTGTTGCTCCTGTACGCTAGCCAGAAGCTTGTCGGCGAATGGTGCGTTGAGGTTCTGTAGGTATTGCACGATGTTGATTCCACCCATTTCGAGAAGCTTGTCAAGCGTGTCGTTCTGCATTGTGTTGTAGGTAGCTGTTGCCGCAGCGTTCTTAATGCTTATCTTGAAGTGAATGTCTCGGGCTGAAAGTCTATCGTACTTATACACCTTGTTAAAGTTCCGGTCATACACCTTTCTTCCGTCCTCATAGAACTGCTGTATGGTCATGCACTTCTTGGTTGCCAGTTTTTCGGTGAACACGTCCATGTCCGATAAGATGGTGTAGAGCGAGGTCGTGGCGTTCTGACTCTCCTGTGCGTATCTTGCCGCCGAAGTTCCTGCCGATGGGGTCTTGCCTTGCAAGGCACCGCTCACGTTGGTTACCTCCCTAATCAGGTTCAGCTCTATCTGTAGCAGTTCGTTCGTACCGATGTTCACGGCGTTCGATGTGATTACCTCTGGCTTCACGTTCGGCATCGTCTTCTTAGGTGCGTAGAATATCCATCCATCATATTCAATGGCTTCTTCCATGAATTGTTGTGGCGTTCTTCCGTTGAGCACGGTGGTTGGTATCGTCTTGAATCCCTTGAAGCTGCTTCTTATAGCCATGTCGTTCATCACGATCAAGCGGTTGATGTAGCGTTGCTGGTCTATCACGTTCGCTAAGAAAGGATGAATCTCTCCGTTGATGTATGGATAGAACTTCATCGTGAAGGGGTGCGACTTGTAGTCGTAAGGGGTTTCTCCTTGGCAGAGCACGGTTCCGTCTGGTGCCATGTAGGTGTAGTACCAATACTTATCAGCTATCGGCTCAGAGGTGATATAGGCTCTTTCGTCCTGTGGCACGCCCATTTCGTCATACTGCTTCTTTCGCTCCTCGTTCTTCCTCTTAAGGTCTTGTATCATCGCCGTATCATCTAGGTCGATTCTAAACCAAGCCTCCGTGGTGTTGGAGGCTATAGGGTCGAAGCATTGCAGCCTAGCCTTGGTCTCGGTAGTCCATACCTCAATCACCCTAGAATAATGCCGTCCCTTGTTACTGTAGTCGAAACTGAGGTTGTCTAGTTTCTTCTCCTCGTTAAACTCATATCCGTAGCCAGTATCGTCCATCGGGTGAATGTCGAAGATTTCATTGAGGTCTTCGATGGTAAGGTTATACTCAGCGCGAGCGAATTTCTTGTACAGGTCTTCTCGGCTCACGTCATGCAGCACGCCTATCAAGCTGATGTCGTTATGTCTAGGGTCGCTGCCACACTCAAAAAACATGTGGTCTGGCTCCATGAGTTCCGTCCAAGAGTCGGGCATTTCCAACTCCTTGTCTTCCCAGCTCTCACGCACAAACATCTGTCCGCCCTGTAGGTAGTCCTTGATGGCGTGGTTCAGTAGGTCTTGCATCTCCGTGGTCTGCCAGTTGCACTGCATCGTGGCACTCATCATGTCGCTCAACTGTCTAGAGTCGTTATCTCGGGCAAAGCATACAGGCTCCGTGCCCTGCTTGGCATAGAGACCTGCTATTGATTCCAAGATACTCACCATGATGTTGTTGCTCATAGGTGTCTGGTTGCGCTTCTCCATATAGGTGCGCTCGCTCATTTCATCCCAGTAGCCATGATGGTACACTCTGATAGTGTCGCTCCATTGGTCGCCGTTGCAATAGCGCATGGTTCTGGCTCTCGTCTCACGCACGCCGCTCAGGTTGTTCCAAGCATTTCTGCATCGGGTCAGTAGTTCCCAATCCTTTCCGTGCTCCTGTCGGCGTTTGCGAGCCTTCACCGAGTCGTACGTGTCGCGCCGAGGCATCACCTTGCTAAGTGTCAGCAATCTAGTTTTTGCCATATTTATTACACATTATTTAATTATAGACGTTCTACTATAGTAGAAATTCACCGCAAAAATAACTCATATTAAGCCTTGCTTTGCCCATTGCACGATTTCTGATACTCCCAAATCGTGTTATGGGCAAAACGACTCTTGTTTCTTTGCATCTTTGCGGCAAAATAATGTTTAACATTTAATTTCTACTATTGTAGATGATAGTATCAGATTCGAAAAAATGACAGAAGAAGAAATGAAGAAACAGAATGCAGAGGGTACAGCCGAGGTTGCTGCTCCTGCTGAATCTGCCGAGTCTGCTCCGTCTGTTGACGAGCGAC
>ERZ808278.982-NODE-982-length-14090-cov-4.529106_pt1 | contig 14090 bp, 10 predicted proteins | sample MGYA00521239_ERZ808278 | MGnify/ENA primary metagenome ERZ808278 (study PRJEB31516, sample SAMN03275600) | gut metagenome | biome: mammalia-associated habitat; material: feces | host: Papio cynocephalus | place: Kenya | collected 2012-07-17 ... | reverse complement strand
CATCTTTTGAGACTTCATCACAATTTATTTTTGAATGTTTAGCGACAGAAATAGCTCTATCAAACTCTTCTAATTCACCTCTTTTTAATTTAATTTTTTGAGAGATTTGTTGAAGAATATTATATCTCTTTGTGTCATCACAAATTTCAAAATCAGAAGGAAGGTTTAAACGCTCATAGTTTGAATTGTCCTTCAAAATTCTAAGCGCAAGACCGTGAATTGTACTGATATTAGGAAGTGTAGTTAAATCAGAGCAAATATTTTTAATTCTGTCTCTAAAATTTCTTGCAGCAGATTCCATGTAAGTTAGAACAAAAATATTTTCAGGTTTAACCTCTTGTTCCAACAATTTAATAATTAGAGCAAGTAAAATTGTTGTTTTTCCAGCCCCTGGAACAGCTGAAATTGCCATTTTACCTTTTTTATAAGCAAGAACACCTTCTTGATCTTTACGTGGCGTAATCTTGTTATATTTAGGCGTAGAGTCTTTTGCATAATTAATATATTTTTCAATACCACCAAAGTTTTCAACACCCAATCCATCAAACAGACTCGAATATGTGAAGATTTTTTCTTTTGCACAAAGAGTTAATTTTCTAAGAACTCTAGCCGTTTTTTGGCGACTCAATTCTATATCATCGTCAACTGTGTATTCTTCTTTTTCCCAATCCTTTTGAAAAACCCACGCATTATAAAGAGGTCCAATGTCGTTTTTCATCCATTCAGAAGAACTTATATCCAGCCAGAATTGGAATTTTGTTTCAATTTCATTATCAATAATTTTTTGAGGAGTTGAAATAATTAAATTGTTATCCTCAATTGATAAAATTCCATAAGGATTTTCAGAAATGATTGAATTTTCAATCTGGTTAAGAATTTCATCAGAATGTTCTGTTGAAAATTCTTTACTGAAAACGTTTTCAAAATCTTGAACTTGTTTTACACAAAAAGCAAAACGGTTAATCTCTTTCGTGTTGCTTGTAGAAAGATTTACGAACTTGTTAAAAACGAGTAGTAACTTCTCTGAAAAACACAACTTATTTGAATTAAGCTTATTCAACAAATTAAGGAATTGTTCGTATCTTTCGTTGTATTCAGGTTGCTCAAAATCAAATTCAATCAGTTCTTTTGTGTTTTCAAAATGTTCCAAAATTTGTCTAGAGTATTTTATAGGAATTCTAAGTAAATTATACAGAATACCTCTGATATCGTACTCTGTTAGTGCATCTTTAGTATTTGTAGTTAATGTAATAACTTTTAAAACAGCTGTAATTAAAGGATTTTGAATTAATTTTTCACTACCTGATAAATACAAAGGTTCTGCAATATGGGTTTCAATATTTTCTTTAAGTTGAAACTTCAACATATCATCAATAATTGGAGAAATAATTGAAATTTCAGAAGGTTTTACGCCTGAATTAATCAACTCTTTAATTTGTTTTATCGCCAAATCAATCATAGTAGCTCTTTTTGAAGGTGATTGATATGAAAAACATTTCAAATTATCGTTTTTATCATTAATTACATTTGAATACAAAATCTGAGCATCAGGATATAGTTTACTTTTAGGTTGAAGCTTCTCTATTTCTGATTTTGGAAAAATGTTTTTTAGCTTTTTAAAAGTATTTTTATCAGCACTCAAATACCCGCAACGACTTGAACCAAGCTCATCGCAAACAATCAACTCATCTTTTATTTGTTTTGATAAAAACTCAACAAAATCAATACAGATAGGTGGCATTTCGTCGGCATTGTTAATAATTAAATACTCAATATCTTTAAAATAATCTGTATGTTTGTAAATATGATTGAATATAAGGCTCTGTCTCAAATAATCTAAACTTCGGTATTTTAAAGTTCTTTTTAATAATTCATGAATAACTAATTTTGAATCTTGAGCAAAACCTTCCTTTAAAACTTCTTCTGAGCGCCATTTTACATCTTCATCGTTAAGATTATTTTGCACAATTAATGAATATCTTCTAAAAATTTGATGTAATAGTGATTTTTTTGAATTATACCCCTTATTTAATATCCTTAATAATATCCTTTAATATATATTGTGTAACCTCCAACCCATTCTGATTAGGAAGAATTTTACCTTCACCCTTCAAACTGTTTTCTATAAATGCCCAATTATCAAGAATTGTATTGTATACAAGCGAATTAAATGAATAAATCAATGGCATTTGAAAAGTTGTTTTATCAGATTTTTCAAGGATTTCCTTTAAAAATTTGTTTTTTTGAATAGAATTTTGAACAATTACTAATATCTTTGAGGTGTCAACATTATTTGACATCAAATCAATGTATTTATCCACTAATGCGGATTTTTTATCAGAAGAAATTGTCGCATTTAAAATCATAATAAGTATATTTTTACATAAAAATTCATTGCTAGTTCATCGTATTAAGTTTATGTAAAGGCATGGTTTTGTTATGCTAAACTAGAGTTAAGGAAAGTTGTAATAATTATAAAGGAGATATATTTATGATTCCTATTTTAGATTCAAAAAGACAATATGCACAAATTGGCGAAGAAGTTGAAAAAGAAGTAATTGATGTTCTTCGTTCAGGTCAATACATTCTAGGTAAACACAACAAAGCTTTATCTGAAGAATTAGCTGATTTTATTGGTGTTAAACATACTGTAACTTTAAACTCAGGTACAGATGCTTTACACTTAGCTTTAAGAGCTTTAGATATCGGAGCTGGTGATGAAGTTATTTCTGTTGCATTTACATTCGTAGCAACTTGTGAAGCTATTGGTATTGTAGGTGCAAAACCAGTATTTGTTGATATTGACCCAGATACATTCAATATTGATGTTAATAAAATCGAAGCAGCAATCACTCCAAAAACAAAAGCTATTATTCCAGTTCATTTATATGGTCAACCTTGTGATATGGATGCAATTATGGATATTGCGAAACGTCATAATTTATACGTAATTGAAGATGCTTGCCAAGCAATTGGTGCAGAATATAAAGGTAAAAAAGTTGGTTCATTCGGTGATATCGGATGTTTCAGTTTCTACCCAACTAAAAACTTAGGTGCTATGGGTGATGGTGGTTTATTGACTACAAACTCAGATGCAATCAATGATAGAGTTATTGCATTGAGAAACCACGGTGGTGCTGTTCGTTATCATCACGACGAAATCGGTGTAAACTCTAGACTTGATGAAGTTCAAGCGGCTATCTTAAGAGTTAAATTGCCTCACGTTAAAGAATGGAACGAAAAAAGAAGAGAAAATGCATACAGATATAATGAATTATTTGCATCATGTGAAGATATTGTAACTCCAAAAGAATTAGACAATACATATTGTGTATATCACCAATATACTGTTAAAATTCCTAACAGAGATAATATTCACAAAATGCTTCAAGAAAAAGGTATTGGTGCTATGTTGTATTATCCAATTCCTCTACATTTACAAAAAGTTCATGCTTATCTAGGAGTTGGTAAAGGTTCATTACCTGCAACTGAAAAAAATACAGAATGTGTTATTTCTTTACCAATGTTCCCTGAACTAACAGTAGAAGAACAAAAAACTGTAGCTTCAACTTTGATTGAATGCGTTGAACAATCTAAAGCTTTAGCATAGTTTTTAAATTATAAATTTTAAAAGAGGTTATCAATTGATAGCCTCTTTTTTATTGTAAAAATTTGCAAATTAAAAGCCTCTAGGTACGAGGCTTTAATAATTTTGTTAGGAAGGAATAAGGGTATCTAAAATTTATTTATTAACCGAAAATGTTGAATGATTTTTCAACGTTGTCGCCGATTAATGATTTAACTGCATCGTATTCAGTTTTAACAGCTTTGTGTTCTGTATCGATTTGAGTTAATTCCATATCTAATAATTTTTCTTGAGAAGATAATGCAGCCATTGCTGTATCATATTCTGCTTTTGCAGATTCAAGGCTTACTGAACCTGTATTACCATTTTCATTTGGAACCCATGTACCAATTGGAGATGGTCTGTTAGTAATTTTTACGTAGTGAGCAGGAACTGGTTCAGTAGGTGTTGATGGAGTTGTTGAAACTCCGCTTGTTAATTGTTCAAATGTTACAGTAACATCATAAGCTAAGTTACCGTAAGCTGGCATTGTATAAGTACCGTTGCCATTGTCAATTAATGAATTAACTGTATAACCATAAGATTTTAATCTTTCTAATGTCATTGTTGGTTGGTAACCACCAGCGTTAGCAGCTTTTACAAAGTTTGCTAAGATTGTTTCTTCTGGATAATCAGAAAGTTTTCCACCTGCTGATGGAGTAGATGCTGAACTACCAGCTTGTTCTGGAATGAATTTTGCAACATCCCAACCGTTCTTTAAAGCATCATCAATGTTTGAACCTGAATATTCTTGTCCAGTTGTGAAGTTGTAAATTACATAACCATTTTGAGTTAACCAATCTTGAGTAACAGGTACTTCTGTGTATTCAAAGTGACCATCTGCAAGTGTTTGTTGAGATGAATATGCATTTAAAGCGTTTGCATATTTAGAAGCCCATTGTTGAGATTGTAAGCTTAATGTCATTTTTGTAGCAGAGATTTGTTGAGCACGAAGTTCTAGATCGTGTTGTCTAGCTGTTAATGTCAATAATCTTGCTTGATTTGCAGACATTCCCATTTTTCTAACGTACTCCTTTTGATACCTTTGTTACCCTTACTTTTCTCATGTCGGCACAATTTGTTGAAAACTTTAGTTTTCTTGAGGATGTTGTTACAATTCGTAACATATAATAAATAACTTCATATTAACTAGGGTTTTCACTTGTTGAAAAATTTTTTGTGTTATCATTTTATTAATAGAAATACTTAGGAAGAGGAAAGATTTATGATTATAATTATGGAACCTGGTACAGCTCAAGAAAATATCGATAGAGTTGTTAAAAGTTTAGAAAAAAAAGGTTTTAGAATTGTTTTAAATAAGGGTGATGTTATGACAGTTATCGCTGCAATTGGTGATAAACGTCTTGTTGATCCACATGCAATTGGTAGTTTAGAGGGTGTAAGAAAAGTTAAGCTTATCCAAGAACCTTATAAACTAGCATCAAGAGAAAGTCACCCAGAAGATACTGTTATTGAATTTGATAATGGGGTTAAAATTGGTGGTTTAGAAAGACCTGTTATGATGGTTGGTCCATGTTCTGTTGAGCAAGATTTTGATGGTTTATTACAAGTTGCTCAAGCTGCAAAAGAATATGGTTGTCAATTCTTAAGAGGCGGTGCTTTTAAACCTAGAACTAGCCCTTATGATTTCCAAGGTCTAGAAGAAAAAGCTTTAATATATCTTGCAAGAGCTAGAGAAAAAACAGGACTTCTTGTTGTTACAGAAGTTATGGATAGCTCAGATGTAGATATGATTGCAAACTATGCTGATTTAATCCAAATCGGTGCAAGAAACATGCAAAACTTTAAATTATTAAAAGCTGTTGGTAAATGCAATAAACCTGTTCTTTTGAAAAGAGGTTTGGCAAGCACAATTAGAGAATTTTTACTAGCTGCTGAACACATTATGTGTAACGGTAACGAAAGAGTTATCCTTTGTGAAAGAGGTATCAGAACTTTTGATGATACATTTACAAGAAACACTCTTGATTTATCAGCTGTTCCAGTAATTAGAAAATATTCACACTTGCCAATTATCGTTGACCCATCTCATGGTACTGGCAGAAGATATTTAATTGAGCCAATGGCAAAAGCAGCTTTGATTGCAGGTGCACATGGTATTATGATGGAGGTTCATCATGACCCTGAAAATGCATCTTCAGATGGTGCTCAAAGTTTACCAATTGATCAATTCAAAGAAGTTATTAAGAGAATTAATAAATTAATTGGCAGAATTGATTATGATAATAAGCTTTTAAAAGCAGAAATGGAAGCTAATAAAAAGGTATAACGCTTATGGCGATGAGTGTTGCATTATCATTGAAAGAACAAAATAAGAAAAAGAATAAATTTTGGGCTATTGTCTTTACAGTTTTTCTTATTCTTGTAATTTTGGGGTGTGCCGGATTATTTGCGTGCTTAAATTCTAACAAAAATGCAATTAACAAATCTGCAAAGAAAACGATTAATTCTTTATCAATGGAAATTAACAAACAATTTGATGAAGATTTAAAGATGTTGGATGTGACTGCAAATTTGGTAAAAGATAATCCTGATTTGGCCACTTTAGAAAATGTTAACACTTTTTTTTCTAATATAAAAACAAAACATTCGTTTCAAAAAATTACTTACTTGAATGAAGATGCAAGTGGCTATAAGTATGATTATTCAACGCAAACAATGTCTGCTGTTAATTTAACAGATAATCAATGCTTTTCATATTCTATAAACAATTCTTATTGTGTAGCTTATGACTCAGCACAAGGTTTCCTTGATGTTTCTGTTCCTGTTAAAAATTCAGAGGGCAGAGTTGTCGGAGTTATTCTTGCTGAAAAAAATCTTGATGATATTAAAAATGCTTTTGATAAAGTTTCATCATCATTAAATTTTACTATGTATTTTGTTGATACTGATGGTGTTATATATTTACAAAAACCAGAAAATATTAATATCGGCTCGCTTAGTCAATTGCCATATTTTAGCAAAGGTAATATTTCAGAAAACCCTCTATTAAAACCTAATAATGGTATTAATACAAAGTGGTATTCTGCAAAGATGTTGGATGACACTCTAATTACAGTTTCAAGTCTTGCGTTTTGTGATTATAAGCTTGTAATGATATTTTCTGATTTGAAGAGTGTAAGTTTTATGAATATGTCTAATATTAAATTAGATATAACTTCTATAAAATACGTATGTTATGGCATTGGTGCATTAGTAGCTTTAGTTTTATTTATATTTGTTATTTTAAAAATATATGGACTACTTAGCAAAAAATCAACAAAAACTGTCATGAAATGGGCATTGTACGATGATGTTACTGATGGTTATAACAAATCAAAATTTTTCCTAGAAGTTTCTAGTAAACTTTTAAATGCAAAAGAAGATGACAAGTATGCAATGATTTTGATGGATATTGAAAACTTCAAAATTATTAATCAATTATATGATACAACAAAAGGTAATGAGGTTTTAAAAGATATTTCTGAAACTATTAGATGGTTTTTAGAAAAAGACGGTATTAGTGCAAGAATAATGTCTGATTATTTTGCAATTTTATTTAATTACAAAAGAGATGAAAAGATTATATCTTTTATAAACAATGTTACTCGTGCAATTGGCGAATACAAATTGAACGTAAAATTACTTCCAAGATTTGGTGTTTATAATATTCCTGATTTTACGATGGAAGTTGAAACAATGATTGATAGAGCTTTAATGGCTAAAAAGACTTTAAACGAGGAGTCTGAATTAAATTATGCATTTTTTACAAAAGAATTGATAGATGAAGTTGAAAAAGCAAAAGATATTGAAAATGAGATGTATTTTGCTCTAAATCAAAATCAATTTGTAATTTACCTTCAACCTCAGGTAGATGTTTTGACAAAGGATATAGTAGGTGCAGAAGCTCTTGTTCGTTGGAATCATCCTGAAAAAGGTTTGATGTTGCCAAATAAATTTTTAAATGTTTTTGAGAAAAATTCATTTATTACTTATTTAGATCAAAATGTTATTGAGCAAGTTTGCAAATTGATTAGCAAATGGATTAATTATTCGGTTGAACCTCTTCCAATATCTATAAATCTTTCAAGTTTAGATATTTCAAATCCAAGATTTGCAGATATGATGTTCTCAATGACAGATATGTACAAAGTTCCTACAAAGCTTATCAATTTTGAAATTAATGAGGATATAGTTTTTGAAAATAAAAAATATATTCGTAAAGTGATTTCTGACTTGAAAAAATATGGTTTTTCAGTTTCTTTGGATAACTTTGGAAAGTCGTATTCTGCAATTAACATCTTGAATGATTTTACGTTTGATAATGTGAAATTTAATAAAGATTTCGTTAAAAATTTAATAATGACCGATAGAGGTAAGAATATTTTAAAAGATATGAAAACTCTTGTAAATTCTGTATACGCAAAGGCAGTTGCTATGGGTATAGAAACTGATACGGAATTAGACTTTATGAAGAAAGTAGAATTTGATTACCTGCAAGGCTTTGTACATTCAAGACCAATGTGTGTGGTTGATTTTGAGGCTTTTGTATTTAAAAAGACAATTGGAAACGATGAGGATATATGTAATGACTAGAACTTGGATTTATAACGATAATGTAGATACGGATGTAATTATTCCAGCTAGATATTTGAATACAACTGATGAGAAAGAATTAGCTTCTCATTGTATGGAAGATATTGATAAAGACTTTGCAAAAGAAGTTAAAGCTGGTGATATTATTGTAGCTGGCGAAAACTTTGGTTGTGGCTCTTCTAGAGAACATGCACCTATTGCTATTAAAGCATCTGGTATTAAAGCTGTTATTGCAAAATCTTTTGCTAGAATTTTCTTTAGAAATTCAATTAATATTGGTTTAGTTATTCTTGAAAACAATGAAATTCAAGACGAAGTAAAACCAACTGATGAGTTGGACGTTGATGTTCAAAATGGTATAATTAAAAACTTGACTACTGGTAAAGAATACCATACAACAGCTTATACAGGTTCAATTAAAGATTTAATCGAATGCGGTGGCTTAATTAATTATACAAAAGCTAAACTAGGCATTAAATAGTTAAAATTTATAGATTTTCCAGTAACAAAATCTGTCTTTACATTTGTATTTTTCAAAGTAAAGTGTAGTTTTTTTGTCAGAAATGATGTATTTGTTTGCATCGTATCTATCTGTCGTGATTAAGATAGCTTGCTTATCAATAATGCTCGCAAATTCTTTAAAATGTCCACGAGCTTGGTTAATACCGTCGTCGTGTTTGCAAATTTTATTATTGGCTTTTATTGTTTTTAAGTCGTAATTGTTGTTATTGCAGTAATTTGCAAGATTTATATTATTTTTTTTCGTAAGAGGAAGAATTGTGTATACTGTTCCGTTGTTGTGTATTAGATGTGCGTTTTTTAGTGTGTCATCTTGTAGGATTGTGTTATAGATTGTGAGTCCCTTGTTTCCATACAATGTTTTAGAAACATCAGGAGTTGGATAATTAAAAATTAGTAGAAAACTTATTATACATAATAAAATATCTCCAAAACGGCTTTTGTTACTGTTAGTTAGCCATATTGCTATAATAAAATACACATAATAAAAATAACTATGCCATATCCCTGCTGGATATATGAATATAAAAGTCGCAGTTTGACAAAGGTAGGTAAGTCCTAAAAATATAGCTGGTAACCACAATTTATTTTTTATTATGTAATAAACGGTTGCTATTGAAAATCCTAAAAGTAGCAATATGTTTATATCTAGAGAATTTTTCATGAATAAGTTCGAAAGGATTTCTAGATTTGAGTTTAATGCCAAATTTATGGCTGTAGATTTGCTACAGAATTGTACAGCAAAAAGGATAAACCCAAATATGATGATAAGTATTCCGTAAAGGTTTTGTTTTATTGTATTCTTTTTTATTGCTTCGTATAAAAATATTCCAGCAAATAAGCTTGCCCCATAAAATGCCATAAGAGAACTGTTTAGACATAATAAAATACAAAGTGTGTATAAAATCGGGTGTTTGAATTTATCCTTAAAATATACAGTTAAAAGGAACAATAAAAATATCCCTATAGAATAATTTCTTGCAATAATTGGATATAGTGCAAAAAATGGGTATGATAGAGTGATTAATATTTTTGTTATCGTGTTAAACGGAGCTTTCTTCCACAAAACGTATATTGCCAAAAGAAGAAATCCTGTATTTAAAAAATACATTGAATATGGATATAAAAAGTTAGCTTTGGCAAATGGCATCAGCATAAAATACCATAAAAACGGATGTCCCTCTGTTCTTATTACAGAAAGTAGTTGGTTAAGTGGTGTTTCTTGAGCTATGGTCCATGCATGAGCCTCGTCAAACCACGGAAAATGATTTGCTAATCTAAATAATATAATTAGCAGATATACTGTAAAAAATAAGAATAATCCTATTTTCTTTTTCATCTTATTTACTCATTAAGTTTAAACCGTTAAATATGGCTTTAACATTGGCCTCTGCTGTTGATTTGTTAATCGCTCTTGCAATAAGTGTTCCTTTGCCATTATTGTCAAAATGCATTATACTCATAGCTTCCGCCTCTTCGCCTTTTAAGGCTTCGATAGTTTTTTGTTCGTAGTTGATTAATTTAATATCAAAGCCAGCTTTTTTCAACGCATTAATGCAACCCTCAATAGGTCCGTTACCTTTTGCGATAAGGTCAAATTCTTCGTCATTATGTTTAAAACTCAAATTAAATCTATCTGAATCGATTTTTCTAAAGTCAGTTAGTATAAATTCGCCTTTAACATCACAAATTTCATTCAAATACAAATCAATAAGTTGTTCTGTTGAAAGGTTTCCAACGGCTTCTGCTTTTTCTTTTGCAAAATGTGATAAATAAATAGCTTCTTGCATTGAAATCTTGTATGGTGTTCCGTTAAGAATTTCATAAAGTGCAGTTTTACCTGATTGACTCGTAAATTCTAATAATTCATCATTACCTCTGCCAATTAATTCAGGATTAAATGCTCTATAAGCACCTTTTTTAAGATGTTTTGTTTTTGCAACGCCGTCTTGGTGAATACCGCTACGGTGAGCAAGTGCGTCATATCCAATCAATGGTGCTTTTTCCCAAATAGGAATATTTGCCATTTCTGATGTTAGTAAAGCTGTTTCATAAATAGTTTCCATATTTAGCGGAACATCTACTCCTGAATTATAAAGAGTTACGGCAACTTCGTACATGTTTGTATTTCCTGAACGTTCACCAAGTCCATTTAAACTACATTCAAGTTGAGTTGCTCCTGCAAAATAACTTTCTACAGTTGTTGCAGTTGCCATACCCAAGTCATTATGGCAATGAACAGAAATAACAATATCTTCAGGCAATGCTTCTTTTACCTTTTTAACCATATTTACAAAAGTTTGTGGTCTAAAACGTTCAACTGTATTTGGAAGATTAATAGTTGTTGCACCAGCCTCAACAATCTCTTTTAAGGCTTCAATAACTTCATCAATATTTTCAACGCAATCGCCAAAGTGTTCTACTGAAAATTCAACATCACCGTTTTCTGGCAAAAGAGATTTTGCAAGTTTCACCGCCTTAATACAAATTTCTTTAATTTCAGAAAGTGGTTTTTTGATAACGTATTCAATCCCTAAAGGATTCATTGCCATAAAAGTATGAATACGTGGTCTAGGAGCTTTTTTAATGGCTTCTGCTGCTTTTCTAATATCCTCTTCAACACATCTTGCGAGAGCTGATATTATTACATTATCAGGAGCTATTTCTGATAAATGCTCAACTGCTTCAAAATCCATTTCGCTTGCGTTTGGAAAACCAACTTCAATACCTTGAACTCCAAGTTCAATCAATTTTTTAAAAATGATTTCTTTTTCTTCTAAGTTCCAAGGCTTTCTTAAAGCTTGGTTTCCATCTCTTAATGTAATATCATAGAAAAACGGTTTATTTTGCATTATTTAATCCTTTCAACGATTAAATCGCCCATTTCTTCTGTTCCGACTAAGGTTTCGTTGCTAACTCCACGATAAATATCTTCTGTTCTGTAGCCGTCTTTAATCACTTTATCTACTGCATTTTCGATTTTGTTAGCTTCTTCTTGCATTCCTAAACCGTATTTTAATAGCATTGCTGCTGATAAAATTGTTGCAATAGGATTTGCTTTGTCCATTCCTTTCATATCAGGTGCTGAACCATGACAAGGTTCAAACATTCCTGGACCGTTTTCTGTTAAACTAGCACTTGGTAATAAACCTAAAGAACCTGAAATAACTGACCCCTCGTCTGATAAAATGTCGCCAAACAGGTTGCTTGTTACGATTACATCAAATTGTTTTGGGTTTACGATTAATTGCATTGATGCGTTATCGACGTACATGTGAGTTAATTCAACTTCAGGATAATCTTTAGAAACCTCTGTTACAACTCTTCTCCATAGTCTTGAAACGTCTAAAACATTTGCTTTATCTACGGAACAAACTCTTTTATTTCTTTTCATTGCTGAATCAAAGGCTACTCTTGCAATTCTTTCAATTTCAGATACTGAGTAAACCATCGTGTTGTAAGCAGTTTCTTCGCCATTTCTAACTTCTGTTCCTCTAGGTTCACCAAAATAGATACCGCCTGTTAGTTCTCTAACAATCATAATATCTGTTCCTCTTGCAAGTTCCGCCTTTAGAGGTGAGCTTATTGCAAGTTCGTTGATAACTTTTACGGGTCTTAAGTTAGCGAACAAACCTAATTCTTTTCTTATTTGTAGCAAGGCTTTTTCTGGTCTGATTGACGGATCTAATTTGTCGTATTTCCAATCTCCTACAGCACCTAAAAGTACCGCATCAGAACTTTTTGCTGTTGCTAAAGTTTTATCAGGTAAAGGTTTACCAAATTCTTCAATTGCACAACCACCGATTAATTCTTCTTGAAAATCAAATTCCCCAACAGTTTTTAAAACTTTTACTGCTTGATTAACAATTTCAGGTCCGATACCGTCACCTTTTAAAACACATATTTTCTTCATTAGTTTAACTCCTCAGGACTACCAATTTTACCAAGAACAGCACTTGCTGCCGCGATTGCTGGACTTGCTAAATAAATTTCACTTTCTGTATGACCCATTCTTCCTACAAAGTTTCTATTTGTTGTAGAAATAGCTTTTTCACCTTTTGCTAATATTCCCATATGCCCGCCAAGACAAGGTCCACATGTTGGAGTAGAAACAGCTCCCCCGGCTTTGATAATATCTTGAACATAGCCATTTTCTACAGCTTTTAGATAGATTTCTTGTGTTCCTGGAATAACGATAAGTCTTACATCAGGATGAACTTTTCTACCTTTTAAAATTTCTGATGCAACTTTCAAATCTGAAAGTCTACCGTTTGTACAACTACCAATTACTGCTTGTTGAATCTTTATATCTCCAACTTGGCTAATTGGTTTTGTATTTTCAGGTAAGTGAGGAAATGCAACTTGTGGTTCAATTTCACCTACATCAATTTTTATAATTTGTTCGTATTCTGCATCCTCATCGCTTGTGTAGAATACGCATTCCCTTTTACATCTTTCTGAAACGTATTTTTTTGTAATTTCGTCAGGAATGATTATGCCATTTTTAGCCCCTGCTTCAATTGCCATATTGCATATAGTAAAACGTCCATCCATTGGAAGTTCTGCGATTGTTGAGCCACCGATTTCAAGAGTTTTATATAAAGCTCCATCAACACCAATTTTACCAATCAAATATAAAATTAAATCCTTTGCACTAACCCATTTATTAAGTTTGCCGTTAAATTCAACCTTAATTGTTGGTGGAACTTTTAACCATGTTTCGCCTGATGCCATTGCACATGCTAAATCAGTTGAACCAACACCAGTTGAAAAAGCTCCAATAGCACCATAAGTACAAGTATGTGAATCTGCACCTAGAATTAAATCTCCTGAGCATACAATACCCATATCAGGTAATAACGCGTGCTCTATACCCATTCTGCCGACTTCAAAGTAATTTGTTATTCCTTGTTCTTTAACAAATTCTCTCATATATTTTGCTTGTTCAGCAGATTTTATATCTTTGTTTGGTACAAAGTGGTCAGGAACAAAAACTGTTCTTGTTTTATCAAAAACTTTTTCTGCACCAATTTTCTTAAATTCTTTAATCGCAACTGGTCCAGTAATGTCGTTAGCAAGTGTTATATCAACTTTTGCAGTAATTAAATCCCCTGCTTTTACACTTTCTAATCCAGCGTGCTTTGCAAAGATTTTTTCTGTTATTGTCATTGGTCGTTTTGCCATATAATTCACTCCCTTTGTGTTCTTTACTCTATTTTATCATATAAAATGTAACGTAATGTAACAAAAGACTTCAAAATCCTAAAGTTTGAAATTGAAAGTGTCGATATATAAATTGTTGATAAAACAAAGTAAATTGAAATTTATTTAACCTACCTACCAAATATTA
>ERZ808278.981-NODE-981-length-14120-cov-4.600782_pt1 | contig 14120 bp, 8 predicted proteins | sample MGYA00521239_ERZ808278 | MGnify/ENA primary metagenome ERZ808278 (study PRJEB31516, sample SAMN03275600) | gut metagenome | biome: mammalia-associated habitat; material: feces | host: Papio cynocephalus | place: Kenya | collected 2012-07-17 ... | reverse complement strand
TTCGCTGACGGAATTCAACGCGAATTTATCGTCGCCGATTGCCTTCACCGAAACGACTCCTTTTTCGTTCGTAAGCTTATAAGAAGTTTCCTTTACGATTTCTTTTTTGTCTATCGTTTCGACTTCGTAGCCCGTTGCGCCTTCTATCTTATTCCACTTAACGGTTTTGCCGTCGACCGTTAAACCCGCAGGCTTTTGAAGTTCTTCGGCAAGCGTAATACTGTCGATATACAGCGTCATAAAACCGCCTGCGCCGTCCTTCGTGAAACAAAACTGAACGTTGGTTATATCGCTGTTTCTGTTGCCGTCTACGCTGTACGTTCTTATATCTTTGAGTTCCTGCTCGGTGAGATAATAAGTCTGCCACTCGCCCCGCTTCATATCCTTGTTTATGGTTGCCGCTGATATTTCGCCGCCGAAATTCTGCTTTTGTATCCCCGCAAACCCGAAACTGTCGTAAAGTCCGTCGCCCGTAACGTAAGCTCTGACGGCAAGACATTTTCCTGAAAGCAATGCGGAAGTCAACGGTTTAGCCAACTTCACGTTGATACAGGTATGCCCCGAAGCGGTAAATTCGAGTTGTATTTTACAAACGCCCGTCGCCCCGTTAAAGGATTCGAGCCATTCGTCGTTATATTTTCCGTTGATATTCCACCACGGACTTACGTCACCCGACCTGATATAATTTATATAGCCCTTTTCGTCGAAATCGGCGAGGTATTTTTCGCCTAAATCGAGGTCCTGCCATTGCGGGTCTTTCACCACCCACGACACCTTTTCTTCGGCTTTATTGCCGCTCGTATCTTCCGCTTTTACGACGAACTCGAACTCCCCGCCTTCGGTTATCGGGTAAGTTTCGTTCATAACGTTATATTCGACGGCTTTTCTGTTTCCGTCCGAATCGGTAAAATACAGGTTGCGCTGAATATCCTTTAAGTCAGAAGCCTCTTCTACGTTTACCCCGGGCAAACTCCCCGAAGTTTGCTCCCCTACGAATAAATCTCGGGGAACGTTGTCGAACGAAATTATCGGAGCGACTTCGTCCACGACGGAAAAAGTACGGGTTTCCCGAAGATTTTTCTCCGCGTAAGAATACTCTATCGTATAATCGTCGGGCGAAAGAGAAAAGGACGGGAAATCGCTTGTCAAACGCTGACCGTCGGGCAAAATCACGGCGTAACTCACGTCAAACGAAACGACGTTGCCGCGGTCGTCTTTCACCGAAGCGAGCGGCAAATCGACTTCCTCTTTATACGCGATTTTAGTTCCGTTCTGAAAGTCGCCTTCGATGACGATTTCGTAAGACCTTTCGGCTCGCTTCGGCGAGCAACCGGCGAACGACGCTGTCAACGCGATTGCCAACATACAGACAAATATTTTTTTCATATCCGCTCCTTATTTTCCTTACGCTAAACCGACGCTCTTTTTGTATTTGCTTATCAACGTACTCCACATACCGTTATAATATTTATAAGTCATTTCGTAAATCCGGTCGCCCGAAGTTGCCGTTCCCGAATAAACGTTGTTCGCAAGAGCCGACGTATTCTTTATATCGTAAAACCACAGTATATTTACTTCTTTTTTGAAAGTTTTATCCAACTGCGCGCTGTCCACGATTTTCACCGCGTCGGATTTCGTAACCTTCGCCACGCTCTTCGTAAACGCGGAAATTTCAAATCCCATATCTTCGTCGGTAGGAGTGTATCCGAAAGGAAGAACGCTTATTCCGTTTGAATTTTTCGCGGCGATTTTCTGCGCTCTGTCGGACGTAAGGTACGCCAAAAACTCTTTTGCCAAAGCCTTGTTTGAAGAACCTTTCGGGATAACGAAACAGCGGCATATATTTTCCGTAACCATATGCCTCGCTTCGCTTATTCTGTCGAAGTCGTTTTGAGAACAACGGGTGCTCGAAGTCGCTCCGTTATCGATTTCTTCGATTATAGCCGACAATTCGGAATCTGTCATAGCCGTGTTTTCAAGCGTTTTTACAATATCGCTTAAAACGGGGGAATTCATAGCGTAAACTTCCTTGGGAGTTATCGCGCCCTCTTTCAAATACTCGGAAACTTCCGTTTCAAGCCAACCGCCGACGTAAGCGAAAGCAAAACTCGGCAAGGTTTGAGCCTTGAATTTTCCGCCGAAAAACACCTTATCCAAATCTTTATACTCGAAAGACGGGCTGTTCTTATGCAAATACTGAACTTCCGAACCCGTAGCCTTTCTATAAAGTTTCTCGGCGAATTTATACGCGGCTTCGATTGCCGTTCTGTTGTCCGATATAACGTAAGGCGCGTCTTCGCTCAAAACCCATTCGCCGTTTCTTTTAACGAGCCCCGAGTTGAATTTATTCCACCCGTCAAGCCCCGTCATCTGTGCGAAAAAGTTCATCAGAGCGTACTGCGCGTAGTTTCCTCCCGCGGTGTCCGCAAGGGCGGCGGCAGTCAGGAACACGCCCTTTTCGTAAAGTTTATCGCCGAACGCAAGCATTTCGTCCGTAGTTCTCGGCAAAACGTAATTATCTTTGCCGAAAGTATCGTCTAAAAGCGTTTTATTATATACCCAGTTAAAACCCGTCATTGCGGTTTGAGGGATTTGATAATACTCGCCTTTCTCGTTATAATAATCAATCGAATATTCGGGAAGTTTATCCTTTACTTTTACGTTTTCTCCGTAAACGGTCGTGTCGTTATAGAACGAAGTTAAATTTTCAAGACAACCGTCAAGCCCGAACATATCCGCTTCGATTTGATAAAGGTCGGCAATACCTACGTTGGATTCGATATTGCTTTTCGCCGTGGAGTTATCCGAACTTTTCTTCAATTCGACGTAAACTTCCTCGTTCACGTTGTCCATATAATCCTTCGCGACGGCTTTTACCCAATCCGAGCCGTAACCGCCCGCGTAATAACTGAAAGTTATCTTTTTGCTTCTTTTGGCGTAGTCCGCGTTGTTTCCGTCGTCCGACGACGAAGAACCCTGCGGATTGTTGCCGCAAGCGACCGCCGCAAAAACCGTTGCTACACACATTAACGCTGCTATAAATTTTTTCATCTGATTTCTCCTCTTTGTCTTTATAATAATCAAACGATTTTAACGCAATTATATCTGCGTTTTTATCCCTTTAAGCCGCCGCCCATCTGAACGTTCATAAGATTTTTTTGGAAAATCAAAAACAGCGTCAGCGTGGGTATCATACACGTTATAAGTCCCGCAAAATATATCGGGTATTGCTCCGTCTTTTTAACTACCGACTGATACATATACAGTCCCGTGGACAAAGTGGGCAAATTCGGGAAATACACGAGCGGAGTCGCGTCGTCCGACCACAGCGTGATAAATTGCGTCATAAACAGGGCGCATATCGGCGATATTACCTGCGGAAGCATTATTTTGAAAAACGTTGTGAAATGCCCCGCTCCGTCGATAAACGCCGCTTCGGCGTAACCCCAACTCACCCCTTTGAAAGTGGCGTACATTATGATGAATATCGCCCCTACCGCGGAAGCGTTAAGGAAAATATACAGTCTTGAATCGTAAGCCCCAATCATCTGCGTGAATTTAAGAGAACTCGCCATCGAACCCATTATCGGAATCATCATTATGACCAAAGCCGTAGTATATATGGCCGCTCTCCCCGGGAAGCGATATTTCGCTATAACGTAAGCCGTCATCGTCGAAAACAAAATCGACGTAACCGACATACCGCCCGCATACCAGATACTGTTTACGAACATCATCGGAACGCTCGTTCCCTCAACCGACAACTCTTTCCACGCTTTGATATAGTTTGAAAACTGCAACTTTTCGGGCAGCGAGAAAACGGGCATTTCCATATATTCGTATCTCGTTTTAAGCGACACGATAATACCCCATATATACGGTATAGCCAAAATGACGGTATATAGGCAAAAAATCGCGAAGACGACGGCCGTGGTTACGGTAAACCTCGTTTTGTTTCGTTTCGTTACGAGTTTCATCAGTAACTCACCTCCGGGTCTACTTTCTTCATCGCCCATCTCACGCCGAACACGATGGGAATTGACAAAACCGTGAAGAATATTCCCACCGCCGACGCGTAAGAATAATCTCCGCCGAATTTAACGCGGTCGAATATCCAATAGGCAAGCGTATAAGTTTTGTATTCTCCGCCCGTAAAGTAAAGTATCGGGCCGCTCGACATAAATATTCCCGTCAGGCTGAGCACGACGTAAGTCGAAAGGGTATCCCAGCAAAGCGGCGTGATTATTTGCCAGAATTCTTTCCGGCGGTTGCACCCGTCTATCTGCGCCGCCTCGAAATATTCTTCGGGGATTCTGTTCATCGTTCCGAGCAAAATCAAAAACGTAGAACCGAAACCGCTTATGAAACAATAGATTAAAATAACGGTCGTCGCCGTATCGGGATTAGCCAGCAACTCCGAATATTCCACTCCGAACAAGTTTTTAACTATCATCCAGAGCGGGCCGAATTCACCGATAATGTTCTTGAAAATATTGACGGTTATGACGGGCGCGATAATGCTCGGTAAGAAGAACAAAATCGAGAACGCCCCGTACCACGGTATCTTTTTATACAAGAAATACGCGATAACGTAAGACAGGAACAACTTTATAAGCCCGAGGGCGAAATACTTGAAAGTATTGCTTATCGAAGCGTAAAGCGTGCTGTCCTTTAACGACAATTCGTAAAACAACAGCCTGAAATTACTAAGCGTAAACGGGTCTTTAAAGGGTACTCCGTCCGTGAACGCAATCAGAATCGAATAGGCGTTTACGAAAAAGAACGAAAACAGCCCCCAAAAGCACGGTATGAGCATAACGTAACAAAACAGGTACGCCTTTTTTCTCATTCCTTTCGGTATTTCGCAACCGCCCTGAATTTTATTTTTGTTTTTTTTCATTTTGCCTCAACCTGTTAAACGGGAATTACGAAAACTCCGTCGCCCGCTTCGAGACTTATTCTCGCCTTGCCGCCCGCAAGCGCGACGATTGACGAATTTACGCCGGTTTCCGTTGCGGAGTACACCACCGCGTGCGTCGCGTTTTTGAAAGCAAGTTCCACGACGTTGCTTTTCCCCGCGGACGGGAGAGTGTAATTTACGACCATATAACCGTAGTCGTCGCCTTTTTTAAACGAACCTATAATCGTATCGAGTTTGCTTTTGCAACCGCCGAGGTCAAGTTTTCCCGTGTTTTCCGAAACGAGCCCCTGAACGGAAGAAAACGCCTCTTCGTTTTCGATTTTCTTCGCGTCGCTCGCGTGAAGGGTATTCACGCCCTGCCACTCGAAAGCGTTTACGACTTTTCCGAAGCCGAGGTATTTTTCGTTCGCTTCTTTAACGTAATCGTAAACCCTCTTTTGCATATTCGAATCGAATATGCCGTTCAACCTCGTCGCCCCGTCGATATACGACCTGTAACAGAAATACTCGTAAATTTTCGCGCCCATAGCCATACCGCACAAAAGCTGGAAAGAAACGTCCGCCGAACCTTTTATATCCACGAGCCCGCCGTCGTAAAACGTTTGTATGCAAAGCCCCATATACGCTTTGTCCGCGTCTTTAACCGTTTCGTTATATTTCTTCGTCTTCGTTGCGGTCACCAGCAAATCGGACAAGAACGACGCCCTTATCGAATCGCTCCTGTTGAACGGGTAATTATCGAGGCAAACGCTCTTTTTGCCCTTTACCTTCGAGGCGACTTTATCTATATATTCCTGAACGTATTCTTCGTAAGAATGTCCCTTAAATCCCGCCTGACCGGCGTAACTCGGGAACAAGTTCATATGGAAATAGGTATCCGAGTAGTTCGCGTTATACCAATTTATAAGCGGAGTGAATTGAGAAAATTTTTCAAAAGTCGGCTCGTCGGCCATATAAAAGCCCGCAACTCCTCCGTTATCCCTGAATTCGTTCGTGAGCTTGCGGCTGTCCAACGAATAATTCCTTTCGTATTCGGCAGAGCCTTCCGCAGTCGTATCGAAATAATACGGGTCGTTATACTGATTCCTTATATAAACGCCGAAACCGCTGTCGTTCAACTTTTTGACGGCGTTTTTATAGGAATCGGTCATTTTCCCTTTTTGCGTTAAGGAAACGAAATCCTCCGTTAAAATAAAGCCCGAAAAACCGAGCCCCTTATAATCGTCCAACGCTTTGTTCGGGTCGGGAGGTAAATCTATGAAAGAAATAAACTTTTCCTCGGTTTCGTAATCGGAGAAGTTTATTTCAGGAGTTTCGGGAACGCTCGCGCCCGAAGTTTCCGGTTCGGAAGAACAGCCTACCGTTCCTAAAATCGTTACCGCCGTTAAAATCGTCGCCATAATTTTTTTTGTCATTTTTACTCCTTTTAATATTTTAGAGAATCATTATTATAGTACCTGCCGTGGCAAACCCCACCGAAATCCACGTTTTTTTGTCGGGAATTTCCTTAAAGATTAAGCCTACGATTGCGGAAAGAAGTATTCCGCCGCCCGTTATAATCGGGTATTGCAGCGACGGCTGTACCGTTTGCAACGCAAACAAAAGCAACAGATTCGCAACGCCGTTTATCCCGCCGCCTATAAGCGACCACGGCATAGCCTTTAAATATCCTTTTCTCATCGCTAAGGCGTTTTGCTTTTCGTCGCCCCTTTCTTTTATCGACAGCACGCCCAGCATAACCGCGCCGACGCCGACCGTCGTAAACGACCTTAAAATCGAAAACTGTTCGGACGAAATTTTGTCGAACGTAAACAATTCGCTTTGATACACCGAAGCCAGAACCCCCGCAAGTCCGTTTAGGATAAATATCATTATCAAACTGAAAAGCGAGCCTGCCCGGGACTTTTCCTTGGGGTTTATCTTTATCAGAATCGCGACGCATACGAGAACCGTTCCTATTATCTTGCACGCCCCGAAATCGTCGCCGAAAATCGCTCCGTAAACGACGGGGATAAGCATTCCCCCGCCGAGCAGAAACAGCGAGTAATTCGCAACGTTGCCGTAAGACAACGCCTTTATCTGAAAAAAAGACATCGCGTTGCAAACGATTGCCCACACCATCGCCATAACGAAGGAATAAACGGTGAAATCGAGTTTCATTCCCTCGTAAAAGAACATTATCGCTATAAACAACAACGGCGAAGTTACGTTATATAAAAACGAGGATTTCAACCCATCGCCGGCGTTTCTTTGATATTGTTTCGTAAAGGCGGGCTGTATGCTGAACAGTATCGAAGCGATACATATATACAACATATATATTATTTATCCCCGTCTTTTTTTTGAACTTCGTCTTTTTTTTGAGCTTCGCCCTGATGGAACGCCATATGCGTATATCCCGTGTCGGAATGTAAATCTTCGTTCCATTTCTTTTTGAGATAATCGTAGATTTCGTCGGGAATATCGGGGTTGCCCTTGGAATAAGCGGGGATAAGTTGGTCTCCCGCAACTTTCGGGTCGGTGCACGCCACGTCGTTTTTGAACGCTTCCCTCTCCTCTTTGTTGCGAAGATTAGGTATCGGTTGAGGAACGCCGCCTTTCAAAATCGACCTGTAAGCGAAAAGCCCCGGCAAAAACATATCCATAGCTTCGTAAACGTCTATTATATCCGCGTCTTTTTCGCCTTGTATTCTGCGAATGAAATAGTACATCGACCAAAAATCCGAGCCGCCGTGACCGAAGGTCTTTTCTTTCTCGTTCCTCTCGCTCATTCTGTACGTTTCCAACTTCGCGGTTTCGTATCCCCCGGGGTATTCGTCGGCGTTGATATATATCCTGTCTATGCCGCCGAGTCCCGCGTCTTCGCGGCCGGTTTCCAACCGACCTTTGTTTCCGTAAAGAGAATAATAATTGGAATATTTATAAAGTCCGCCGTGTATGCTTTTTAAAATCGCGCCGTTTTCCAAGGTAATCATTTCGATTCCCCAAGTCGAACCCTTTCTGCCCGTCCGCAAACTTCTCTCGTTCAGCTTACCCTCTATCCCTATAACCGAAACGGGGCGTAAACCCGTCATATGTATTATAGGGCCTATCGAGTGAGTGCAATAATAAGTCGCGTACATATTGTTGCGCCAATGGTTTTTGTCGCCGTAAGTTATGCTCGGCCAGATACTTTCGCAGTTATGTAAATATTCCGCCTCGGCATACTCCAACTCGCCTATTTTACCCTCCCGGTATAACCTTTTCATCTCGTAAGGCGCGGGCATATAGCAGTAATTTTCGCCGTAAGCGTAAATTTTACCCGTTTTTTCCACACATTCGATAAGTTCCACCGCCTCTTTCATCGTTTGAACGGGAAGCACTTCCGAAAAGACGTGCATACCCTTTTTCATCGCTCTTATGGCGAACGGGGCGTGTTCCGTCGCGTAATTCGCAAGGACTACGGCGTCCATATCGTATTCGATAAAATCGTCGAAATTGTCGAAATAAGCGATATTCAAACCCTCGTTTTCTTTCTTTTGAATTTCAAGTCCTTCTTTCCATTTGTCGCAAATGGCAACGACCTCGGCGTTATCGGCTATCTTGCAATAGTTTATCATACTCGTTCCTCTGAACGCGCCAAGGACTCCTATTCTGACTTTCTTCACTACAATTACCTCCCAATCGCTTTCGCCGCGATTGATTTTATACGGATTAACCGTTTAAGTTCCGCCGACGAATTCGGAAAGAAAACGCCGGCGGAATTTAGTTTTTCAAAGTTCCGTTCCCGTTACGGTCAGGTTTGAAATCGTCAGATTCAACCTTCTTGCGTTGAACGTAACGCTGAGCCCTTCGGAACTGTCTATATTGCTGAAATAGAAATTACCGTCGCCGTTGAACGCGAGGCGATTTCCGTTATGATAGAAATAAACGTTGCCGTTTTCGAGTTTTACGGTCATTCTTCCCGTCAGATATTCGGCTTTCGCTTCCGTTGCGTAAACCCCGCTTGCCGGAGCGTTGTGAGTTCCTCGCATAGCAAGCACCTTCTCTTCCGAGGGTTTTATCACGAACGAAACTCCGCCGAGCTGAATTTCGAGGAATCTCGTTTGAGTATATCCCGTCAAATCTCCGTAATTCAGGTCGAAATCTATTTGGAAGTCGCCGCGATAGGTTTTGCCGAGAGTGACGGATGCGTCGTAATCGGGGGAAGCTTCGGGGGTATCTTTCGATAACGCGAACGTGATTTTATCGTCGTCGAAAGAAACCGTATTCCCCTCGTATTCGGGAACGACCGCAGACGATTTTTTCAACGCTTCGGAATCGTAAACGTCTTTTTGAACGCGCTCCACTCCGTCTTCTCCGCAATAAAGGTTCATTTCGCTCATAACGAATCCCACGCGGTAAGCGTAAATACCGATTGTTTGCGGCTTCGTCAAACCGCTTACGATATAATCGTTATCTTCGCTCGTAACGAGCGGCGTATCGTTGGCCGAAACGTAAAGCTTTCCGTCTATAACCCTGATTTTAAAAGCAATCTCTTCGGGCAACGAACCCGCAAACGCCATTGCGATAGGTTGAGCGTCTATACCGAAAAGAACCTGCAAATTACCGTTATACGGATAGTATTTTACGGAATAATCGCCTATTTTTATCGTCGCATATCTTTCTCCCGTATGAGAAGCGGAAGTATAATTGAACTTAAAGGTCAAAGCAAATTCTCCGTATTTCTTATCGAGAAGAAGCGAAGTTTCGCCCTGTACGGTTTCCGTAGACAAATTTACGGTTATTTTATCGTCCGCCAACGAAACAGCGCCCGTTTCGCCCTCTTTAACTTCAAAACGATTAGTAATCTCCGCGGTGTTAAGCGACGTTTTCGTCAAACTCTTTTCGACTTTGGAGCATACCGCGCATTTATTTTCATAAGCGTTTTCACCGTATGCCCATTCAAATTCGCAATCGCCGGTTTTCAACGTCTTCGTGCAACGCTGACATATTTTACGATGCCCCTCGTCGCAAGGCGTCCATTCGCTCGGCTTATGCCCGAGAGCGGTTGAAGTTTCCCTCTTTTCATATCCGCACTCGCAAGCGAGAATTTTAACGCCGTCCGTTTCGCATTGCGGCTCGGTTTCGGATTTAACGGTTAAAGTATGCGCCTCGGCTTCCGTTTTCTTTCCGCAGGAACACTCGGTATAATGCCCGTCGTCGTTATATTTCGTTATAAAGTTATGATTTTCCATAACTACGAGATATTTAACGTCGGAATTTACCTTGGACGGAAGCGTTTCGATAAGTTCTCCCCATTCCGATTGACCTTTAATCCCGGGTTTATATCCCACGAGATGTTTGTTTTCGTAAGCCGAAAGGTCGGGAGTTTCAGGAGACTCTCCCTCGTTTAACGTTTGCGGCTCGCCGATACTCTCGCCGTTTTCGTCCACGAACGATACGACGTAAGTTTTCGGCGTGACGGATTCGGAACCGGATTCCGACTTCGGCTCGGATTCCAAATTCGAGTCGGACTCAGGCAACTCGGCCGTCGAAGTAACGGATTCGGGGTCTTTCGATTCCTCGTCTCCCCAACCGCAACCGATAAAACAGATTGCCAGCGTTAAGCTTAAAATCGCAACTAAAATAATTCTCAAAAGTTTACTCATAATTTCCCTCCACGTTATGAGATGTAATCAAACGGTTTACTATTCCGTTCGACCCTTTTATTTTAATCCATAAATTGTCGATGTAAATAGACAAAGGGAAAGAGAATATGTAAATTTTCCACTTTTTGTTGATAGCCGAAAAATTTTATGATATAATGCAAACAGTGAAACCCGCCAAAAAATTATCGGAGTTTCATATAAGGAAACCGTTTATGTCCGACAACAATATCTGCAAGTTTATATTGCAAAAAAGCAATGAAAACGACCTGTGTATTCTTCATTACGTTTTTGAAACGCGCGAGCAAAAATTTGAAAAATGGATAACGCCCGCAAACTACCGCATACATTACGCGTTGACGGGAACTGCCGTTTTGCATACTCAAAGCGGAGGTATTAACTTAAAAAAGGGCGACGTGTTTTTCACTCTTATTTCCGTTCCTTACGGTTTGGAATCGTCCCGCGACTTCACTTATTATTATATAGGTTATACGGGAACGAAAGCGATTCAGATAATGAATAAACTCAGAATCGGCGAAAACAACTGCGTTTTTCACGAATTCGAGAACGAAAAAAATATGTGGATTGACCCTTCGGGGTTTTCTTCCGACGCGTTGTCTATGTATTCGGAAGGGCTTCTTCTCTGCTTTTTCGCAAAAATTGCCGACCGCCAAAACATATTGCCCGCAACCCATTTCAACGATTTGATAAAAGAAATAAAAACTTATATCGACAACAATCTCGGCAATCCGCTTCTTTCGTTGGAGTCGATAGCTTCGCATTTTTCATACAGCAAAAAATATATTTCGAGAATTTTCAGTCAGGAATTTAACATTACGTTTTCAACCTATTTGCGCAATATCCGTGTGCAAAACGCCTGTTCTTTAATGGAAAAAGGATTTGAAAGTATTCAGGACATAGCGTACCTGTCCGGTTTTACCGACGCGTTGTATTTTTCAAAATCGTTCAAAGCGGTTATGAACGTATCTCCGAAACAGCATCTTCAAGAAATCAAATCTCAACACAAAGCCGTCGTTCAATAATCAAAAAATGCCCGTTAATCGACTTATAGCCCCGCTTTTACGCTTTAATTAGGAAAGTTTTTTCGTTTTATTCTCGGCTTGTATGCCAGCCAAGAATAAACCGAACCTTGCCAAAACGCCGCAATTTCCGCGCTTTTTGTCAAATCCTCGCTTGAAGTACGTCGAGTACATCTGCGCTCGCCTTCACCAAAAATCATCAAAAATATCGGCGTTTTGGTTGCTTGCAAGTCCGACGGCGGGTTTTTAGGCTAAGACAAGGCACGCGAACGGGTTAATACTTGACGTATAAGCCGTGAGCGTAACGAAGTATTAGTCAAAAACACGCCGTCAGACCACGGTTCGTTTTATTCTCGGCTGGCATGCCGACAGGCGATTGCGTTCGTTTTCGGGGGTGGTTTTCAAGTTTGCAGGTTAGGGATTCCATTCGCCATCAATAAATATAGAAAAAAAGCAGTCACTCTTTTTAAGAATGACTGCTTTCGTCTATTTTAGTATTACGTTTGAATTCCGGCCGTTTTTGGCCGTTTTTTCAACCCGAAATTACTTTCTGGGGTTCTTGATATTCGCCTGCGCGGCTGCAAGACGAGCAATCGGCACTCTGTAAGGCGAGCAGGATACGTAATTCAATCCGATTTCGTGGCAGAACTCGATGGACGAGGGGTCGCCGCCGTGTTCGCCGCAAATTCCGCAGTGAATGTCCTTTCTCGTCGAATGTCCGAGTTCGACAGCCATCTTCATAAGCTTGCCTACACCGACAGTGTCAAGACGAGCAAACGGGTCGGATTCGTAAATCTTCGCCGCGTAGTACGAGGGGAGGAATTTACCTGCGTCGTCACGGGAGAATCCGAAGGTCATCTGCGTGAGGTCGTTCGTTCCGAAGCAGAAGAATTCCGCTTCTTTCGCGATTTCGTCGGCAGTGAGAGCCGCTCTCGGAATTTCAATCATCGTTCCTACTTCGTATTTAAGGTTTACGCCCGCTTCTTTGATAACCGCGTCGGCAGTTTCCACAACCGTCTTTTTGCAGTAAGCAAGTTCTTTAACTTCGCCTACGAGCGGAATCATAATTTCGGGAACGACGTTCCAATCGGGATGACGTTTCTGAACGGCGATAGCCGCTTTGATAACCGCCTTGGTCTGCATAACCGCAATTTCGGGATAAGTTACCGCAAGACGGCAACCTCTGTGTCCCATCATCGGGTTGAATTCGTGAAGCGAATTGCAAAGCTGTTTAATTTCGGCAACCGTTTTACCCTTGGCTTTTGCCAAAAGTTCGATGTCGGCTTCTTCGGTGGGTACGAATTCGTGAAGCGGCGGGTCGAGGAAACGAATGGTGACGGGTTGTCCCATCAAAGCTTCCATAAGTCCTTCGAAGTCTGCCTGCTGCATAGGCTCGATTTTATCGAGCGCGGCAACTCTTTCTTCAACGGTTTCGGAGCAAATCATCTCGCGGAACTTATCGATTCTGCCCGGGCCGAAGAACATATGCTCGGTACGGCAAAGACCGATACCCTGTGCGCCGAGTTCGGCAGCTCTCTTCGCGTCGGCGGGAGTATCCGCGTTCGTTCTTACGCCGAGAGCCTTATATTTATCGGCAAGTTTCATTATTCTTCCGAAGTATCCGCTGTTGGGGTCTGCCGGAACGGTTTTTATCATACGGTCGTAAATATTACCGGTAGAACCGTCGAGAGAAAGTTCGCTGCCCTCGCGGAAAGTTTTGCCCGCAAGAACGAAATACTTCTCTTCTTCGTTCATCTTAATATCTCCGCAACCGGAAACGCAGCAAGTACCCATACCTCTTGCAACGACTGCGGCGTGCGAAGTCTGTCCGCCTCTTACAGTCAAAATACCCTGTGCGTATTTCATACCCTCGATGTCTTCGGGCGAAGTTTCAAGCCTTACGAGAATAACCTTTTTGCCGGCTTTTCCTTGTTCCGCTGCTTCTTCCGCGGTGAATACTACCGTACCTGCGGCAGCTCCCGGGGAAGCGGCGATACCTTTACCTACGACGTCGTTCTTGTCGGCGTCTTTAAGGTCTTTCGCGTCGAAAGTGGGGTGAAGAAGCATATCGAGCGACTTGGCGTCGATTTGCATCAAAGCCTCCTGCTCCGTAATCATACCCTCGTCGATAAGGTCGCAGGCAATCTTGATAGCTGCGGCTGCGGTTCTCTTACCGTTTCTGGTTTGAAGCATATAGAGCTTTCCGTTTTCAACGGTGAACTCCATATCCTGCATATCGCGATAGTGATTTTCGAGCGTTTTGCAAACTTCCTGGAACTGTTTGTAAACGTCGGGGAATACTTCGGCCATTTTAGCAATCGGCATCGGCGTTCTTACGCCTGCAACGACGTCTTCGCCCTGCGCGTTCGTAAGGAATTCGCCCATAAGGCCCTTTTCGCCGGTGGCGGGGTTACGAGTGAACGCAACGCCCGTTCCGCAGTTGTCGCCCATATTTCCGAACGCCATCATCTGAACGTTTACGGCAGTACCCCAGCTATAAGGAATGTCGTGGTCCATTCTGTAAATGTTGGC
>ERZ808278.980-NODE-980-length-14125-cov-3.841365_pt1 | contig 14125 bp, 10 predicted proteins | sample MGYA00521239_ERZ808278 | MGnify/ENA primary metagenome ERZ808278 (study PRJEB31516, sample SAMN03275600) | gut metagenome | biome: mammalia-associated habitat; material: feces | host: Papio cynocephalus | place: Kenya | collected 2012-07-17 ... | reverse complement strand
ATTTACCTCTATCACAAAGTTTTTGTTTCCGCTACCTTCGTTCAAGTGACATATCCGGACTTGATATGCCCGCACTTCTCCACCTGAGTTCACCGTACTGTAAATTACCGCATCCCCTTCATGGATATCCTGCGAAGTCGTAATCGGTAAGAAAGCATTGCCAACCGTTTGCGGCGGTTGCGCAAACATACCATAAACACCGGTCTTTTGATTCGCCAATAAAGTTCCTGTTTTGGTTGCGTTCAGATACCCTTTCAATTCTCCCGGTCTGCCTGCCGTGCCCTTAATCACGCCGGTAATGGTTACATCCAGAATTGCGCCGCGGGAAAAAGAAACCAATTCTCCTGTTTCCCCATCGCAAATTCCATGACCAAGTCCGGCAAATGCGCCACTGTGTGGATCCACAAATGTGACTGTGCCAATACCGGCTGTCGTATCCCTTACCCACAATCCGGTTTTATAGCCGCCGTTCCCTGTATCAACCGGCGTAATCTGCCGTTCCATTTCAGAGCCGCTGTGCATAATGGTAAAAGTCAGTGTCCGTCCTTCACATTGTGAAACCGCATTGGTTACTTCTTCTACACTGTTGACTGCATTTCCGTTGATTTTCAGAATAACATCTCCGGTTCGGATTCCGCCTTCATATGCTGGATTTTTTCTTCCGGTTGGTGTCTCAACCTCAGATACGCCGATGACCATAACGCCTAATGTCTGCAATTTTACCCCAAACGGCATACCTCCAAGTAATACCTGCTTGGAATTCTGTGTTTTGCCGGTGGGGAGATGTTCCGTTTCGGAACACCGATATACACGATCTTGCGCAAAACAAGTCCTATCTTCCGATTGTTGTGCAAAAACGCTGCTCCCGCCTGCAAATAGAATACATACTGCCAACAAACAGATTCCAACGCGAAGGCGGAATCCAAATTTCTGTTCTTTCTTCATGTCCCTGTCCTCATATCCTGAAATTACCGGCGAACTGCCGATTGTAATTGCCCGTGAAACCAAAAATACTATGTGCAAAGGTTTTGTTTTTATGTGTTACAATATTTGCAGAAGCGGTTGCTTTTTTCCGATTCATCGGTTATAATAAGAAACGGGAAATTAAAATTTATTGTTTCTGAAAGGAAAACCGTTTATGCATACGCTTTATGAGGATGCCCTTTTTTATTTCAAAGAAATCAGCAAGATTCCGCGCCCATCCGGACATGAAGAAAAAATTGCTGCATATCTTGTGGATTTTGCAAAGCAGCATCAACTTTCTTATACTACGGATGACACACATAATGTATGGATAACAAAGCCTGCAACGTCCGGCATGGAAATGCACGCGCCAGTGCTGTTACAAGGGCATACCGATATGGTTTGTGAATGTGCGCCCGGCGTTGTTCATGATTTTTTGAAAGAGCCTTTAGATTTGGAAGAACAGGACGGTTGGTTATTTGCAAAAGGTACAACGCTCGGTGCCGATGACGGAACTGCAGTTGCGTTGATGCTTGCATTGCTCGCAAGTGACCACTGCAAACATCCGCCGCTGGAATGTTTGTTTACAACCTGCGAAGAAACCGGAATGGATGGCGCACAAGGATTTGATTATTCTCAAGTTCGCGCAAAACGTCTGATCAACCTGGATTCAGAAGCAGAAGATGAAATCACGGTCGGATGTGCCGGCAGTACAAGATTACAATTTGTACGGGATGTAACGCCCATGCCATTTTCGCAAAAAGCCCTGTCTGTAAATTTATTTGGTTTAACCGGTGGACACTCCGGTGTGGAAATCGCAAATGGGCATGCAAACGCCATTACACTCTTGGCAGATGCCCTGCTGTCCCTTTATCAAACACAGCCATTCCAGCTTGCAGAAATGATTTGCGACGGGAAAGATAACGCCATTGCCAGAAATTGCACCGCTGTACTCTCCGTGACAGATTTAGACGCAGCAAAAGCCCATTTACAGGCATGGTCACAGCAAATTCGTTGTACTTTGGAACCCTATGACGCTACATTCAAATTCCATTTGGACCGCGCTAAAAAACCGGATACGATGTTTTCTTTTCAGGATACCGGAAAACTTCTCCGCTTTTTGTCCCTACTTCCGAACGGTGTCATTGCAACCGTTCCGGAAATGCCGCAAATGGTACAAACGTCCTCCAATGTCGGAATTCTGCACTGCGACAATACAGGATTTGAAATCGGCTGTTTGCTTCGCTCCGCCGAAAAGGCAGGCATGGAAATGTTGTTGCGCAAGATGGAAACACTTGCAAAACTATGCGATTTTTCTGTACAATACGGTGCTGCACATCCGGCATGGACCTATCATAAAAACGGAAATTTAGCGGAACAATATCGATCTGCCCGCAAACGCATTTGCGGAAAAGATACGAAAATCTGCATTATCCACGCGGGATTGGAATGCGGGATTATCCAACAGGCACTTGGGGATTTGGACGCTATTTCCGTAGGACCGGACATTCTGGATATTCATACACCGTCAGAACGACTATCCCTGTCCAGTTTTGCAACATTATGCAACACCGTAGAACTTCTCCTCGCTGAACTATAAAAACACCCCCGGATTGCACAAAACGCGCATCCGGGGATATTTTGTTGCATATTTGACAAATTTTCTTCTTTGTAGCTTGACTTTTCCGCACAGTCTGCTATAATAAACTTAACTTTAATTGTAAAGGAGTTGCAATATGAAACCTTTTCGTATCGCCGCATTTGCGGATGAAGCTGACGCGCAAATCGACGGGCAGATTCAGGCAATGCGCAAAAACCATGTTGAGTTGTTGGAAGTCCGCAATGTAGACGGAACAAATGTATCCAAAATTTCATTAGAAAAAGCAAAAGAAGTTCGCAAAAAACTGGAGGCAAATGGACTTGGCGTATGGTCGATCGGTTCCCCGATCGGGAAAATCAAAATTACCGATCCGTTCGCACCGCATTTGGATGAATTCAAGCACACATTGGAAATCGCGCATACCATGGGCGCAACCTGCATCCGGCTATTCAGTTTTTATGCCGATGGAGATTGGACACAAGCAAAACGCGATACCGTTATGGAGCAATTGACGAAATTCACAGATGTTGCAGAGGGAAGTTCTGTTCTGCTCTGTCACGAGAACGAAAAAGGAATTTACGGAGATATTGCTCCCCGCTGTCTTGACATTTTGAAAAGTGTTCCAAAGTTAAAAGCAATTTTTGATCCTGCAAATTTCATTCAATGCGGTCAGCCAACATTACCGGCATGGGAAATGCTTGCGCCGTATGTCTATTATTGCCATATCAAGGATGCGCGAACAGACGGTACAGTAGTCCCCGCAGGAAAAGGGGAAGGGCATCTGCCGGAAATCTTATCCGCTTTCGCGAAACAAGGCGGCGGAACCTTGACATTGGAACCCCATCTGAAAGTATTCAGCGGACTTGATTCCTTGGAAAACGGAGAAAAAAGTGTAGTCACAGACGCTTATCCCTCCAATGAAGCAGCATTTGCCGCCGCTTGCAGTGCCCTATACGAAATTTTGCCCAACGCTTAAAAATTCTCTGCTTTGAGACTTGAGGAGGAACTTCGCTCATGCAAATCGGCGCACAGCTTTATACCGTACGAAACTATACTAAAACATTACCGGATTTTTCTGAAACGCTAAAAAAACTGGCGCAAATCGGATACCGTGCAGTACAAGTATCCGGAACCTGCCCTTATGATGCCGCATGGCTGAAAGCGGAACTTGAAAAAAATGATATGCAATGCGTCATTACACACACACCGTTTGAAAAGATGACTGAAAATCCAGAAGCACACGCGGCATTTCATAAAATATTTCATTGTGGTTTAATCGGACTCGGCTGTTATTCCGATCTTTCTGAAAGCGGCTATCAAACACTGAAAACGCAATTACAACCTATCGTGCAAACTTTTGCAAAAAATCATGTGCTGTTCTCCTATCACAATCATTTTCAAGAATTTTTGCATTCTTATGGAGGAATGAATACTTTAGAGCGTCTGGCAAATGATTTTTCGAAAGAAGAACTGGCATTTACATTCGATGTTTTCTGGGCACAATATGCAGGTGCAGATCCAGCTGATTGGCTTCACAGACTTTCCGGCAGAGTTCCCTGTATTCATTTTAAGGACATGTTCTGCAACGCACAAAAAGAAATCCGTATGGCACCGGTTGGATATGGAAATATGAATGTGGAGCATATCCTTGCGGCAGCTGAATCTGCCAAGACACAATATGTAATGGTGGAACAGGACGACTGTTATGACGAAGATCCGTTTGCATGTATGAAAAAAAGTTTTGATTACCTGAAACAGCTTGGACTGTCATCCTGAATTTTTCTGCTTCTTATATACCAATCAATATACTAGAATTTATGATACAAAAAATATATTTTACGGAGGACGATTCCATGGAAAAGGTTCGCTTTGGCATTATCGGCTATGGGAACATGGGTTCCGGACATGCAAAGAATTTTGATGAAGGGAAAATTGAAAACGGTATTTTAACCGCAATTGCAGACATCAATCCGCAAAAACTGGAACTCGCCAAAAATACTCTGAAGCATGAAGTTACTTATTTCAACACTGCGGAAGCGCTGATGGATTCCGGACTTGTAGATGCAATCATCATTGCGGTTCCCCACTATTTTCATCCGCCACTTACTATTATGGGATTAAACAAAGGTTTGCATGTTATCAGCGAAAAACCGGCTGGCGTTTATACAAAGCAAGTAAAAGAAATGAATGCAGTTGCTGCAAAGTCAGACAAGCTGTTTACCATCATGTTTAACCAGCGCACAAATTGCGTTTATCGAAAAATGCGGGAAATGATTCAGAATGGAGAGCTTGGCGACATCAAGCGGATTACCTGGATCATCACCGACTGGTATCGCACCCAAAGCTATTATAACTCCAGTAACTGGCGTGCAACTTGGGCAGGCGAAGGCGGCGGCGTGCTGTTTAACCAATGCCCCCATCAGATCGACCTGTTACAATGGATCACCGGTATGATGCCGGCAAGAATTCAGGCTCATTGCCACTTTGGAAAATGGCACGACATCGAAGTGGAAGATGATGTCACGGCTTATTTAGAATACGATAACGGCGCCACCGGCGTATTCATCACCAGTACCGGTGAAGCTCCCGGTGCAAATCGATTTGAAATCTCCGGCGACAAAGGTTCTCTCTTGGTAGAACATAATCGGTTGATTTTCCGCAAGCTCGATGTCAGCGAACGGGAATTCAATCGCACTTTCAAGGGTGGATTCGGCAATCCGGGTTGCACGGATATTGAAGTGGAAACAGATGGAAAGAATCCGCAACACGTCGGAATTGTAAATAACTTTGCAAATGCGATCCTTGGTCTGGAACCGTTGTTTGTGGATGGCAAAGAGGGACTGAAGGGCGTAGAGATCATGGATGGCATGATGTTGTCACAGTGGCTCGGAAAAACGGTTACTCTGCCGATTGACGACGATCTGTATTACAGCGAATTGCAAAAACGGATCGCCACTTCCAAAGTAAAAACCGGGCAGGATGTTGTTTTGGATACTGCCGGCACCTACGGAGGAACTTCCAAATGAAAACGGCACTCATCGGTTGCGGAAATATCGCGCATACGCATTTGGATGTTTTGACAGCGCAAAGGCGGGAAATTTCCGCACTTTGCGATTGCGAAATTTCCCGTGCCGAAGCCTTACAGACACAGTTTCATCTTTCCGGTGCAAAGTTGTATAGCGATTATCGGCAAATGCTTTCTGAAACAGACGCAGATGTCGTGCATATCTGCACACCGCACGATTTGCACGCTCCCATGATTCTTGCGGCATTAAAGGCTGGCAAGCATGTACTGTGCGAAAAACCGGTATGCCTGACTGAATCCGATTATATGCGCATTCAATCTGTACTACAGGAAAATCCGTCTTTGCAATTCGGCGTTTGCTTCCAAAATCGCTATTTGGAACCCGTGCAAGAACTGAAAAAACGGCTTGTAAATGAGAAGATAAAAGGCGCAAATGCCTTGGTACTTTGGCACAGAGATCTTCCTTATTATCACCAGGATCACTGGCATGGCACGATCGCACATGAGGGTGGTGGTGTCATGATCAATCAGGCAATTCACACCCTGGATCTGATGCTTTGGTGTCTCGGTACACCCAAAACTGTCACAGCAACCACTGCCAATCATCATTTAAAAGGACAGATTGAAGTCGAAGATACCGCAGAGGTCTACTTTGAATATGGGGACGGGGTTCATGCACAGTTTTACGCCACTACCGCCGCCGCAAATGATTTCCCGATTCGCTTGATGATTACAACCGACCAGCACACTTATGAAGTATGCAATGGTTTATGGATTGATGGTATGCGCACCGCTTACAATGAAAAACTAAGCATTTGCGGAAAAACATGCTATGGGAATGGACATTATTATTTGATAGAGGATTTCTATCGTTGCCTTTCCGAACACCGTAAATTTCCGGTTTCTTTAGAGGAGGCGTTTGCGGCAGTCAAAGCGATTCTTCGTATTTACGCTTCTCATGGAGAAGAAATCAAGTATTGAAATTTCGCGTGTAGAATTCTCGTTATCGCTCATTATGATTGATTAAAAAAATAAGAAAGGTTGTTATTTATGAAAATGACATTCCGTTGGTATGGAGAGCAGGATTCCATCACGCTCGACCATATCCGGCAAATCCCGACGATGACCGGCGTTGTCACCGCAGTTTATGACGTGCCGGTTGGTGAAGTTTGGCCTATGGAGAAACTCGTTCATTTGCGCGATGTTTGTCATGCAAAGGGACTGGAGATGGAAGTAATCGAAAGCGTACCGGTACATGAAGATATCAAAATGGGGTGTGGAGAACGCGACCGATATATTGCAAACTACTGCGAAAACATTCGCAATCTTTCCAAGGTCGGTGTAAAGTGCATCTGTTATAATTTCATGCCGGTGTTTGATTGGCTTCGTACCAATCTGAAAACACAAAATCCGGACGGCTCCAACAGTCTGTCCTATCAGCATGACGAAATATTGAAATTAGATCCCAAAAATCTTTCTTTGCCTGGTTGGGATGAAAGCTATACCAAGGAACAGTTACAATCGCTCTTGGATGCCTATAAATCCATTTCCCGCGAGCAACTGTTTGAAAATTTGGTTTATTTTCTATCCCGTATCATACCGGTTTGCGAGGAAGTCGGGATGAACATGGCAATCCATCCGGATGATCCCCCATGGGATATTTTCGGTTTACCGCGCATTATCTCTAAAAAAGAAGATTATGAGAAAATGTTTGCCGCAGTTCCCTCCTTGCGTAACGGCATTACTTTTTGTACCGGTTCCCTTGGTGCGGGTACTTTCAATGATCTGCCTGCGCTTGCCTATGAATATGCAAAACAAGGTCGTATTCATTTTGCTCATCTGCGCAACATTAAATATACCGGCAAAGACAGTTTCTGTGAAACCGCACATCCGACTTCTTGCGGAAGTTTGGATATGTATGCCATTGTAAAAGCATTAGTGGACGGCGGATTTGATGGATATGTCCGTCCGGATCACGGAAGAAATATTTGGGGAGAATGTGGAAAACCAGGCTATGGGCTTTATGACCGCGCACTCGGCGCTGTGTACATTTCCGGTTTATTTGAAGCGGTTACCCACGCAAAGGAAAAATGAGATCAAAAAATCGTAACAAAGGAGAAATAATATGAAACTTCCGTTTGAGGTTGATTTACATGACCAAGTTGTCGCCATAACAGGTGGTGGCGGCGTTTTGATGAGCGGTTTTGCCAAAACACTCGCAAAATGCGGTGCGAAAGTTGCAATTCTTGACATCAATGAAGCCGCTGCCAAAGCGGTTGCCGACGAAATTGGCGAAAATGCCATGGCGGTTGGTACAAACTGCTTGCAAAAAGACAGTATTGAAGCGGCAAAGGAGGCGATTCACGCAAAGTTCGGAAAAGTGAATTTCCTGATCAACGGTGCCGGCGGCAACAATCCGCGCGCAACAACGGACAATGAATATATGACACCGGATATGAAAGAGGGACTCAAAACATTCTTTGATCTTTCTGCAGAGGGGTTACAGTTTGTATTTGATTTAAACATTATCACTGCTTTTTTAGTTACCCAAGTGTTCGCACAGGACATGTTGGACCTTGGCAGCGGGAATATCCTGAATATTTCCTCCATGAATGCCTTTCGCCCTTTGACCAAAATCCCTGCATATAGCGCCGCCAAAGCCGGTATCTCTAATTTTACACAATGGCTCGCCGTTCATTTCGCCCCGTGCAACATCCGCGTCAATGCAATTGCTCCCGGTTTTTTTGTCACCAATCAAAATCGTGCATTACTCTTTACGGAGGATGGGCAACCAACTGCCCGTACGAATAAAATTCTCTCTCACACGCCGCTCGGACGCTTTGGCGAAACGACTGATTTGGACGGTACATTGCTATGGCTTGCTTCCAAAGAGGCAAGTGGATTTGTCACGGGAACCGTCATTCCGGTTGACGGGGGATTCGCGGCATACAGTGGCGTTTAACTTCAAAACTCCGCACCATATCCCTTTCATTTTTTAATTTTAATAACAAAAACCATGGATGCAGAACCAAATATTCTGCATCCATGGTTTTTCATTCAATGCTTTCAAAGATTTAAACCAAAATTCAATTGATTTTAAAGCAAAAATCCATATTCGCTTTTTTTAAGATGATTCTGCTCCGCTACCTCCTGTAAGATCTGCTTCACCTGAGAAAAGTTTGTTGCATGATTCAATTTTCCGCGTGCAGCAGGTCCACCGCGTACGCCTGTCAGGTACCATGCAAGATGTTTTCGCGCTTCCGCAGTTCCAGTTGCTTCTCCTTTCTCGGCAATCAAGCAGTTTACATGCAATACCATCACACGCAACCGTTCTGCAAGCGTCGGTTTTTCATAAGGCATCTGATCCAATGCTGCCGCGATTTCTTCAAAAATCCATGGATTTCCTTCCGCGCCGCGCGCAATCATCAGCGCATCGCAACCGGTTTGCTGTAACATATCCAGCGCGCTTTGCGCATGGATAATCCCGCCGTTCCCGATTACCGGAATCTGCAAAGCATGTTTTACGTCTGCAATCGTTTCATAATCCACCGGAGGCAAGTACATCTGTTCTTTGGTTCTGCCGTGTATGCATACCGCATCTGCACCCGCATCTTCGACATATTTTCCGAATTCCACCGCATTCTTCTTTGCAGAATCCCAGCCTGTACGGAATTTGACAGTGACAGGGATCCCGTACGGAACCGCACTGCGGACAGCGCGTACAATCTGCGCGGCAAGCTTCGGATTTTTCATCAAAGCACTGCCTTCTCCGTTTGCCGTAATCTTTCGTACCGGGCATCCCATATTCAAATCAATCGCATCCGGTGCGACAGGCATTTCGCATAACATTTTCGCTGCTTCTGCAAGAATTTCCGGTTCGCTTCCGAACAGTTGGATCCCCATTGGCTTTTGTGCTTGCGGAATATGCGCAAGTTCCCTCGTTTTGGGATCGTGATAATGCATCGCTTTGGCAGACACCATTTCGGATATCATAAATTCCGCGCCAAACATCTTGCAAATGGAACGGAATGCCGCGTCCGTTACCCCTGCCATCGGTGCAAGGAACAGACCATGCTTCAAAATATGCTTTCCAAGTTTGAATGGTTTCATATATTTTTCCTTTCATTTTGCAAATATTGCGCTTCTCTTGCATAAAATGAAGCAAAAGGAGGCGGTGAGATGGCTTGGTGGAAACGTTCCGGACACGCACGGCTGTTTCTACGAATTTGTATTTTCTGCGCGGCAGTTTCCTCATCCTTTTTCTTGTTGAACCGCATTGGAAACGCCGCGCTTCCCGCTGCAAAAGCCTATGCGCAAGCAGATGCAATCAACTTTACGACAAGTGCGTTAAATGAAATTTTAGATACGCTTTCCTATCCGCCGGTTTTTCAAATTTATACAGACGAAAATGGAGCCGTCACGTCAGTTACAACCAACTGGGCGGAAATTCAGGCGATGAAGCAAACCGTTAGTCAGCAGTTATTGCTCCGTTTTGCGGAACGCGGTACAAAGCAGTTCTCTGTTCCTGCTGGTTCACTTGTTGGGAATTCTTTTCTATTCGGTCATGGTCCGAATATCAAGATTCGCGCTTTACCGGCAGATTCTATTCAAACAGATGTACATAGCAGTTTTGATTCCGCGGGAATCAATCAAACCCGCTACCGCATTTTACTGACCATTCAGGCAAATATGCAATTGCTTTTACCGGATGGCAGTACCGACACGATCACGCTGCAACAGGAGATTTGCCTTGCGGAAACACTGATCGTCGGGCATGTCCCAAGCATTTGGAATTAATCATAACTCGATCGCTTTTCCAAGTGCAAACGCATACAATACGCTATGCGACACTTCTACCCCCAAAAGTGACCGGCAGGCGCGGCGATAATACGTTAGCTGCTTTTCATGCCGCTGTCGCAAAAGTTTTTCCATATCTTCCGGGTGATCCTGAAACTGTGTCAAAACGGCATCCGTTTTATAATCTACTAAAATCCATTTGTCATCTTCCGTTTCATACAGACAGTCTATCACCCCTTGTACCAAGACTTCCTCCGTAGAAAGTTCCGTTTGATATGCTTCATTCTGTGTAAATTCCGATGCAGGCAAGCGGATATTGAATCGTAATTCCCGGTAAAGTTTTTTGGCACGCTGCATGGACGCGAACAGATCGCTGGAAAAGAACCCGGCAAGTAACTTCCGATCCACAAGTTCTGCTTCCCGCTTTGGAATATAAGCTTCTTTAACCAACCGTTCCATTTCTGCATCCACTCCAAACTGTACGATTCGCGCAAAATCACAGAATTGCATTACAATGTGTGTCGCTGTCCCACGCTCTGCGGCGCTGGCGTGATCTGCCGATTCCGGCATGAGAAATCCGGGCGTCTTGACGCGATAGATCGGACTCTGCACCGGATATTCCTGTGCATCCTCCGTCGGTAAAAACGGATCCAATACCTGCGGATGTAATCGGGAAACAGCCAATTTTGCAGGAACGGACGCACTGACTGCATAGGGATAGGAATATGAAAAACGTTGTTCAAACTCCGATACCCATTTCGGATCGACTGCCGATTCTGCCGGAACAGACACCGGATTCGGCAAATCCGGATTTGCTTCTGGCTCTTGCATTGGGATATCCTTTGTCAGCAGTTCTCCTTGCGTAAGTACAGAAATTTTCCAACATGGCGAAGCTTCCCGGCACAGGGGAGGGAGGATCCATTCAATGGGGGTATCATATGCACGTAAAAAGCCGGGTGTACAATACTGTGCCGCCTCTTTTGCACGTTCCAACAATAAGACAGGATCCGTCACCGATGCGGTCAAAATCAGTTTTTCCTGCGCCCGTGTCAATGCAACATAAAGCACACGCAATTCTTCTTCCCGCATAGCACGATCAATCGCCACCGCACCAGCCAGACGAAACGGCGTATCAATTCTGCCAAATCCACTTTCATCTTTCCATTGCGGCAAAACGCCAAATTCATTGCAAATATATACCCGTTTGCGCAAATCATCCGTATTGATCCGGCTACCAAGTCCGCAAAAAAAGCAAACCGGAAATTGTAGACCTTTTGAATGATGCACGCTCATAATCTGTACGCCATCTTTTCCACTGTCTGCAATATCCGCACTTTTCCGTTCCATTTGCTCTTTCAAATAATTTAAAAACGGGTACAAGCCGTGGTAAGTACGGGATTCAAAATCTTTTGCAAGATGATAGAACCGCTTTAATCTTTTTTTTGCGGCTTCTTGCATTGCTTTACCGGCATATTGATGCCCTAACAGTGCAAAAACTCCAGTCTGCCGATAGAGATACCAGATCAGTCTGTCCACCGATTCTGTCGCGGCATAGGCACGGTATTGGGAAAGCTGCTCCAAAAAATATTTTCCTTTTGTAAAATCGTTTTCTTCCGTAAAAGCGCATAACGCATCATAGAATGTACCTTTTTTTGCATTTTGCCGAATCAGCGCAAGCTCATCTAACGTAATACCGAATAACGGACTTTGCAGCACTGCCGCAAGCGGAATGTCCTGAAAAGGGCTATCAATGACGGTAAGCAAACTAACCATCAGCCGAATTTCAGGTTCCTCAAAAAAATGGCTACTATCGCTCTTTGCAATGGGAATTGACCGCTTTTGCAACGCTTTTTCAAACAATTCGCGCTTTGTTCTTACACTTCGCAGTAAAATAGCAAAATCAGAGGGCGCCCGATTTTCTTCTTTCAGCAGGTTTTGAATCTGCTCTGCCACAAATTCTGCTTCCGAAACCGCTTCGAACGTTTCTTCCTTTTCTTCTGCACGTTGCCGTTTTGCAGATTCCAGGAGAATGATTTGTACAGGAGAAGCAGAACGGTCGCCCTGTTTGCCACATACCAAATGATCTTGTTTTTCATACGGGACAGTATCGCCAGCGATTGGAAACAGGGCGTTAAATACGGCATTTGTACAAGCAAGAACCGGCTCCTGTGAGCGAAAGTTTTCAGACAAAAAGACCGTCATATTCTCCGGAAGTGCCCTTTCTGCGTCATAAATCGGATACTGCCGCCGATAGGCGGAAAATAATGCCGGATTTGCTCCGCGGAATCCATAGATACTCTGTTTAATATCCCCGACCATAAATCGTTTGGAGCCTTGCGCAATTGCGGCAAAAATCCGATCCTGTACACTGTTGACATCCTGATATTCATCAATATAGATTTCCTTATAACGCGCGGATAACTGATATGCCATTTCGGAAAGCGTTCCATCCGGTTCATACAATACATGTAACGCATAATGCTCCAGATCTGCGAAATCCAATAAAGAACGCCGACGCTTTTCCTCTGAAAACAATGCATCAAAGTGTGTATACAGGGTATATAAACTGCGGATCATTTGCGCATTTTGTACAGCAAATGTTTGAATTTGCGGTTGTGTGAACTGTAAAAAACCTTCTTTTTGCTTCGCAATGAGTTTTTTAAAATCATCCCTGACTTTCTTCTGATACAAAATCCCCGGTTGTTTGCCCGCGTCTGCCTTCGCGCGTCCCAGCTTGGAAAAAACAATTCCGGAAAGATAATTCCGCGCCTCATCGATCTTCGTCTGTTGCAATAAAAAGATAAGATGCTGCGCATAGCGGGATACTTCGGAAAATCCATCTGCATAGCCCGCAAGATCCGGTTCCGCCGCAATCATCTGCTCCGCTTTTTCAAAAATATCTCCATACCATTGCAAACTTTCACAGAAAGAAGAAAGCAAGGTCTTACCATACCGGCTTTCCCAGAAGGAGTCCGTTTCACATGCTTCCAGCTCCTCTGCATAACGGATTAATCGGGCATACCCTTCCGGTTCATTTTGTAAAGTGCGGTACCATTTTACAAGTTGCGCGGCAAAATCCTGATCCCGGTCCTGTACAAACAGGTCCACAAAAGACGGAAAATCAGCAATGTCAATATACGCGCCTTCATAATACGCGTCCAACACATCATTCATACAATGCTCTGCCAAAACCTGCGCTTCCGATTCCTCTGCCACCCGAAGTCCCGCTCCAAGCCCCAATTTCTGAAAGCGTCCTTTGATCAGTTCTAAGCAAAAACTATGTATCGTAGAAATCTGTGCTTGCGGCAACAATAGCAATTCTGTTGTCAAATGGCGGTTTTCCGGATTTTGTGCAATGGCATTGCCTAGGGCAGAGGCAATTCGATCTTTTAATTCACTTGCCGCTGCTTTGGTAAAGGTCACAACCAAAAGTTCGGACAGCGACAAGGGGGCATCCTCATCCAAAAGTTTTTGAACAATCCGCTCGGTCAGTACCGCGGTTTTTCCGCTACCTGCTGCCGCAGACACCAACAAATTTTTTACATCCGCAGTAATCGCCGTTTTTTGCGCCTGTGTCCATTCTCTTGCCACTAAAGATTCCTCCGATCTGCATTGCCTCTCACACTTTCGTCGTTTGCCTTTTTAGTATAACATTTTTTCATTTACCTGTCAAGCAAAACAAATATCAAAAAAGGATCACCATTCACCTGCACAAGTCCGTAAAAAACGGACAATTGAAA
>ERZ808278.979-NODE-979-length-14143-cov-3.081985_pt1 | contig 14143 bp, 32 predicted proteins | sample MGYA00521239_ERZ808278 | MGnify/ENA primary metagenome ERZ808278 (study PRJEB31516, sample SAMN03275600) | gut metagenome | biome: mammalia-associated habitat; material: feces | host: Papio cynocephalus | place: Kenya | collected 2012-07-17 ... | reverse complement strand
ATACAATAAAAAGCTTGATATACATACAAGAATACTTCCAGATGATTTTTTATTGATAAGTAAATTCAGAAAAATTGCCTTAAGTATTGAGAAAAATGATTTAACTGCAATTAATAATTTAAAAGAAAAACTTCCAGAGATTGAGAAAACAACCAAACTGAGAGTAATTAATGTGTTGAATGAGCGTATGACGAGAGACGATTGCATTGATTATATAAATAAAATGCACGACATTGGAGTTAAGCAGATTACGTTCAGACAAATGTTTGGCAACAAGAAAGCGTATGAGAATTTCCTAAATATTAAAGATACTATTAACATTCCAGGAGTTATGTTCCTTCCGGATGGAGAGTATCATCATTATTATTTTACAACCAATAATACTTTATATCCTTATTTCTTTGGTTATACAGAAGATGATAGAAAAAAATGGATGAAGAAATATGAAGAAATCGAACAATATTGTGGATGACCCTTATTTGAATGATGACTTATGTATAGAGCGCTTAGTTGAAAATTGGAAGCTACACAATGGAATAATAATTGCATTTGATTTTGACAATACAGTTTTTGACTATTATGAGAAGGGCTATACATATACAAAGGTTATTAAGTTATTAAAAGAATGTAAAAATATGGGCTGTACATTAATTCTTAATACGTGTTGTGATGAATCTAAATTTGGTTTTATGAGAGATAAGTGTAAAGAGAACGGAATTAATATTGATTATATAAATGAGTCACCACCATATATTCCATTTACTGGGAATAAGGTTTATTACAATGTTATGCTTGATGATAGAGCTGGTTTGAGTGCTGCATATAATATTTTGTATAAAACAAAGGAGATTATTAAAAATGAAACATTTTGAATTAGTAAAAGAATATGCATATCCAAGTGGAAGTGTTTATGTACTTTACAATAAAGAAAAAGATTTCTATATTGAGACCACTTCAATGCAGGACGTAAATACGAAAGGAAAGTCACAGGAAGTAATTATGACTGACGACGTAGACCTTATTAAGAAAAATCTCGTTCCGTTCGAGGATAAATGGCTTACGGCAATCAGTACACAGTACGGGTGTCCACAGCATTGCCAGTTTTGTTTAGTCCCGGAACTTGGATTCCATGGGAATTTAACTTCTGAAGAAATGTGGGAGCAGCTCGAGTTTGTATTTAATCAGCATCCACAAGTTATCAAGTCTGAAAAGATTAAAGTAGGATTCGCGCGCATGGGAGAACCACAGTATAATTGGCAGAATATTTTACAGGTTATGAAGGACATGAAAACATACAGAAAAGGGTTTACATTTCTGCCGTGTTATAACACAATCCTTCCGAAAATAAAAGTTGCTGGGAAAGGCCCTGTAGATGTTCTGAAAGAAGAAGTTATGTCTGTAAAAGAATATCTTGACGGATTTATGCATATTCAGATTTCAACAAATAGTACAAATGAAGATGAACGTAAATTCTTATTTGGTGGAGCAGATGTAGTAACTATTGAAGAAATGAAGAAAGAGTTCAATAATATGCCTAATAATAATAGACTGATTACTCTTAACTTTATTTGTGGGGCTGGTTGGGAACTTGATCCGAATAAATTATATGGTCTTGATCCAAATGTATTCTGTGTAAAAATTACTCCACTCAATACAACTACAGCCACAAAAGAGCATGGACTTGAAGATGCGATTCAATGGAACTGGGAGAATATGAATAAAATCAAAGAGAAGGTTGAAAGCTGTGGTCTTAAAGTTGTAGTTGACGTAGCTGCAAAAGCTGAATTACCGTTGTGTTGCGGAAATTTGGTTCAGGATTATAAGAAAAATAAATAATGTACTGGTGAGAAAATATGGAAATAGAAAACAATTTAGAATATAAAGGTTTTCATACAGAAGTAAATTACGACATTGAAGAAAATATTACATATGGTTGTATTGCAAATATAGAAGACTTTGTTAGTTTTCAATTCAAAAAGGGTGAAAACGCACAGACTATATTTGAAAATGCGGTAGATGATTACTTGGTACTTTGTAGAGAAGCAGGTAAGAAAAGAATTAAAAATTGTCCTGGCATTGCGGTTCAGTGTCGTGGACAGATGGTAGATGCGAAGCCTCATCCGAGATTTAAGGGAGCTTGGACATTTCAGCTGAAGGGCGAAACTTGGGTTGGTAGTGATTGGGGATTTGAAGAGAATTATTAAAATTTATAGGTAAAAGATATGTTTTACGTTAGCGTATATACTTAGGGTTATATGACAGTATTGGAGGGTAAAAATGGGCTGTACAGATGCACATTATAAAATTATGTGTCACCGATTTGTAAAGATGATTTATGGTCGAAAAACTCTAAACGTATAAACTAATATAACATAAAAGCAAAATTTGATTGGAGGAATTTATGGAGCTGAAGAGAAGAAAAATACGTGGAGAAATTAAAGATGTATGGACTTGTGAACTTACCTGGTTTCTGGATCAGGTAGCAGGGTTGGATGAAAAGCTTCATTATATTGTAAAGAACACGCTTTTCTTAGAAGGAGAAGATGAACCAGCAACATATTTTATTAGAGTACCTGGTGGAACGGTTGGGAGTATTCTTATGAATGATTCTGAGCATATTTCTGATATTTTTATTGATAGAAATTATGTAGTTAAAAGTTATCCAGAAGATGTGAATAAAAGAATGAAGAAATTTCTTGGTGAGAGGTTGGTGATGAGTTAAATGAATTTTAAACCAGGCAATGTCGTTAAAATGATTGACACATATTGGCATGGAGCATTAAATGAATCAAAAGAAGATATTGGAAAGTTATTTGTAATAGAAAAAGGGAATGGAAAATACTCAATTCTTAGCATGGAAGATGGTTCTACGTCTGCTTGGTGGGATGATAGCCAATTGGAATTTGTAGAAGATGGGAGTATTGATCTTATACATGAATTGAAAGCAAAATACGAAGAGATTATTAACCAACAAAAAGATATGAAATGGATAATAGAAAATTTTTCGGAAAATCTTCCTACAGATTCTATATTAACATTATTTCATAAAATTGGTTACGAGTCGGCTTTTGAGAAGAATGGTGAATTTTATTGCTTAACTAAGGATTGGATATCATTTTATCCTGCATTCTTTTTATTATTCGATAAAGAATTTGATTTAATGATAAAACTTCTTGAAACTGGAACAAATGAAAAATATAGAGATAAATATTTGAGAGGTTTTACTAATTTATATAATGAAGTTCATGGTACAAATATGAAAGTTGGTGATTAAATGAATCTGTTGAAATGTCCCTTTTGTGGGAGTGAAAAATTAAAAGTTGGACATAAAACAAAATTCAAAGATCCATGGAAGAAAATAATTAGAATGAGTTTTTATGGAATGTGTAATTGTTGTCATGCAAAAGGAAGTACAGTATTAGTAGATATTCCTTATGATAATCAGGCAGAAGCAATTTCTAAAGCAAAAGAAGAAGCAATTGAGAAGTGGAATATAAGGGTAGAATAAAAACGATATTTGATGGGAGGTAAAATAATTGACAATTACTATTCCAAACAATGTGATGGACTATATAAAATTAAGCCAACAAGAAGCCTTTTGGATTCTATGCAAGGAATTAAATATGGAAATTGTATTGGACGAAGACAAAAAATATCAAATAGTAAAAAGTATAGAACATCCAGAAGAAGGATATAAAGTTATGTGTGATAATAGAATTGTTGATGATCGAGGCTATTTATTTGTTGCATTAAGAAATGTTGCTGTAAATATATATCCTAATATTTGGTTTAGAAGTGATGACTATATTCATAACAACTTAGAGGAGTAACCTATGAGAGAAATAAGAAGCTTCTTATGTGACAAAAGACCGATTTTGTCCGATTTTGTAGCAGCGAGAGATTTAGCTGTTGTAGAGAATTGTGTTGCGTGTCTTCAGTGGAATATTCCGTATTCTGGTACATACAGTGAAGTAATTTATGGAAACATGACGGACGAGGAACTGGAAGCGTTAGCTAATAAACATTATGTATATCCAGTATAAGAGAGAGGAAAAATATTATGCTGGTAAATGATGATATTGGAAAAAGAATGAAAGAATAGAGGATGAATATGAAAATGGAATTTATGCCGGTAAAACCATCATTTGATGATCTAGAAGACCTAGATGATGATGCTTTAAATGCAACTGTAGTTGGTTTAAAGGAACAGTTAGAAAAATATGAGAAAGTTGTCGAGGAAAGAAAAAAACAGAGGAATTTGGTGACGCTGGATGAATTAATTGTAGGTGATACTTTTATTTATAATGAAGTAGAATACAAGTTTGTTCACAGACTAAATTATACAGATATTTTAGTCACAGTTAATTCTAAGGGACCAAGAATACCATATGTCATGGATTACTCTACTTATGTAAAAAGAGTAGATGACCAGAAGTAATTTCCTGGTCATCAATAAATAATATAGCGTGTGTTTCAATATGTGAACGAATTCTTGTGCCTTTGGGAGGGACTACGGTTCGTTCACATAAGTTAAGGATAACATATTTTTACTGATAAAGATAGTGAAAATATTACGGTAAATTGTTAAATTTTTGGAGTAATTATGAAAAAAGGAATGTGGAAGAAGCTCACGCAAGAAAGTGCATTCAGTAGAGCATTTGCTTGCTGGGCAAATAACCATTTAGGTTGGCGAAAATATAAGAAACGAAATAGAAAAGAAATGAGAAGAAAATTAAAGCAACAGCTGAATGAATACATAGATGAGGTAGGACAGGATGAATGAAATTTCAGTTACGGCAGCAACGTGTTCGCTTTGTCCTTACAGAACAATAGATGTTAGTCCGCAGGAAATGAAAGTGTATTGCAATTATGGCGGAATGCATATATTGATCGGATACACCGACTATGAGAAGCCAATTAATGATTTCATTCCAGACTGGTGTCCTATTCTTGGAAAGAAGGTGATTACGCACTGAACGAGGTAACTTTTACGATAAGGCATTGTAATGATTGTCCGGAGAGTTTTCCATCAGGATTTAGTCCGTATGGGCAGTTATATAGTTGCGGTGCAAATGGACAGGTGAAAAAGATCAAAGACTTCACCTCAATTCCCAATTGGTGTCCGTTGCTAAATAAGAAAAATTATATTAAGGGAGTAACAGGTGTATTGGAATGAGGGATTTTCCTGAGCATATAAAAGAGAACTTGGATAAGCTCACCAGGAACGAATTGATGTATTTGATTCGAGAGTATGATCACACTTGGTTTTGTATTGGAGAAACACTGGTTGATCAGAGTAAGCAAAATATAAATGATGATTATGTATTTGAGAAAATTCGAAACTATTTATTTGAATTTAAATAAACTACAATTCGAAAATGACGAAAAAGACAATAATCTTATTCACATTAAGGATTATATTAAACAATTAGAGGAACAAAAAAGTAAAAGAGTATATTGTAGACCTACAGAATCAGACTTTTATTAGAACAAAATAATAACTAAATAAGAAGTAAATTGTGTGGTATGATACCTTACCGCAACTGGCAACCACCTATACTATAGTAATTCAGCTATAAAGCCGAACACTATACCTATAGCACTGAAGACTAGTCCCCAGTGGGTTAAAATTTCTTTTAAACACATAGGCGTTCTCCTTTCAACATGCAGGGTTGACGAGTTGCTTGCTTTTGGCATCAGCTCGGTCCTGGGAGAAATCATTTAAAGAAATGACTATAGGTGATTATGCGTTTACCAGTCCCTTGGGAAAAGCTATTTATATGTAGGGTGCAATTCCCAAACACCTTAGCAGGTATTATACCATACATTTACCATACATTTACCATACATTTACCATATATTTCAAGAAATTTGTAGCAGTAAAAACACTGTTTTACGGAGGATATTTTATGAGTGAGTTAGAAGATGATAACAGAGAATATGATGTGGACGAGGATTATGATTCCGATTTTGAAGAGTCTGATGAATACCAAGATGCTTTAGATTATTGTGACGAATGTGGCGGTGTCTATGGCGATAACTATTATATTGATGAAGATGGCGAAATGGTTTGTTGTTGCCCTGAGTGCCTAATGAATCCAGACAGATTGGATGGTGATTGTGATGATTAATTTAAATGGAAAGAATGTGTTGTGTAATACAGAGGATGAATTAAAAGGAATTTTTGAAGAAGCAAATCGTCAAAATTTTACATGGGTTACTGGGAGAAAAATTAGTACAGAAGAAAAAAATCAATTTAATATTTATCCAGTTGTTTTATGTTTTGATTCTTCTTTGAAATTATTATCATGGAATAGATTAGATGATTGTAATAATGAGGAATATTTTATTACCGACCTTGCAAAAGATCTATTGAATCAGAAACAGGATCAAAATAAAGAAATGACAGCGTATGAATTTCTAAATAAGTATTTAGAAATGACAAATGGAGAATGCGGATTTTGTGAAGATTGTAAAACTATTCATTACAGGTCGCAAGAAGGTGCCTGGTGTGATACTGCTTATTGGACAAAAGACAATATTGATCAGGTTTATGAGATTGTAAAAACTGGTAAAAAATTAAAAGAAAAGCCAGAACAGGTAGCTGTCAATAACATAAGAAAATATTTAGATGGAGAAGAACAGTTGAATATCAATTCATTGAAATTAGCAATTAAAGTATTGGAGGAAAGGTTAAATGAAGAACAGAAGTAAATTAAGAATCATTATTGCGACAATTACATATGTATGTACTGTATTAGCTTATATTCTTGAAAGTAAAAGAATCAAAGAATATGAAAGTTGGGATTATGAAGATGATGAGCCGTAAAGAGGTTGGAATGATAGTCTCACTGCTATTGGTAGTATTGTTTACTATATTGCCAATGTTTGTAGATGATCCTGGCATTCAGTGGGACTTTGGACTTATGACTGGATTGTGCTTTGGAATATTTGCTAAGTTAGGAGATGAATTAGATGATTAGTGCAGATGAAGCAAAGAAATTAACTATTGAAGAGATATCAAGAAATATTATTGATGAACTTACGGAAGTTCAAGTTGCTATATTAGGTGCTATAAGAGAAAAGAAATTTTCTATAGTATATGAAGGCCATTTAACCTCAAAAGCAATTAGAGTGTTAAATGAATTAAATTATAAGATATATAAAATGCCTTTTGGTGATGAAGTTTCTTATAAGATTGAATGGAGAAAGTTAATATGATCAATGCAGAAACTGCTAGAAATGAAAGCGAAAAAACTGCCAATGAAAAACTATCAGAAGAACTTAAAGAGGTCGAAAAGTGTATTGAATGGGCGGTAGAAAAAGGAAGTTATTCAACATATTATGATGGAACACTAAACAGTAAAACTGTAAACACATTAAGAAAATTGGGCTACAAAGTGGAATATGGTTCTCAATATAATGAAAGTTATTATAGTATAAGTTGGTAATAAAAAATGAATAAACGACAGAAGAAAAAATTAGAAGCTAAATTATTAGTTAGGATTAAGAAGCTGCATCCAGGTAAAAATGATATTATTCTTATGGAGTTTAACAGTGATAAACTTGATTTTTATTTAGCAATGGAATATTTTCATGCATTAGCAGATGTTTATAATAAGATAACTTTTGCATTGATGCCTGATGTTGTTACATTAAAACAACTGGCAAAAGATGATGTATTGGAATATATTAATAGGATAAAAGAGGTAATTGAAAATGAGTGACAAAACAGTAGTGAGAGAAAAATCTTGGAATGAGTTTAGAAACAGTGGAATGTTATGGATGGCAAATACGGTTTTACAGGTATTTGGCTGGTCTATCGTGGTGGATCAAGACGAAGTTACTGGCGATGTTATTTGCGCATATCCGGCTAGAGTGAAATATAGAGGTTTTACACATGAAACTAATACTAAAGGTTATATTAAGACAGCTAATTATATGAAAGAAAATGCTGATGAGCTTCTGAAAGAAGCAATGGAATAATACATAAAATATGTTTTTGATTGGAGGAAATAATGAAAATCTTAACTAAAAAAGAATTGCTGGAAGCTCCACCTGGTACAGTTTATGTGGAATATGAACCAGAGGTAACTGAAGGTGAGATAAAAATTAAAGTAGAGAATAATTGCAATTTAGATTTAATTCCAGGATTTGACTGGGTTAATACAAAAAATAAAGAAACTAATTGGTCAACTGACGATTTAAGTATTGAAGCTGACTATGATGAAAGCGATTTGTTCGCGGCGTTCAGTAAAGCTGAAGTTATGAAAATGATCAATTGTCTATCATGGGCATTGGCAGATTGTAAACCAGATTTTAACATGGATGAAGTTTATTATCCAAGTGGAGTTATTGGATACGATCCAAATTGGTCTCCTAATGAGGAGTAAAAAATAATTAGAATTCTAATCTGGCAAATTCTTGTCAGAAAATCCACGTTTTATGTGAAAAATTAAATATAGAAATAGAAGTAATAAAGGTAACTGCAGATACCGTTAAAAAATATGAAAGGTGAAACAATAACCGGTTAGAGTAACGTGTACACGTTCTGTGAATTTGCAAAATGAATAACGTAGAATCTAATTGGGGGTCTTGGACTCCTTCCGAACAATTAAAGACAGACAATCTGGAAGAATTACTCCAAATGTGTCCTAAAAATAAAACGATAGTCGATAACTTAATTATTGCCTGGTCGAAGATTAACAGCAGTAAATATAAGAAAATATGCTGTTCAATTTCAGGTGGTTCAGACAGTGATATTATGCTGGATCTTGTCTGGCGTTGCGATAAGAATAATAAAGTTAGCTATGTATGGTTTGATACTGGATTAGAATATCAGGCTACAAAGGATCATTTGAAATATCTGGAAGAAAAATATGGGATTCAGATTGTAAGATATAAAGCAATTAAGCCAATTCCAGTAACTTGTAAAGAATATGGGCAACCTTTTCTAAATAAGACTGTTTCTAAATATATTTACAATTTACAGAGACATAATTTTAAATGGGAAGACAAAACATTCGAAGAGCTAAAAAATGAATATTTTGGAATTGATAGCTATTTAAAATGGTGGTGTAATTGTAACAGTTTCAAAAGTTTTAATGTAAATTATAATAAATATCTTAAGCAATTTCTTATAGAAAATCCTCCATGTTTTAAAATTTCAAGTAAATGTTGTGAATATGCTAAAAAGAATATGAGTAAAAAACTTATAAAAGAGCGTAACTATAATTTAATGGTTACAGGAGTGAGAAAATCTGAAGGTGGTATAAGATCAGCTTCTTATAAAAATTGTTTTTCAGAAAATGATAATGGTGCAGATTTTTATAGACCATTATTTTGGTATACAAATCAAGATAAAATTGATTATGAAAATGCATTTAAAGTAATTCATAGTGATTGTTATACAAAATATGGAATGGATAGGACTGGATGCGCAGGTTGTCCTTTTGGTAAATACTATTTAAGTGAATTTGAAACAATAAAAAAATATGAACCTAAATTATATAAAGCAGTAAATTTTATTTTCAAAGATTCATATGAATATACGAGAAAATATAAAAAGTTTTGTGAAGAAATGAGAAGTAAAGAAAAAGAATAAATAAGTCAGAAAGGATAAAAGTTAGGTCGCGACTAAGGACATGTCACTTTCTGGTATAGAGATTGGTTTATCAAGGAAGTAAAAACAGATTGGCAAAATACATAGTGCCAATTATTCAAGAGTATATTGACGAAAATAATATTGATACATATGTGGAGCCAATGGTCGGAGGGGCCAATATTATTGATAAAGTACATTGTGAGCATAAAATTGGAAGTAATTCCAACGATGAACTTATTACTTTATTAAAATATGTACAATCGGATAATGATTTATCCATTGCTCCAGAAGAGTGTACATTTGAACATTATAAAGATGTGCGTGAGAATCGAAAAAATAAAACTGAAAAATATTCAAAAGAGTATACGGCATTAATTGGTTATTGCGCTTCCTTCGGCGGTCGTTATTATAGTGGTGGATTCGGCCGTGACTCTAAAGGCGGAAGATCTATTTATACAGAAAGATTGAAAAATTTGAAAGTGCAAGCTCCAGCGTTAGATGGAATTGATTTTAGGTGTTGTGATTATAAAACTTATGCTGATTATAAAGATTGTCTGTTTTACATTGATCCGCCCTATAAAGGAACGAAACAATATGATGGACAGAAAATTGATTATGATGAATTTTATAATTTTATAATTCAGTTATCTAAAAATAATATTGTTCTCGTGAGTGAATACCAAATGCCAGAAGAAAATTTTGAGTGCATTTGGGCTAAACAAAGAAGTGTATTGCAGAAAAGTGATAGAGTTGTTGGTGATGTGGCATTTGAAAAATTGTTTATTTACAATGGTGAAGATAGATATTTAAAGGAGTGATAAAATATGCGGATGGGATACTTTACAGGCGGTATTGAAATTAAAGGCTCTATGTCACCAATACATTATGTTGTTCTCAAAGATACTTGCCCATATTACGTGTTAGGTAAAAATAATTTTTATGGACGAATTGAAAATCAAACAGCTAGTAATATTTATTTTAGTTTAGTTGAGCCAGAAGATAATTCATTAGTAATTGTCCCTCATGGTTGGATTAAGTTTATGGCACCTATAAAATTAAATAAAGATAAGGAGTAAGTATGAGTGGTTGGAAACCTACAACAGATAATTTATTAACGCGAATGAAAATGTCAACAGACATATTTGGCGAAGAATTAAACAGTGTCAATAAAGTACAAGAGGAAGAAACTCTTATTAATTATTTTGAGGAAAAGTTATCAAAATTGCTTGAATGGGATATTTTTATTAATACCATATATGCGGATAGTACATTTGACGGACAAGGTGAACCAATTACAATTAAATTAAGACCAGAAGGATTTGGACTTTCTATTAAACAATGTCATGAAATTCTTGATTATATTAAAATGAGCATTGTATATACCAGGACTGGAAAACCATATCTGCATTGGACGGATAGTGTAATTGTATTGAATTATATAAAAAATGGTTATAAGTTGAGAGAATCAGGCTACGAATTTAATGAAAGTAAGTATGGCATCTCGTTACATAAATATGATGCAAAATTAATGTAGCAATAAAATCTGGATTTTAGGAGATAAAAATTTATGGACGAAGTATATGTAGTTACAGCTGGAGATTATTCAGAATATCATATTGAGGCTGTGTTTAAAAAAAGAGATAAAGCAGAAGATTATTGTAGCTGTCATCCTAATTCTGAAATTGAAACTTTTAAATTCAGTGATGATAAAATTTATACACCATTTAATCGTGTACACATTCAGTGCCATTATAAATTTGATGGTGTTTCAAAAGAGATGTCCACATATTTCAATTTTCAAAGAGTTACATTAGAAGATTGGAGCATTTATAGTAAAGATTCTATTAACTCAGACGTATATGAAAAGAGATGGTTTGATATAGTTATTAATCGTGTTCTTCCAGAAAATTACAATGAGGAAGAAGTCAGAAATAAATATATAAAAGTATTCCAGGATCTTAAGGCTGAAATAAAAGAGTTATTGTTTGAGCAGCCAAGAGATACTAAAGAAGACAGAAAAAGAGCTGCTGAAAATGTTTTAAATGCAATCAAATTCAAATTTGGTTTGGATATTGAGTAATGGGAGGTAATGATGAGTTTTATTACACAAGTGGTTTGGGAAGGATATGCAGACACATCATCTTCAAGTGCGCTGAAAAAACAGTTTGAAAATTATTGTAGTTGGTGTTGGGGTCATGACTTTGGCGACTGTACTTGGTGCAGAAAAGATTATCAGAAATTATATATTCCAATACGAATTGCAGAAAAACAAAAAGAATTAGGTTTACCGGTAACGAGAGGTTAGTGAAGAAAATTTTATTTTTATTGTTATTATCCAATTCCTATATTTTATAGGGATTGCGCAATCACTTTATTCCGGAGTTTACTATTCTAACCTTTCATATTAGTTTTTATAACTCAAGCAAATAAGACGTTTGCAACCGTCTCTTTAAAAATAAAAATTTATGTGAAAAGGGATTAAAGGTACTTAGCTTATGTGGCGGCGTTGAAACTGGATTATACGCGCTGCAGCAACTTGGTATTTCTATTTCAGAATATCATACATATGAAATACTACCAGAAGCAATAGCAATATCATCTTATCATTTTCCTTGGATTGTTCATCATGGAGATTTATATGAAGCTGATTTTGAGCAATTCAAGGATTTTGATTTGTTAATGGCTGGAACATGCTGCCAAAGCCTTTCCAGGCTTAGAGCTGAAAATAAAACAGTAAGTAATGGACTTGATGGTAAATCAAAAATATTCTATAAGGCCATTGAAGCACTTCAGGTCGTTCGACCAAAATATTTCATGTTTGAGAATGTAATACCAAATAAAAAAGAAGATCTTGATGAGATGACACGTCTGATCGGAGTGGAACCGCACTTGATTAATGCAGGAATTTTTAGCGCGCAAAATCGTGAAAGATATTATTGGACCAATATTCCGTTAGGTGAATTACCGGCAGAATCTCCATTAGTATTCAAAGATGTAATGGAATATGATGTGGATGAGAAGTATTACTATGACAAGGAATTTAAAATCCTGGATATGAATAAACGAACTTGCGCAGAACTTCTGGTTAATACTACAGAAATGTGCAGACGTATTTATAATCCAAATTTCAAAATGGTTACGCTTACATGTGTATCTGGTGGTTACCAGTGCAAGGCTATTCTACTTGATGATAGGGTACGAAAGCTCACTGAAATCGAATATGAGCGATTACAAGGATTGCCAGATAATTATACAAATGTACTTATCGATGGAAAGAAAATTTCATATTCGAAGCGTTGCAGCTTAATGGGTAATGGATGGAATGAGCCAACAGTTGAATGGATATTATCTGGATTAAAATATTTGATAAATTAGAAGTCTTAAATATAAACATAAGAAAGGTATGTAAAACAAAATGCAGATTACAGCAAAAAGTTATTTTAGTGGTGCAGGTGGAATGGATCTTGGAATTGAAGAAGCAGGAATTAACGTCCTTGAGTCATATGAAATTGATAAAAAATGCAGTGCCACATTAAGAAAAAATTTCAAGCACAAGGTCAATGAAGTTGATATCACAAAAATCACTGTTCTTGATCAGCAGGATGCAGATGTTTATATTGGAACTTTTCCATGTACTAAATATTCAACTGCTGCAGATATTAATGGGACAAGAACCGGCGATGATTTGTTTCTTCATTTCTTTAGACATATTGCATTAGCACAGCCAGAGATGTATGTAGTAGAGAATGTTCCTGGAATGTTGAAATTCAAAGTAGTTATGGAGGCACTGACTAAATTACCAGACTACTATGTAAGAATTGAGTGCCCAATAAATGCAAATATGTGGCTGCCACAGGAGCGTAAAAGATTAATTCTTATTGGAAGTAAAAAGCCATTCACTAATTTAGATTATCCAGATGAGACTCTATTACGACTGAAAGATATTATTCAGAAAGACAGTGAAGTGAATATTCCTCAGTATGTGTTAAATCGTATTAATGGAAATTATAGAGATAAACCAATTGTTTCTGATCCTGAGTTTGATGACTTAGCACCAACATGTGTTGCTCATTATGCAAAAGACAGAGGAACCAGATTAATTAAAGATGGTAATAGAATCCGTCCGTATACAGTTAGAGAGTATGCAAGACTGCAGGGATTTCCGGATTGGTTTGAATTTTATGGAAGTGATAGTGATGCTTATAGACAGATTGGTAATGCGGTTGCTGTTCCGATGGGGCGTTGGGTTGGTGGTCAGATTGTAAAATATTTTAATGGAATGAGGTAGATAAAATGGAAGTTTTACGGAGGATTTATAATGAAATATATTTATATTTTTAATGTAGTCGTAAATATTATTGGACCAATTACTTGTGCTGCTAATGCGGTACAAGCATATAAAAGGCACAATATATACGCAAGAAATGGTTGGATTGTAGCGGCTGTTATTTGGGCAGAATTATTTTTTACAGAATATATTTTGGATTTTTGTAGGTAGATAAAATGATTGACGATACAAATAAGAAATTCTTAGTAAAT
>ERZ808278.978-NODE-978-length-14158-cov-26.440828_pt1 | contig 14158 bp, 11 predicted proteins | sample MGYA00521239_ERZ808278 | MGnify/ENA primary metagenome ERZ808278 (study PRJEB31516, sample SAMN03275600) | gut metagenome | biome: mammalia-associated habitat; material: feces | host: Papio cynocephalus | place: Kenya | collected 2012-07-17 ... | reverse complement strand
TTTTAAAGGTAAAAAAGTAAAAAGGTAAAAAAGTAAAAAAGTAAAAAGGTAAAAAAGTAAAAAGGCATTTGTCTTAACTCCTTTAACTCCATTAACTCTCTAACTCCTTTAACTCCTCTAACTCCTTAAATAAAAACAAGACAATAACAATAAAAATACTTAAAAACAATGAAAGCAGATTTGATTACAAAAAATTACGAGATTGCTAAGGAGCGCTATGCTGCGCTCGGTGTGGACACTGACAAGGCCATCGAGACCTTGGAGAAAACTCCTATCTCCTTGCACTGCTGGCAGGCTGACGATGTAGTTGGCTTCGAGCGTGGCGAGGCTGCATCAGGCGGTATTCAGAGCACAGGTAACTACCCTGGCAAGGCTCGCAATATCGACGAGCTCCGTCAGGACATCGAGAAGGTACAGAGCCTCTTGGCTGGTACTTTCCGCCTCAATCTCCATGAGATATATGGTGAGTTCGGTGGCAAACAAATCGACCGCAACGAGGTAACCGTTGACCAGTTCACTGGTTGGATGCAGTGGGCTAAGGAGCAGAACCTGAAACTCGACTTCAACTCTACCTCTTTCTCTCACCCTTTGAGCGGAAGCCTCTCACTCTCCAACCCAGACCCAGCCATCCGTGAGTTCTGGATTGAGCACACCAAGCGTTGCCGTCGCATCGCCGATGCCATGGGTAAGTATCAGAACGACCCTTGTATCATGAACATCTGGGTACACGATGGTAGCAAGGACCTCACCGTAGAGAAGGGTCGCTATCGTGAGATCTTGAAGAACTCTCTCGACGAGATCTTGGCAGAGAAATTGCCAGATATGAAGTCTTGCCTGGAGGCTAAGCTCTTCGGTATCGGCTTGGAGGCTTACACCGTAGGTTCTCACGACTTCTACGCTGGTTACTGCGCTAAGAATAACGTGATGTACACTCTCGACACAGGTCACTATGAGCCAACAGAGAATGTATCTGATGCCGTTTCAGCATTGTTGCTCTTCGTACCAGAGTTGATGCTCCACGTATCTCGCCCTATGCACTGGGATTCTGACCACGTGACTCTCTTCGACGACAATACCCGCAACCTCTTCTCAGAGTTGGTACGTGCCAACGCTCTCGACCGTGCCCACATCGGTCTCGACTACTTCGATGGCTCTATCAACCGCATCGGTGCTTACATCATCGGCGTACGTGCAGCCCAGAAGTCATTGCTCCAGGCATTCTTGGAGCCACTCGACACCTTGCGCAAGTATGAGGACGAGGGCAAGCTCTTCCAGCGCTTGGCTCTCTTGGAGGAAGAGAAGACATTGCCATTCGGTGCCGTATACGATTACTTCAACTTGAAGCACAACATCCCTGTTGGCGAGGAGTACATCGCAGACATCGAGAAGTACGAGGCAGAAGTTCTCGCTAAGAGAGGTTAATTAAGTGAAGAACGAAGAGTGAAGAACGAAGAATTCAATAGTCTTATAGCTACATAAGCACATGAATTCTTCACTCTTCGTTCTTCACTCTTCACTAAAAACGTTCTTCACTCTTCACTTTTAATTTTATAATTATGGAAATAATCATAGGACTTTTAATTATAGCCATCGGTGCCTTCTGCCAATCCAGTTGCTATGTTCCAATCAACAAAATCAAGGATTGGAGCTGGGAATCCTACTGGGTGGTGCAAGGTGTTTTTGCATGGCTCATATTGCCATTCTTGGGCGCATTGCTCGCCGTACCAACAGGTCACTCGTTCCTTGAGCTCTTCGACGGCAACGGCTTCAACGTAGCGATGACCATGCTCTTCGGTGTACTCTGGGGTGTCGGTGGTCTGACCTTCGGTCTCTCCATGCGCTATCTCGGCGTGGCTCTCGGACAAAGCATCGCCCTCGGCACTTGCGCTGGCTTGGGAACCATCATGGGACCTGTATTACTCAACATCTTCTTCCCAGAGATGGATGCCCTCTCTTCGCTCACATTCAGTGTGATACTCGGTGTCATCGTCACGCTCGCAGGCATCGCCATCATCGGCGTGGCAGGCAGCATGAAATCGGCCTCGCTCTCCGAAGAAGAAAAGAAAGCGGCAGTCAAGGACTTCAACTTCCCGAAAGGTCTCGCCATCGCCCTCTTGGCTGGTTTCATGAGCGGTTGCTTCAACGTGGGACTCGCCTTCGGCAGCGACATCCACTTCGGAACCTTGACACCGGATATGTATAAGACATTGCCTGCTACCTTTCTCGTAACACTAGGCGGTTTCATCACCAATGCCATCTACTGTTTCTATCAGAACAGCAAGAACCACACTTGGGGCGACTACCAAAAGAAGGAAGTTTGGGGCAACAACCTCGTATTCTGCGCCTTGGCAGGAGCCTTGTGGTACAGTCAGTTCTTCGGCTTGTCATTAGGCAAGGGATTCCTCACCGAGTCGCCAACTCTCATGACGTTGTCTTTCTGCATCTTGATGGCACTCAACGTGGTGTTCTCCAATGTTTGGGGCATCATCCTGAAGGAATGGAAGGGCTGTTCAAGCAAGACCATCGGTGTCCTCATCGTAGGCATCATCGTATTGATCATCTCTTGCTTCCTGCCACAGCTGATTTAAATGATAAATTAACACTTAACATTCAACTATAAACATTTAACACTAAATATCATGAAACGATTTGCATTCAAGATGTATCTCAAGAAGGGATGCGAAAAGGAATATGCCAAGCGCCATGCTGCGATTTGGCCAGAGTTAAAACAGATGATTAAGGACCAGGGTGTGAGCGACTACAGCATCTTCTGGGACAAGGACACCAACCTACTCTTCGCCGTGCAGAAGTGCGACAGCGACACCAACAGCCAGGACACCACCAACGTGGATCCTATCACGCAAAAATGGTGGGACATGATGGCTGACATCATGGAAGTAAATCCCGACAACTCTCCTGTCAGCATCCCACTGGAAGAACTCTTCCACATGGATTGACGGAAATCGAACGAACATCATAAATCGAATGACATAAAGCAACAGCCGTGAATGCTCCCCAGCGTTCACGGCTGTTGCCATTTGATATTTTTCACATCTCTCTTTTTCTTTTTATCTCTTAAAATTAGGCGTTTCCAAATATTTTGCGTAATTTTGCCTTCGAAATAATTTTAAAGGAAAAAATGATAGACATCAAAGGCATTACCAAGAGCTTCGGCTCCCTGCAGGTACTCAAGGGCATAGACCTGCATATAGACAAGGGAGAGGTTGTCAGCATCGTCGGACCGAGCGGTGCCGGCAAGACCACGCTTCTCCAAATCATCGGCACACTCGACAAGCCCGATAGTGGCAGCATCGTGGTGGATGGCATCGACGTAAGCAGCCTCAGTACCAAGAAACTGAGCGACTTCCGCAACCAACACTTAGGTTTCGTATTCCAGTTCCATCAACTTCTACCAGAGTTCACGGCCTTGGAAAACATCATGATTCCTGCCTTCATCGCCGGAAAAGGCAGAAAAGAAGCTAAGGAGAGAGCCGAGGAACTCTTGGCATTCATGGGATTGAGCGACAGAGCCAACCACAAACCTGCCGAACTATCAGGTGGTGAGAAGCAACGCGTAGCTGTGGCAAGAGCCTTGGTCAACAACCCTGCCGTCATCCTCGCCGACGAACCATCGGGCAGCCTCGACACCAAGAACAAAGCAGAGCTTCACCAACTCTTCTTCGACCTCAGAGACAAGTTCGGTCAGACCTTCGTCATCGTAACCCACGACGAGGGTTTGGCAGCCATTACCGACCGCACCATCCACCTCAAGGACGGAATGATAGAGAAAACGGTGGAGGCGAATGCAGCAGAAGGCAAAGAAGTAGCAAATACCGTTGAAACAAAAGAGGAGAATGCTACAGAAACAGAGGAGAATATAATATAAAGAGAAATATTAATGTAAGAAGATTATTAATTTAAAGAGAATTATTAATGTAAAAGAGAATATTTCCCTAAACTCAAGCAAGGCGGTTTACACCGCACAAACAATCGCAACTCTGTTGCGTAAGAAAATCATCGCAAGCCCCATAGGGGCACAGGCTCCGCTTGCGATACCAAAACTCTGGCGAAGCTATAGCGTAGCCAGCTACATCCCCTTTCTTTTTGAAAAGAAAGGGGCTTGGGGAAAGATTAGGACCCCCTCTTCGCAAGAGGGGGACAGGGGAGTCGAAAAAAGTAAAATCATAAAAAAGAATTTGTTATGGCAAACAAGATAAAACTTGGCGATTACAATCGCCTACGCATAGTAAAGAAAGTAGATTTCGGATTGTATCTCGACGGAGGTGACGAGGGCGAAATCCTCCTCCCATCCCGCTACGTACCCGAAGGAGTAAGCATCGGCGACGAGATCGATGTCTTCATCTATCTCGACCAAGAGGAGCGCATCATCGCCACCACGGAGAAGCCTCTGGCAAAGGTGGGCGACTTCGCCTATCTCGAAGTGAAATGGGTCAACGAGTACGGAGCCTTCCTAGGCTGGGGCTTGATGAAAGACATCTTCTGTCCTTTCCGCGAGCAGAAGAAGCGCATGGTGCTCGGCAACTCCTATATCGTGCATATCCACATCGACGAGGAGAGCTACCGTATCGTAGCCTCAGCCAAGGTGGAGCGATACATGAGCGAGGACCATCCTCACTATCGTCATGGCGACGAGGTAGATTTGCTCATCTGGCAGAAGACCGACCTCGGATTCAAGGTCATCATCGACAACCAGTACCCGGGTCTCCTCTACCAAGACCAAATCTTCCAGTATATCCATACGGGCGACAAGACGAAGGGCTACATCGGCAGAGTGCGCCCTGACGGAAAGATAGACGTGACCTTGCAGAAGACAGGCTTGCAGCAGACCGCCGACTTCGCCGAGACTCTGTATCAGTACTTGCTCGACAACGACGGCGAATGCGACCTCGGCGACAAGAGCGAGGCAGACGACATCTACGAGCGTTTCCACGTGAGCAAGAAGGTATATAAGCGTGCCGTGGGCGACCTCTACAAGAAACGTCTCATCACCGTGAGTCCGATGAGCATCAGACTGGTGGAATAAAATTTCAACAAACAGAATAATGCAAGAAGGTGTGTCATAAGTCCTTTTAACAGCAAAAGAGGACGAGCCGATTTTCAATTCAGGGCGCATTGGATGTGATTTATGACACACCCTCTTTTTTTTGCAAATAGAACATAACAAAAGGAATACCACAAGCGTGGTAGCCGAAATACCATAAGAGGGCGAAGCTATCATCCAAGAAAAAGCCGTACCTTTGCAGCCAAAATAGATAGAGTACAAAGATAAGAAAGGAAAAGAAGAGTATGAATTTTGTATTTATTTCTCCCAACTTCCCACACACTTATTGGGAATTTTGTAAACGCTTGAAGCAGAACGGCATCAATGTACTGGGCATCGCCGATGCACCTTACGAGCAACTGGCACCACAGCTCAAGGAGGCACTCACGGAATACTACAAGGTGGATTCCCTGGAGGATTACGACCAGGTATATCGTGCCTTCGCTTTCCTCAGCTTCAAATATGGCCGCATCGACTGGGTGGAGTCCAACAACGAGTACTGGCTCCAGCAGGACGCTCAGCTCCGCACCGATTTCCATATCACCACAGGCATCGATGCCGAACACGTGGAGCGCATCAAGGAGAAGTCGCAGATGAACGACTATTACGCCAAGGGAGGCATCCCGACGGCTCGCCAACAAAAGGCGGAGGAAGGTCTCGATGCTGCCATCGCCTTTGCAGACAAGACTAGTTACCCGCTCATCGCCAAGCCTAATGTAGGGGTAGGTGCCAGCGACACCCACAAGATACACGACGAGAACGAACTGAGGGAGTTCTTCGCAGAGAAATCGTACTTAGAACAAAACATAACATCGCCTGAGCACAGCCCTGCCCTTTCGGAATATGACAATGCCTCCCAAAAGCAAAGACCAGCTTACGCCAACTACGTGATAGAGGAATTCATCACGGGTGAAATCTGTTCTTACGATGCAGTCATCAGCCGAGACTCCACCCCACTCTTCGAGTCGATGACCGTCTGGCCACCATCCATCATGGACATCGTCAACAAGAAGCTCGACCTCTCTTACTATGTCGATAAGACGATGCCAGAGAGTCTCAGGGAACTAGGTCGCCGCACCGTAAAGACCTTCGGCGTAAGCAATCGTTTCGTCCACCTGGAGTTCTTCCGACTGGACAGAGATCGCGAGGGATTGGGAAGAAAAGGCGACTTCGTGGCACTGGAGGTAAACATGCGACCAGCTGGTGGCTACACCCCGGATATGATCAATTTCGCCCACTCCACCGATGTCTATAAGATTTGGGCAGATATGGTGGCATTCGGCGAGAGCCACACCCCTATCGGCGAACAGTATTACTGTGCCTTCGCCAGCCGCAGAGACATCTACCAATACGTACATTCCCACGAGGAAATTCTGGAGAAATACGGACAGCAGATGGTGATGTGCGAGCGCATGCCCGAACTATTCAAGGATGCCATGGGACAGCAGATGTACACCGTAAGGCTCGACACCTACGAGCAAGTGGAAGAATTCGTCGATTTCGTCCACAATAAAAAGTGAAGAGCGAAGAGTGAAGAGTGAAGAATTCAATAGTTTTAAGGCTGATGTCTTAACTCCTTTAACTCCTTAAACCCCTCAACTCCTCTAACTCCTTAAACTCCTCAACTCCTTTAACCCCCAAAAACAAAAACAGCAATGGAAACAAGATACGAAAAGAAATACAGCCCAGCCTTGGGGCGCGACATGGAATACAAGGTATATGGCAACAAGGGCAAGGGCGTACTGGTATTCCCATCCCAGGATGGTAGATTCTATGATTACCAGGACTTCGACATGGTGGCATCGCTCTCCCAGTATATCGACGCAGGCAGAATCCATCTGATTTGCGTGGATAGCATCGACCGTGAGACTTGGTCGGCGATGGGTGGTGACGAGCACCAGCGCATCGCCCTCCACGAGCGTTGGTTCCACTACATCGTGGATGAGTTGATTCCTTCGGAGACCACTCCTGGCGAGACCTTGATAGTGACAGGTTGCAGCATGGGCGGATTCCATGCCGCCAACACCTTCTTCCGTCGTCCCGACCTTTTCGACACCTTGTTGTCGTTGAGTGGCATCTATTATGCCAGCTACTTCTTCCCGAACTACCACGACCCATTGGTCTATGACAACTCGCCATACGACTATCTGAGCAACATGCCAGCCGACCATCCTTATCTCGACCTCTACCGCCACAAGGACATCATCCTCTGCGTGGGTCAAGGCAACTGGGAGGAGGAACTTCTCGACAGCACCCGCAAGATGGATGCCCTCCTGAAGGCAAAGAATATCCCTGCATGGGTAGATTACTGGGGCTATGATGTGGCACACGACTGGGCATGGTGGCGCAAGCAAATCGTCTATTTCATGGACAAACTGCTCTCCTGGAACAATATCGACTATATTATATAATCATGTCCACTTGTTGGGAGCAGCTGCCGTTTTAGTCTTCTTGCCCATGATTTGTAACAAATTTCGCCCTATGCTGCCCATGATTTGCAACAAAATTTAACCAAAGTTGCCCATGATTTGCAACAAAAAAGTTGTATCTTTGCCCCTGATTTAGAACAAAAGCTTATGTTTAGACGTCATATATTGAATAAATTGGAGGCTTGGAAGGCAAATGCAAAGCACAAGCCACTCATCCTGAGAGGAGCCAGACAAGTAGGCAAGACAACAGTTGTCAATGAGTTTGGCTCTCAGTTTGACAACTATCTCTACTTCAACTTAGAGAATCCTGAAAGCATCAAGTTGTTTGAAATGGAAATTCCATTAGACGACTTGGTGAATATGCTATATGCCAGTTTAGGAAAGTCGCAACAAGATGGCAGTACGCTCATTTTCATTGACGAGATACAAAATTCACCCAAGACCATCGCTCTGCTCAGATATTTCTATGAGCAGAGACCTGACCTATATGTCATTGCAGCAGGCAGCCTACTGGAGAACTTGGTAGATGTCAAAGTGAGTTTCCCTGTGGGGCGAGTACAATACTTAGCCTTGCGCCCTTGCTCATTCTATGAATTCTTGGGAGCTATCGGCAAGAACAACCTCTTGTCTATCCTTGCCCAAAAGGCAGAACTAACAGTTGTTTTCCATGAACAGTTGATGCACCTATTCAACCAATACGCCATCATCGGTGGAATGCCAGAAGCGGTACAACAATATGCCGAGACCCAAGACATCGTAGCCATCGAAGATATTTACGAAACCTTGGTACAAGCCTACAAGGATGACTCCGAGAAATATGTCAGAGGCAATAAACTTACGGATGTCGTGCGCTTTGTGCTATCCTATGGGTGGGCGTATTCAGGCGAGACCATCACCCTCGGCAACTTTGCCAACTCCGGCTATAAGTCGAGGGAAGTAGGCGAAGCATTCCGTCTCTTGGAGAAAGCCATGCTTTTAGAGTTGGTCTATCCTGTATCTTCCACACAAATGCCCATCATCCCCGAAACCAAACGAATGCCTAAGCTCATCTGGTTTGACACCGGACTCGTGAATTACCAAGCAGGAATCCGAAAAGAAATCATCGGTTCTACAGAGATGGTGGATAGTTGGCGAGGGCATATCGCCGAACAAATCACAGCCCAAGAATTGCTGGCTATGGAAGACAGAGTAGGTCAGCACCGTTCGTTTTGGGCAAGACCCAACAACGGTGCGGAAGTAGATTTCCTTTTCACTCACGAATCCAAGCTCTACCCGATAGAAGTGAAGAGCGGCACCAACTCCCATCTCCGCTCCCTCCAATCTTTCATGGACAATTCGGATATAGACATAGCCATCCGCATCTGGTCGAACCCATATTCCGTGGACAAGGTGAAGACTCCGAATGGCAAGGAGTTCCGTCTCATTAACCTGCCTTTCTATCTGATAGGAAGGTTGCATCAAGTGTTGGAAGAAATTCTTACAGTAAGGGATACAAAATCTGCATTTTAGCAAAATAAAAGGTAAAGAGTAATCTCAATTCAGTTACCTAAGTTGGCTTACAGCCGCTTGATACACTCTTGTATTCACCATATTCTGGAAGTCGGGATTATTGAAGTAAGTCTGCACAAACTCAGTCTTCTCCTCCAACATGGCTGCCACAATCGCCACCATGTCATCATTGAATGTAATCTGAGCTACCTGTCTGTCGCCATTCTTCACGGCATTCACAAAATCAGAACTGCCTGCAATACGCTTCGGCAACTCGTTGATTTGTCGCTGCACCTCATCACGATTCTTCCAATCGATATTGCCGAAAAGGTCGTTGAAGTCCTTGACGATATTCGACAAGGCTTCCATCTCAGGCTGAGGTTTACCACCACCCTGCCCCACTGGTACAGGTTTTACTTCGGCATTCTCATTTTCCAAGACTATCTGACGCTCCTCTTCCTTCACGATGCGATACTTATCGAAGTCGATGTTGTCTATCAGTCCATCGGTATAGTCGTCTATCTTTAGCTTAGGTAACTTCTTCACCAACAAGGAATAGAAGATGTACTGCTTCTCCCACTCCGGGCTTTCAAACGGCATGATGGCAGAGAAATAAGGATAGCAACGGTTGAAGTTCTTGATGGCACTCTTGCACCTTATCTGTTCGTCCTCCATCTGCAATTCGTCCTTGAACCGCTCAACTACAGTATCTAAGATGGCATCTATTTTCGGACGATCCTCATCCGTACCATTCAGTTTGAGATCGACCACTTGGTCAATATCTTCCTGCGTGTAGAAGTTGAAACTCTCGATAATTCCGATGAGGTCGTTCAACTTGTTCACATCCGACTCTCCCACCAATACCGTTGTCTTGTAATACTTCTGGAATGCCGCCTTGATGACCTCAGGGTCATTGGCAAAATCCAATACAAAGGTATCTTGCTTCTTGGGATGGCAACGATTCAAACGAGACAAGGTCTGCACTGCCTTGAGGTCAGAGAGCTGTTTATCTACATACATGGTATGGAGCAAAGGCTGGTCGTAGCCCGTCTGGAACTTATCCGCCACGATTAAGATTCGATAAGGTTCTTCCTCCATACGGCTCTCAATCTCCGCCGAAGGAAAGCCGTTCAAACTCGCCTCCGTCACCAACTCTCCATTGATTACCTTGTCGGTAAAGGCAACGATGGCGCGATAAGGACTGTTTCGGAGTTCCAACTTCTTGGTGATAACCTTGAAAAATTCGATGGCTCTCTCTATCGAAGAGGTAACCACCATCGCACGAGCCTTGCCACCAATCTTCATATACACCTTGCTACAGAAATGCTCCACGATAATCTCGGCTTTCTTCTCGATGGTCTCAGGCTGAGCCTCCACATAAGCACGCAACTTGCCCTGTGCTTTCTTCTTGTCATACTCAGGGTCGTCTTGCGCTGTCTTCAAGATACGATAATAGGAACTATAGGGCGTGTAGTATTTCAACACATCAAGGATAAAACCTTCCTCTATGGCTTGCTTCATGGTGTATTCATGGAAAGGCGCAAAGTGAGCCTCCCCATTGGCATCATAGCTTTTCTCACCAAACATCTCCAAGGTCTTGTTCTTCGGCGTAGCTGTAAAAGCGTAGTAGTTGGCATTCTTCGCCATCTTCCTGCCTTTCAGAATACGATGGATTTTATCCTCCGTATCTTCCTCCTCCACTTCTTCTGTATCAGTAGTAGATTCTTTCGAGGACGTTTTTATTCCCCCCTCTAATACAGACCAAGTTGTAGTATGAATATCCTCAGCAACCATTTTAGCTTGATTATCTTCTGGCAAAACACGATGAGGATATTCTTCTGAAACAGTGACTGAAGAAACTGCAACAGCAGAAGAACAATCTGTAACCTTGACAACAGGTGCCGCATTGCCCGATATACCTGTGGCAAGGTTGGCTGACAACGCTCCATTCTGGCTGCTGTGAGCCTCATCAATGATAATGGCAAAGCGTTTGTCTTTTAATGAACTTCCTATCTCGTCGAGGATAAAGCTGAACTTATTGATGGTAGAGATGATGATTTTCTTGCCTCCTTGCAGAAGCTTACGCAAGGTTTCCGACTTGTCCGCCCATCCCACGATATTACTCAATCGCTTGAAGGCATTGATGTTGTCTCTTATCTGTCGGTCGAGATTGACACGGTCGGTCACCACGATGACGGAATCAAAGAAAGGCTGCTGGTCTTTCAAAAGCATAACAAGTTGATAGGCAAGCCAAGTGATGGAATTGGACTTACCGCTTCCAGCACTATGCTGTATCAAGAATCTTCTGCCAATATCCGATGCTTGGGTTGCTGCCACCAACAAGCGCACGGCATCCAACTGATGATAGCGAGGCCAAATCACCTTTTCTTTCACCTTTTCCTTTTTCGTCACCTTATCCTTCTCCTTGGTCACGATGACTTGGGCGAAGTTCTCGATGATATTGCTCAACGTAGGCTTGGTCAAGACATCCTTCCAGAGATAAGAAGTCATCGTGTCGTTGGGGATGACAGGATTACCCGCACCTCCATTCACGCCATGGTTGAAAGGCAAGAACCAAGAGTCCTTACCAGCCAAGGCTGTACACATCCATACTTGTTGGTCGTCCAAGGCGAAGTGTACGGCACAGCGTTTCTTTTGCAAGAGCAGTTCCTTTGGGTCTCGGTCGGTTTGGTATTGACGGATGGCATTCTCGTAGGTCTGCCCGGTATAGTTATTTTTCAGTTCAAAGGTGGCAAGTGGAAGGCCATTGATGAATACCACGAAGTCTATCTCATTGGTATTCATCTTCGAATACATCACCTGTCGGATAACGCCAAAGATATTATGGTCGTAAGCAACCTTGGCACTTGGATTCAGTTCCGACGGAAGTGGATAATAGAGGTCGAAGGTTACGCCATTAAACTTGTAGCCTTTTCTCAACACATCCACCACACCTCGCTTCGTAATCTCATTTGCCAAACGAGTAAAGAACTTCAGCCGTTCTGATGCCGAGACAAAGCACATCGAACTATTCACCTTGTCGGGCTGGGTCTCGCTCACAAATCGCTCTACCCAACTATCCACCAAGGCGAAGTCCTTGTCATAGGCATGAGGAGAGGCTTGCTCGTAACCATTTTGGTCACGCAGCCAATCCACGATTATCTTTTCAAGTCCTGTTTCTGAAGTATCCATATTGCTATACCATTATTGCAGTTTTTCTATAAAGCACATCCGTTGACTCCCCCAAACTTCCGACACACATTCCTCTTCATCAGGATAACACGCCAACACATCTGGAATACGAGAGCACATAGAGTTGGCAGGATATTTGACACGTGGTCTTCCATCTGGGAAATACCATTCATTGATGACATAAGCATTATCACGAGGGCGAAGTTTGTTGGTTTCGTTCAGCACCTCATCCGCATCAGACTTGACTACTTGGTCCAACACAGATGTCAGTACCTTCTCTACTAAATTGACATCATACTTCTGCGGTTTCTTGTTGGAAAAAGTTGCTACCCAAATTTCCAATTCCTCTTGTCTTCCGATGACCTCTTGTATATGATGCTTACTATTTCCCAATCTTTGACCAGCCGTTTGTCCATAAGCCTGTCCACAATAGAGAGCCACTTTTTCACGAGCATACTTTTTCTTTCCACCAAACAAGTAGAGATAAGTTTTTCTACAACATAACTTCTTATCCTCCCATTCCCTTATTTCCGTTGGAGAATGAAATGGACCATACCACTCCAAGACGTATACATTATTTGCCATTTTCATCTTGTTTTATCATCAACAAACATTGATTTGACCTGTTACTACATCTGAAATCAAGCGCTGCTTGTATTCCTTGATACATTCTATTTCTTTGTTTAGCTTCCCTATAAGAGAATCTAACTTTTCCGTTCGCTCGGTGATGTAGGAGACGATGGCGTGCTGCTCGGAAAGAGGGGGCACAGGAAGCCATTGCTTTACAAAGGTATCAAAGCGGAAATCAGATGAACGTTCACGTATTCCTCTATATAGAGAAAGAATGAAGCCATTTTTGCCCATCAAGCGCAAAATATGAGCATAATAGTAGTTATCTATCTCAGCTATTTTGGGAGTACAAACACTCAATACTGGAGTTCCCATTCCTTCAGAATCAGACACACCAGAAGAACCAGCAAAAGCATCCATTTGATGAATTACCAAATCACCTTTACAGATATGTTGATAATGACTATAATCCGTTGCCTCCGTAAACCCAGAAGTTCGACGATTACTTCTCAAAGTTACCTCACCATCACGAAAACAAGTGACTATTTCATCTCCATCTTGAATCGGACGTTGCTCTTTCTTGAATAAGTTTTTTGCACGTTTTACCTCCCAATGCTCAGGAATCTCTTGTAACCAAGGGATATTGGTGGACTTGAACTTCACATTCGGATTAAGACCACGAGTTACGGCATCGGCAATGATACGCTGCTTCATTTCTTGAAGTAGCGAAATTTCCTTTTCCTTGTTTGCCAAAAGGGTTTCTATCCTCGAACACTTCGTATCGAGGTAAGAGACGATTGCATTCTGCTCTTTTGTTGGTGGAGTTATTGCATAAATCTTTTGAAATTGCGGTGTATATAAACGATTAAAACCATCACCAATACCTTTCGAAGCATTTGCAAACTGCAAAATATACAATGGCGTTCTAAACAAATGTGCATAATATTCTACAACCACACTGCTATCGTAAGGAGAAAAGACACTGTAATCAGGCGATACACAACCTTCTATATGCGAACATCCAAACATACCACTCCAAGCCTGCATTCTATTTTCCAACAACTGCCCTTTATGCAAGACCTTATATTTACTCAAATCTGAAGCAGAAGGAGCCTTGTCATTTATATCAGAAAAAGGGATTATACCTTTATTTCTACTGAAAGAAAGTAGTTGATAAGACAAATCTACATTTTTCTCATCTTCCTCTTTAAATAGCCATTTTATTCTACGCATACTCCAATGGCTCGGAATCTCCCCAAGCCATTGAACTCCACTATCCTTATATTCGCTATACTTCTCCATACGCTTTACTTCATTATCTCGTCCCACAATCCTTTGGTCTCACTCTCTAAGACATTGATGTCTTGCATGATTTCATCCAAGCTACGGAGCTGCACTGGCTTATAGAAATACTTGG
>ERZ808278.976-NODE-976-length-14164-cov-4.389113_pt1 | contig 14164 bp, 11 predicted proteins | sample MGYA00521239_ERZ808278 | MGnify/ENA primary metagenome ERZ808278 (study PRJEB31516, sample SAMN03275600) | gut metagenome | biome: mammalia-associated habitat; material: feces | host: Papio cynocephalus | place: Kenya | collected 2012-07-17 ... | reverse complement strand
CGTGGTCCATTCTGTAAATGTTGGCTCTGGGGTTATCCCAGCTTCTGAATACGGCCTTGATAGCCTCGAAAAGCTGAACCTTCGGGTCGGACGGGAAATCGCTGCCAAGTTGTTTTTTATATTCGGCTTTGAACTGATTTGCAAGAGTTTTAAGGTCGTTTGCGTCGAGTTCGACGTCAAGCGTAACGCCTTTCTTCTCTTTCATCTCGTCGATGAGCTTTTCAAAATATTTTTTGCCGACTTCCATAACGACGTCGGAGAACATTTGAATAAATCTTCTATAACAGTCCCAAGCCCATCTGGGATTGCCGGATTTTTTGGAAAGAACTTCAACTACGTCCTCGTTTAAACCGAGGTTCAAAATGGTATCCATCATACCGGGCATAGAAGCTCTTGCGCCCGAACGAACCGAAACGAGAAGCGGATTTTCCTTATCGCCGAATTTCTTACCGGTGATTTTTTCCATCTTTTCGATGTTTTCCATAATCTCGGCCTGAATATCGGGATTGATTTGTCTTCCGTCCTCATAATACTGTGTGCAAGCTTCCGTAGAAATAGTGAAACCCTGAGGTACGGGAAGGCCGATGTTGGTCATTTCCGCAAGGTTTGCGCCCTTTCCGCCGAGAAGTTCACGCATCTTCGCGTTACCTTCGGTAAAGAGGTAAACGTACTTTTTCTTTGCCATTTATTATATTCCTCCTGAATTAAATGTCGAAAAAATTTATTTTTGTTTTTCCTACGCTCCATTATAAAACATTTTTTTTTATTTTTCAAGCAATTTAAAGCTTCAAAACCCGTTTTTTATAAAATCATACGATTTTTTGATTAAAACTTTCACTTTGCCCGTCCGCCCGTCAAAACTTTCACTTTGCTTTTCCGCGCGTCGCTCGCCGGCAGACGGCCGTAAAACAGGACGCGGCTTTTTTGCGGCGCGTTTTCATTCGCCGCAAAAAAGCCGCGTTAAAAAAATCGCGCCAAAAATCGCGCCAAAAATCGCACGAAAAACCGCGTTAAAAATCGCACGAAAAACCGCGTTAAAAATCGCACGAAAAACCGCGTTAAAAAACGCAAACTCACGGGCGTTTTTCGTCGCCGTAAATTTGCGTTGATTTTCGTTTATTTATTTAATTCGTTTAATCGGTTATCGGTTTGAAAATCCTCGAAAACGTCCTTTTGTGCGGCCTTTCTTCTTTCCATAGCTTCGGCAATTTCGTCCGCCTGAATTCTTCTCGCCTCTTTTTCAAACTCGTCCTTTATTTCGATAACCTTATCCCTGAATTCCTTTGCGTTGGCGATATTCGGAACTTCGACGTTATCTTTACTCATACTGTAAATCGTGACGGTGTAATAATGCAAAAGATTGCCGAGCGCGCTGTCTTTAAGCGCAATGCCGTCCATAGCGTCGAGGCGAACGTCTATATACTTCGTCTTTTTCATTCCGAGGACTTTGCCGAAAATGCGTTTGTTCGTGACGGCGAGCTTCGTAGACAAAAGTTTAAACGTTTTATAAAGTATTATGAAAGCGACGAGCGCGTGCGGCACGATTTTAATTATCAAAGCAATCGTTCCGTAAAGCGTGCCGGTAATTCTGCTTAAAACTTCGGCCGTCGCAGTGCCGTTTCCTCCGCCGTTATTCTCGATTTTCTCAAACCAATCGTTGAGAATCGTCACGCGCAAAACGACGTAAATTGCTTCGATGATAACCGCCCAGATTGCCGAGGGAATCAACGCCGCCCAGCTCGGCCTTGCTTTGAGAATAACCTTTTCTCCCGCATTCATATTTCCGTTAACGTAATCCATAATTTACCTTTCCCTTAATTTAACGCTTCCATTATATAGGCTTCTTTGCGCGGTTGTCAAGCAAAAAACTAACTTTCAAAGCGCAATCGTCCGTCTTTGCGGCGTTTATAGGGCTATCTTTGCAACGCAACGAGGTCGGCAAGGCTTTTAAGCGCAACGCCCGAAACCTTTTCCATATAATATCCGAAGAATTTCAAGCCGTTGCAACGCGTTTTTTTATCGGTTTCTTCGTTTTTCCCCTCGGAAATCCTCTTCAAATATTTATAAGTATCGAGAGAGAACCCGCCGTCGCCCTCTTTTCTGCAATTTTCGCACACGCAAACCCCTTCCCGCGAGGATAGAAAAACCCTGTTTTCAATGGGGTTTCCGCACCTTCCGCAAAAGGCGAGATTCAAAGCGAAACCGTTTTCGTTCAAGGCGTCGTAAAAAAACCGCACGAGCAAATCCACGGGGTTACCCGAGCCGTAAGCCAAAGCTTTCAAAAACTCGGCGAGAAGCACGAAATGTCCTTCGGAAACGAGCCCCTCGGGCAAAAAAGCGTTGGTGAATTCCAGCGCGCACGCGCCCGCGTAATACCTGTTCACGTCGGCGCGAATCGGATAAAAGGAATCGTAAGAATTTATTTCGGTTATCGTCCTTCTGCCGGATTTTTCCGAAATGATGGCTTCCGAAAAACAAAAAGGCTCGGCGATTTGCTTCATCTTCGCGTTAGCCTTTCTAACGCCTCTCGCCGCCGCGCCGATTTTGCCTTTTTCAAGAGTGAATATCGTCAGGATTTTATCGCTTTCCCTGTAATTCACCCCGAAAAGAGTTATTCCGTTCACCTTGTAATTCATAGTTTTCCGTTATTTTTTGTTTTTAAGCTTTTTGTAAAGCATATAATACCCGGGCTTGCCCGTTTTTTCAAAAAGCTCCCAAACCTTCTTTTCAGGACTCTTCATAAAGATAGTATATGCTTCGATAATCGACTTATACGCGGACTTTTACGATTTAATCCTTATTGGTTTCGTATCCGTAATCCTTTAACAACGCCTCGTTGTCGCGCCAGTTTTCCTTAACCTTGACGTAGGTTTTCAAAAAGACTTTCGCGCCCAAAAACCTCTCCATAGCCTCTCTTGCAATGGTGGAAGTTTCCTTCAAGGCTTTTCCGCCTTTGCCAATCAAAATGGCTTTGTGGTTGCTTTTTTCGCAAACTATATCGAGGTCGACGTCGTAAATTCCGTTCGGCCTTTGCTCGAATTTGTTCACCGTTACGGCAACGCCGTGAGGAATCTCCTTATCGTACCCGACGAGAATTTTCTCACGCATAATTTCGGCAATCATAAACTTTTCCGATTTATCCGAAACCGCGTCGGGATTGAAAACGTAATCGCTTTCTTCGAGATATTTTAAAATCGCCGACAAAAGTTCGAGCGTGTTTCTTCTTTTTCTTGCCGAAACGGGAACGATTTCGTTCACTCCCTCAACCGCCGCCACAGCGACGAGTTCTTCGGGCAAAGCGTCCTTGGGCATAATATCCGTTTTCGTGAGCGCGACGATAACGGGCGCGCCGATTTTCGTATATTTGCCGAGCAAGGTAAGGTCGTCGTCCTTTAAGCCCTCGTGTCCGTCCAGAACGAACAAAATAACGTCGGTGTCGCGCGCGGTGCGTTCAACCGTTTTTTGCATACGCGAATTCAAAAGTCCCGCCGCCTTGTAAACGCCGGGGGTATCTTCAAAAACGATTTGATATTCGTCGGTCGTTAAAACTCCGTATATCCTGTCGCGCGTGGTTTGGGGCTTGGGGGAAACTATTGATACTTTTTCGCCGACCAGCGCGTTTACGAGCGTGGATTTACCGGCGTTGGCTTTGCCTACAACGGCAACCGTTCCGCATTTCATACTTTTATCCTCATCTGTTTATGTCCAGCCCGCGCATTATTTCGTCCGCCAAAGCCGTCATTTCCTCTTCGTCGCTCTTTTCTATATGGTCGAACCCGAAACAATGCAAAAAACCGTGCAAAGCGAGATAACAAACCTCTCTTTTCAGGCTATGCCCGTATTCCTCGGCCTGCTCCTTCGCCCTGTCGAGGCAAATGCACACCGAACCTATAAGCACGCTGTCCGTTTCCTCGTCCAAATCGTCGGGGAAATCCTCGCGGCGAATAACCTTGCCCTTAATCCCTTCGAGATAAGGAAAGGACAAAACGTCCGTAACTCTGTCTACGCTACGATTTTCGCTGTTAAGGCGGCGTATTTCGTCCGCCGAAACGAAATCGAGTTCTATGGAAAGCTTGTCCGTCTGATTGAGTTTTTTATAAACCGCGTCGGCTATCGCGCCGAAATCGTAAGGCTCGTCGTCCTCTCTTATTACAATAAAATCCGACATATCAATTCTTTCTGCCTATCCTGAGTTTCGGGTATTCCACCCTGTCGTGATAAACGCCGGCAAGGGAGTTGGTTATCGTTTTTCTTATAATATCGAGGTCGGACATAGTTATGTCGCATTCGTCGAACTGCCCTAAATCCATTCTCTCCTCGATTATCTCTCTCACCGCCGCGTCGACTTTTTCGTGCGAACGGTCGGGAAGAGTTCTCACCTTCGCTTCCGAGCCGTCCGCAATCATTATAATCGCGGCGATTTTCGTCTGCGGTTTAGGCCCGGGATAAGAGAAATTGTCTATATCGAGTTCGCCCTCGGTGTATTTCATAGCTTTCGCGTAAAAATACCTTATCGGCATCGTTCCGTGATGCTGACGGGCAACGTCCGCGAGAATTTGCGGAAGGTGATATTTTCTTATCAAATCGTAACCGTCCTTGGTGTGGGAACGGATTATATCGGTGGAAAGCTCGGGGGTAAGTTCGTTATGCGGGTTATAGCCCTTTTGGTTTTCGGTGAAGAATTCCGGCTGTTTGAGCTTACCTATATCGTGATAATAAGCGCACGCTCTTGCAAGCAACGGATTTTCGCCTATCGCCGTGGCGCAGGATTCTGCAAGCGTGGATACGACGAGCGAATGGTTGAACGTTCCCGGGGCGTTTTCGATAAGCGTTTTGATAAGCACCGATTTGTGGTCGGTTATTTCCATAAGCCGGTAATCGGTTAAAACGTTGAAAACGTGCTCGAAAAACGGCAAAAACGCCATCATCAGAACAACCGAAAGCATACCCGACCAAAGTCCGTCCAAAGCCGGCTGCCAGGGCATATGCAAAAATGCGTCGAAATCGAGAACAAGATAACTCACGGCTATCGGAACTGCAATAATGAAGCCCGTGACGAACACCTTTAACCTCGAACTGACTCTTCCCACTATATAAATGGCAAGCAAGCTCGTGGTGTAATTGATAACGAGCGCGGAATAAACCGAAACGTCCGTAACGGGCGAAACCGCAAGGAACGCGTCCGACAAAAAGACGTAAATACAAATTACGCCGTTGATGAAAATCGCCGAGCGTTTATTGATTAAAAGCAACATCAAGAGCGCGCAAAGCGCGAACGGGCGCGATTTTACGTTGAGGTATAGGCCGACGATATACATAGCGATTATCGAAATTTCGATAATTATAAACACGAGATGTACGTTTTTCGAGCGCAAGATAAAATCCCTGTTTTCGTTATAGAAATAGAGATATATACCCACAGCCAGAAGCCCCGTGGCTATCGCGACGTAAAGCAGTTTGCTTATCGTTTGCCAGTCGGTTAAAAACTCCGCAGTGTTCACGTCCGCCGCGTAAGCGTTGCAAAACAACATAACGCCGTACAGTACGATGATTATAAACGTGTGGAGAGCGAAAAGAAGAAAAGTCCTCGTATAGTCCTTTTTCTTCCATTCTATTGCCTTTTTAGATTGATAATACATTTAGTCCTTTTTTTCCTGACGACGTTCGCCGTCGGATTCCTTTTCATATGCTTTAATTATTTCCATAACGAGGGCGTGCCTCACGACGTCCTTGGCCGTTAAAAACACCGATTCGATTCCCTCGATATTCTTCAAAATAGTCGTTGCGTGTTTAAGCCCGCTCTTTTTGCCGTCCGGAAGGTCGATTTGCGTCAAATCGCCCGTAACGACCATTCTGCTGCCGTCGCCCATACGCGTTAAAAACATTTTCATTTGTTCTTTCGTCGTATTTTGCGCTTCGTCGAGAATTATAAACGCGTTGGAAAGCGTCCTGCCGCGCATATACGCAAGCGGCGCGATTTCTATTATTCCGCGTTCCATCAATTTAAGATAGCTGTCCATTCCGAGCATTTCCTGCAACGCGTCGTATAACGGGCGGAGATACGGGTCTACTTTCGTCTGCAAATCCCCGGGTAAAAATCCGAGCTTTTCGCCGGCTTCCACGGCCGGCCTTGTGAGAATAATCTTCTCCACTTCCTTATTTTTGAAGGCGGAAACCGCCATCGCCACGGCAAGATAGGTTTTTCCCGTTCCCGCAGGGCCGACGCCGAAAACGACCGTGTTTTTCTTTATGGCGTCCACGTATTTCTTCTGCCCCACCGTTTTGCATTTAATCTGCTTCCCGCGCGAGGTTATCGCGATAACGCCGGACATAACCTTTTCTATGCCCTCCGCATTGCCCTCTTTGGCAAGCTCTATGCAATAAATTATCCGCGTTTTGTCGATAGGTTCGCCCGAGCGGATTATGCTCGCAAGCTTGTTTATTACCGTTTCGGCAAGCAAAACCTGATTTTCCTCGCCCGATAATACTATTTTCGTCCCGTCGACGTACGCCGTAACGCCCGTTTCGCGGGATATTATGTTAAGATTTTCGTCAAACACGCCGAGAAGTTTCGAGAGCGTGTCCAACCCTCCCAACTCGACGTTTATTTTAAGTTCCGCCACTTTTCGTCCTTTTCTCCGTCAATCGATTCTCTTTCGGCTTACTATCTCTCGTTTTTCGGTTCGTTTTTTTCGCTTTTCGATTCGCTTTCTCGGTTTCAGGCTCGCTTTCTCGCTTTTCGATTCGCTTGCCCGATTTCAGGCTCGCCGATTCGATTTTCAGCTCGCAATCACCGCGTAAATCACCGTCACGGTGTAAGTTTTCGGGGCGGTAAGTTCCGCAGTTACGGATATTACGTCGCGCTCGCCGAATTTTTCGCGCGCAACCGCTTTCGCCCTGTCCGAATATTCTTTCCCTTCTCCGCTCGTTTTATAATCGAATTTCTCGGTTACGGCTATCTCGACGTCGCCGAGCGATTCGGTTGCAAACCTTTCGCCGTTCCGCTCGAAAAAACCGTCTATAAGCACGTCGCCCTTTTTAACGGCCTCACCGACCGAAACGAGCGCAGTTCCGCTGTAACGCGATATTCTTCTCACAACGCCGTCGCACGGGCTGATTATCCGCTTTTTCCATTCGTTTAAAGGAAGAGTTTTTCCCGCCGCCGCACGAACTTCAACGATAAGTTTCCGTCCGCTTTTCTTAACCGAGGCAAACTCGATTTTTTCGCTTGACAACGCGATTTTTCGGGATAATTCGTTTAAATCGGCAGGAAATTTTCCACCTACGCAAACGTTTTCCGAAAAGAGAACGAGTTCCGTTTCTTTTTTCAAAAGGTTGCCGTCGCCGGTGAAAACGATTTTGCCGATATAACCGTCCACGCGCACGCAAAAGACGCACAACAGCGCGAACGCCACCAAAAGCCCCGCGTTTTTTACCGCATTTGCCGCGAAAGCAAATTTACCCTTATAACCTATTTCCTTTATATTATAACACATATTATCGGAAATTGCAAAAATTTTTCCGCGGTTTGTAACGGGCGAGGTGAATCTCACTCCTCTTTTCGTTTTTTTAACGTCGTAAAGCGGAATATTTCGCCGTTTAAACGATTCAATGAATACTCTTTCGTCGGTTTTCACGGCCGCCTCGTATCGCCCGAGAAGCCCTCGTTTTTTATCTCCTCTCATCTTTTCTCCTATCGGAAATTGAAACGCAGCTTATAACGCCGGAAATTGCCGCTTCGTTTTCGCCGTAACAAGTTATTTTAAGGTTTTTTCCGCTTATGGCAACTATTTTTTTGTCGGTTATAAAAGCAATTTCGCTTTCGGTTATTTCGGCAATTTTCTTAACTCCGCCGATAATCGCGCCATCGTTGCCGAAAACGGTTATCCTGAAAGGACAGCGGGATAATTCGTTTTTTAGCCCCAAACATTGTAAAATTCCATCGCCAAAAGCCATTTCGTGTTTCCTCTTCTATATTTTATTCGACTTTTTTCTCTCTTATGCTGACCGAAAATAGGGTTATTTAAGCATTCGCCCCGCGGCTTTGCCGCGGGGCGAAACAATAAAACGCCGAAAAAAATGACTGAAAAGTCGGATAAAATAAAAGAACCCGACCGAAAAGTCGAGTTCTTCGTTAAACGTTTTATCCCTAAAAGGCTTATTCCCCTTTGAAGGGAAGAAGCGCAACAAGCCTTGCTCTCTTGATTGCAGAAGAGAGAAGCCTTTGATGCTTCGAGCATACGCCCGTCATACGGCGAGGAAGGATTTTACCTTTCTCGGTGACGTATTTCTTTAATTTGGCGATGTCTTTATAATCGATTTCGGTAGCTTTTTCCAAGCAAAAAGCGCAAACCTTTCTTCTCGGCGCTTTTCTCATAGGCTTTTTGGCAGCTGCCGGAGCGGCAGGAGCCGCTGCGGGCGTTGCAGCTACGTTAGTAGTCTTTTCTTCCATATGATTTTTACTCCTTTTGAAATTCTCTTTCTTAAAACCGTTAGTATAATTAAACTTTAACGGTAACGACAAAGCGTAACGTTTCACGATAAACTTTGCCTCAAACGTTTGAAACAACCCGGGTTAAACGATTAGAACGGAAGTTCTTCGTCGTCGACCTGTTGAAGCGTCGGTTTAGACGACGGCCTCACGGGCGTTTCCTGTTCTCCCGAAGCTTCGCTCTGGTTTCTTACGGATAAAAATTCGACTTCGTTGGCGATTATATCGGTAACCTGCCTCTTGTTGCCGTCCTTATCCTCGTAAGAACGGTTTTGAAGGCTTCCCACAACCGACACCTTGCTGCCTTTTTTAAGGTATCTTCCGCAATTTTCGGCCTGCGCTCTCCATACGGTGATATTGAAGAAATCCGTTGCGCGTTCTCCGTCGCTGCCGGAATAAGGTCTGTTGACGGCTAAACCGAGCCTGCAATAAGGAATCCCGCTCGGGGTTTCGCTCATTTCGGGGTCACGCGTTAAATTGCCTATTAAAAATACTTTGTTCATAATTTTTCTCCTTGGTCGTCGAGCTTGACTTCAAACTTTAAGATTATCTTTTGGTTATCAATCTACGAAGAACGTGCTCTGTGATGCCGACAACTCTTTTAACTTCGCTAACGAGCTTGCTGTCGCCTTCAAAAGCAACGTATACGTAATAACCGTCAGTTTTGTAGTCGATAGGATAAGCGAGCTTCTTGATGCCCCACTTTTCCGTCTTTTCGACAACTCCGCCGTTTTTCGTGATAACGCCGTCGAGCTTCTCAATGAGTTGGTCTTTGGCTTCATCGGAAAGAGCAGATTCCAAAATGTAAATCATTTCGTACTTGTTCATTTTTTTACCTCCCGGACTTATTCGGCTTACGGACGAATGCCGCAAGCAAGGTTTGAACTTTTAACCGTCGCCAAATAGGGCGATTATGGTTATAAGTTACATTATTATAATTCTTTTTATTCCGCTTGTCAAGCGTTTGAAAGGTCGGTTTAAGCGCAATCTCAAACGTTTTTATTCCGCGGGCGGGCTTTTGCCCGCCCGCGGATAAAGCTTTTGTAAGGTTTTATTACGGCATATTCGGGAACGTTACGCTCGTCAACAATACGTCTACGAGCTCGTTGACCGTAAGCGACTGCCAGTAATCTCTACCGACGTCGTTCCAGACTATGGATTCGTATCCCGGATTTTCAAGATACGGATTCAAAGCTGCGGAAGCCTTTTCGGTTGTTTCGCTCTTTGCAACGAAGCCGAACGAATCGGTTTCTTCTCTCCACTTCCACTCGCCGGTTGCAGAATCGTACGTTCCGGAAATCTTGATGATATTTCCGTAAACTTTATCCATATTTTCCTCGTTGGTTATGGGAAGAAGTCCGTACTGATTAAGTTCTTTCGCCGTGGCGTTCTGAACCGCCGTTTCAAGCGCGCTGCTGATTTTGCCTATTCTCGTGTTGGGCGAGATGAGCTTGATAGGTCCGTCCATTTCGGAAACTTCAAATATATCGCCGAGAAGAACGTCTTCGTTAATCTTTGTGATAAGCGACTTCGTGAATTCGTCGGAACGGAAATCGTTTACGGTGTTGTTGAGGATACAAAGCGTGATGTTGTTACCTATGTGTTTGCCGTATAAAGTTCCTTCCGTCGTGGTCTTCGTGTTGAGAACGAAGCCCGTCGCTTCCTCGTGATACCAGCCCGCCGTGTAGGTTCCGGAGGAGTGGTTATGTCCGAGTTCCGGAGCGCAATGCTTACCGTCGCCGCTGCAATAGAACTCTCTGCCGATTATCGTCCAGACGTCGCCGCTCTTCTTATACCAGCCTTCCTGGTGAGAATGTTCGATTAAGCATTCGTCGCCCGTTCCGTCGCAATACTCGTAATTCATAAGATTGCCGAGTTTCAACGAATTGAGCGTGTTGTCTATATCGAACGTACCGTTCAAGATGGACTTCATTTCAACGTCCGCCAACGTTCTTTCGAGCGCGTTTGCCTGACGAGAAGTTCCGCCGTCCTTTATAATCCAACTCTTTGCGGTCTTCTCGTAACCGAGAACTTCGCCGAGTTTAAGGTCGCCGAACATATCGCCGAGCTTCACGTTGTCGTTGCCGATTATGTAACCGAGCCTCAAATCCGCCGTAACTCTCGAAACCGCGTCAACCTTTACGTAGTTTACGGTTCCGTCTTCATTTACCTGCTTCTTATACCAGCCTGCGTCGTGAGATGCGGTGTGGTCGGGAACGGTACATTCGTGGTGAACGTGATAGCCTTGCGCATTGTCCTCGTGTTCGGAGCCGGTCTTCTTGCAAAGGTTATATTGCGAGTGTTCCGCCTCGGTTTTGGTGTACTTCTTGTCGCAGTAGTAGTAATTCATAAGGTCGCCGACGTAAACGTTTTCAATCTTGCTGTTGATGTCGAACTTACCGCTCATAATTTCTTTCATACCGGTGTCCATAATCATATTTTCAAGAGTGTTCGTTTTACGATAGGTAACTTCGCCCGCAGCGTTCTTCGTCTTTGCGTACCAGGTGACGTCTTTATCGTGTTCGCCTTCCGCGTGACCGACAGTACATTCGTCGTGGTGGACGTGGTAACCTTCTTCGTTATCCTCGTGCGCGCCGCAGTGGTCGTATTTAGCGTCCGCCGCAGTGGAATTAGTGTACTTCTTGCCGCAGTAGCCGTAACCGAGTACGTCGCCGAGAAGAAGCTTGCCGAACATATCTCCGAACTTGATTTCCTTGTTGCCGAAGATGTATCCGAGCCTCAAATTCGCCATTACGCCAGAAACGGTGTCGACAGCCGTGTAAGTAACGTTTCCGCTACCGTCCGTTCTCGACTTATACCAACCCGCCTTATGATGAGCTGCGTCGGTATGCGTCGTAACTTCACATTCGTCTGCGTGGATATGATAGCCTTCCGCATTGTCCTCGTGCTCGGGGCCGGTCTTATCGCAAAGAATGTATTGCGAGAATTCCTTTTCAATCTTGGTGTACTTCTTACCGCAATAAGTGTAGCCGATAAGTTCGCCGACGTAAACGTCTTCTATAACCGCGCTGAAATCGAATTCGTCCGCAAGAATCTGGCTGAGCGTTACGCTATAAACGCGTTTCATTATCGTTCCGCCGTTTTCTGCCGAGAACTCTTCTTTATCGCCTTCGGGTTTAAACCATTCGTCGTCGACGAGGTATTTGCCGAGCATTTCGCCGAGCTTAACTTCGCCGAGCGTATTGACGATAAATTCTTTCGGGTCGCTCATCGAGCGGAGGAATCCGTTAATCGTCACGTCGTTGAAGAGAATGTCGAGCGGGTGCGAGAACGATTTTTCAACGTTCCACTTTCCTGCCTCGTCGTCTCTTTCGAGTTTCGTGTTCTTAACGAAGCCTTTAAGCGCGTTGCTTTGAACCAAATATCCGAGAATATCGCCGAGTTTCTCTCCTCCGATAAGTCCGTATTCAGTTCCTTTGCCTTCGCCGATGAAGTACTTCTTGACGTTGTTGTTCTTAATCGCTATGAGAAGGTCGCCCATAGACGAGGAAGCTATTATATTGGCTATTTCCTTGAAGTTGCCCTTTATCGTGACGTTGTAATCTTCATCGAAGACGTATTCCATTTTGAGTTTCTTCGCAGTGAATTTCTCCGCGATTGCGCCGAATACGTTTCCGAGATTGAGCGAACCGTAAACGTCCGCAACTATATCGATTATAGCGTCGCTCTTCTTTGCCGCAGCATTGAACTCTTTAATATATCTGTCAACGTCGTTGAGAGAGATATTGAACGTAGCTCTCATAAACTTCGAGATTTTACCTTTAAGGAGTTCGTTATTCGCTTTATATTCGTAAGCGTAGCCGTTCGCTTTGAGCGAGAGCTTCGCCGCGAGGTTGTGCGCGAAGAAATCGTAAACGAAGTCGCCGAAGGTGAGATTTCCGAACTTATCTTGAAGAAGGTCCTTAAACCTCGCCACGAAATCCGAGCCGAAGCAGTTGAATATATCGAGAAGCTGTACGTTGAACACCGCTCCGACAACCTCCGCAAGGTTCTTGTCGAGTTTGTATTCCACGTATTTCTCGAAGTTCTTATAAGCGTAGCCCTCGCAAATCTTACCCTTGGAAACGCTTCTTACTATATCGTAGAATATATCGCCGATATAGAGCGTCTGAACCATTTCTTTAAGGTGCGCGCCGAAGTTCTCGCCTTGATCGAGCAAGTCTTCCTTGAACCTGAAATTAAGGATTATATCGTAAATTCTCTTGAAGTTCTTTTGCGTTTCGTAACGACCTTCCGCGTTAAGGCTTTCGTAAGCGTAGCCGACGAGGCCTATTCCCGCGTTGTTCGACTTTTTGCCGAATTGAGAGATAAGGTCGAATACGTAATCGCCGAGCGACCTGTCGAGAACGAGTTTCGTCCAGAGGCCGTGAAGGAACGTGCCTGCCTTAATATCGTCGAGAATATCTCTTATGGAGATATTGATAAACGTTTCCATAACCGTCTTGAACGAGCCTTCGACGAAGTATTCGCCGTTCTTAACCTTTATCTCGGATTCAAGACCTTTAAGCGCGTTGTTATAAGGCTTCTGAATAATTTGACCTATCTTATATCCGCCGACGGCGTCGAGAAGAAGCGTCGGGTCGGCTATAACGGCGACCAAACCGAACAAATACGTCGTGGGAAGAGCGTAAATTTCTTTAAGCACTCCCGTAACTTCCTTCGTTCCGTTAAACCACTTGCCGTCCTCGTCGCGATATACGCCGCCGGTTACGTTGTCAAGCTGTGTGAGGTAATCGCCCAAAAGAACTTTATCGGTTACGTTGCAAACGTAAATCGCAAGTTCTTTTAACGATTCGGGCAACTGGCCGACCACGCCGAATTTTTCGAGCGTACCGTCCGTCGCCGCAACAACCTCGAAGTCGTTTTCTTTCAACGCTACGGTTACGAGTTCGGCTATCTTGATATTAGCAAGGTCTGCCAAGCCCTTGACGTTTATAGCTTTCTTAACAGCGTCTTCGATATAAACCTTCAACGTATGCGCGTCGTTCTTGGTGTATTTATTGACGAGAGTTACGACTCTTGTCTGCCACTTCGGCAACGTTTCGCCTTCGTTTGCAAAGAACATCGCAAGCACGTCGTCGAACGTGAGGTCCATTATATCGCCGAGAACGTAAGGAATATCTCCCGTTCTGTACGTCCAGTGTCCGCCTTCCGTCGTCGGGGAAGCAACGCCGTCAACGAGTTCCGCAACAGCTCCGAGTTTCATTCCGGTGATGAACGTTTTAAGATAATCGAGTCTTTCCTTGGTCGTCTTCGTTCTGACGAGTTTTTCCACGAAAATCCTGACTTTCGTTTCGCGGATAGGTTTGAACAACTCTTTCTCGCTGATGTAATTCATACCAAAGTTTTGCGTATAGTCCTCGAAAGTCCTATCTTTAAACACGGTATTGGAGGCGTTGACAACCGCTGTGCTGTAATGCTTATCGACAAACGCGGTTTTTCTCCACTCGTCGACGTCTTTTACGGTTACGTTGAATACGTCCGTTACGATAAGTTTCACGGGTTTTCCGTTATAGTTCCACTCGTTTTCGCTTTCCGTGAATTTTCCGTCGAAGAGCTGTACGAGTTCGCCGACGTTCACGTCTCCGAAGTAGTAAGTCACTATTCCGAAGTAATCCTTATTGTTAATACACTCGAATATCTTATTCGTTA
>ERZ808278.975-NODE-975-length-14167-cov-3.490646_pt1 | contig 14167 bp, 16 predicted proteins | sample MGYA00521239_ERZ808278 | MGnify/ENA primary metagenome ERZ808278 (study PRJEB31516, sample SAMN03275600) | gut metagenome | biome: mammalia-associated habitat; material: feces | host: Papio cynocephalus | place: Kenya | collected 2012-07-17 ... | reverse complement strand
AAAACCCGCGTTGCGACATACAGCGTTACAAAGGTCTCGGAGAAATGGATAAGCAGCAGCTTTGGGATACAACGATGAATCCGGCGACGAGAACCCTTCGTAAAGTAACGATTGCGGATGCGGTGGAAGCGGACGCAAACTTCAATCTTCTTATGGGTGAAGAACCCGAACTTCGCAGAAAGTTCATAGAAGAAAACGCAAAATTCGCTAACCGCGAACTCGATACCTGACGAGGAGGGCATAGAAAATGGCAAAGAAGGAATTTGACCAAGCGCTTACGGAAGAATTCAAGCGCACGCTGGATATGACCAAGATTATCGACATCGAGGTTGATAAGGAATTAAAACAAAGCTTTATAGACTACGCGATGTGCGTAAACCGTTCGAGAGCTATTCCGGACGTAAGAGACGGATTGAAGCCCGTTCACAGAAGAATCCTTTATTCTATGAACGAACTCGGCCTAACTCCGGACAAGCCCTATAAAAAGTGCGCCACCATCGTCGGCGACGTGCTCGGTAAATATCACCCCCACGGCGACAGTTCGGTTTACGACGCGCTCGTTCGTCTTGCGCAGGACTTTTCGATAAACGTTCCGCTCGTCGACGGCCACGGAAACTTCGGCTCGGTCGACGGCGACCCTGCCGCGGCTTACAGGTACACCGAAGCGAGAATGAGCAAAATGTCGCTCGAAATGCTTCGCGAAATCGATAAAGAAACGGTCGATTTTTATCCTAACTTCGACGATACGAGAATGCAGCCCGTCGTTTTGCCGGCGAGATACCCGAACCTTCTCGTAAACGGCGCGGACGGTATTGCCGTCGGTATGGCGACGAATATTCCGCCGCACAACCTCGGCGAAGCCATCGACGGCGCGATTGCGGTTATCGATAATCCCGAAATAACGGTCGACGAACTGTTAAAATATATTCCCGCGCCCGATTTCCCCACCGGCGGCATAATTATGGGCAGGAGCGGCATCAGAAACGCTTACAGAACGGGTAGAGGAAGCATCATTCTTCGCGCAAAATGCGAAATCGAAGAATTTAACAACGGAACGAGGCAGAGAATTATCGTAACCGAGCTTCCTTATCAGGTAAACAAGCAAAAGCTTATCGAAACCATAGCCGATTACGTTAAGAATAAACGCCTCGAAGGCATTTCAAACATAAACGACGAATCCGACAGGCACGGAATGAGAGTCGTTATCGAAATCAAGAAAGACGCTAACGCGCAGGTCGTGCTTAACTCTTTGTATAAGCAAACCAACCTTCAAGTTTCGGACGGTATCATTCTCCTTGCGCTCGTCGGAACAGACCCGAAGATTCTTAACCTTAAAGAGATTCTTTCTTATTTCGTCGAGCATCAAATCGACGTTATCGAAAGGCGCACGAGATACGACCTTGCGAAAACCCGCGAGAGAGAACATATCGTAAAAGGTCTGGTTATCGCTCTTGCCAATATCGACGAGGTTATCGCGATAATCAAGCGCAGTAAAGATAAGGACGAAGCCACCTCGCAGCTCAAAACCGCATTCCTTCTCGACGACAAGCAATGCACGGCTATTTTGGAAATGCGTCTTCAAAGGCTTACTTCTATGGAGGTCGATAAGCTCAACGAAGAACTTCGTCAGCTCGAAGCTACCATAGCCGACCTCGAAGACATTCTTCAAAAGCCTGAAAGAGTGAGAGCAATCGTAAGAAACGACCTCGAAGATATAAAGAACAGATACCCGACGCCCAGAAAGACGGAAATATCCACCGATTATGCGGATATAGGAGAAGCCGACCTCATCGAAAGAGAGGATGTGGTTATCTCGATGACTCATATGGGTTACGTCAAGAGAATCGCGATGAAGGAGTGTAAGGCTCAACGCCGCGGCGGCAAGGGCGTTACGGCGCACAAACCGAAGGACGAAGATTTCGTCGAAAATATGTTCGTTTGCTCCACGCACGACGATTTGTTGTTTTTCAGTTCGCTCGGTAAGGTTTATAGAATAAAAGCTTACGAAGTTCCCGAAGCTTCAAAAGGCGCAACGAGGGGCAGAGCAATCGTAAACCTTATTCAGGTCAACAACGGCGAGAGAATAACCGCAGTGATTCCGAGGAAAGAAATTCTCGGCGAAGAAATCGAAACCGAATTGGACGAAAACGGCAACGAGATAGTTACCGACGAGAACGCCGTAAACGAAGCGGTTGCGTCGGCCGAGAACGGCGCTTCGGAAGTAAACGAAACGTACGAAACCAACGATTCCGGCGCAAGCAGCGGCTACATTATGATGGCTACGAAGTTCGGCCTTATCAAGAAAACCGCAATGTCGGAATTCGATTCGATAAGAAAGAGCGGAAAAATAGCAATAAGCCTCGTAGAGGGCGACGAACTTATTTCCGTTCAGCTTACGAGCGGCGAGGACGAAGTTCTTATCGGCTCGCACGAGGGTAAGTGTATTCGTTTCAGCGAAAAAGACGTCAGGAAGATGGGCAGAGATACGCAGGGCGTTAAGTCTATCGACCTTTCCGAAGGCGATTACGTTATCGATATGTCCGTCGTTAAGCCCGACGATACGGTTATAACCGTTTCATCCAACGGCTACGGCAAGAGAAGCAGCGTAGACGAATACAGGCTTCAATCGAGAGCGGGTAAAGGAATAAAAGCCGGTCAGTTTAATGAAAAAACGGGTTACCTCGTCGGCATTAAGCCCGTTCGCGAAGGCGAAGATATTATGATGATTTCCGATACGGGAATCGCAATCAGAACGAGAGTAGACGAAATTTCGCTTATCGGACGCGATACTCAGGGCGTAAAAGTTATGAGATTGGACGGCGCTTCGATTTCCACCATTGCAATTACTCCTCACGAGGACGAAGAAGAGATTGTCGAAGGCGAGGAAGGCGTTGAGGGAGAAGCGGTTGAAGGCGTGGAAAGCGTTGAAGTTGCTGAAAATCCCGAAGAGTAATTCATAAATATTGTCAGGCGAGCCGAAAATTCGGCTCGCCTGAACTTTTATTCGATATTTTATGTGAAAGGCATATGTAGATTTTATTTTTTGTATGAAAAATTTATAAATTATTACTTTAAAGCAAAAAAACAGTTCCCTTTTTCCCGAAAGGGTGTATAATAAAGATAATGGGGGAGGTTGTGGAGATTTTTGAGCTTGACGAACGGTTTAGTAAAACGTCTCGTTCTATGCAGCCGAAAACTCCGTAAGCTTCCCGAACAATCGTATATGCGGTTGTTTATCTTACGTTTGAAAAAATAAAGAAAAACAAAAAGCGAGGTAGAATATATGAAAAAGATTGATTTAACAAAATACGGCCTTGTAGGCGTTAAAGAAATCGTCTATAATCCTTCTTACGAAGAACTTTTCAAAGAAGAAACCAATCCTGCTTTGGAAGGATACGAGAAGGGGCAGGTAAGCGAACTCGGCGCGGTAAACGTTATGACGGGTATTTACACCGGTCGTTCGCCCAAGGACAAGTTTATCGTCGTGGACGACAATTCCAAAGATACCGTGTGGTGGACTTCCGACGAATACAAAAACGATAACCACCCCGCAACAATCGAGGCGTGGAAAGCCGTTAAGGAAATTGCCGTTAAAGAGCTTTCGGGAAAGAGACTTTTCGTTGTAGACGCTTTCTGCGGCGCAAATAAAGATACTCGTATGGCAATCCGTTTCATAATGGAAGTTGCTTGGCAGGCTCACTTCGTTGAGAATATGTTCATTAAACCCACCAAGGAAGAACTTGAAAACTTTGAACCCGATTTCGTTGTTTACAACGCTTCCAAGGCGAAGGTTGAAAATTATAAAGAACTCGGTCTTAACTCCGAAACCGCCGTTATGTTCAATATAACGAGCAGAGAACAGATTATCGTAAACACTTGGTACGGCGGAGAAATGAAGAAAGGTATGTTCTCGATGATGAACTATTACCTTCCCTTGAAGGGCATCGCTTCGATGCACTGCTCGGCAAACACCGATTTAAACGGCAAGAACACCGCAATCTTCTTCGGTCTTTCCGGAACCGGTAAAACCACGCTTTCCACCGACCCGAAGAGACTTCTTATCGGCGACGACGAACACGGCTGGGACGATAACGGCGTGTTCAATTTCGAGGGCGGTTGCTACGCAAAGGTTATCAACCTCGACAAGGATTCCGAGCCCGATATTTACAACGCTATCAGAAGAGACGCACTTTTGGAGAACGTAACGCTCGATAAAAACGGTAAAATCGACTTTGCCGATAAGAGCGTAACCGAAAACACCCGTGTTTCTTATCCTATCGACCATATCAAGAACATAGTTCGTCCCGTATCCGCCGCGCCCGACGCAAAGAGCGTTATCTTCCTTTCTGCGGACGCATTCGGAGTTCTTCCTCCCGTATCTATCCTTACGCCGGAGCAAACGCAATATTATTTCCTTTCGGGATTCACCGCAAAACTTGCGGGAACCGAACGCGGAATAACCGAACCCACTCCCACGTTCTCGGCGTGCTTCGGACAGGCGTTCCTCGAACTTCATCCCACCAAATATGCCGAAGAGCTTGTTAAGAAGATGAAGAAGAGCGGAGCAAAGGCATACCTTGTAAACACCGGTTGGAACGGAACGGGTAAACGTATTTCGATAAAGGATACCCGCGGAATTATCGACGCCATTTTGAGCGGAGCAATCGACAAAGCTCCCACGAAGACGATTCCTTACTTCAACTTTGAAGTACCCACGGAACTTCCCGGCGTAAATCCCGCTATATTAGACCCGAGAGATACTTATTCTTCCGCCGAAGTATGGAACGAAAAAGCCGTAGACCTCGCAGGCAGATTTATTAAGAACTTCGCTAAATACGAAGGCAACGCGGCAGGCAAGGCTCTCGTTGCGGCAGGTCCTAAGGTTTAATTAAAATTTAAGACTTAAAACTAAAAATAAAAATAAAACCTCCCTTTTTTGGGAGGTTTTTTATTATCGATTAACGAAGTAATTGCAAAAAATTCCGCAGTATGATATAATCGGTATATTGTCAAGTGCATATATGTAAATATATTTATTTTTAGATAAAAGAGGTGTTTGTATGTGGCCTTCGGGAGCGCAGCCGAAATTATTCGGCGTTTTTCATATTATCGGAGTTTTGCTTGCGATAGCCGCAGGTTTCGGCGGCTATTTTCTCGGAAAGAAATTTAAAGAGAATAAGAAAAATCGTTACGCCTTTTTGCTGATTTCCGAAATAGCGTTTATCGTTCTCGAAATTGCAAAAGAAGCGTTTTACGCAATAGAAAACGGCGGTTACCGCTGGGATATGTTTCCTATGCAGATTTGCTCGATAATCCTTTTCGTTCTGCCCGTCGTTCTTATCGTTAAGGACGGCGTAGTGAAAGATTCTGCGCTTGGTTTTATCGGTTTTTGCAGTCTTGCGGGAGCAATTTTTTATTTCTTCAATCCCACTGCGGCTTTAAACACGCCGTATATTCTCCTTTCGGTTCATAGCTTCCTTTGGCACTGGCTTATGATTGCCACCGGAGTTTTCGTTATAGTCGCCTTCGGTTTATTGCGAAAAAACGTTTTAAGGGTGTTAATCGGTTCTTATGCGGTTTGGCTTGTTTTCGGGGTTGTTGCAGCCGTTGCAAATAACGTCGCCTATGCGGTTTCGCCCGAACTCGGGATAGATTATTATCATATAGGATACGTAAAAGTTATTTATCCGCTTCTTAATATACTTTTCAAAACTCCCGAGCCTTACGTACCTTTCTTTTTGTGTTTTATGATTTATTATGCCGTAGGAACGGTTTTGATATATTGCGCCGCGGTCGGAGTATCGAAATTATGGTTTTATGGCAAAAAACAAACTGAAACAACCGAAGAATAATACGATTTTACGTTTTAAAGCGCTGCGTTTTCGTTTAACGAAAACGCGGCGCTTCTGCTATATTTTGTTATATTCGATAACGTTCGGCTTGTTTTAACCATTGTCGAAAATTTAAAATATATTTTCAAATCGAATCAGGTAGCCTTTGGGAATACTTTTGCATAAATCCGCAATCACGGCGTATTTTGTGTAAGCTTCGTCGTACTTGCCGGTTTTGGTGAAGGCAATGCCCTCGGAAAGCCACATATCCAATTCTTTTATGTCGTTATGCGAAACGAACGCGTGCATCTTCTCCTTTTCCTTTATCCAAAGGTTCTTAACCCTTTCCGCGTCGGATGGCGTTGCGGTTTTATTCGTTTCCTTTTCCTGCATAATCAAGGCTTGCTCGTATAGCTTATCGAAAGCCGCACCGACGTACGCTTGTTCGTAAATTGCCGCTCCGACGAGAAGAGATATAGAAACGATTACCGTTATAAGCGATTTTACCAATTTAACCCCTCCTTTAATTTAACGCTGAACGTTTCGTATTTTTCGTTTTCGTTCTGGAAATATATTTTGCCGTTTCCGTCAATGGTCATAACGCCCACGTTTTTAAAATTTTTTGCGCCGTGTTTTTTCACCGTCGATAAAAGTTTTTGCATATCCCACCCGATAAGTTCGAGGTTATTGTGAATGGCTTTTCCCTCGCAAACGAGAAGAACGGGCAGAGAAGTCCGGGTTTCCCGTTCCGTCTTTTTTTCCATTGCGGAGAGCTTTCCGTTTGATTCAAAAATGGCGTAATCGAGGTCGTCAAGCGAAAAATAGCCTGCCGAACGCATCGATTCGATTAAATCTTCCACGTCCATATTGTTTTTTCTTAACTCGTTAAAATCAACGCCGTCCTTGTTGAGGACGATTGACGGTTTTCCGCTTATAACTCTTTTCAGAATTCTTCCCGAACGGTCTAAAAGCGAAAGCGTTTGATGTATCACGAAGACGGCGAGAATTGCCGCTATTCCGTAAATTAAAGGCACGGAGATGTCGGACATCGGTATGCAGGCGAGTTCGGCAATAAGCAGGGTTATTACGAGCTCGAAGGGCTGCATTTCGCCTATTTGTCTTTTGCCCATAAGCCGCATAACGATAAGCAAAATGATAAACGTAAGCGTTGAGCGTATAAAGATAATTATCATAAAAAAAGTATGCAAAAGTTATAAAAAAATATGCAAAAACGGCTCGTCGGATAAACCAAGACGAGCCGTTTATAAGCACAAGTTTGTAAGCACAAAAAATCTCCGCGTAAAGCATTTACGCGGATAATTTAAGTTTTGTTTTAAAATTACGCTTTAAGAGCGTTGATTCTTTTGCGAAGGCCGGATTTTTTATTAGCGGCAGTGTTTTTATGATAAACGCCCTTGACAACGGAAGAATCGATAATCGAAGCGGTTTCAGGATAAAGCTTCATAGCTTCGTCGTAGTTACCGGCGTCGATAAGAGCGTTAAGCTTTTTGATTGCCGTTTTAACTTCGGACTTGTTATCCTTGTTAATTGCATTCTTTTTTGCGTTTACAAGAACACGCTTTTTAGCGGATTTAATATTAGGCACTTTATTTTCTCCTTTGATACAATCGTTTTAACAGTACTCCCATTTTATCACAAAAAAATCGGTTTGACAAGAATATTTTAACTGTTTTTTGCAAATAATATCATTTAATTTAAAAAATCGGCGGCCGAAGGGCGTCTTAACGGAATTCCCTGCGACGGAAGGAGCGTTCGATGATTGAAAAAAAGAGAATAAGGTGCGACCTCGCAATCGATATGGCTGAATTTGAAGGGCTCGGGGCGAAAATCGAAACGGAATCGGTGAGCGGAAAATACGGCGTTAAAAGAGAAGTCGTTGCGATAAAAAGCAGGGCCGAAGAAGAAAAAACCGGATTGAAGCGAGGGAGATACGTCACGATAACGCGAAAATTCGTTTACGGCGAAAGCGAGGACGAAAAATCGTATTTTGAGCGTTGCGTTGCAAAAGGAATCAGGGAAACGATAGAGTTTTTAAATTTAAAGCCCGATTTTTCAACGCTCGTTTTAGGGCTCGGAAATGGCTATATGACGTCCGACGCGCTCGGTAAAAGCGTTTGCGATGGGATAATAACGACGAGAAATACTGAAAAATCGGATAAAATAAAAACGGTGTGCGCTTTTCACGCAAACGTTAGCGGAATTACGGGAATCGACAGTTTCGAGGTTGCAAAAGGGCTTATCGGGGAAGTAAAACCCGACCTTGTCGTGTGTGTGGATTCGCTTTGCGCTTTCAGAACGGACAGGATAGGCAGAAGTTACCAGATAACCACGTCAGGAATTAAAGCGGGCAGCGGAGCGGGCAAATCGGGCGGGAAGCCTTTAAACGAAGAAACGTTGGGCGTGCCGATTATAGCGGTGGGAGTTCCTTTCGTAATATCGGCGAGAAGGCTTATTTACGACGCGTCTTCGGGCGACGGAGGTTTCGACCCGGTGTCCCCCGAAGAGGATATGTTCGTCACCTTTCGCGACGTGGACGCCGTTTTAAGGGAATGTTCGTCCGTTTTGTCGGCCTCGATAAACCTTGCGTTGCAACCCGAATTCGGGCTTGCCGACGTTCTTTCTTTTTCATAAAAGCGGCCGTCGCGATGCAACGCGACGGCCGAATTAACGTAAATTATTGCGGGTTATCGGGAGTGTTTTTCGCTCGTTTATCTCTTTCAATCTCTGCGCCGTAACGAAATACAAGCGAAACCAAAAGCAAAACGATTCCGGTTATCACGCTCGAAAAATCGTCGATTATTCCTATGTTTTCCACGCCTTGAATCGTCGCGATTATCTCCGAAATCGCCGTTGCAATCAGAGGAATATAGATAAACCTTATTCCGAGCGTTTTAAGCTTGTTTGCACCCGACTCGGTGAAAGGCGTTCCGTCCGTCTGTTCGGCTTTCAGGTATGCGTGCGTAAAAACGAGAAGAATTGCTTGCGCGGCCAGCGTAAGCGAAATAGATAACAATTCAACGAATTTTTGCGCAAGATTCGTTCCGTCTGGGAAAATTTCAATCGGTTCGCCGAAAATGGAAAAAACGTGACCGCCGTTATTTTGCGAAACGGCAATCAGCGCGCCCGTTCCGAACGTCACCGCTCCGACGATGCAGAGTATGTACGCGACTTTTGCGATAATCTTGAAAACGCCGAGCGTTTTCCGGATAGTTTCAAGAGTATTCATTTTCATTCTCCTTTTTTGTGATAAGAAATGCGCCTATAATTTTTTAAACAAAACGGTTTGCGCTTTCATTGAAATTTTTTCAACCGTATAGCCGTATTCCGTCAATTCTTTTTTATAATTCAAAAAAGAATGGTCGAGCGGCGCGCCGGCTATTTTTTCGATTTCGTCATACGTCAATTTTACGTTTTCGCTGCCGTTTTCGGCAATATATTGCCATAATTTATCATATTTACTCATACTTACTCCTTCACGCCGGCAAGAGCTAAAAACTTCTTGTCGGATTGAATGGCGTGCGTTAAGAACCTTCCGTCGAGGAAAAGCGCGTAAGTCGTAACGGGCGCGGGAGCGTTTCTCGCGCTTTCCATATCGGTGAGATGAATCGTTTTTAAAGGTACGTTACGTTCTTTTGCCACCTCGCAAATTCTCGGCACCCAGTAATACGTGAACGGGCATTGGTCGGTGTAATAGAGAACGAAACCTTTCTCGTCGATTTGCGGGTGTTTTGCTAAGTCTTTGAATTTCGGCGGCTCGGCGTTCGGTTCAAATGGTAAATACATAAGATTTATTCCGCAGTCGGACGTGTCCGCCACGGTAAATCCTTTATACGCCATAAATTTCGGGTCTGATAAAAATTCGCGTTTTCTACCTTCCGAGGAGAGAATACAAACGCCTTTTTTCCCTTGCTCCTTTGCGTCGCGGATACATTCGGCAAGCAAATCGTTGGAATATCCGTGCCCTTTCATAGAGCCTGCAATCCATAAACAATCGATGAAAATATAGCCGTCCGCTTCAATCGGTATCCAGGCGTTTTCTGCGGGAATATATTCTATAAAGCATTTGCCGCGTTCTTCGCTGCGATAAAAAACGAGCCCTTCTTTAAACCTTTGCTTCATCCATTCTTTTTTTACAAGGCTTTGTTTGCCTGACATAGCGCAGCAAATATGTTCTTTGTCGACGTTTTCTGCGGTAATTTTGATATAATTCATTTTTGTTCTCCGTTATCGATATTGTAAGTTTTAAAAAAATGATTAACGTGCCGTTCTATTAAGCCGAAAATTTCGTTTTTGCGTTCAGGCTCTCTGTCGCAAAGGTTAATCCACACGGAAATCGGCAAGCAAAGTTGTGCGGCAATAATTTCCGTGTCGTCGTCGGTCAATTTACCGCTTCGGGCAAGAAATTTCATCATTCCGATAAAATAGTTCATCACGTCGGTATAGTTTTGTTTGGTTTGTATTTTTGCCATTTGCGGATTGCCGAATTGTTCTATTGTCAACATTTTTCGTGCTTTTTGAATTGCGGGGTCGTGCAAAATATAATTTACGTGCCTCGTAATCGCTTTCGTAACGTCGTCGGCGGTGATATTCGCTTTGTCTTTCGTAAAAGTCGGATTATCCCAATCCGTGTTTGCGAAAATAGAATTTTTATCGTATTGTTTCTTCAAGATTTCGATAAGAGAATCCAAAATTTCCTGTTTGCTTGCAAAATGGCTGTAAAGAGACGCTTTTTTTATGCCGACGGCCTCTGCTATTTCCGAAACCGAGGTGGCCTCGTAGCCTTTTGTGGAAAATAAATTCAAGGCAGCGTCGAATATTTCTTGCTTCGTGTTTCCTTTTTCCATTGCGGTTCGTCCTGAAAATGTGAATTATTTTTTCTTATCCATTATACCTACCTACCGTTCGGTTGTCAAGCGGTTTGTAAGTTTTTTTGGAATTATCCGAAGTAAATAAAAAACGCAGGGAACTCATCGTTCGACCTGCGTTTATAAAAGTTTAAAATCCAAATCCAGTTGCCAATCGCGTTTTTCCAAAAAATCAAAGCCGAATAACGCTTCCACGTCCGCTGCACGGCCGTATATTTTTTCGCAAATATCCAAGTGGTGCAAGCAAATCGAATGATTTTGAAAAGTGATTTCAAAATTTTTAACGTATGGGGTTGTCGTCCGCTTCGTAGAGCCTATTCCGATTATTTCCGTTTCGCGAAAATCGATTTTCGGCAGTCGATTTTGCCAAGCAATACTCAAAACGGAATCGGTGTGTCCGGTATCGACTGCGGCTTTAAAGCGTCGTCCTGAATATTTCGGATAAACGATAGGGATTTGCCCTTGTTTGGCGTTTGAGTTTGATAAAATCGGTTTTCTATTTGAAACGTTAACCGTTAAACAATCGTTCTTTGCAGAATAGTTCCAAGAAAAGAGAGAAATAACGTCCCACCCGAGTAATATTTGAGCGGGGAAGAGGTGTTCGTTATCGTCGTAAAGGATGAAATCCTCGTCGTCGGTTACGACGGTTTCGAGTTTATTTAAAAAAACGTCACCGATTTGCACGTCCGAAACGTTTGCTACGCGAAGCTTTCTTATAGCTCCGTTATTGTTTCCTGCGTTCAGGCTACCGGTCGTCTTAACGGAAAGCTTTTCAAAAAGGCTTTGCGAGATAACCGTTTTAACCGCTCCCGTATCGAACAGCGCAACGGTTTCATAATCTTGAATTCGTAGATTAAGAAAGATAAGATTGGCGAATTTGAGTTGTGAAAGGCAGTTTTTCATCTTGATTTTTACCGATATGTTTTTAATCCGAGTTCGGGGATTGGTTTACAGAATTCCGGTTATCGTTGTTGAGGAAATAATTTCGGCGGTCACTTCGTCGTCCGAATTATCGTCGAAACCGTCTTTTGTCGATATAACTAACTTTTTCCCGCAAACGGGGCAGGAATTTTTTTCTGTGTCGAACTCTTTATCGCAGTTTTTGCAGTATTTCATTTTACTTTTAAGCTCCGTGTCGTTTAATTTTTCGGATTAAAGAATACCCAAAAAAACTCGATTAAACCTATTATCCAATAAGTTTAACCGAGTTGCATTTTGGTGCGGTCGACAGGACTTGAACCTGCACGAGAAAGCCTCATAAGATCCTTAGTCTTATGCGTCTGCCAATTCCGCCACGACCGCTTATAATACCAATCAAGCCGCAAAGCCTTGCAACTCAACCGATATTGCTCGATTATAATACAATTTTTTTTCGATATTGTCAAACGTTTTTAAGTGGTTTTTCAAAAAAACTTTACAAATTTTTTATTTTCGATTTTTGTCGCAATAAATAGAAAAACGGAGAAAAAGTAAAGCAATATAAAGCTTATTTTAATCCGTATAAAGTTCGTTTGGCTTCCTTTAACGAATTTTCGGCCTCCGTCGATAATTGTCCGGACGATTTTCTATAATCGTGATGGTTGCAAAATTCGTCAATCGAACTTTCGAGTGCGTCAAGTCTCTTCCTCATAGCGGAGTAAAGAACTTCGAGATATTCGTTTTGCTTGCTTCCCGCTTCGGAGGAGTATCTGATTAGTTCGGCGTAGTGTTCCAGGCAAAATCCGTTTCCGGTTTCTATTCTTGCCTTAAAATTAGCGTCGTCTTTATACACGCGCGATATGGTTTTATAATACCTTTCCATAGTGTCGTCGAGGTATTTACATATAACGCAGGTCTTATTCGATTCAATAATTTTCTCGGCCTGTTTTTTTGCAAATTTGCCGTTAATCGGCTTATAGACCAACTTATCCGTTTTATTCTTCAATCGGGTGGAGATTTGAAGGGCAAGCCCGAGCTTCGATTGCATAGAGTAGAGCTTGTCGAAATGCTCCTCGCAAAATCCGAGTTCGTTCACTTCCTTTCTCGTCGAATCTTCCATAACGCCCTCTCCGAGATATTGCTCCGTGAGGCGTTCGTTTATAACGCTCCTTATGCGACAAAGCGGACAAATTTTACCGTTGTCGAAATGCTCGTAAATAAGCATCGTTCCTATATGGTATCCCATTTCAATCGAGCCTCCCTGTCAGGTGTCCCTCGGGGTTAAGTCCGTTGAAGTCGGTTTGTCTTAACGCCTCGTAAAGAGTTATCGCAACCGAATTCGAGAGGTTAAGGCTTCTTAAATCCTGCCACATAGGTATCCGCAAGGTGTTGTCGTAATGTTCTTTTAAAAGCGGCTCGGGAAGCCCGTGCGATTCTTTGCCGAACACGAGGAAATCTCCGTCCTTAAATTTTACGTCCGAATAGACCTTCGCGCCCTTCGTGGATAAGAAATAGAAATCGGCTTTGCCTTCGTATTTCTCATAGAGTTCGTTGAAATTTTCATAATATCTTACGTCGAGATATTGCCAGTAATCGAGCCCCGCGCGTTTAAGGGTTCTGTCCGATATTTCAAACCCGAGCGGTTTTACGAGATGCAAAACGCTGTGCGTCGCCGCGCAAGTGCGCGATATGTTGCCTGTGTTTTGAGGTATTTCGGGTTCTACAAGTACTATATTAAACATTTTTATCCTTTGTTTGCGGCTACCGGCTTATAAGCGTCGTTTCGCCGCCGTTATTTATTTAATTTTATTTTGGTCGTTTTAATCGAAAAGTCGTATAGGGGAGTTAGCTCGAAAACGTCGTCCTTCGGCTCGATTAAATCGCCTTTTACGTCCGAGGCAACGGCTTTATCCTTGCAAACGAGAAGAATGGGGAAGCCGAGGAGATAAGAGTAGGCTCTTATAAGAATTTTGTTCATTTCGGTCGCCTCGCCTTTTCTTACGACTATAACCGCTTCCGCGCCGCAAACGGCGAATGATTTGAATAATTCAAAGCGAAATACGTCGTCGCCGATTGCAACGGCGATTTTCCCGCTCGATGAATCGTATAGTTTTCCGTGCGCGCCCGGCATATACGGACTGTCCGAATAAGCCACGGTCATATCGCTTATGCCGAGAAGTCTTCCGCAATCGAAAACGCCCGCGGAATGTTTAATTATTCCGTAATTATCCGTATCGAAGGCGGAAACGAGCGTTTTTTCGGAGGATTCGGAATAAGCCGCAAGGTCTTTAAGCCTCGTCGATTCGCCACTGAGTTCCTTGCTGTATTTCACCTTTTCCGCCCCGTTAAAACCCATAACGACAAGGTTGTAATCCTGATTTTTGTAAGCTTTTTTTATGATTTCCGAATTGCAGTTTATAACTCTCGCTTTCATATTTTTCCTCTTCTTTTCCCGTTTCTAATAATTTTACTGTATTATATCTTTCTCTTGCAAGCGAAGTAAAGTATGAACTTTTTACTATATTATTTGTA